>ERZ1066121.2655-NODE-2655-length-10983-cov-7.240941_pt1 | contig 10983 bp, 9 predicted proteins | sample MGYA00382768_ERZ1066121 | MGnify/ENA primary metagenome ERZ1066121 (study PRJEB33369, sample SAMEA5778351) | biofilm metagenome | biome: Industrial cooling water; feature: Water cooling tower basin; material: Biofilm | place: United Arab Emirates | collected... | reverse complement strand
GCGGCGCTGGCGGGCAAGGGACCCGGCCGCGGACTCGCGATCGCCCCTCCGCGGCTGCAAGCGGACAAGTCGCCGGCATTGCCGCCCAACCTTGCGCTCGACCTGCTCGGGCGACGGCCGGACATCGTCGCGGCGCGGCTCCGCGCCGAGGCCGCCGCGCGCCGGATCGATCAGGCCCGCGCGGCCTACTACCCCAACATCAACCTGTCCGCCGTGATCGGGCTGCAGTCGCTCGGCCTCGACCAGCTGATCGACCGCGGCTCGACCTTCGGCAGCGCCGGGCCCGCGCTCAGCCTGCCCATCTTCCAGGGCGGTCGGATCGAGGGCCAGTATCGGGGTGCCCGCGCGCGCTACGACGAAGCGGTCGCGCGCTATGACGCGACGCTGCTGACCGCGCTGCGCGAGGTGGCGGATGCGGGCGCGAGCCTGCGCGCGCTCGAGGTGCGGCTGGCCGAGCAGCGCCGCGCGCTCGCGTCCGCGCAGGAGGCGGCCCGGATCGCGCGCATCCGCTTCGAGGGCGGGCTCGCCAACCAGCTCACCGCGCTCGCCGCCGACGACCAGCTGCTCGCCACCCGCCGCGCCGTCGCCGATCTCGAGACGCGCCGCTTCGCCCTGTCCGTCGCGCTGGTGCGCGCGCTCGGCGGCGGCTTCGACACCTCCGTCCAGCTTGCGGGAACACGCTGATGGCCGACCTGTCCAGTGAACGCTTCGTGGCCGACGAGGCCGTGTCCGCTCCGCCGCCCGATCCGCGTGCCCGGCGCAGAAAGGCGCTCGGCATCCTGACGGTCGCCCTGATCGCGGGCGCGCTGATCTGGGCGGCCTGGTACGCGCTGACGCAGGCGGGACGGGTCTCGACCGAGAACGCCTATGTCGGCGCGGACACGGCGCAGGTGACGCCGCTCATCTCGGCACCGGTCGCCGAGGTGCGCGTCGCGAACACGCAGACGGTTCGGGCGGGCGACGTGCTGGTCGTCCTCGATGCGGCCGACGCGCGCATCGCGGTCGCGGAGGCGGAGAGCGCGCTCGCGCAGGCCGAGCAGCGCTTCGCCCAGTCGCGCGCGAATGTCGGCGCGGCGCAGGGGCGGCTCGCGGCGCGCGGCGCGGACATCGTCCAGGCGCGGGCACGGCTGCGCGATGCGGAAGCGACGCTTGCCCGCGCGCGTGCCGAGCTCGGCCGGCGCGAGTCGCTGGCGGGCACCGGTGCGGTCTCGGGCGACGAGCTGACGGCGGCTCAGGCCGCCTTCCAGTCGGCGCAGGCGGCGCGCGAGCTCGCCGTCGCGGGCGTGCGCACGGCCGAAGCGACGCGCGCGGCGGCGGGCGGCGAGGTGGCGGCGGCCGCAGCCCTCGTGCAGCCGACAAGCGTTGGCGTGGCTCCGGACGTTGCGGCGGCGCGCGCACGGCTCGCCGAAGCCCGGCTCAACCTCCAGCGCACGGTGATCCGCGCGCCCATCGCGGGCGTGGTCACCAACAAGCAGGTGCAGGTGGGCCAGCGGATCGCGGCGGGTGCCCCCGTTATGACGATCGTGCCGACCGGTTCGGCGTTCGTCGACGCGAACTTCAAGGAGGACCAGCTGGCCAAGGTGCGTCCCGGCCAGCCGGTGGTGCTCCATTCCGACTTTTACGGCGACGATGTCGAATATCGCGGGCGCGTGGTGGGCTTTGCGGGCGGCACGGGTGCCGCCTTCGCGCTCATCCCCGCGCAGAACGCGACGGGCAACTGGATCAAGGTGGTGCAGCGCCTGCCCGTCCGCATCGCGCTCGACCCCGAACAGCTGCGCGCCCATCCTTTGCGCATCGGCCTGTCGATGCACGCCGAAATCGACACGCGCGCGCGGTGATGACGCCCGCGGCCGAACCGGCACCGCTGACCGGCTGGCGGCTGGGCGTCGCCGCCTTCGCGCTCGCGCTCGCCAACTTCGTTGTGGTGCTCGACACCACGGTCGCGAACGTCTCGGTTCCGCACATCGCGGGCGGGCTGGCGGTCAGCCCCAGCCAGGGCACCTGGGCGATCACCAGCTATGCGGTTGCCGACGCGATCAGCGTGCCGCTCACGGGCTGGCTCGCCGCGCGCTTCGGCAGCGTGCGCACCTTCCTCAGCTGCCTCGTCGGCTTCGGCATCTTCTCGCTGCTCTGCGGCCTGTCGCAATCGCTGTCGATGCTGGTCGCATTCCGCATCCTGCAGGGCCTGTCGGGCGGGCCGATGATGCCGCTCTCGCAGACGCTCCTGATGCGCATCTTCCCCAAGGACAGGCAGGCCGCCGCGCTCGGCATCTGGGCGGGGACGACCACCGCGGCCCCGATCCTCGGGCCCATCCTCGGCGGGCTGCTCAGCGACAACTGGACCTGGCCCTGGATCTTCTTCATCAACCTGCCGGTCGTGGCGCTCTGCCTGTTCGGCGTGTCGCAGCTGGTCGCTCCGTTCGAGACCCGGGCGGTGCGGATGCGGATCGACGTGGTCGGGCTCCTGCTCCTCGTCCTCTTCGTCGGCGCGCTCCAGCTGATGCTCGACACCGGCCGCGAATATGACTGGTTCGAAAGCCGCTGGATTGTCGGCCTCGCCGTGGTCGCCGCGATTGCCTTCGCCGTTTTCCTGATCTGGGAACTGACGGAGGAGCAGCCGATCGTCGACGTGAGCGTGTTCCGCTTCCGCGGCTTCACCGCCGGCACGCTCGCCGTCTCCCTGGGCTTCGGGGCCTTTTTCGCGCAGGTGGTGCTGACGCCTTTGTGGCTGCAGCAGATCGTGGGCTACACCGCCACCAACGCGGGCTATGTTGTTGCCTGGGTCGGCCTCTTCGCGGTCGCGCTGTCGCCGGTCGCGGCACGGCTCGCCGATCGCATGGACGTGCGCATCACGGTTACGGGCGGCATCCTGTGGATGCTGGTGACGACCCTGCTCCGCGCACAGTGGAGCGCCGACGTCGGCTATTGGACGCTCGCCATCCCGCATCTGCTACAGGGTGCGGGCATGCCCTTCTTCTTCATCGGGCTGACCGCGCTCGCGCTGGGCTCGGTGCCGCCCGAAAAGATGGTCGCGGCGGCCGGGCTGATGAGCTTCATGCGCACCCTGTCTGGCGCGATCGGGACGGCGCTCGCCTCCACCCTGTGGGACAGCGCGAGCGCGAACGCGCGCGGCAACCTCGTCCCCGCGCTCAACGGGGCGGCCGACACCATGGCGGCGCTCGAAGGGCAGGGGCTGGGGGCAGAGCAGGCCCGCGCGGCGGTCGACCGGATGGTGGAGGTGCAGGCATCGACGCTCGGCGCGCTCGACGTCTACCTGACGGCGGCCGCCGTGTTCCTCGCCTCGGCCGCCGCCGTCTGGCTCGCTCCCAAGCCGCGCCCGGGTCTGCCGAGCCCCGGCGGCCATTGACACGCGCGCCGCCCGCGCATAGCTCGCCCCTTCTTCCGCGCATGGCCCCTTCGTCTAGCGGTCTAGGACGTCGCCCTCTCACGGCGAAAACACGGGTTCGAGTCCCGTAGGGGTCACCATGGTCACGGGTTTTCGGTCAGGTAGGACCCGAGCGCAACGGCCGGCTTGGCGTCGATCGCTATCCGCAGCTTCAGCCGTGACGCCACGACGCGCCCCCGCAGGCTCGACTGGACTTCGCGGAATAAGCCCACGCCTGACCGCACAGGCGGATAGACGGCGCATGTGACGAACGGAGCCCCGATGCGGGACGCCGTTCCAATCCGGGGAGCTGCACCACTTACGCGTCCATGTGCGATCCCTATAGCTCGCTGCACGGGGGCGAGGCGGTCTCGCACACCGACCAAGGGGCAAGAAATCATGAACAAGGGTAAGATGTTGCGGCGCACGGCGCTCGCGCTGATGACGGCGGGCGCGCTTCCTGCGGCGGCGGAGGCGGCGCTGATGATCCGGATCACCGAAACGCCGAAAGTGGGCGTGTTGGCGAGCGTCACGGGAACGCTGAACCTCACAGGCCTGACGGATAACGGACGCGTATTTGGAGACAAGGGCCTGCGGGGCAGTCGTGCGTTCGTCGGCGCGGGGCCGCTCTCGGCGCCCACTCTCCGTTACCTAAGCGGGTTCAAGGGACCCGCGGTGATCGGGACGGGTACGTCCTACAATCCGGCGACGTCGGGATCAGGCGACCAGTTCCTGTTCTTTTTCAACAATATCGGTGATGTCGGTGTCCCATTCGATTTCGTTTCCGGCAGCGCAATCTCGTCTACCGCCACGGTCGCGAACGCGACCTTCGCGTCGCTCGGCCTGACGACGGGCACATACACCTACAGCTCGGCGGCTGATACGATCACCGTGAAGATCGCGCTCGCACCCCCGATCCCGGAACCTGCGGCTTGGGCCTTGATGATCGGCGGCTTCGGGCTGGCGGGCAGCGCCATGCGGTACCGTCAACGCGTAAGCGTGCGCCTGGCCTGAGCGCGCTCTGAGAACGGCCGTGGCGGAACCGCAAGGTCGACTTGCGGCTCCGCCCTCGTTCGGCCTTCCTGGCCCGACGACCCCGAACGCTCTGGACAAGCGGCACTCTCTTGCACGAGGGTCCGGCCGGGAGGGGGAGCGCACAGATGATCGGGAAGGAGAGCCGCGGGGCGAGGGTGAGGCTCGGGCAGGCACGAACGAGCTGATGCAGGATACCGACCTCGTCGCGATCGACCTGGGCGGAACGCATGTGCGGTTCGCGCGGGCCGCAGTCGCCGCCGGCCGGGTGACGCTGGGGCCGGAAACCGTGCTCCGCACGAACGCGCATGCCTCGCTGGCCGCGGCCTGGTGTGCGGTCGAGGAGGCGCAGGGGGTGCGCCTGCCCCCCAGTGCCGCCGTGGCGGTCGCGGGGCCGATCACGGGCGGCCGGGCGCGCATGACCAACCACCCCTGGGTCGTCGACGAGGCGGAGCTCCGCGCCGCGCTCGGCCTCGACAGGGTCGTGCTGCTCAACGACTTCGCGGCGGTCGCGCATGCGGTGCGCGCCTGTTCGGCGGCGCAGCTGCGCCACCTGGCAGGCCCCGATCTGCCCTTGCCGGTGGAAGGCGTGGTGAGCGTGATCGGTCCGGGGACGGGGCTCGGCGTCGCGATGCTCGACGGGGCGCGGGTGATCGCGACGGAGGGCGGCCACATCGCCTTCGCGCCGCAGGACGGGGTGGAGCAGGCGGTCGCGGCCGTGCTGGCCGAGCAGCACGGCCGGGTCTCGGCCGAGCGGGTCGTCTCGGGCGCGGGGCTGCGCGCCTTCTGCGCCGCGATCGCGCCCGACCATCCAGTGCCGGGCGAGGACGCCGCGCTCTGGTCCGCGGCGCTCGGCCGACATGATCGAGTCGCGGCGCTTGCGCTGTCGCATTTCTGCGCCGCGCTGGGCAGCGTGGCGGGGGATCTGGCGCTCGCGCACGGGGCGCACGCGCTGGTCCTGGCCGGCGGGCTCGGGCTCAGGCTCGCCGATACGCTGCCGGGCACCGCCTTTGCCGCCCGCTTCCGCGCCAAGGGCCGGTTCGAGGCGCACATGGCCGCGCTCCCCGTCAGGATCATCACCCATGCGCAGCCCGGCCTGCTCGGGGCGGCCGCCGCCTTCGCGCACATGGAAAGGGCCCCGCTCCAGGGGTGAAGAGCGGGGCCCGATCAGGGTCGTTCGAACGGCGTGGGGTGAAGCGCCGCTGGACACAGCTTCTACGGTGAAGCTGTCACCGGTTCATGTCGGAAGCCGGTAAAGATTGTCTCAACATGTCGCGGCTGCAGCCCTGTTTCTTTTGGAGGCACGGGCGCTACACTCGCGCGATGACGCCCCTTCTCCTCCTGCTCGCCGCCGCAGGCACGCCCGAACCGCAGCGCCTCCGCGCTACCGTCGATGCGCTCGTCTCGTTCGGAACGCGGCATACCCTGTCCTCGGCGACCGATCCCAGGCGGGGCATCGGCGCTGCGCGGCGCTGGACGGCGGCTCAGTTCGAGGCGCTCGGCCGCGCCTGCGGCGGGTGCCTCGCCATCGAGACGATCGGCGATCGCTTCAGCGGCCCGCGCGCACCGGACGGCGTGCGGGTGGAAGACGTGCTCGCCATCCAGCGCGGCACGGGCGATCCCGACCGGGTCGTGATTGTGCAGGCGCATATTGACAGCCGCGTGTCCGACGTGATGGACGCCACCTCCGACGCGCCCGGTGCCAATGACGACGCCTCGGGCGTGGCCCTGGTGCTCGAGGCCGCGCGCATCCTGTCGCGAGAGCGCTTTCCGGCGACGATCGTCTATGCGGCGCTCTCGGGCGAGGAGCAGGGGCTGTGGGGCGGGCAGCTGCTCGCGCGGACGGCCAAGGCGCGCGGCTGGCGGGTCGCGGCGGTGCTCAACAACGACATTGTCGGGAATACGCGCGGGACGGGCGGCGCGCGCGACAGTGCCCGCGTGCGCGTGTTCAGCGAGGGCCTGTCGCTGGCGGGCGACCTCGACGCGGCGCGGGCGCAGCGGGTGAACGGGGGCGAGGATGACGGGCCGTCGCGCGCGCTTGCCAAGGCGATCCGGCGCGTCGCCAAGCGCGAGCGCGGACTGCAGGTGATCGCGGTGCACCGGCCCGACCGTTTCGGCCGCGGCGGCGACCAGACGCCGTTCATGGAGCAGGGCTTCCCCGCCGTCCGCTTCACCGAGGTGACCGAAAACTACGATCACCAGCACCAGACGCTGCGGACGGAGCAGGGCCGGTTCTTCGGCGACACCGCTGATTACATGGACTTCGGCTACCTGGCTCGGGTGACCGCGCTCAACATCGCCGCACTGCGCGAGCTGGCGTCCGCCCCGGCCGCGCCGACCGGCGTCACCATCGCGGGCGCGATCAGCGCGGACACGACGGTCGGCTGGTCTCCCGTCCCCGGGGCGGTGCGCTACCGCGTACGCTGGCGGCAGGCCGATGCAGGCGACTGGACGAACGCGCGCGACGTGGGCGCGGGCGAGACCGGCCTCCTGCTCCGCGGCATCAACATCGACCACCATCTCTTCGGCGTGAGCGCCGTCGCCGCGAACGGGGCGGAAAGCCTGGTCAGTTTCGCCGGACCGGCACCGCGGCGTTGACCGGCCCAAGCTAGGGGAGGGGACATGACGAGACTGCGCCGCATCCTGATCGGCCTGGGCGGCAGCCTGCTGCTCGCCGCCACCCCCGCCTACGCCCAGCGCTACGACCTGCTCGTGCGCGGCGGCACCGTCTATGACGGTCAAGGCGGCGCGCCGTTCTTGGGCGACGTCGCCGTGCGGGGCGACAGAATCGTGGCGGTCGGTCCCGCGCTGCCGGGCACCGCCGCGCGCACGGTCGATGCGACGGGCCTCGCCGTCGCCCCCGGCTTCATCAACATGCTGAGCTGGGCGACCGAGTCGCTGATCGCGGACGGGCGCGCGCAGAGCGACATCCGCCAGGGCGTCACGCTCGAGGTGATGGGCGAGGGCTGGTCGATGGGTCCGCTCAGCCCGGCGATGAAGGCGCTTGCGGCCAGGCGCCAGGGTGACATCAAATACCCGGTCAGCTGGACCAGCCTCGGCGATTATCTGTCCTTTCTCGAGAAGAAGGGCATCTCGCCCAACGTCGCGAGCTTTGTCGGCGCGACCACCGTGCGCATTCACGAACTGGGCGAGGGCGATGTTGACCCAAGCCCCGAGCAGCTCGACCGGATGCGGGCGCTCGTGCGGCAGGCGATGAACGAGGGCGCGATGGGCGTCGGCTCCTCGCTGATCTACGCGCCCGCCTTCTTCGCCGAAACGCCCGAGCTGATCGCGCTCGCGACCGAGAGCGCCCGCTGCGGGGGCATGTACATCAGCCACATCCGAAACGAGAGCGACGACATCCTGAAGGCGGTCGACGAGCTCATCGAGATCGCGCGCCAGTCGGGCGGGCCCGCCGAAATCTACCACCTCAAGATGGCGGGCGCGCAGAACTGGGACAAGCTCCCCGCCGTCGTCGCCCGGGTCGAGCAGGCGCGCGCGGCCGGCGTGCGGATCACCGCCGACATGTACACCTACACCGCGGGCGCGACCGGGCTCGACGCGTCCATGCCGCTCTGGGTGCAGGCGGGCGGGCGCGAGGCGTGGATCGCGCGGCTCAAGGACCCGGCGGTCCGGGCGCGCGTGCTCGCCGAAATGCGCAAGCCCGGCAAAGGCTGGGAGAACCTGCGCCTCCAGGCCGGGGGCGACGACAAGGTGCTGCTGCTCGGCTTCGAGAACCCTGCGCTCAAGCCGCTCACCGGCAAGTCGCTCGCCGAGGTCGCGCGGATGCGGGGCAAGTCGCCCGAGGAGACCGCGATCGATCTCGTCATCGAAGACGGCAGCCGCGTCGGCACGGCCTATTTCCTGATGAGCGAGGAGAATGTGCGCACGCAGACCGCGCTGCCGTGGATGGCGTTCGGCTCCGATGCCGAGGCGCCCGCGATCGAGGGCGTGTTCCTCAAGTCGGGCGCGCACCCGCGCACCTACGGCAATGTCGCGCGGCTGCTCGGCAGATATGTGCGCGACGAGAAAGCCACGACCTTGCAGGACGCGGTGCGGCGGCTCACCAGCTTCCCGGCCGCCAATCTGGGCATCGGGGACCGCGGGTCGCTCAAGCCCGGCTTCCACGCCGACCTCGCCATCTTCGATCCCGCGACGATCTCCGATCGCTCGACCTTCGCCAAACCCCACGCTTATGCAACGGGCATGCGGCACGTGTTCGTAAACGGCGTCCAGGTGCTCAAGGACGGCGAGCATACCGGGGCCACGCCCGGGCGCTTCGTCCGAGGGCCGGGATACGGCCGGTGCGCCGGCGCCAAGAGGTGATGGTGAGCCCTGCTGGGTTCGAACCAGCGACCTACTGATTAAAAGTCAGTTGCTCTACCGACTGAGCTAAGGGCCCCCCGAAAGTGCGCTCACCTAGGGACCGGGCGCGCGGCGGTCAACCGCATGGCGGAGATGCCGGACCCGGGCCCCTGTCAGCGGATCGCGCCAATCCGGAGCGATCTCGGCCAGCGGCACGAGCACGAACGCGCGCGACCGGAAGGCGGGGTGCGGCACGGTCAGGCCGCGACCCGCCCAGGCACCGCCCGACCACAGGATGATGTCCAGGTCGAGCACCCGCGCGCCCCAGCGCCGGCCGCGCCGCCGCCCGAACCGCCGCTCGATGTCCTTGAGTGCGCCGAGCAGCGCCGGCGGTGCGAGCGAAGTGCGGAGGATCAGCACCGCGTTCGCAAAGCCGCGCCCGGCGGGCCCGAGCGCCGGCGTCGCATGCGTCTGCGACAGGGCCGTTACCTCGCCCAGCATCCCGATCGCGGTAACGGCCGCGCGAAGCACGCGCGCGGGCGATCCGTGCCGTCCGTGCCGGCGGTTGGACCCGAGGGCCACGGCATAGCTTGTGACGGGCATGGGCCCGCGCCTATCGCGGGCGCGTGCCGTTCGTAAGCCCCTTGCCCCATACCGAGCCCCCGCGCGATTGCCCGCTCTGCCCACGCCTCGTCGCCTTTCGCGAGGCGTTGCGCGCCGAGCAGCCCGACTGGTGGAACGCGCCCGTGCCCGCGTTCGGCGATCCGGAGGCATGGCTCGTCGTGGTCGGCCTCGCGCCCGGCAAGCATGGCGCGAACCGCACCGGCCGGCCCTTCACCGGCGATCATGCGGGCATCCTGCTGTTCGAGACGCTGCGCGCCCACGGGTTAGCCGAGGGGGAGTATCGCGCCGACCCGGAGGACGGGTTGCAGCTGGTCGGCACGGCGATCGTGAACGCGGTCCGCTGCCTGCCGCCCGAGAACAAGCCCATTCCGGCCGAGATCGCCACCTGCCGGCCGTTCCTTTCCGCCCCGATCGCGGCGCTCCCCCGTGCCCGCGTCTTCGTGGCGCTCGGCAGCATCGCGCACGCCTCGGCCGTGCGGACCTTCGGCGGCAAGCTGTCGGCGATGCCGTTCGGGCATCTGGCCGAACACCGGCTGCCCGGCGGGGCCGTGCTGATCGACAGCTACCACTGCTCCCGCTACAACCAGAACACCGGCAGACTGACGCGGTCGATGTTCGAGGCCGTCTTCGCCCGCGCGCTCGAGCTTCGCCCCTAGCGGCCCACGACGGGGGTTTCGAGCGGAAGCACGATGACGCACGCCAGCCCGCCCGGGCGCAGGTCGAAGCTCGTCTCGGCACCGAGCTGGTAGGGCAGCGCCTCCTCGATCAGCTCGCGCCCGAAACCCGTCGTCGGCGCGGCCGGCACGGCGCGTCCGCCGGTTTCCGTCCAGCTGAAGCGCAATGGGGGCCCGCTCGCCTCGCCGTCCACCGACCAGCGCACGCTCAGCCTGCCGCCCTCGGCCAGCGCGCCGAATTTGATCGCGTTGGTGGTGAGTTCGTGCAGCGCGAGCATCATCAGCTCGGCCGTGCGGGGCGGGAGCCGGACCGGCGGTCCCTTGATCGAGCAGTCCGGCCCGTCCGCCCAGGTCACGCGCATAAGTTCGTCGCGCACCATGGCCTCAAGCTCGATCCCGCCGGGCGGGTAGGAATGGAAGCGGGCGATCGCCTCCAGCCGGTCATGGAAATGGTCGGCGAACTCGTCTTGGCCCGCCCGGGTCTCGCGGGTGCGCCGATAGACCGACCGGATGACGGCGAGCAGGTTGCGCACGCGGCGCTGCAGCTCGTGCGTCAGCTCCTGTTCGCGCGCACGCGACGCCGCCAGCGCCGCGGACAGCTCCGCCACCAGGCTGTTTGGCCCGAAAGTCTCCCCGGCGCGTTCAGGATCATCCATGAACTTGACCCATGTTGCCGCGGTACGTTTGCAATGAGTTCATTTCGTTCATCGTGAGACCTACGCGCCACCGTGGAAAAGGAACCATTGATGCCAGAGCAGATGCTTGCAGGGTTGAAGGTCCTTGTGGTCGAAGACGAATATTATCTCGCGGACGATGCCGTCTCCGCGCTGCAAGAGGTCGGCGCAGACGTGCTCGCCCCGGTCGGGACTGTCGCACAGGCATGCGCCAAGATCGATGCCGAAGAGGCGGTCGATGTGGTGCTGCTCGACGTCAACCTTCAGGGGGAAAAGGCCTATGAGGTGG
>ERZ1066121.2651-NODE-2651-length-10996-cov-7.776072_pt1 | contig 10996 bp, 9 predicted proteins | sample MGYA00382768_ERZ1066121 | MGnify/ENA primary metagenome ERZ1066121 (study PRJEB33369, sample SAMEA5778351) | biofilm metagenome | biome: Industrial cooling water; feature: Water cooling tower basin; material: Biofilm | place: United Arab Emirates | collected... | reverse complement strand
TTCTCGCAGTCGCCGCACTCGCCATCGGGCTGGCCTTGGGTTGGTTTTTCGGCTCCCGCCCGATCGCCGAATGGCGCACGCGCCATGGCGAGCGCGAGGGCGAATGCAAATCGCTGACCGACAAGCTTTCCGCGATGGTGCCGGAGCTTGCCACCATGAGCGAACGTGCGGCGCGCGCCGATGGCCTGGCCGAGCAGCTCGATGCGGTACGCGAGGAACGCGAGAAGCTGCGCGCTGAATTGGCGACGCTCATGGAAAAGACCGCCAATTTCGAGGAGCAGAAGCGGCTCCTCGTGGAGGCGCGGCAGGAACTGCTCAAGGAGTTCCAGAACACCGGCCACGCCGTTCTCAGTAAGGCGCAGGAAGCTTTGTTAGAACGCGCTGCCGAGAGGCTCGGCCATTCGGAAAAGGCCAGCGAGGAGAAGCTGAGGGCGCTGCTCCAGCCGGTGGGTGACACGCTGAAAAAGTACGAGCAGCGCGTCGAGTCACTCGAAAGCAAACGTGTTAGCGACTTTGGCCAATTGGCAGGCTTGATTGAGTCGATGCGCGTGGGACAGGAGGAAGTCCGGCGCGAGGCGCAACGCTTGGGGAACTCACTCAGAAATGCGCCCAAGGCGCGGGGTCGATGGGGCGAACAGGCGCTTAAGAACGTGCTCGAGCAATGTGGACTTGGACATCACACCGACTTTGTCTCGGAACACTCAATAGATACTGAGGAAGGCCGCCTGCGCCCGGACGCGATAGTTCGCGTGCCCGGCAACAAGCTCTTGGTTATCGACGCCAAGGTTTCGCTGAACGACTATCAGGACGCTTTTGATGCAGACAACGACGTGGATCGTGAGAAGGCGCTTGATAAGCATTTGGCCTCGATGAAAGGTCATATCCAGACACTTGGCACCAAAAGCTATCAGTCGCAGTTCGAAGAAGCGCTCGACTATGTCGTCATGTTCGTGCCGGGGGAGCATTTCATTACTGCTGCCCTTGAACACGATGCCAAAAGAAGGACAAGGCTCGGCGAAGACGCTCTGGTCAATTCCGACGACCTCTGGAATTTCGCTTTCAAACAGAAAGTGTTGCTGGCCAGCCCCACAAACTTGGTCGCAATCGCTCGTACCGTTGCTCAGGTATGGCGTCAGGATCAGATGGCCAACGAAGCGCGAGAAATTGGCCGCATCGGAAGTGAATTGTATGATCGATTGGCCAAAGTTTTAGAAGAATTTGGAAAGCTCGGAACCCATCTTCATCGTGCTGTTGGAAGTTACAACGATTTCCATCGAAGCTTCGAAACCCGGGTGCTAGTTTCGGCTCGGAAAATGCGTGACAAGGGCATTGAGATCGGCAAGCGCGAGATCGAGCCGGTCCCTCTAGTGGAAAGTGCTCCGCGTTACACCGCGCTCGACGCGCCGGAGGAGGAAGTCACCCGCGAAGCAGCGGAGTGAGCTGGCGGGCGCTGCTGACGACCGAAGCTGCGTGCCTCTCAACGGAAAAGAGCGTGGGCTGATTTCCATCAATGGCGGTGGCGCTTGCATTCTGCTAGAGACGTCGGCGGACAAAGGGACGGGTATCGTGAAACATTATCGGATTGAAAAGGTCGCCAAGCCGGGCGGCGCGGTGCTCAAGCGCAAAGACATACTGGCGACTTCGGACAAGGAAGCGATGCAGCGCGCGGAACAAAGCGCGGACTGCCCCGTGTGCGATGTGCTCCGGAATGGCGAGGTGATCGGCTCGGTCGCCTAAGCCTGTTTAAAGCTCGCCAGTACCTCGTATCCCAGCACTGCCGCCGCAATAGCGGCATTGAGGCTATCCGCGCGGCCTTTCATCGGCATGGTCACGCGCAGGTCGCAGGCATCCTCGTACTCCTCGGGGAGACCGCGCGATTCATTGCCGACCAGCACGAAGCAAGGCGCTGCGTAAGGCGCGTCGCGGTAGGGCCGGGCGTCGCGCAGGGATGCGGCCACGAGCTGGCCCGCGCCGCCCCGCAGCCAGGGCAGGAAGTCCTCCCAGCGCGCTTGGGCGATGCGTTGAGTGAACACCGCGCCCATGCTGGCGCGTACCGCCTCCACCCCGAAGGGGTCTGCGCAGTCGTTGATCAGGATCAGTCCGCCTGCCCCGATTGCGTCGCCAGTGCGAAGCATGGTGCCAAGATTGCCCGGATCCCTGAGCGCCTGCGCCACCAGCCAGATGTCGGCGCTCGCCCGGTCGATGCCGGCGAGCCCGGTGTCGAACTCGGTGAACACGCCCGCGACGGCTTGTGGGTTGTCCTTGCCAGTGATCCTGGCGAGGATATCCGGCGTCGTTTCGATGACCGCGCCGCCCGCGTCCTCCACGGCCCCCTCGAGCTCCGCAAGCAGCGGGTGGGGGTCCCGTGCATCCGACAGCACGAGCGTCTCGGGCAGATGCCCGTTCACACGAGCATCGGTGAGAAGGCGCAAGCCTTCCGCCAGGAAGCGGCCGGCGGCCTTGCGGTGCTTCTTCTCGCGCAGCGCGCGGATTGCCTTGACCGTCTCGTTGGAGAAGCCGGTGATGCGGCGGCGGCTCATGGGCGATGATCCCGGCTCAGCTCTCGCCGAAGCCGTCCTCGATCATGGCTGAGAGCTGCTCGAGAACTTCCTCGCGCCCATCGCCGGCAACGATGACCTCGATAGTGTCGCCCTTGGCCGCGCCCAGCATCATCAGCCCGAGGATGGAGCCCCCCGCTGCTTCGTTGCCGCCCTTGGCCACGCGCACGCTCACACCGGGCGGCAGTTCGGCGACGGCGGTGACGAATTTGGCACTGGCACGAGCATGAAGCCCGCGCTGGTTCACGACGGTCAGGCTGCGACGCGCTTCGCTCAACGGGCGGCCTTGCGCTGCGGCGCTTCGCTATGGCCGAGAAATTCGCTGGCGACGGTGATGTAATTGCGTCCAGCCTGCTGCGCGGCCTGCACCGCCTCTACCACGCCCATCGCTTTGCGCGCGCCAGCTAAGCGGATCAGCATCGGCAGGTTTATGCCTGCGATCACCTCAATCCTACCCGCGTCGAGAAGCGAGATCGCAAGGTTGGAGGGCGTGCCGCCAAATAGGTCGGTTAGAATGATGGCGCCGGAGCCAGTGTCGACGGCGGCGATCGCATCGGCGATGTCGCGACGGCGCTGCTCCATGTCATCGTTGGGGCCAATACAGATGGTCGCAATCGCCTGCTGCCCGCCAACGACGTGCTCCATCGCTTCGACGAAATGCTCGGCAAGCCGCCCGTGGGTCACGAGAATTAGGCCAATCATTTGCGCCGGGATCCGAAGGAAAAGTTATACCAAGCCATGATGGGCCAATGCATGGGGACTAGGCTTGGGATGGGAGACAAGTCAACTATCCCTGCGCCGACCAGCGCTCGGTGACGTCGCTCGCCGACGCGGCGAGGTTGCGATGGAACAGTGTCGGCTCATAACCCGCTGAGCGAAGATCCGCCGCTAGTGTCTCAGCGAGGAAAACCGATCGATGGCGACCACCAGTACATCCGAACGCGATGGTCAGATAAGCGCGCCCCTGATCCACGTAATGCGGCAGCAGTTCCAACACCAAGTCCCGGATGCGAGAATAGGCGGGCGCAAACGCCGGATCACTTCGCACGTGTTCCCCAACGGCCCTGTCCAATCCGGTAAGCGGTCGCAAAACCGGGTCCCAATGCGGGTTATCGAGGAAGCGCATGTCGAAAACGAGGTCGGCGAGTGGGGGCATCCCGCGGGCAAAGCCGAAGCTGGCGACTGTCAGCGTCATCGCGCCTTGCGCCGCCTCGCCGAACTGGTTGCGGATGACCTGCTGGAGCTGATTCGTGGCAAAGCCGCTGGTGTCGATCACCATTTCCGCGCGTGCGCGCAGGGGTTCGAGCAACTCGCGCTCAGCCCGAATACCATGGCCCACCGGGCGGCCACGAGCCAATGGGTGCGGTCTGCGCGTCTCATTGTAGCGGCGCTCAATCTCACCGCTGGATGCGTCGAGGAATAGAATGCTGGCGGCGGCCTGGCCATCGCGGATCAGCCGGTCCAATAACTTAAGTATCGCAGTCGGCTCGAAACCGCGAGTACGGGAATCGATCCCGATCGCGAGCGGCGTGTCGGGGGCAGGGCCAGTCGTAAGCAGCCCTTCGAGCAATCGGACCGGCGCATTGTCGATGGTTTCCCACCCCAGGTCTTCCAGCACCTCCAACGCGGTCGACTTCCCGGCGCCAGACATCCCCGTGACGATCAGGACGCGGGGGTCGATCAGGGGTGAGTCAGCTGTCATTTGCTCGCGACATTGTCAGTGAAGAGGCGCTTGGGAAAGGCGGTTGTCCGCGCACACGGTCAGCTTAGCGATGTCGTGACGGCAAGTCCGTGGAGCTTTAGCGCCCATTCCGCCCGGAGTGCCGCGTAAGCACCATCACTATGAAAGCCAAGCCGCGGTAGTAGTGTACCTTGCCATTCGCTATACTCGGGCGCGGGCAGGCGGACGGGTGATCTATCGAGCGACAACACTAGGGCTATCGGAGCTGACGTATCGGCCAAATCGACTATTCCGACGCCGCGTATCTCCAGCTTTCCTGCGATATTGGGTGGTGGGTGTGCCCAGAGCTCGCCGACCCGCTGCTCCAGTCGAACTCCGTCATCGCCGATCAGAACGGCGCCTCGGTCGATCAAGGCCATCGCGAGGCTGGACTTTCCGCTGCCCGGGCCACCCTCGATCAGCAGGCCGCGACCGCGTATCGAGACACAGCTGACGTTTGCGAGCACCCCCATTTCAGCGAGGCACAGCCGCTGCTGGCAGGGTTAGAGTGAGACATGCGCCGGTGGCACCGTCTGGCCGGGCGGTGGCGACAAGCGCGCCGTCATGCGCCTCGGCGATTGCCCGGGCGATCGCCAGACCAAGCCCTGAATGGTTGCCAAAATCCTCGTTTTCAGGACGCAGCGAGTGAAAACGCTCGAAAACGAGCTCGCGCCGGTCTTCCGGGATACCTGGCCCCGCGTCAATCACGCTTAACATCACGCGATTGCCGCACCGCTCGATCTCAACGATCACTTCTGCTTCAGGTGGAGAGAATGAAACCGCATTATCCAGCAAATTTACAATGATCCGTTCCAACCGCGAAGGCTCGCCCATGACGTGAACGGCAGGCTCTGTCGCGTCTATGCGGATGGGATGACCGGCATTTTGATCGCGATGCTCCCGACTACCGACGATTGCCCGGGTCAGCGCCACGAGATCGACTAGCTCGAACGTCGCCCTGCTGAGCTCTGCGTCAATGCGACTAGCGTCGGAAATCTCGCTGACCAATCGGTCGATCCGACGTACGTCGTGGCGCGCTATCTCTAGAAGCTGAGCACGCAGTGCCGGATCGTCCACGCGCCCGAGCGTCTCGGTGGCGTTGCGAAGGCTAGCCAAGGGATTTTTGATTTCATGCGCAACATCAGCCGCGAAGCTTTCGACAGCATCGATCCGCTGCCGGAGCGCGGCAGTCATATCGGAGATGGCCCGAGACAAAAGGCCGATCTCGTCCCGCCGCTGTGGCAACCGGGGAACCTCGACTTGCCGATCCCGGCCCTGGCGGACGCGGACGGCTGCATCGACCAATGTCCGAAGTGGGATCACGATCGTTCGCGCAAGGTAGAGTGAAAGCAAGGTCGATACGGCCAGAGCAACGAGCACGGCGAGGGCGACAAGGCTGCGGGCGCGGCGCACCGATTCCACGATATCAACCGGATTGCGGGTGAGCAGCAAAGTCTCTCCGCGCAGGCCGACCGGGGCTGCCGCGTTGATTACATGGCTGCGATCGGGAGCATAACGCAGCACGATCTGGGTCAGGCTCTCTTCACGCGCCCGCTCCAGCTCGGGCCAGGCGTCAGCTACATCATTTGGCGGTTCGCGATATTCGGGCAGCGCGGGTGTTCCCACGAGCCGATCGAAGCCTTCGTCGAGCGTGCGGGCGAAGGACGAAGATTGCGGGTTCTTGGCAGGGTCGCCCAGCGTGAAGCTGGGAGGCGCAAGGGCAAAACTGTCGGCTTCGAGCTCGCCTTCATCATTATAGAGCCGCAGTCGCAGCTTCTGCTCCTTGCCGAGCTGGATCAGCAAGGCAGCCTGGCGAGCATTACTGGCGCCTGCCAGCGCCTCTGCGATTATTTGCGCCTCAACAAGGGCCAATTTGAAGCGTTCGTCCAAAAGCTGTTTGCGATAGACATCGAGATAGATGACCCCGCCGCCCAACAGGACAAGCGGGAGGACGTTTACCATCAAAATCCGACTAGTAAGCGACAGCCGCAAGGACCAAAATGGCGTGCCGGACCGTGGATGTCGCCGAAGCACTCCGTCGCTTCCGCCCGGTGGATCGGGCTTAGCCATCGGTGAAGCTGTATCCTGCTCCGTACAAGGTGCTGATCGCCGAGAACTCGTTGTCGACGCTGCGAAACTTTCTTCGCATTCGCTTGATGTGGCTATCCACGGTGCGGTCGTCGACAAAGACATCGTCCTGATAGGCGGCGTCCATCAATTGATTTCGGCTTTTGATCACACCGGGCCGCGCGGCCAAAGCCTCAAGCAACAAGAATTCGGTCACGGTAAGACTAACAGGTCGACCGCCCCAGGTTACGTGATGGCGCGCCGGGTCCATTGTCAGCCGTCCGCGGGTAAGCGCTTCTGCAGCGCGGGGAGCCGCATCGTGGCCTTCGAACATTTGCGTGTCGCCGCGGCGTAGTATCGCCCGGATCCGCGCTACGAGGAGGCGGAGGCTGAAAGGCTTTGCGATATAATCATCGGCCCCGGTCTCCAGGCCTGCCTCCTCGTCTGCCTCGTCATCCTTGCTGGTCAGGAAGATAACCGGCAGCGAACTTTGCGCGCGCAGCCGGCGTAGCAATTCCATGCCGTCCAACCGCGGCATCTTGATATCGAAGACCGCAAGGTCGGGAGGATTCTCAAGCAGCGCACTCAGCGCGGCTTCCCCATCGCTGTAGAGTCGTGTGTCGAACCCTTCCGACTGCAGCCCGATCGACACGGTGGTCAGGATATTGCGGTCATCGTCCACCAGCGCGATCACCGGGCGCGGTTGATCGCTGGCGGCGGACCCGAGCGATGGGGAGGCGACTTCCATCCGGCGGAGGTAACCGCAAGCACCGGTGAATTCAACGCGCGGTGGCAAGTGATAGGCGCATCGCTGTCCCGTTCGGAAACCCTGTTCGCAGGTGCAAATTGACGAAGCACATCCCGCGGCCTATGCGCACAGCAAGCCGCGCATACGAATGCGCCCCGGCGAATCGCCGTGAAATTTCAGGAGATTACGCGTGTCCCTCCCGCTCTCACACTCGCTCGCCGACCAGGGCATCGTCACAAATGCAACCATTCACGCGAATCTCCCGGCCGAGGCGCTGACCGAATGCGCGCTGGCGCGGGGCGAGGGGCGGCTGGCCAAGGATGGGCCGCTGGTGGTCGAAACCGGCAAGCACACCGGCCGCAGCGCCAAGGACAAGTTCATCGTCCGCGACACCGAGACCGAAAACACGGTGTGGTGGGACAACAACGCCAGCATGGCGCCTGGGCATTTCGCGGCGCTCAAGGAAGATTTCCTGGCCGCGCTCGCGGCCAAGGACGAACTCTTCGTCGCCGACCTCTTCGGCGGCTCGCAGCCGGAGTACCGCGCCCGCGTCCGCGTGATCAACGAGCTTGCCTGGCACAACCAGTTCATCCGCACGCTGCTGGTCCGCCCCACGGCCGAGGAGCTGCAAGGCTTCGTCCCCGAATACACCATCATCGACCTGCCCAGCTTCCGCGCCGATCCCGCGCGCCATGGCTGCCGCAGCGAGACGGTGATCGCGGTCAATTTCTCCGAGAAGCTCGTGCTGATCGGCGGCACCAAATACGCCGGCGAGATGAAGAAGAGCGTCTTCGGCATCCTCAACTATCTGCTTCCGCCCCAGGGCGTGATGCCGATGCACTGCAGCGCCAATATCGGTCCCGATGGCAAGACGGCGGTGTTCTTCGGCCTCTCGGGTACCGGAAAGACCACGCTTTCCGCCGATGCCAGCCGCAAGCTGATCGGCGATGACGAGCATGGCTGGTCCGACACCGCTGTCTTCAACTTCGAAGGCGGCTGCTACGCCAAGGTCATCCGCCTCTCACCCGAGGCCGAGCCCGAAATCTACGCCACCACCAGGATGGCGGGCACCGTGCTCGAGAACGTGGTGATGAACGATGCAGGTGAGATCGACCTCGACGATTCGACGCTGGCCGAGAACACCCGCGCCGCCTATCCGCTGAGCTCGATCCCCAATACCTCCGAAGAAAACATGGGCCCCGTGCCCTCGAACGTGATCATGCTGACCGCCGATGCCTTCGGCGTGCTGCCCCCGATCGCGCGGCTGACGCCCGATCAGGCGATGTATCACTTCCTTTCGGGCTACACTGCCAAGGTCGCCGGTACCGAGATCGGCGTGACCGAGCCGCAAGCGACCTTCAGCACCTGCTTCGGCGCGCCCTTCATGCCGCGCCACCCCAGCGTTTACGGCAATTTGCTCAAGGAGCGCATTGCCAAGGGCGGTGTGCAGTGCTGGCTGCTCAACACCGGCTGGAGCGGCGGCAAGGCCACCGATCCCGGCATCAAGCGCATGCCGATCAAGGCGACGCGCGCGCTGCTCAATGCCGCGCTCGACGGCAAGATGGACGGGGTCGAATTCCGCAAGGACCCCAACTTCGGCTTCGAAGTGCCGGTCCGCGTGCCCGCGCTCGACGAGGCCGGCATTGACCAGGCGCTGCTCGATCCGCGCGCGATGTGGGCGGACAAGGACGAATACGATCGCACCGCGCAGAAGCTGGTCGACCTGTTCGTGAATAATTTCGAACGCTTCGCCGAGCATGTCGACCAAGGCGTGCGTGACGCGGCACCCAATATGCCGGCGCGGGCCGCCTGACCGCCGCATATCGGCTCAAAAGTTGGAGAGGAGAGCCCCCGCCCGGGAAACCGGGACGGGGGCCTTTGCTACGCAGCTGTTGAGTGGCGGCGGGCGCGCCGCCCCGCTATTTCACGCCCAGCCCGGTGACTGGCTCGGTTTCTCCGGTTGCGCGCTCGATGGCGATGCCCGCCGTGATGCCATGCACCACGGTGCTGAGCACGATGGTGAAGGCCACGGTCGCCCATAGCGCCTCTTCATTGGTCAGCTCTACGTGATGGCCGGCATAGGCGAGGTAGTAGATAGAGCCGATCCCGCGGACGCCGTAAAAGGCGGCCACCAGTCGCGAGCGACCTTCCAGGCTGGTGCCCGCCAAAGCCAGCATGCCAGCGGCTGGCCGCACCAGGAAGACCAGCGCCGCGCCGATCATGGCATGCTGCCAATCGAGCCAAGGCCATAGGCCAGGCAGCGCCGCACCCAGTGCCACGAGCAGGAGGGCGGTCAGGGTGTGCTCGAGCGATTCCGAAAAATCGTGCAGCCGCTTGTGAAAGCGATCGTGCGTTTCGACGCGCCGCAAGGCCACGCCCGCGACGAAGGCGGCGATAAAGCCATAACCTTCTATAACTTCGGTGAAGCCATAAGCGATCAGAACGCCGGCGAAGGCGATGACCCCCGATTGCGTGTTGGAAAGTGCATTGTCGCGCGGCCAATCGAACAGGATCTTGCCGAGCAGCCAGCCGGTCCCGACACCAGCCAAGGTGCCGACAACGACGCGGTACAGGACATCGCGCAGCAGCCACTCGCCCGCCAGACCAAAGGTTAGCCCGCCCGCCGTGGCGATCAGAATGCCGAGATGGACGAAGGGAAACGCGAGGCCGTCATTGAGGCCTGCCTCGGTCGTGAGAGTGTAGCGCAGCGGATGTTCGCCACCCTCATGCGGCGGGCCGACCTGGACGTCCCCCGCCAGCACCGGATCAGTCGGGGCGAGCACCGCGCCAAGCAACAAGGCGCCGGCCAGCGTCATGCCGGCGGCCGCCCATCCCAACAGGGCCAGCGCAGCGATCGTCAGTGGCATTGCCACCAGCAGCAGACGCCACGTGGGCCGCCAGCGACTGCGCGAGGCAAGCCGGTCTATCCTGAGCCCCGTGCCGAACAGCCCGATGATGACGCAAAGCTCGGCCGCCCGCTCCCAAATCTGCGGTTCGGCAACGGGATCGGGCGGCGGCGGCATTCCGGGGATGAGAAAAATGAGCATGCCGGTAAGCACCAGCACCGCCGAAGCTGCCGGCTCGCGCCCCGAAATAAAGCGCGGCAGCCAATAGGAAAAGATGATGGCGGCGCCCGCCGCGACCAACAGGATGTGATAGGATTCGAAGCCGAACATCATGGGGTAACTGCGAAATGGCGGGCAGGGTCCGGGGTGCGGTAAATTTAGGTGGTGGCGGTAGCGCATTGGGAAGCGCTGTGCCCCGCGTGATTCGACAGGCTCACCACGAACGGGGGTTTTGGGCTGATTTCCCTCGCCCGTCCGTCCCGAGCTTGGCGGCGGCGTGTCGCCACAGGTGGCTCGACAAGATCACCACGAACGTAGCCCGTATCATCACGCCCGTTCGTCCCGAGCTTGTCGAAGGACGGGGGGCGATCCGTCGCCTCTCACTCCGCGGGCAAGGGCCCACCCCCCGACACGCTGGCATGGTCAAGGCCCTCGCCGCGGCGTTGGCGTTCGACGTAGTTCCAGACGTGGCTGACCACCACCGAGCCTTCGCCCACCGCGCTGGCGACGCGTTTGACTGAGCCGGCGCGCACGTCGCCGACTGCGAAGATGCCATCGGCGCTGGTTTCGTAAGGGGTTTCGCGGCCGGCTGCAGCGCCGGTCAGCACGAAGCCCTTGGCATCGGTCTGCGCCACGCCGGACAGCCAATCTGTGTTGGGCGCAGCGCCGATCATCACGAACATGGCGCGCGTTGCGATCCGCTGTTCGCCCTCGCCGGTGCGCAAGACGATTGCCTCCAGATGGTCGCCGCCCTCCAGTGCGGTCACCTCGCTGTTGTAATGGATCGTGATCGCCGGATCGGCCTCCAGCCTTCGCGTGAGGTAATCGGACATCGAGG
>ERZ1066121.2650-NODE-2650-length-11002-cov-12.831095_pt1 | contig 11002 bp, 8 predicted proteins | sample MGYA00382768_ERZ1066121 | MGnify/ENA primary metagenome ERZ1066121 (study PRJEB33369, sample SAMEA5778351) | biofilm metagenome | biome: Industrial cooling water; feature: Water cooling tower basin; material: Biofilm | place: United Arab Emirates | collected... | reverse complement strand
GGGGTACCCTCAGGCGCGGCGGGCGCGGCGGGCGCGGCTGGCGCGCGGCCGTCGGTGGGGCTCACCGTCGTCGACCTCGCCACGCGGCGGCGCGGCCAGGTGAACGGGGCGCGTCGTGGTGCTCTCGGCGGGAAGGCGCTGCGCGGGCGGCGGCGCTTGACGCCCGGCGCCCCGGGGGCGTATCGTCGCCGGACCGCGTCGCACCGATCCGGAGCATCAGCTCGGAGGACCACGTGCGCCCTCTCGTTCGCGCTCTGGTGTCCGTCGCCGCGATCGGCGCGGCGCTCTCCCCCGCGCCGGCGGCCGGCCAGGCGAGCGTCGTCCGAGCGTGCGCGCTGCTGCCCAAGGAGCAGGTCCGGGCGATTCTCGAGGCCGACCGACAGCTGTTCGACATGGTGGCGCCGCGGGAGGAGCAGCTGGGCGGCAACGGCTCGGCGTGCAGCTACCAGGGGGCGCACGTCCAGATCGACCCGTTCGCGCCGGCGCAGCTCGAGGCGCTGCGTCGGCGGTCGGGGGCGGGATGGACGGCGGTGCCGGGGGTCGGCGATGCCGCGTACTTCCACGAGCGCCCCGGATCGGACGCGTACGGTGAGCTCTACGCCCGGGCCGGCACGCGCGTGGTGACGGTGCAGGTGCCGCTGAACCGGCCGGGCGAGACGGCGCGGGACGCTCGGCGCCGGGCGGCCGCCCTCGCCACGGCGGTGCTGGCGCGGCTGCGCTGACGACCGCCGTCCGGGTGCGCACCCCGTTCGGGGGCGTGCGCCGGGCGCCGCCAGCCCCTGCACCGCGCGGGCCCGCTCCACACTCGCATGTCTCCGCTGCTCCGCGACGATCCCGACGGTGCCCGGTGGAACGAGATCCGCCGCGTCTTCGGGGCGGCGTTCGCCTCGTCGCTCCACTTCGCCGTCGCCACCGTGCGCCCCGACGGCGCCCCGCACGTCGCGCCGATCGGCTCGGTGCTGCTGCTGGAACCCGGGCGCGGCGTCTACTTCGAGGAGTACACGACGCGGACGCCCCGCCACCTCGAGCGCGACCAGCGAGTCTGCGTGCTGGCGGTGAACTCGAGCCGGTGGCTCTGGCTGGCGTCGCTCGTGCGCGGCCGGTTCGCGACGCCGCCGGCAGTGCGGCTGCTCGGGACGGTCGGGGCACGCCGCCCCGCCACGGCGCGCGAGCTCGCCCTCTTTCAGCGCCGGGTACGCCTCGTGCGCCGCACCCGGGGGCACGCGCTGCTCTGGGCCGGGCTGCGCACGGTGCGCGAGCTGCACTTCGACGCCTGGGAGCCGATCGTCATCGGCGCGATGACGCGCGGCGTGTGGGCAGCCACCGGCGCGGCGGCGGGCGCGCCGGTCGGCGCGGGGGCGACGGCCCGCGCCGCCCCCACGGCGCGCTTGCGGGACACGTGATCGACGCGACATCCGATGTGAACGAGCGACGGATTCGTCACGGCGGTGCCCCGGGCCCGGTCCCCGCGCCGTGCCGGCCGCCGCTGCTCCATGCGCGCCCACCGGGCGCCGGTCGGCGCCGGCCGACCGGGGGAGCCATGCGCCAGACGCCAGGCATGTCCGCGGCGCGACATGCCGCGCCGCACGAGGCCTGCTGGTCAGCCCTTCCCCGCCTCGCCGCGCGCACCGTCGGGCGCGTCCCCGGCGACCGGCACGGGCACTCCGCCGGGCGCCGCATCGGGCGTCGCATCGGGCGCCGCATCGGGCATGGCATCGGGCATGGCATCGGGCGCGGGGACGAGGCGTTCGAGGGCGCGGGCGACGAGCGGCAGCACCGGGAGCGCGAGCAGCGCGCCGAGCGCGTTGAACGCCACGTGCGCGTTGGCCACCTGCCGGGCCGCGTCGCCGCCGAGGGCGCGGGCGAGCGCGGTGAGCGGCCCGACCAGCACGAGGCCGATCGCCACGGTGGCCACGTTGAAGGCCAGGTGGAACGCGCCCACGCGGAGCGCGGCGCGCGAGCGGCCCAGCGTCGCCACCAGGGTGTCGGCGCAGGTGCCGATCTCGGCGCCGAGCATGACCGCCACCCCCGCCGGCAGGGTCAGCAGCCCCTGGCTGGCGAGCGTGATCGCGATGCCGATCGTCGCCGACGACGACTGGATGACGAGCGTCGTCAGCGCACCGGCGGCCGCGCCGGCGAGCGGGCTCTCGAGCCGCGTCATCCACGCCGTGAAGCGCGCGCTGTCGCGCAGCGGCTCGACGGCGGCGGCCATGTGCCCGAGCCCGAAGAAGACGAGCCCGAGGCCGAACACCGCGGTGCCCACCGCCTGCCCGGTCGCACCGCGGGTCGGGTGCCGCCCGGAGAGGGTGGCGAGGGCGAGTCCGAGCACGAGCACCAGCGGAGCGTAGCGCTCGACGTCGAGGGCGATCACCTGGCTCGAGACCGTGGTGCCCACGTTGGCGCCGAGCACCACGCCGAGCGCCCGCGTCGCCGGGACGAGCCCCGCGTCGACGAGGGCGATCACGAGGATGATCGCCACCGATGACGACCCGAGCACCGCCGTGACCCCGGCGCCGGCGGAGGCGGCGATCAGCCGGGTGCGGGTGGCGCGCGCCAGCGCGGCGCGCAGGCGGTCGCCCGCCACCGCGCGCATCCCGTGGGCGAGCCGCCCGAGTCCGTAGAGGAAGAGCGCGAGGCCGGCCGTCAGGCCGAGGCCGATCCCGAGGCGGTCCACCCGTGCCTCCCGCGTGGCATCCTCGCGCGCGGCCCCGCGACCGTCGCCGGGAGGTGCGCGCGACCGTGCGCGTGCTCGACCCGGACCGGAGCACGCGCGGGGCCGGAGCGCACGCCGGCGCCCCGGCCCCGCGCATCGTGACCGGGGCGTGACGTCGGCGGCGCCCCGCGGCGGCGCCCCGCGCTGGCGCTCAGCGCACCGCGTGGCCGGGCATCGCGGGCGGGCGGGTGGCGGCGAGCCGCGTCGGCGCACCTCCCGCCGCGGTGGCGCCCGCCCGGTGGAAGAGCACGGCCAGCGTCCACGTCGCGCCGGGGAAGGTCACGCCCCAGAGCGCCGCGATCCAGATCAGGTCGTGCCAGTACAGCTGCAGCATCAGGAAGGGAAGCAGCAGCCCGTTGGCGAGCAGGAAGCGGCGCGCCACCGCGTCGAGCCCGCCGCCGGTGAACACCCGGGCGGCGAGCAGCGTCGCGACGCTCATGCAGCTGTAGCCCAGGATGTCGACCGCGTATAGGAACGAGTCGAACGGCACGAACACGAACGGCTCGATCCCCGCCAGCCGGCCCTGGGCGAGGCGGGGCGCGACGAGCGTCAGCTGGACGAAGTACGTCATGCCGACGAGCACGAAGTACGCGGTGCCGAAGGCGACGGCCGCGTGGCTCCAGACCTTCCGCTCGGCCGGCGCCAGCTGGTGGACGCTCACGAGGAGGATCAGGAACGCCGGCGCGAGGCAGAGCGACGGGGTGAGGAGGAGCGCCAGCCCCTCCGGCGTGCTCTGGCGCTCGGGCCCACCCCCGGAGCCCAGCCAGCCGAGCCATTCGGCGAGCTGCAGGGCGACGTAGAGCAGACTGCAGAGGGTGGCGAGCACCGCGGACCAGAAGCCGGCGCTGCGGGTGGATGCGTCGATGGACGTGGGCATGGGATCGCGCCTCCGGCGGTGGGTGGCACGGTGCCACGCTGCACGCGGGCGGCGCGCGCCGCCATCGGGCGCGACCCGAGCCGGCGTCGGCGAAGCCCGGATTCCGCGGCGGCGGGCGGGTGCCCCCCGGCCGCATGCACCCCGGGTGCGTTACGCGTGCGGTACGCCGTCGTTGCGTCGCGGTCGCCGGGGGCCGGGAGCTTCTCGTCTCGCCGCTCGGGTGGGCGCGCCCCTGCCGCCGCCGCCAGCGTGGCGCGGCGGAGCGGGCGTAACCGACCGCACCCGCGCTCCCCCGTCGCTCCGCGCCTGCGCTCATGCCGTCCGTTCCGTCCGCCGCGCTCCGCCACACGGCTGCCGTCGCCATCCTCGCGCTTCCCGCCACCGCCGTCGCCCAGTCGACCGCCACGCTCACCGGCACCGTCGTCAGCGCCGCCGGAGCCCCGCTCCCCGACGCGAACGTGACGGTGACCAACACGGCCAGCGGGTTCACCACCCGGGTCCGCACCAACGAGCGCGGCCAGTACAACGTGCGACAGCTCCCCCTCGGTGGTCCGTACCGCGTGCGGGTGGAGCGGCTCGGCTTCCGGCCGGCGCGCCAGGACGGCCTCACGCTGAACCTGGGCGATCGGCGGCGCCTCGACTTCACCATGCCCGAGGTCGCGACCACCCTCGGCGAGGTCGTCGTCCAGGGCGCCGCCGGGCGCGCCGACGCCAGGCGGTTCACCGCCGCCACCAGCATCCGCGGTGAGGCGATCGACGCGCTCCCGACCGCGGCGCGCGACTTCACCGATCTGGCGAGCCTCGACCCCACCTTCGTGCGCACCGGCGGTCGCGACCTCTCCATCGCCGGTCAGCGCGGCACCCAGACCGAGTTCACCATCGACGGGATGTCGACGCGGCGCAGTCTCTCGGGCGGGACGTCGGGGCAGGGCGCCTACACCCTGTCGATGGCCGCGATCCGCGAGTTCGAGGTGACGCGCAACGAGTACGACGTCACCTTCGGTCGCGCCGGCGGCGGCATCAACGCCGTCACTAAGTCGGGCACCAACGCGCTCACTGGCGAGCTGTTCGCCTTCCACCGCAACGAGCGCCTCACCACGCGCGACTACCGCGGGCGGGCCCCGACCGAGTTCACCCTGTCGCAGCTCGGCTTCGCCCTCGGCGGCCCGGTGGTGCGCGATCGGCTGCACTACTTCGTCGCCCTGGACCAGCAGCTCGAGGCCGCGCCGTTCCTCAGCGGCGACATCCGGGACGCCGCGGACGAGATCGCCTTCGGCGTGCGGCGTGACTCGCTCGAGCGCATGTTCGACATCCTCGAGTCCAAGTACGGGCTGCAGGACCGCGAGCGGCAGCTCGGTCAGTTCACGCGCCGGCCGTTCAATCAGGCGATGTTCGGCCGGCTCGACTGGCAGGCGGCCACCAACCACGCCCTGACGGTCCGCACGAACCTGACGCGGTGGCGCGACCCGCGCTTCCTCGGCGGCGACCAGCCGATCACCCTGCTCGAGGCGAAGGAGGGCTCGCGCTCGACCGAGCTCTCCGCCCTCGCGTCGCTCCGCTCCACGCTGTCCTCCCGGTGGACGAACGAGGCGAAGGTCCAGGTCGTGCGGCTCGCCCGGTTCAACGAGCCGAACACCGACATCCCGCGCGGCTTCGTGCGCATCCGCTCGGCGCTGCCCAACGGCACCGTCGGCGACACGCGCGTCCAGTTCGGCGGCAACCGCCTCTCCCCCTCGCAACACCAGGAGACGCAGCTGCAGCTGGCCAACACCAGCCACGTCCAGCTCGCCCGTCAGCTCGTCACCTTCGGCACCGACAACCTGCTGACGCTCAGCCGGTCGCAGGAGTCGAACGGGCAGGGTGGCCTCTTCGAGTTCGACTCGCTGGACGAGCTCGAGCGCCTGGCCCCGTTCCGCTACACGCGGCAGGCGCCGTTGCGCGGGCGCCTCAACTTCGCCACGCCGCGCGCCCTCTGGACCGGGCTCTTCGCCCAGACGGAGATCGCCGCCACCGACGCGCTCACCGTGCAGGCCGGGGTGCGCTGGGACGCGCAGTTCTTCCTCAACCGCCCTGAGCGCAACCCAGCGGCCGAGCGGGCGTTCGGGGTGCGCACCGACCGCTTCGCCGATCCGGACCTGCTCGGCGGCCTCCAGCCGCGCCTGCAGCTGTCGTGGGACGTGCGGCGCGACGGCACGCGCTTCGTCCAGGTGGGCGGTGGCGCGTTCCGCCCGCAGACCCTGAACTGGACGACCGTCAACGCGTTCCTCGGCACGGGCAACCAGTTCGCCGACATCACGCTCCAGGGCACCGGCGTGCCGACGCCCGACTTCGTCGGCTATCGCACCGACCCGAGCACCGTCCCCGGGGTCCCCGGGAGCGGGCCGGTGCAGGTGGCGCCGGCGCTGCTCAACGTGTTCGGCGACGACTACCGCCTGCCGACCATCTGGAAGGCGAACGCCGCGTTCCGCGAGCGCATCGGCGCCGTCTCGGTCGGCCTGAACCTGCTCGCCTCCCGCACCAGCCGGAACTACGCCTACGTCGACCTGAACCTGCGCGCGACGCCGGCCTTCACCCTGCCCGAGGGACGCGGGGTCCTCGTGCCGGCGGCGACGATCCCGGCCAACGGGCGGCCGGACGTGAACCGGGCGCGCATCGACCCGAGCTTCGGGCGCGTCTTTCAGCTGGTCGACGTCGGGGAGGCGACGAACCGCGCCGCGATCGTCGACGCGATCCTGCCGCTTGGCACCGGTGGCATGGTGAGCGCGTCGTACACCCGCAACGCGACGCGCGACAACCTCTCGTTCAACTGCTGCAACCCGGTGATCGGCACGCCGGTGCCTGGCGACCACCGCGATCTGCGCGGGCGCCTCTCCCCCTCCGACTACGACTTCCGCCACAAGGTGGTCGGCGTGCTGCAGCTCCCCGAGACGTTCGGCGTCCGCTTCAGCGCGCGCTACGAGGGGCAGTCGGGCACCCCGTTCTCCCTCGTGGTCGGCAGCGACGTCAACGGCGACGGCCAGGGGAACAACGACCTCGCCTTCGTCCCCGACCCCGACGACCCGGCGACGCCGCGCGCGGTGGCCGAGGCGATGCGCCGCGTGCTCGCGAACCCCGACAACCTCGCGCGCGACTACATCCGCGCGAGCCTCGGCGGAATCGCCCGGCGCAACGGCGGCCGCAACCCGTGGCTCACCCGACTCGACGTGCGCGCCAGCACGTTCGTCCCCACGCGGCGCGGCCAGCGCGCCGAGCTGGTGGTCGACGTGTTCAACCTGCCGAGCCTCCTCGACCGCCGGTGGGGGAGCGTCCGCACCCTCGGCACGCGGCAGACGCTGCTGAACGTGACCGGCTTCGACCGCGCCCGGCAGGCGTACGTGTACACGGTGAACGAGAACGTCGGGGTGACGCAGCGCTCCGGGACGCCGTATCAGATCCAGCTCGGGGCGCGGTACCACTTCTGACCGGAGGCGCCGCCCACCCGCGCGGGTCGCCGCCACCAGGCGCGCGGCGACGGCCCGCGCGCGTGGTGCCGTCTCCCCTTCAGCCGCCCTCGCGGGCGCGGTGGCGCGCCGGGCACGCGCGCACGGCGCGCGCCGCCTCGCGCGCGGCGTCGGTGACGAGCACGCCGACCCCGGCGGCCACCAGCGGGCAGTACGCCTCCCACGCGCCGTCGGTCGCCGCGACCGAATCGAGCGCGCCGAAGGTGCTGACCATCCCCCGGATGCCGTGGGCGCGCAGCGTGTCGAGCACCGCCGCCTCCCACCCGGCGCGCACCGACCCGACGCCCACGACCGTGCGCGGGGTGGCGAGCGCGGTCGCGAGCAGCGACCGCGCCTCGGCGAGCGACAGCCGGCCGTCGCCGTCCGGGTCGTACCAGAACGAGAGCGCGAGGTCCGGCGCGAGCGCCCGGTAGCGGCGGACCTCGTCGGGCGAGCGGGCGATGACCATCACCCGGTTGGACGCGTCGGCGGCGCGCACGGCGCCGACCACCGCCTCGGGGGTCACGGCCCCCTTCACGTCGAGCCGCAGCACCGCCCGCCCCGCCGCCCACTCGAGCGCCTCGGCCAGCGACGGCACCGGGTGCGCCGTCGGTGTGCCGGCGGCGTCGCGCAGGCGCAGTCGAAGCAGCGAATCCAGCGTCAGCGTGCCGACGCGCCCCTGCCCGTCGGTCGTCCGCGACACCTCGTCGTCGTGCAGGATCACGAGCTGCCCGTCGGCGGTGCGCCGCACGTCGAGCTCGACGAGCATCGGGCCGAACGAGGTCGCGCGCTCGAAGGTCTGGAGCGAGTTGTCGGGGTAGCCGGGGCCAGGGCCGCCGCGGTGCGCGCTCACGAGCGTCCCGGCCGCCGAGCGCGCGTCGAGGAAGGCGGTCAGTGCGTCGGCGGTCGGGAAGGCGAGGTAGTGCGCCGCGTGGGCCGGATCGCGCGGCGGGATGCGCGCGGCGGCGCGCGCGTCGACGGCGGCGGCGCGCACGGGAGCGCGCTCGAGGACGGGCGCTCCGGCGCCTGGCGGAGCGCAGGCACCTCCCCACCCCCCGGCGACGAGCAGGGCGGCGGCCGCCCCTATTCGGGCGCGCGTCACGCGCGCGGCACCGCCGCCGAGTACACGCGCCCGAAGCGATCGGTCGCCTCGACGCGGAGCGGGCCGACCGTGGGCTCGACGGGGGCGAACAGCAGGTGCTCGGTCGCGAACGGCGTGACCCACCGCCGCCGCTCGGCGAGCCGGTCGGGCGTGAGCGTCGCCCGCGCCAGCGGGTCGAGCGCGACGCGCGGCGCCATCAGCCCTCGGCGCTCGCCACCCTCGTACAGCACGACCTTCCACGCCGGGTCCCAGTCCCACACGTTGGCGACGACCTCGTGCGGGGCCTCGGGCACGGCGCCGCGCGCATACGCACGGATCTGGTGGGCGTCGGGAAACCCGGTCGCCTTGTAGCGCCAGCGGACCTCCTCGTCGCGCGCCTCGTAGACGGCGTAGCCGTTGGGCGTGCCGTCGCCGGCGACCCCCCCGGTCCACCACGCGCCGCACACGGTGCCGCAGACCTGCGCGTGCGTGCCGTGGACGAACCGGTGCTCGCCGTCGTGCGTGTGGCCGGCGACGAAGTGCGTGCGGAACGGCTCGAGCAGCCGATACAGGTACTCCCGGTTCGCGACCGACCCGCCCGGTGTGTGCCGCGCACCGCCCTGCCGCACCCCGCGAGTCCCCTCCACCGGGATGTGCAGCAGCACGACCACGGGCGCGCCGCGCTCGACGCGCTCGAGGTCCTGCTCCAGCCACGCCAGCTGCCCCGCGTCCAGGTAGCCGACGTATCCGTTGGCATGCCAGAAGACGTCGTCGAGCACTACGTAATGCACGCGGCCGCGATCGAACGAGTAGTAGTCGGGGCCGAAGCGCCGCCGGAAGGTGCGCGTCCCCCCTTCGGCGGTCGCCGACTCCTTGTCGAGGTCGTGATTGCCGACCACCTGGAACGCGGGGACGCCGAGCCGCCGGACGGCCTGCTCGTAGCCGTCGAACAGCGCGTGCCGGTCGAAGACGATGTCGCCGCAGGCGACGGCGAAGCGGTGCTGGTCGCCCAGGGCGCGGATCGTCGCCTCGAGGTCCGGCACCGTCTCGTCGACGAAGCGCGCCATCTCGGCGGCGTCCTCCGTCTGGATGTCGGCGAGGACGAGCATGGTGTGGTGCGCGTCGCCGTCCGGGAGCGGCTCGAGGGTGAAGTCGGCGCGGGCCTCGTCGCGCGCATCCGGCGCCAGGGGCCGGAAGTGCCGGGCGGTGCCGGTCGCGTGGACCGGGATTCGGTGCCCGGCCGGGACGCACAGATGGACGTACTCGCGGTCGCTCGAGGAGACGAAGTCGAACGCGCCTTCCGCGCCGGTGTCGACCACGCGCACGCCGTCGGTCACGGCGACGCCCGGCAGTCCGCGCCCTCCGGACCGGACCGTGCCCCGCACGCGCACCGGGCGCGGCGGCCCGCCGGTCGGCAGGGGCAGCCGCCGCGGCTCGTAAGGGTCGGCGAGCACGCGATCGGGGACGAGCGCGGCCGCGACGCCGGCGACCAGGGCGCCGGCGAGGAAGTCGCGCCGCGGGAGCGGCGACGGATGGCGCGAGAGCCACGACTGGAACACGGGCGGGCACACCGGGCAGGGGAGACGACCGAACGCGGTGGACGCATCTTCCGTCGGCGTGACGCGGATGCGATCACGGCCCGGTAACGGCGACGCATCGAACGCGGCACCCGTCCCTGCGAGTCGCCGCCAGCGTTCGCGAGGGCTACGGCGACCACGCGGCGGACGGGAGCGCGAGGAACGTGCGCAGCCGCTCGACCTCGGCCTCGAAGGCGCGGTCGAACGCCGGATCGGCGGGGCGGCGGTGGACGAAGTGCGCCCGCACGTCGAGCGTGCCCTGCCGCACCGCCGCGCTCGCCCAGCCGACGGCGTCGTCGCGCCAGAGGAGGGGCATGGCGTAGTGGCCGAAGCGGCGGCGCGGCGCCGGCGTGTACGCCTCGAAGCGGTACGCCCACCCCCACAGCTGCTCGAAGCGTCGGCGGTCCCACACGACCGGGTCGAAGGGCGCGAGGATGCGCGCCCGCGCCCCGCCGTCGCGGACCGGGGCGGAGGGCTCCGCCGGCCAGAGGTAGCGCACGCCGTCGACGACCGCGCCCTCGAGGCGGCCGTCGGCGAGCAGGGCGCGGAGCACCCCGCCCCGCCCGCCGTCCGACGCGCCCCGCAGGTGGGGCGCCGCGTAGCGGAGCATGAGCGCGACCACCTCTCCCAGGGAGCGCTCGGGCACGGGCGCGAAGAGCGCCGCGGCGACGAGCGTGAGCCGGCGGAAGCGCTCGGGCGCGTCGGGCGCGCCGGCCGCCGCGGCCGGGGGGGTGGCGGGCTCGTACAGGCGGATCCCCGCCTCGCGGCGGGCGACGCGCAGCAGCCCCCAGTAGTGCAGCCGCTCGAGCGCCCGCGTGGTCGCCCGCGACTGCCCGCCCCAGGCGTTGCGCTCGCTGGCGGCGCCGAGGGCCGCGGCGACCGCGTGGGGGTGCGCCGGGGCGCGGACGGCGTGCTCGCGCACGAACGCCAGCACGTCGCGCTCCAGCCCCACGGGCGCGCGGGGTTCGCCGTTCGCCGCCAGCCGCGGATGCAGGAGCGCCCACGTCGCGCGCGGCATCACGCCGTAGGCGTAGAGCACGTCCTCCTCGACGGCGAGCGCCGGGTAGCGCGCCTCCAGCGCGCCGGCGCGCACCCGCGGCGCGCGCTGGCGCACGATCAGGTCCTGCGCCCGCGCCGGCGCGCGCAGCGGGTCCATCTGGACGAAGGCGAGCCGGTCGAGCGCCGCCCCGAGCGACGGGGCCGGCGCGAGCGAGCGCCCGACGGCGAGTCGGCGCAGGTCGCGAAGGGTGGCGGGCGCGGGCATCCGGGATCATG
>ERZ1066121.2648-NODE-2648-length-11010-cov-5.850297_pt1 | contig 11010 bp, 5 predicted proteins | sample MGYA00382768_ERZ1066121 | MGnify/ENA primary metagenome ERZ1066121 (study PRJEB33369, sample SAMEA5778351) | biofilm metagenome | biome: Industrial cooling water; feature: Water cooling tower basin; material: Biofilm | place: United Arab Emirates | collected... | reverse complement strand
AGGTATTTACACACGCGTGGCGCACCACTGTCCAGCGGCATTTTACCTATGGCTGTCAAAAAATCGTGAAGCCACTAGCGCTTAATCACCTTTCTCTGCCCGCCTCGCTCAGCGTTTGGCTGATCGGGCTCAGCAAGTATTGGATAATGCGCCGCTCACCGGTCTTAATTTCGGCCTGCACCGCGAGACCGGGCCGCAGGCGAGCACACAGTTGCGCGCGAGCGGCTTTACTCGCTTCGCAACTCAGGGCTATCTTCGCGGCGTACACCAGTCCGGGCTGTCCCGAACCAGTGTTGGCGTCGTGCGACGTTGCTCCGGCTTCCTGGCTCCGATCAATCGCGTCGCGGCTGATAGTTGCGACAGTACCTTCGATCATGCCGTGATCGGTGAAATTGAACGCTTCAAGCTTCACCGCCACGCGCTGCCCCACGCGCACGAAACCGATATCCTTGTTCTGAACGAAGGCCTCGACTGAAACGCCGCTGGTGCAGCCTATCTCCCCGCCTGCTCCACGCCGCGAGCAAGGGACGATCACCATCAGCGGCTGCGCTGGCTGAACCACCCCGCCTACGGTCGATACCGCAAGCTGTTGCACCACCCCGTCAACCGGCGCGCGCAATTCCTGATACTGCCGCCGACGCTCGGCCTTGCGCAGTTCCTCGCCAGCGAGCCCGGCCTGGTCGTTCGCCTCGGCCAGGTCGGTCACTGCGGTCTTGCCAAAGTTCTCGCGCAACGAGCGCAGCTGTGCGTCGAGTGTACCGAGCGCAGCGCGCGCCTGGGCGACGTTAGCAGTCTGGATGTCGATGTCGCGCAGATGCTCAGTGCGCAGTTGCTCGTATTCGAGCAGCTTGAGCTTGGAGAAATAGCCCTTCTCGGCAAGCTCCTTGCGCGCACCAAGCTGGCGCTCAAGATAGGGTAAAGCCTCGCTCAGCTTGGCGACGGAGGCCTGCGACGCAGCAAGCTCAGCGGTCCGCTCGGCGCGTTGCTGAATGAGGGTCGCACGCTCGGCCTCATACTGTGCAACCGCCGATCGAACGTACCCCTCTTCGGTGCGCACAATGTTGGCTGGGGTGCCTGCGGGCGCGACGAAACGCGCGGCACGGCCCGCAATATGCGCCAACAGCGCATCGTTGCGGGCCTGGAGAATTTGCGCCGATTGTAGCGCCTGCGCGCTCTGCGCCCGGTCCGCGCTGGCCAACGTCGGATCGAGTTCGATCAGCAGATCGCCAGCACGCACGAACTGGCCGTTCTTGACATGGATTGCGCGGACCGCGCCGATCTCGATCGGCTGCACCAGCTTGATGTTGCCGCCGGGCACGGTCTTGCCGGAGGCGACCGCGACCACATCGACCTTACCGAGGATCGCCCAGATCAACGCCAGCACGAACAGGCCGCAAGTGAGCAATAACAGCCAGCGCATACCCGGGCTGGGCGGCTTTTCCATGATCTCAAGCGCGGCGGGCAGGAACTCGTGCTCCGCGCGCGGGCGAAAGACCTTGTCGGCCTCGTTCTGGGTGACCCAGCTCTCGCGCAGCACCTGCCAATGTTTCGAGAAAGCGTTCACGCGGCCGCCATGCCGGCCATCCCGGTCTGCTTGGCGTGGAGCTGCGCATAGCGGCCACCCGCCTTCAGCAACTGAACGTGCGTGCCCATCTCGGTCACCTCGCCCGCCTCGACCGTGATAATCCGATGGCACGGCCGTACAGCCGAGAGGCGGTGGGCGATGATGAGGACCGTCCGACCTTGAGCGATCCGGCCGAGGTTGGTCTGGATGATCTCCTCGCTTTCGGCATCGAGCGCGCTGGTCGCCTCGTCGAGGATCAGGATGCGCGGGTTGTTGATGAGCGCGCGCGCGATGGCGAGCCGCTGGCGTTGCCCACCCGAGAGGTTGGCGCCGCGCTCCTCGATGACGGTGTCGTAGCCATGCGACAGTTCGAGGATGAACTCATGCGCCCCGGCAAGCTCCGCCGCGGCGATCACCTGCTCCATCGGCAGGGTGGGGTTGGTGAGCGCGATGTTCTCGCGCACCGAGCGGTTGAACAGGATGTTCTCCTGTAGCACCACGCCGACCTGTCGCCGCAGCCAGGCAGGGTCGACCAGCGCGAGGTCGGTACCATCGACCAACACCCGGCCCTGCTCGGGCACATAGAGCCGTTGAACAAGCTTGGTCAGCGTCGATTTGCCGCTGCCCGAGGGGCCGACAATGCCCAGCATCTCGCCTGGCGCAATGTCGAGACTGACGCCGCGCAGGGCTTCCGGCGCATCGGGGCGGTAACGGAAACGCACCTTGTCGAACTCGACGCGTCCCTTGATCGGGGGCAGCGTGGCGCGGTTGGGGTTGTGCTCGGGCTCGGCCGGCGCGTTGAGGATATCCCCCAGGCGGTCGACCGAGATTCGCACCTGCTGAAAATCCTGCCACAGCTGCGACAAGCGCAGGATTGGCTGCGCGACGCGGCCGGCGAGCATGTTGAAAGCAACGAGACTACCGACAGAGAGATCGCCCGCGATCACGGCCTTCGCGCCGAAGAACAGGATCGCCACGGTCGTGAGCTTCGAGACCAGCTGGATCGCATGACTGCCCCAGTTGGAGAGGACCGTCACGTCCCAGCCGGACTTGATGTAGCCGGCGAACTGCTTTTCCCATTTGTCGCGCATACGCGGCTCGACCGCCATCGCCTTCAGCGTTCCGATCCCGGTGACGGTCTCCACCAGAAACGACTGGTTCTCCGCGCCGCGCTTGAACTTCTCGTCAAGCCGGGCCCGCAGCGGCGGCGTGACCACCATCGAGATCGCGACGTAGATCGGTACTGTCAGCGCGACGATCAGCGTGAGGAGCGGCGAATAGAGATACATGACCGCGAAGAAGACGATGGTGAAGAACAGGTCGATGACCAGCGTAACCGCGTTGCTGGTGAGGAAGCTGCGGATCGTTTCGAGTTCGCGCACCCGCGCCACGCTGTCGCCGACGCGCCGCGCCTCGAAATAGCTCAAGGGCAGCGCCACCAAGTGGCGGAACAGCGCCGCGGACAGCTCGGCATCGACCCGGTTGCTGGTGTGCGCGAACAGCCAGTTGCGCAGCGCGGAGAGCAGCGTCTCAAAGACGAGGATGGCGGTGAGTCCGATCGCCAGCACCTCGAGCGTGGTCACCGACTGATGGACCAGCACCTTGTCGATCACGAGCTGGAAGAAGATCGGCGAGGCAAGCCCGACCAGCTGAAGGAAGAAGCTGCCGATCAGCACATCGCGCAACGGTTTGCGGTATTTGACCAGCGCCGGGATGAACCAGCTTATGTCGAAGGCGCGCTTCTCGCCAGCGATATGCTCGCGGCTGGTCATCAGCAGGAGCTCGACTTCGCCAGAGGCCAGCGTCAGCTCGCGCGCGGCTTGGGCCTCATTCCAGACTTCGGGGCGCTGCGCAGCGGGCCGCATGACCATGAAGCGCGCGCCCACATCACCGCTGTCGTCCGCCTTGAGCAGCACCACCGTTGAGCCGTCCGCCAGCATCGCTAGTGCGGGCAGCGGCATCTTAGCAAGATCAGTTAAGGCAGCCCTGCGCTGGCGTGCCATGAGGCCCAGCCGTTTGGCGATGCGGATCAGATCGTTGAATGCATAGGGTGCATCGCCCTGACCGCGGTCGTGATGGATCTGCGCCGGATCGGCCGGCACCCCAAGGAACTGCGCGAGCAGCACGAAGCTCGCCAGCGCGGGGTCGGCCGGCGCCGACATGGTTTCGTGTGAGTCCGACATGAAGCTGCGACCGTCCCCGCGCGGTCATACCGACGTTTTGCGGCAATCCCAATAAGCGGATTCCCTTGGCAGGGGTTTAGATGGGGAGGGGCCCCTTGGTAAGCGTCGCCGGGCGTCATGAAATGCGAGGCAGGCAGGGAGCGTTACCGCGGTGGCATGAGCGTCAGGCAGCTGCGAAGCGGACTCGCGTTGCCGGCACGCTATAACCATGTCGTCGGGAAGTTGGTCGCTGCGATTGGGATGCATTGAAAACATCGCATTGGCCGGCACATTCCTTAAGCCGATGGCATCGCAGCGCTTCACGACGGCTGTCGAACACAGTTATTATTGAGCGCAAGCAGAAGAGGGAAGCACGTGATGTCGTTAGGGCTGGTACGGGGCGCGACCGACTTGCTTTTTTGCGGCGTCGACTGGTTTTCGGTGGAGCGCGCCCAGCAACAGGCAGTCGATGCTGAGATTGCTGCCTACGACGCGGACAAGCTGCTCAATACAGCAGACGACACCCTCGTCGACTATTTCATCCAGAAATACAGCTTGGATGTTCCTGTCCTGGACCGCGATGGGATCGTGGCTGATCAGAGGGAAGTCGATGTTGATGTCAGCCAAGACCGCCTCCGGTATATCAGCGACCGATCCAGGCCCTTTCATATCAAGGCAACCCGGATCGAGGTCGAAGTGCCCTTCTCCGGCGATCGAAATTTCTTTAAAATACAGCCTACGACCTTTTCGATGTCGCCGCCGCGGGGAGAGGTGCGCGCCGCGTCTCTGTTGCTGCATGTGGAGGGGACCGATTTAGCCGGGGAGCGGGTCCGGCAGGAAATCGATCGCACGCTGGCGCAGATTGAAGGCTCGCTGGCCCATCACCGCACAGCCGCCGCAACCTTCAACGCAGGCCTCGCTTCGCGCGCCTCCAATCTAGTCTTGGCCCGCAAGCGGAAGCTTCTGGCAGACCGGAACCTGGTCGCCAGTCTGGGTTTTCCGATGAAAGTGCGTGGCGGCGCCGCCGCGACCTACGTCAGTCCCCAGGTACGACGCAGAGTGGAGCCTGTGCGGCCGCCTCCGGCGAGTTCTGCTCCCTTCAAGCCAGAGCCAGCGCTTTCGGACCAACAGTACGACGATATCCTGCGCATCCTATCGAACATGGTCCATGTCATGGAGCGGAGCCCGAGCGCCTTCGCTCACACTGATGAAGAGGCCATTCGCACTCATTTTCTCATGCAGCTCAACGGCCATTTCGAGGGGCAGGCGAGCGGCGAGACCTTCAATTACGAAGGCAAGACCGACATCATGATCAAGGACGGCGGTCGAAACATTTTCATCGCTGAATGCAAGATCTGGCGCGGGGAAAAAGCATTTGCTTCGACGATCGACCAGCTGCTCGGCTACCTCTCCTGGCGGGACACGAAAGCTGCAATCCTGGTGTTCAACCGCAACAGGGATTTCTCGGCGGTGCTGGCGCGGATTCCCGAGGTTTCGAAGGCACACCCCAACTGCAAGGAATTGGTCAAACAAGTATCGGAAACAAGCTGGCAGTTTCGCTTCGCGCATCGGGACGACCTGGCGCGGGAGATGACTATTACCGTTCTGGCATTCGATGTGCCTCGCCCAAGCTGAACCGCAGCGATTTCGCGCCGGAGGCGGAACGCAGCAGTCGCTCCTAGGCAGATTGTGCTGCGGCGTGCGACCGGCGGGATCGTCGGCGCCCAGCCGCAAGCTTGCCTCCCAGCTTAATCGCCAGCGCGCTAAAGATCCTCTATGGCCATCCTAACGACCGGGGCCCTTATCGATGCGGCGCTAGGGCTCTTTCTGGACCGGTCCGCTAACGGCATCGTGAGCACCGCTCTTGCGCCGCTCAGAAAACGCTCGCAGCGCAGAGAACTGGCCGTCATCGTCGAAGCCGCGCTCGATGCAGCCGCAGCTACAGCGCCAGCCTTCGCCCCGGGGCTGAAAGATGAGTCTTTTCTTCACGATACCGCGCTGCCGGTCGTCCTCGACCTGATCGAGAAACCCTCGCGGCTGCCGGACGCGAATGCAGTGGCGAGCGCTTTGGTCGCATCGCTTGCGACCGGCAAAGCTGAAGCCATTCACGCCTCCCACAATCTCAGGCTGAGGTTGGCGAATCAGCGCGAAGAGCTTGAAGCGGCTTTTGTGGTCTTCGCGACTGCGCTTCGTGCCGGGATGGATGGCTCGGAGGCGTGGCGAGGTGTGGCGCATCGCCAGGTGACCGAAGCGATCAACGCCAACGTCGTCGAGCTGGTCCAGTATCACAGACGGGCCGTCCAGGTGGCTGCCCCAGTTGGCGCCGAAGACGCCCACCGCGATGCCGAAACCGCTTCCGCCGACCTCCGGGATTGGCCGCGGGACGTTTGGGGGGCGCAGATCGAGCGGCCTGAGTTCGCGGAGCTGAGATCCCGTATCCAGTCCGATCCTGCGGGCGAAACCCTGGTGGTTGGAGACGCCGGATCGGGAAAGTCGGCACTTCTGGCGTCGCTGCTTGACCGACTGAAGCTGGAGGAAGTGCACGTTCTCGCCATCAAGGCAGATCGACTGCCCGCTGATGTGCGAACGTTGGACGATGTCTCGCGCGCCTTGGGCATGCAAGGAAGCCTGGTCGACTGCCTGCACGCGCTGGCGTTGGAAAAGCCCGCGGTGCTGGTGATCGATCAGCTGGATGCGGTCAGCGAGGTCATGGACCGGACCTCGGACCGCATGCGCTTGCTGTTGCGGTTGATTGCGACGCTCCACCCCGGTCGCTCGACCGATGACAGGTTGCCGGTCCATATCGTGGTGTCCTCGCGCCCGTTCGAGGCGGACCACGACGCGCGATTTTTGCGCTTCGAACATGAGCGCCTGACCTTGAGACTGCCCACCGCCGATCAGGTCGACGCTGTGCTGCGGGAGGTCGGCATCGACCCACCCGACGTGCCTGAGCCTATCCGTGAAACGATACGACGTCCCTTTGCACTCAAGCTGTTCGTCGGAATCGCCAAGCGGGGTGGTCGCCTCGACGACCTGCTTCCTTCGCGCCTGCTCGCGCGCTGGATGGAGGCAGCCGATCTCGGCGACGCCAGCATGCGAAGGGAAGTTGGCCGCCTGCTCACCGCGTTGGCTGAGGAGATGATCGGCACCGAGACGCTTTGGCGCCCGGTAGACGTCCACCGGTCGGAGAATCCGGAGGCATTTCTGCGCGCAGTGTCGACCGGTCTGCTTGTGGTGGACGGCGATCGCGTCGGCTTCAGCCACCAGTCGTGGCTGGATGACTTTCAGGCCCGGGGGCTTGCCGATCCGACCACCCTCGCGCAATTCGCGTGGGCCAAGCAGGAGGGCCTGTTCGCGCGCGCCTCCGTGCTTCGCGCGCTGCAGCGGCTTCGGTCCTGCGAGCCACCAGCCTATGAGGCGGCGGTGAATCTGTTGCTGGGCGAGAATGCCACGCGGCGGCATCTGCGGCATCTCGTGGTTGACCTGCTGGCGGGTCAGGACGATCCCCGGCCGCGCGAGGCAGGCTGGATCGAACGCCTTCTCCGCGATGATCCTGTTTTGGCGCAACGGGCGGTTCCGCTAGTCGCACGGCATTGGGCGGCCTGGCGGCCACTGGCCCACAGGTGGCTGCCACTGGTCATGCAGGATGGAGGCATGACCGGAGTTCGCGAAGTGCTCTTGGCCGCCGAGGTCGCGGCGGACCAGGCGAACGCGATAGACCTCATCGACCGACACTGGTCGGGCTCCGACTATGATGGCCCCGTCCTCCTTACGATCGACCGAGCACAACTTTGGAACGATTGGGCAGCCGGGCGCCTTGCCCGTGCTGCAGGACGCGCGGCCGTCTCGGCGCAATTCGTGTCGCACTTTGGGCGGGGGTTGCTGAAGGCCGGCAGGCCCGATGACGCTGTCGAGATGACCGCGGTGTTCCTGGTCGCGGTCGTCGAGGGTGGCTCGGACTGGAACATGGGCATCCATGATCTTGGGAAGTTCGTGGCAGCGAGCCCGCTCGCGTTCGCGACCCGTTTGCTGCCGGCGTTCGTGAGCCTGGCAAGCCGCGACGCCGTGTTGCTGCAGTCGTCCGCTGAGGACCTTGCCGAAAGTCCCGCACTCGACTGGCGCTGGCGGCGTCGCGGCGATGGGAGCCCTTTCGAGGCATTGGCGCAGGCCTTGCGAATGGTCGCTGAAACCCAACCCGAGGCGTTGACGGCGCTCCTCCGCCCGCTGGCGGCCGTCGAGGTAGAGGCCGTTCAGATCGTTGTCGCCGACGCGCTGGCCGCGGGAGGCACGGCGTGCGCGCGAGAGGGACTCGATTTTCTGCTGTCCGACGTTCGCCGATTCGACATAGGCGATGCCATCGGCAACGGTACGGACGGGGTCACCAGGACTGTCCATGGCTGGTCGTCGCGTGAATTGGTGCGCGCTATCGCCCATCACCTTACTCGCGACGATCTAGCGAGGCTGCGCGATGCGATCGAAGCCTGGAGCCGCTATCCTCGTACGACCGCGCGCGACGGGAACGCGCAGCTTCGTCGCAGCATGCTTCGGTGGGCCGAGGAGGCCCGCCTGGCGCTTTTGGCGCAACTGCCCGCCGGCGTGCTCGACCCGCGTCGGCAGCGCCAGGTGGAGGAGTGGCGCGCCCGCCAACCGCTATTCAAGGGCCGCATGAATTCTCTCGGCATGGCCAGCTTGGTCGGCTCGCCAATGTCGGCAACGTCGATGGCGCAGGCCAGCGATGAGCAGATCGTGTCGATGATCGAGTCGCGGCACGACAACGCGGATGAGCGCGCCGATGGTCGGCGGCTCTTAAGGGGTGGGGCGAGACAGCTCGCGCAGGCGTTCGGCGAGTTCGCGAAGGACCATCCCGCGCGCGCCATGACGATCCTGGGTGACCTCTTACCTCAGCGACACGAGGCCGTGGCAGGAACTGGTCTCCGCGAACTCGCTGGCGTCAGATGCGTGGAGCCAAACCGAGTTGTCGAGCTCGTGCGGGCCCTCGCCAGCAGGGGTTTCGCCAGCCCCTCGTGGCGCAATGAGGCAGGGTGGGCGCTTAGTACGCTTGCGCGGCGTCTGGGCGGCCTGCCGGACCCTGATATTGCCCTGCTGGAATCTTGGCTCACGGACGATCCGGAGGCTGTCGCCGCCCGTGCAAAGCGGCGCGAGGAGGCGGCCACCGAAAGCCAGCGGCGAGACCCCGGGTCGGACCGGCGTGGCCCGCATCCGACCCTTTTCGGGTCGTTCGGCGGGCACGTCTTGGTGCCGCAGGGGAACTTTACGTTTCTCGACGCGATCGGTCAGGGTCTTCTGTTGCGCTCCGAGCCCGATACCCCCGCCTTCGCGGGAGTGTTGCGTCGCCACGCCGAGCGCGCCGAGGAGCCGGCTGTCTGGGCGCACACGCTGCTCTCCTACGGGCAGGTTCTTTGGTCGCTCGGTGACGAAGATGCGCACGGGCTTTTGCGCGCAATCCTGAATGGAACACCCGGAGCATTCGACGATCCGATGTTGGTCGGGATCTTGTGGCAACTGCGATCACGATTTCCCGAGGAGGTGCTCGACGCTGTCCTCGACCGCTGGCTCGCCGGGACCGAGCAACAGCGACAGGCTGCGGGAGAACTCGTCGGCGGCCTCGCTGTTTTGAGTCTTAACGAGGATCCGCAATCACGCCGGACGGTATCGATTGTGGCCGGAGGACCCTCGCCTGAGCGCACTGGGTTCGCCTTCAGCGTCGTGGCGGCGTGGTCGGAATCAGATCCCGTTCTCAGGCAGAACGCGCATCACGTCGTCGTCGCCCTCGCACACGACCCGGACGCGGATGTCGCGGCTGCCATCGCGACAGCCTTCTCCAAGGACCGCGCACTTCCGCCCGATCAGCTAACCCGGGAGGTGTTGGACACGATCGCGGCCAACCCGGTCGCCCTCGAAGCCGCTTTGTCTCACTGGCTGCTCGACGCGCTCGGCGACCTCCTGATGCATCCGGGGTTCGATGAAGTCGTTCTCACGGTGCTCGCCGCGGCGGTCACTCTGCGGGAGGGTGCGCCTGGTCGCCTTGAGGCCCGGGGCTATGGCCTAGGCGACGATATGGTTCGGCTTGCCATCGCGCTCCAGCGCAGCGACGGCCAGCTCCGGTCGAAGGCAATGGATGTATATGAGCGCCTGCTCGACGCGAACGCCTATGGAGCGGCGCAAGCCGCCGAAGCTTCGCTGCGACGTGGCGTGCCGACTGTCGGCTAAACGAGCTTCTGCCAGATGTGCATATGGCGACGCATGTGACAGCGGGGTTCGGTTAGTCCCCCCGCGATGGTCAGCCAGGAGAGTTCGTCGGATCCGCTGAGTCCGGATAGGTCCGCTCCTCCTGGAACTTGCCATCCACCTTTTGAATCTTCACCGAGCCGCCGTTCTTTCCGACCGCCTCCCTCAACGCGCCGCCTTTCGTCAGGTCGGCTTTCCTGTCGAACAGTTTGGTGGCGCGGTCCGCGCCATCCTTTGTGAGCGCCCACCTGCCGTCGTCGCGCTTCGACACCGTGAATTTGGGGAGCTTTGCCATGATGACCTCTCAATTGGGGTTACGCCTAGAATACACGCACTAGTCAGGCGCCACAATTGGGTGCGCGTCAGCTCAGCTGGGTAGGCCTCGTGGCCGGCCTCTGCATCCTGCGAGCAATTAGGAGAGGGAAGGGGAGCGCGTCCTTTGGTGAGCGACGGGTGCGGATGAGGCTGCACCGGCTCATGACCCGGAGACCTTCCCATGATCAAATCGATACCCCTGGCAAGCCTGGTCGTCAGCGCGCGCAATGTGCGCCGGGCGAGTGACCCTGACGCCGATGCCCGGCTCGCCGCCAACATCGCCGCGCACGGCCTGCTCCAGAACCTCGTCGTGACTGCGCAGAAAACGCCTTGGAAAGGTGGGAAAGGCACCTACGCCGTCGAGGCTGGCGGGCGCCGCCTGCGCGCGCTGCAGGCCCTGCAAGCCGAGGGCGTGCTGCCCGCCGATTACAAAGTCGCTTGCCTGGTGCTCGGCGCGCGCGGCGATGCCGATGCCGCCTCGGAAGCCTCGCTCGCCGAGAACCTGCAGCGCCTCGCCATGAACCCCGCCGACGAATGCCTCGCCTTCCAGACGCTGATCGCGCAGGGCGCGGATGTCGAGGGCGTGGCGCGCCGCTTCGGGCTGACCGTGCGCCATGTCGAGGGCCGGCTGCGGCTCGCCGGCCTGCACCCGACCGTGTTCGACGCGCTCGGCGCGGGCACGATCACGCTCGATGCCGCCAAGGCCTATGCCGCGACCTC
>ERZ1066121.2642-NODE-2642-length-11027-cov-7.486238_pt1 | contig 11027 bp, 14 predicted proteins | sample MGYA00382768_ERZ1066121 | MGnify/ENA primary metagenome ERZ1066121 (study PRJEB33369, sample SAMEA5778351) | biofilm metagenome | biome: Industrial cooling water; feature: Water cooling tower basin; material: Biofilm | place: United Arab Emirates | collected... | reverse complement strand
CGGGCACCATCTCGGCGAGCGGCCGGCCGGCGTCATGCTGGAAGTGCCATTCCTCGGTGATGACTTCCGATAACACATGGTCAAGCTCGGCTGGATCGTCGGTAAGCTTCTCGATCAAGGCACCGAGCCGCCATTGGTAGAGCACGCGCCCGACATCGAAAACGACCGCCTCGATCATGCACTGGCCCTCAAACGCGAACGGCCCGCGCTCCTCGCGGAGGCGGGCCGGTCAGCGACCAATCGATTCGCTCAGCCCTGGCGGGCCTTGAAGCGGCGGTTGGTTTTGTTGATGACGTAGGTGCGGCCGCGGCGGCGGATCACGCGGCAGTCACGGTGGCGGTCCTTCAGGGACTTGAGGCTGTTGCGGATCTTCATGATGGTCTCGTTTAAATGAATACGCGCCGGAAGCGGCTTCCGACGCGTCCAAATTCAAGAGCGGCCCGTTAGCGCCCTACCCCCTCATGGTCAAGGCTCCTGGTGCCTTTCGCCGCCTGATGCGTTAGATTGCCAAATGCCCTCAAGAGGATCAACCGCCATGCGCCGCGCCGCCCTGCTCTCTCCGCTGCTTCTTCTCGCTGCTTGCACCACGCCGCAAGGCCCGGTGGAAGTGACCCGCTTTGTCGACCCGGCCGGCGCGGCACGGCTTGGGCAGGGCACTGTCTTCGTCGAAAGCTCGCCGGGCTCAATCGACGGGCTGGAAGTCGCACCTTACAAGTCCGCCGTCGCCGCTGAACTGACCCGCCTTGGTTATCGCGAGAGCGATCGCAGCAGCGCCAGCCAGATCGCTCAGGTCCGTGTCGAGCGATTCGTCGAGACGGCAGAGGGACGCCGCAGCCCGGTCAGCGTGGGCGTAGGCGGGTCAACCGGCTCATACGGTTCGGGCGTGGGCCTGGGCATTGGCATCAACCTGGGTGGCGGGAAACGCCCGCAGACCGGTACGCAACTCGGCGTCACCTTGCGCGACGCGCGTGCCGGTTCGGGCAGCGGAGTGAATCTCTGGGAAGGCCGGGCCGAGCTTCGGACCACCGACAAGTCACCTCTTGCGGACCGGACTCGAAACGCCCAAGCGCTCGCCGCGGCGCTATTCCGGGACTTCCCGGGCCGCAATGGCGAAACCGTCCAGGTAAAGGTCACCGAGTGAACGACATCGCGATCGACGCAGGATTCGACAGCGGGAATATCGAGGTTCTGGAGGTCAGCGGGGCGAGCGCGAAGCTCGCCATCGCGCGCGATCACATGAGCGAGTTCAAACAGTGGTTCCACTTCCGCGTCGCCGGAGCGAAGGGGCGCGAGCTCGAACTCATCATCACCGGCCTCAACGCCAGCGCCTATCCCGGCGGCTGGCCCGATTACGACGCGGTGGTTTCTGAGGACCGGCAATTTTGGGGCCGAGCGAAATCGAGCTACGACAAGGATGCGGACGGCGGAGCGCTGACCATCCGCTACAGGCCCGCAAGCGACATCGCCTGGTTCGCTTACTTCGCGCCTTATTCGATGGAGCGCCATCACGATCTGGTGGCCGAAGCCGCAGGTCAGCCGGGTGTAACCTATCGGCGGCTCGGCACCACGCTCGAAAGCCAGCCGATCGACTGCCTCGAGCTTGGCGAAGGCGAAAAGCAGGTCTGGCTCTACGCGCGCCAGCATCCGGGCGAAACCATGGCCGAGTGGTGGATCGAGGGCGCTCTGGAAGTGCTGACCGATCCGGCCGATCCGGTGGCCACGGCGCTGCGCAAGCAATGTCGCTTCCACATCGTTCCCAATTGCAATCCCGACGGATCGCGGCGCGGGCATCTGCGCACCAATGCCGTGGGCGTGAACCTCAATCGCGAATGGCACGAGCCGAGCGCCGAGAAGAGCCCCGAGGTGCTGGCGATCCGCAATGCAATGGACGAAACCGGCGTCGATTTTGCCATGGACGTCCATGGCGATGAGGCGATCCCGGTCGCTTTCCTCGCCGGCTTCGAGGGTATCCCAAGCTGGACCGACGAGCAGGGTGAAGACTTCTACCGCTACCAGCGCATTCTCGCCCGCCGCACGCCCGATTTTCAGACGGAGATTGGCTATGCCAAGGCCAAGCCAGGCAGCGCCAATCTGACGATGAGCACCAACCAGGTCGCCGAGCGCTTCGGCGCGGTGGCGATGACGCTGGAGATGCCGTTCAAGGATAATCCGGCGGCTCCGGAATCGGCGCAAGGCTGGAGCCCCGAGCGCAGCAAGCTGCTCGCCCGCGATTGCCTTGCGGCCTTGCTCGAGTGGCTGGAGTAACTCACAACGGCCGAGAAGAGCTTCCTCAGGCTGGAACGATCTTACGATGCCGCTCGACTGTACGTCTTGCCCCGTTCGCGAACGAGCCGCCTGCGCCGCATTGACCGCCGCCGAGCGAAGTGAACTTGCCTGCCTAGGCAAGGGGCGGACTTATCGACGCGGGGAGGTCGTTTTTTCAGCCGGTGCGCCGCTGGATGCCTGCGCTACGCTCACCTCTGGCCTGCTTAAAATCTCGCAAACCGCCCAAGATGGCAGCGAGCGTATTCTGAGCCTGGTCCACCCGGCAGGCTTCGTGGGCGAAATGTTCGCTCCGGTTGCTCATCACGATGTGATAGCGCTGACCGAGAGCCACCTGTGTCTGTTCCCCAGGCGTAGCTATGAAGCGGCAATTGAGCGCTTTCCGGCGCTTGCCACGGCGCTGCTGCGCCGGTCGGCGCAGGACCTATTCGATGCGCGCGCGCAGATCGCATTGGATGGCCGCCGCTCCGCAAATGCGAAGCTCGCAACGCTGCTGCTGGCGCTGGCTCGGGCGGCCAGCCATTCGCCATGCCACCCCGCTACCGCCTTCGAGCTGCCGCTGACGCGGGGCGAAATGGCGGCGTTGTTAGGGCTGACGATCGAGACCGTCAGCCGCCAGCTCGGAGCGCTCGAGGAGGAGGCGATCATCGAGCGCGAGGGCGCGCGCGGCATCCGACTACTGAATGCCGCACAGCTCGCGGCGCTTGCTCAATGATCACATGATCGCCGCGATGCTCACGACGGCCAGACCCCAGCATAGGACCAGGACCGGGATGGTGAGCACTTGCACGACCGCGTCGCGGCCGCTCAGCCACCCGACATGGGTCTGGATGCCACCGCCGAGCAACGCCGTCATGCTCGCCGGCTCGCTCCCACGCTGAGGGCGCATTCCGCTCCACAACGCGGGCACGACATAGAAGCCCACCGTAAAGATCACGCAGATAGCAATAGGAATAACCATTCCCGGCGCCCGGAACCCCAGAAACATCACGGCAAGATAGGCGAGCAGCAAACCGAAATAGCTCGTATGCAAGGCCGCCGGCAGATCGAAATGGCGGCTCTCGATGTCTTGCCGCAGGTTCGGCAAACTGGGCGCGGGCGCTAGCTGCTGGCTGCTGACGAGGTCAGCCTTCTTGATGGGGCGGGACATTGGCATCTCCTGTTCAGATGCCGCTTGCTCGCCCAAATCCGCGGGAAAGGCTTTGATCGCGATCAAAACCCGATGACCCGGCCAAATTTTTCGCCGCCTGCGAGCTACACGCGGCCCGTTAGATGTGGAACGAACCGCTCGCTGCCCGTGTTGCGTCCGCAATGGAAAAAACTTCAAGTCCAGCGCGCCGCGCAGGAACCCCGCGCGGGCGCCAGGCAAAGACGCCAGGCGAAATACCGGCCGCAGGCTGGAAGGACATCGCCTGGCGCGTCAAGGCGGAGGTGGATGACGACCACGTTGCAACCTTCGCCGCGGGGGTTGCCTTTTTTGGGTTGCTTGCGCTGTTCCCTGCCGTCGGAGCGATGATCGCCTTGGCGGCGCTGGCCATCGACCCCGTCATGATCGAGCTTGAGCTAGAAAGCCTGCTGAGCGCATTGCCACCCGGCGCCGGCGAAATTCTGCAGCAACAATTGCGCGATGTCGTCGCGGCGTCGCGAGGCGGCATGGGGCTGGCCGCGCTCGCCGCATTGTTAGTGTCACTCTACAGCGCATCCAAGGGCATGAAAGTGCTCATCGAGGGCATGAACCTGGCTTACGGCGAGAAAGAAAAGCGCGGCTTCGTGAAGCTCAATCTGCTGGCCCTCGGCATGACCTTTGCCGCGATTGTGGGCCTGATCGCAGCCCTGGCAGCAATGGTAGCTGTGCCCGCGTTGCTCGAAAGTCTCGGGCTGTCCGGTGTAGCTGAAGCGCTTCTGCGCTACGGCCGTTGGGTGGTGCTCGCGGCGCTCGCATTGTTCGGACTTGCCGCGCTTTATCGCTACGGCCCCTCGCGCGATAAGCCCAAATGGCGCTGGGTGAGCCCGGGCTCGATTGCTGCAACTGTCCTATGGATAGCCGGCTCGGCGCTATTCTCGATTTATGCCGCAAACTTTGGCAGTTACAACGAAACCTATGGAGCGTTAGGCGGCGTGATTGTGCTGCTGACCTGGTTGTGGCTCTCGGCCTTCATCGTTTTACTTGGCGCTGAGCTCAACGCCGAGATCGAGCACCAAACTGCGCAAGACACCACCGAGGGCTCAGAACAGCCAATGGGTCGGCGGGGCGCGGAGATGGCAGATAGGGCAGCCGCAACATCTTGAGAGCAGCGCTCGGGAAACTCGGCGCCGACCTTTTTAATTTGCGGGCTGAACATGAATCAGTAGGTCGGCCGAGTTCGGCGGCGGATTCTCCTTGCGGTCGTAGAAAGGGCATTCTGGAGGCCGCATGAAGCAACGGGACGACTGGCATCTCACCGACGCATTGCATTACGAGCACGGTCGCGGCGACCCTTTTGCAGCGGCGGTGCGTGCAACGCGCATGCCAATGGTCATCACCGATCCCGCCGAGGACGATAATCCGATCGTGTTCTGTAACGTCGCCTTCCAGGCGCTGACCGGATATTCCCGCGGTGAAATCGTCGGCCGAAACTGCCGTTTCTTGCAGGGCCCGGACACCGACCCCGCCGCCGTCGCGAAGGTGCGTCAAGCCATTGCAGAAGGTCACGATATCGACATTGACCTCCTGAACTATCGCAAGGACGGCACCACCTTTTGGAATGCGTTATATCTATCTCCAGTGCGAGACGCTCAAGGCGTGATCCGCTTCTTTTTTGCGTCGCAGCTTGATGTAACCGAGCGCGTCGAAGCCCAGAAAATCATCGATCATCAAAAGAAGCTGGTCGAGCAGGAAGTTGAGCGCCGTACCGCGGACTTGCGAGCGGCCTTGGAGGCGAAGACCATCCTGCTTCACGAGGTCGATCATCGCGTCAAAAACAACCTCACGATGATCGGCTCGCTGCTTCGTTTGCAAGTTCGCGCCATCGACGATCCGGCCATCGCGACGAAGCTGGATTCCATGCTCGAGCGCGTGGACGCCTTGGCCGTTGTTCATCGGCAGCTCTATCAATCGTCCGACATCGCGAAATTCGATATTGGAACGTTCACGGAAAACCTCACTCACGATGTCGTGGGATCCAGCGGACGCACCGACATCACTTTGCACATTGAAGCCCAGCCGCTCTTTGTCGATGCAGCACACGCCTCGGCGCTAGGCTTGATCGTCAACGAAATTCTGTTCAATGCCATCAAGCACGGGTTCGCGAACGGCCGATCCGGGACGCTGAGCGTCCTAGTCGAGAATGGCGAGGAACGCGGGATAGTGAAGATTTGCGACGATGGGCCGGGACTGCCGTCTAAGCAGCGCACAAAAAGCATCGGCACTGCTCTCATTACGCGATTGGCGCGGCAGGCAGGCGCGGAAGCGACGTGGTCCGATAACGAGCCGGGTACCTGCGTGACCATCACTTTCCCGGCAAAGGATTAAACCGTTGCCGAACAAATTGCGCGTGCTGATCGTCGAGGACGAGATGCTCCTCGCCATGGATATCGAGGCGTTGGTGGAAGACTGCGGCCATCGTGTAAGCGCCCAAGTCGGGAGCTTGGACGAGTTCGAGGAACTGCCAACCGCGCTCGCTCCGGAATTGGCCTTTGTCGATGTGCATCTCGCGAGGGGGTCGAGCGGCCTGGACGTGTGTCGACGAGCAACGATGCGATGGCCCCGGTGTCTGGTGGTTTTCTTGACGGCCAACGTGTCAAAAATCCCTCCTGACTACTGCGGAGGTCACGGAGTGATCGCCAAGCCATTCTCTCACTCAGGAATGGTGAACGCTATCGATTTCCTCGCGCACGCCATAAACGGACCCGGAGTCGACCAACCGCGTCCGGCAGCTCTCATTCCATCGCCCAGGCTGAAGCAAATGTTGGAAGCCAGCCAGTCATAAAACCACGGCTAGGCTACGACCGCCTCCAGAACCCGCAGCGTCCGCCCTGCTGCGTCCAGCTCCACCCGCGCCCCGCTCGGAAGGCTGAGCTGGTTGCCGACGTGGCCGGTGTTGAAGCCGGTGACCGCGGGGATGCCGAGGGGGACAACATAATGGTCGATGAGCTGATCGATGGTGAAGCCGGCGTAGTCGGGTTCGGTAGTGGCGCAGCTCGTGCATTGGCCGAAGACGATGCCCGCCAGAACATCCAGCACGCCAGCGAGCTTTAGCTGCTGGAACATGCGGTCGACGCGATATTCGGACTCGTTCACATCCTCGAGGAACAGCACGGCGCCCTTGAAATCTGGCAACCAGGGCGTGCCCATCAGCGTGCTGAGGATGGTGAGATTGCCACCGAGCAGCCGTCCGCGCGCCGCGCCGCCACGGATGGTGCGGCCGGGGCGGCCCGCTTCGGTCTCAATCGCCGCGCCGCCGAGCGTGGGTGTATCAGCCGCGAAGGCGAGGCGCCACAGGCTCTCCCAGCTTCGCTTGCGCCAGCTCGAGGTCGCATTGCCGCCGTGGATGGTGGCGAATCCCGCGCGTTTCGCAAAGGCGAGGTGGAGCGCGGTGATATCCGAAAAGCCGATCAGCAGCTTGGGATTGGCGCGGATAAAGCTCCAGTCGAGGAGCGGCAGGATGCGCGCCCCGCCCCAGCCGCCCCGCACCGCGAAGACCGCCTTTACTTCGGGATCGGCGTAGGCGGCGTTGAGGTCGGCGGCGCGCTGCTCGTCGGTCCCGGCGAGATAGCCGTAGCGCCCGCCGGCGTTAGGGCCGAACTTGGGGACGAGGTCCATGCCCCGAATCCAGTGCTCGGCACGGTCAAGGCCGTCCTCGCTCCCCATGGTGCTGGCGGGTGAGACGAGCGCGACAGTGTCGCCGGCCCTTAGGCGTGGTGGCTTGCGCGGGGCGCGCGGCCAGGCGGGCGTCGCCAGCGAAGCAGCGGTCAAGCCAGCGAGCGCGCCTCGGCGACTTATCATGCGAGCGAGGCCGGGCCGAAGGCGTGAGGCAGCAGTTCGGACAGCTTGAGCCGCCGGACCTCTTGCGCGCCGACGCAAAGCATGTCCGGATCGGTGTCGCCCAATTGCGCGAGCTCGTTTAGCACCTGGCGGCAGCGGCCGCAGGGGGTGATCGAATCTGCGGCCGGCCCGACGACCGCGACCGCCTCCAGCCCACCGCGCCGACCCTCGGCCATGGCCTTGCCTACTGCGACGGTCTCGGCGCACAGCGCCAGGCCATAGCTGGCGTTTTCGACATTGGTACCGGTCACCACGCTGCCATCGGCAAAGCGCAGCGCGGCGCCGACCGCAAATCTCGAATAGGGGGAGTAAGAGTGCGCGGCCGCCGTGCGTGCGGCGGCGATGAGTTCGTCGTCCGTCATGGCCCGTGCCTAACCGGCAAATCCGATGCTGGCGAGGCTTGTACTATGCCAAGCCTTCGCCCGGCCATTCGCTCAGCGCACCAGCCCGAGCGCCTGGTAGGTTGCCGTGAGCGTGGGCGCGGCAATCTCGCGCGCCTTGGCCGCGCCGCGCGCGAGGATCGCGTCCAACGCCTCGCGATCCGCAAGCAGCTCGGTGAAGCGGGTGCTGATCGGGCGTAGCGTTTCCACCAACAGCTCGGCCAGCTTCGGCTTGAACGCGCCGAAGCCCTGGCCACCATGCTCGGCCAGCACCGCATCGGGCGTGCTGTCTGTCAGCGCGGCATAAATGGTGACGAGGTTCAGCGCTTCTGGACGGCCCGCCAATCCCGCCGATTCGCTGGGGAGCGGCTCGGGATCGGTTTTGGCCTTCTTGATCTTCTGTATGACGAGATCGGCATCGTCGACCAGATTGATGCGGCTCAGGTCCGAGGGATCGGACTTCGACATCTTGGCGCTGCCGTTGCGCAGGGACATGATCCGCGCGGCTTGCGGCGGCATGATCGGTTCGGGCAGAGTGAAGGTCTCGCCGAAATCGACGTTGAATTTCTGAGCGATGTCGCGAGCAAGTTCCAGATGCTGCTTCTGGTCCTCACCCACCGGGACATGCGTCGCCTGATAAAGCAGCACGTCCGCCGCCTGCAGAACCGGATAGGCGAACAGAGTCCTTCCACTGCGTCATGCGATTGAGCCAGCCCATGCGCGCTGTGCCGCTCAGCAGCCACTGCAGCTCTGCATGCTGGGGAACCTGCGCCTGGTTGAACAGCACCGAACGCGCCGGGTCTATTCCGCAGGCGGCGAGCGCCGCGGCCATCTCCAGCGTGGCGCGGCGCAGCCCGTCGGGCTCGTGCGGCATGCTGATAGCGTGCAGGTCCGCCAGAAAGAACAGGCATTGCGAGCCTTCCGGCATCTCATCCTGCATGCGCACCCAGTTCCGGATCGCCCCCAAGTAATTGCCGAGGTGAAGATTGCCAGTGGGCTGGATGCCGGAAACGACGCGCATGATGGTCCCGTCAGGAGGAAATCGAGCGGGCGCGGTCGGTTGCCCGGCGCATCATGTCAAGCCTCGCGCTGGGAGAGCCGGACAATAGTATCGCGGTCGAGCACTCCAAAGAGCGCGGCAAGAGAGAAATAGACTGCACCGCCGATCGCCAGTAGCGCGAGCACCGCGCCGATCCGCTCGATCCCACCTCCGGTGTAGTAGGGGGCTCCATACGGCATGGCGAACCACAAGGCAGCGCCCATGGCCGCTGCCGCGAGCGCGATCCGTCCTAGGCGACCCATGACGCGCGGAGTGAGATGGAACTGGCCGCGCCGCACCAGAATAACGTAGAGCAACAGAGAGTTGCCCCAGGCCGAAATGGAGCTCGCGAGCGCCAGTCCGGCGACGCCCATGCTCGGCACCAGCGCGAAGTTGAGGGCGATGTTGAGCGCCAGCGATGCAACAGCGGTGTAGACGGGCGTTTTAGTATCCCTGCGCGCGAAGTAGTTGGGCACCAGCACCTTCACGAGAACGTAAGCGGGCAGGCCGACAACCAGCGCGCTGACCACCGCGCCTGTCGCCATCGCATCGGCAAGAGTGAACTCGCCGCCGGTATAAAAGGCGCGCGTAAAGGCGCTGCCGGTAACGAACAACGCCACCGCTGCGGGAACGGTCAGAAGCATCGCCAGCTCGATGGCATTCGACTGCAATCGCTGCGCGGAATCGGCATTTTCGGTGGCGATATGGCGCGACAGCGAAGGTAGGATCGCGGTCCCTAGCGCGATGCCGATGATGCCGAGAGGAAGCTGATTGAGCCGGTCCGCCATGGCGAGAAACGTGAATGAGCCGTCCGGCAGGGCCGAAAGGAAGAACAGGTCGATAAAGCGGCTGACCTGATACACCCCGGCACCCAGCACCGCGGGCAGGATCAGGACGCCAAGTTCCTTAACCCCGCCGGTGATCCGCGGCAGGCGCAGCTTCATGCGGAAGCCGGCGCGGTGCGCGAACCACCAGAGGCACAGCAGTTGCAGCACCCCCGATACGGAAACGGCGATCGCCAGATAGAAGCCGGTGACGCGCTTGACGGCCTCGCCCTCGCCCATGCTCATGCCGATGACGAGTGCGACGACCATGCAGAGGTTGAGTAAGATCGGCACCGCAGCAGCTGCGGCGAAGCGCGACAGCGAATTAAGGATGGCGGCGAACAGCGTCGCCAGACTCATCAGCGCAAGATAGGGAAAAGCGATACGCGCCATCAGCACGGCGAGATCGAACAGCTCCGCATCCCCTTCGATGCCCTCGTTGGCGAACAACCCGGCGATCCACGGCATTGCGATGAGCGCGAGCGCGCTGAAGACGATCAGCACGGGGATCAGGAAGGCCATCACCTCCTCGGCGAAGCGCTGGGCCTCCGACATGTGGTCCGCGCCATCGCGCGTGGCCATGCGGCGGTTGAACAGCGGCACGAAGGCGCTCGCGAAGGCTCCCTCGGCGAACAGCCGGCGGAAGATGTTGGGAAGCTGGAAGGCCAGCTGCCAGGCGTCGGCCACGCCGCCCGCGCCCAAGGCGCGCGCCAGCAGCATGTCTCGCGCGAAGCCGAACACTCGGCTGACCATGGTCAGCCCGCCGATCGTCCCAACGTTCTTCAGCAGGCTCATTGAGCCTATATCCCGCCCGGCGCGCTTTAGGCGATCAGTTGACCTGCCCCGGCGCCGGGGATTCACCGCCTGCGGCCCGCTCGGCATTACGCTGCGCAAGTTGCTGCTGGTACAGCGCGCCGAAATCCATCGGGTCGAGCATCAGCGGCGCAAAGCCAGCGTCCCGCGTGGCGTCCGCTATGACGCGGCGAGCGAAGGGGAACAGCAGGCGTGGCGCTTCGGCATAAAGGAAGGCGTGGCCGGCATCCTCAGGAATGTTGCGCAAACCGACGAGACCCGCATAGCTCAGTTCGACCAAATAGAGATTGCCCTGGGGCATCTTGGCGCCGACGGTGATCTTCAGCTCCACTTCGTGAACTTCCTCGTTCACAGGCGTGGCACCGATGTTGAATTGCACGTCCACATTCGGCTGATCGGTCCACTGGTAGCAGGTCGGCGCATTCGGGTTTTCGACCGAAAGATCCTTGATGTATTGTGCGATCAGCCCGGCCATCGGGCGGTTGTCGGCCCCGTTGGCGCCCTCGGCGGGATCGAGATTGAGGTCGGTCAGAATATCGCCGTCTTGGGCCATGACAGATGCTTTCGCTGCTGGAATAGAAATTCGTCGCGCAGGGACGCTGCTGCGCCCCTTTGCAAGGAATGCGCGCCTAGCAGGCGGGGGAAGACGGGGCAATGGCCGCAGA
>ERZ1066121.2641-NODE-2641-length-11032-cov-4.616106_pt1 | contig 11032 bp, 15 predicted proteins | sample MGYA00382768_ERZ1066121 | MGnify/ENA primary metagenome ERZ1066121 (study PRJEB33369, sample SAMEA5778351) | biofilm metagenome | biome: Industrial cooling water; feature: Water cooling tower basin; material: Biofilm | place: United Arab Emirates | collected... | reverse complement strand
GGAACGAGGCGTTCGGCGAGGCGATGGGGCTATTCGCCGGCGGGCTGGCGAACGCGGTGCGGGCGTTGAACGGCTTGGTGTTGTCGAGCGACCCCGATGTGAGACACCGGGCCGCGGTCAAGGTCGCAGAACTCGCATCCAGGTTCCGTCAGGATGAGGACCTCGCCGCGCGGCTGGAGCAGCTCGAGGCGAAGCTCGCCGAGCAGCAGAAGAAGTAACCCCATGGTGGAGCCGATGAGCACCGAAGCGAAGCCGACGACGAATTACGAGGTGCGGATCGCGAGTTACGGGAAGTACGCCCACGGCGATGTGATCCCCGCGTCGGCGATCCTCGCCCACGGGACCGACCCGGCCGAACTCGTCGCGGCCGGCATCCTCGGCGTGTCGGAAAAGCCGGTCAACTGCCAGATCCACCCCGCGACGCCCGCGGTCAACCCCTCGGAAGTCATCTTCGAGATGGCCAAACTGCGAGAGGCCCTCGACTCGTCCCGACGGGAAGCCGCCCAGGCGAAGGTGCGAGTCGACGAGCTGGAGCGGATCCTCGCGCACCGCGAGCGCGAGACGAACGCCCAGGGCCTGAAGATTTCCGCCCTGGAAGCGACCGCCGCGAACCTCGATGCTCAGAACGCGACGCTCGCAAAGACGCTGGCCGACCGCGACGCGGAACTCGCCATCGCGAGGCAGGCCCTGGCGGCCACGGCCGCGACGGGCAAGACCTCCGGAGGTCGGAAGTCCGTCCCGGCGTGAAGCAGGGCGACCGGAGTTGAGTCGCAGCACAAGCAGTCATTGGCGTCGACGGACAGTGTAAAGGTGGGAGGTGACCCGTGGCGGACAAGTTCCAGGAACTGATCGACGCCGTCAACGCCCTGACGAAGGCGACGAAGGAGTCCACTCAGGAGGCGAAGAACGGCACCGGGCCGGCCGGCCCGGGCGGCGGGCTCTCGGCGGCCGACCGCAAGCTCGCCGACCAGTGGGCGAGGAAGGAGCAGATGCAGCGGGCCGCCGAGGCCCGCGAGCGAGAGCGGTACACGCGGCAGCAGGCTCAATTTCAAGCCCGCCAGCAACACGAATCGGAGATCCTCCAGCGGCAGCAGGTGTCGGCGTACGCGAAGCAGCAGCGGGAGGCCGCCCAGGTCGCCCGGACCCAGCAGCGGGCCGCCGAGAAGGCGACCCGGGCCGAGGAACGGGTCTTCGCCAAGCAGGAACGGCTGCGGCTCCGCGAGGCGAACAGGGCGGAGCGCGAGGACGTTCGCCGCGTCCGGGCCGAGGAGCGGGCGGCCCAGCAGGCCGAGCGGGAGGCCGCGACCGAGGCCAGCCAGGCGCGGATGGCCCGCTCGGCGAGGGTGGCGGGGGTGGCGTACGGGGCGATGCAGGTCGGGGCGACCGCCGGCACCGCGTTCCGCGACCCGTATTTGACGGGCGACCAGGCGGCGTACCAGACGTTCAAGTCGATCCCCGGCGTCGGGTACGCCGCGGGCGTCGGCGAGGCGATCGGCGGGAAGACCAGCCGGACCGCAGCGAACGCGGTGTCCATCCAGAAGATCGAAGCCATCAACGCCGGCGCGATCGAGCGGCAGTCGACGGCGTATCAACTCGGCCAGCAATCGGACTCGGCCCGGAACCGCGCGTCCGTCCTCGCCGGGGCCAGCGTGACGCCCTTCGCCGGCGGGGACCGGTCCTCGGCCCGCGGCGAACGGGAGTATCAGTTCGCGAAGCGGCTGCTCCCCCTTCAGGACGCGCAGGCCAAGGCCGAACGCGAGCAGACGATGGCGGTGAAGGACCGCGTGTCCGCCCAGAACCGGCTCCTGCAAATCGAAAAGGACGAAACGGCCACCATCGCCAAGCGGGACGCCGCGCAAGCCCGGTTGGACGCGACCGGCAACAGCAACCCGAACTGGTTCATGCGCCGATTCGAGAGCATCGCCGGCAACGGCGGACGGGCGGCGCACGCGACGGAAGTCGCCAGCCTGACGGAGCAGGTGATCGCCCCGAAGCGGCTGAGGGAGACGGCCACCCGCGACGTGGCGAACGCCCGCGTCGGCGAGGCGCAGGCGGGCGGTGCGGCGCGGGAAGCGGCCATCGGGGTCGGCCGCGAGCGGCTGAGCCAGACGATGGAACTGGGGGCGCAGTACCGGCAGACCGCCCAGAGCCTCGGGGCGATGGGGGTCGGCGGGCGGCAGCAGGCGAAGCAGGCGTGGGACATCGTCCAGCAGATCGGCGTCGACAGCGCCGGGCCGGACCTCGTCAACCAGGCCCGCGCGTTCGACCCGCAGGGGATCGCCAAGCTGGAGCAGGCGGCGGGGGCCGCGTCCGCCGAGTACGCCGCCGGCCGAACTGCCCGGGAAGATCCACCAGCTGATCGCCGAGCGGATCGCCGAGGCAGTCCGGCTGATCGACGACAAGCTCGTCCAGGTGAGGGCGATGCAGTGACCCCGTCAGGCAGCTTTTCCGTACCGAGGTTGATCGAATGGGACTGCCGGCGACCAGCGCGATCCTGTTGTCGCGGGAAGCGAGCCTCGTGACGCCGTTGCAACGCTCGGGCTTCGCGAATGACGACGTCGCGTATTGGGAGGCCGCCCCCGCTCCCACGTTCGCCGGCCTGGTCGTCGCGTTCGAGCGAGCCCGGACCGCCGAGGACCTCGCCGCGAACCGGTGGACGCCGCTGCTCGGGGTGACCGGCGTGCGCCTGCCCTGGAACATGGCGGCGATCGCGAACAACGCCACGGCCCAGTTCGCGGCGTACGGCCTGGTCGACGTCGTCGCGGTTCGGATTCGGGTGGCGGCGATCATGGCCGGCAGCGTCCGGATCACCGGGTGGTCAGTCGGCCGTCGAGCGGGGTGATGAGATGCGCGACTTCTTCGGCCGGCTGCGGGCCATCGAGCGGGAGGTGGGCCGCGTCGGCGAGACCCAATACCCGCTGCTCGTCGAGGTCGAGGCCGGGGAGCCGGCCCCCGCGACCGCCGGCCCGCGGACGCTGGTCGTCGAGTTGGGCCCGGCGTTCGTCCCGCCCCCGACTGAAGAACCGGGAGAGTAGCCTTGACGCGATTCGTGCCAGTCACCGGCCGGGAATACTTCGTGCTCGCCGTCCGTTGGGACGCGGGCTGGGAGTTCGACGCGCCGACCGTGGTGCTCGAGCCGGTGCTTCGCTTCACGACGCAGGACATGGAGTCGGCGATCGAGGACGTGCTCATCGACGTGTGCTGCGGCCACGACGCGGGTAAGCCGATCCGCCTGGGCTTGCACCCGGCCGAGCAGAAGGAGTTCGACTGGCGGGGCTGGTCGGTCGCGGAGATCCGGGCGGCGGCAAACGCCGGGCGGGACGGGTATCGCGTGTTGCGCGGCACGGTGAGGTTCTTCGCGAACGACCGCGGTGAAACCGACTTCGAGTTCACGCCGGCGGGCGTCGAAGTGGCGAAGGGGCAGCCGGCATGAGCCTTCGATCGCGACTCGAAAAACTCGAACGGGCGGCCGGGCAGCTTCCCGACCGCGAGAGGTTCACGACCGTCGTGCTCTGCCCGCTGTCCGCGGCCTTCGGCCGAACGCCGGGGATGTACCGGGCCGGCGCTCCGGGTTCGACGAGCGGCATCTTCGTGCATCCCGACGGCGTCGAGCCCGATGTGCCCGGGCGGTTCCGGCTCGACTGCACGCTCGTCATCGGGGGCGACGTCCGCCCCTGGGAGGACGACTTCGGCGAGCCCGTCGCGTAGGTTTTCTTCACTCCCTGGAGGTCGCTGTTGTCGCAGACCCTACCCACACCCGCCGACTCTCGCACGATGGGGGTTGCCCAGGCCGCCATCGCGGAGGCGATTCGCCGGGGCCCCGGCGTCGAATGCGCGACGTCCGCAATGCGCCAGTTGATCGACGAGATGGCGAAGTCCGCCATGGCCCTCGACGAGATCCGCTCGCTCCGCCTCCTGGCACCGGCCGCGCCGGACGCCGCGTACCTCGCGAGGCTGGCCGCGAGGCGAAACGAAGCCGCCGCGGCGCTCACCCTGGCGGTCGCCAAGCGGGCCTCGGTCGACGCCGACTCGCCCGCCGACCCGGCCGAACTGTCGCGGGTCGTCGGCGAGGCCGATGCCCGCGTTCGGGACGCCGAGAACACCCTCCGGGCCGCAGAGGATGCCGAGTCGTCGGCCCGGACGTCCTACCCGGCCCAGTACGTCGCGGCCGCCGCCGCGATCCTGGGCCACATGCGGAAGACGGTCGTGACCCGCCGGGAGGCCGCCGCCCGCGAGCGGGACGAGGCCCTCGCTCGGGTCGCCCGGGTTCTCGCCGAGGGGTTGGCGGGGTACTGGCCCGCCGGGGCGGCGTTCGACGCCGCGATGACCGACCCGATGGGATACCTGTTCGAGGTCGCCACCATCGCCCTTGGGCCCGTCCCGCCGGGCGTCGCGTACGGCGGCCGCGGCGTCTTCGAGGTCAAGTGACGCGACCCCCGCCAGCCCCCAACCCGGAGCGAGGACCCCGATGAGCGTCTGGAAGATGGCAAAGCCGGAGGTCACCGGCCCGATCGACCGCCCCACCGCGACGATCCGCTTCGGCTCGGAGAGCGACCAGCACGACCTGGCCCCGATGAACCGCCGCGGCGAGCGGGTGCTGAAGCTCGCCGCGAGGAGGGACCGGGACGTCGAGGCGGTCGTCGCGGAGTTCGCCGACCTGCCCGAGGTGCGGGCGCTGGTCGCGAACCGCGGCATCCTCGAGGCACTGGCCGCCGACCTCGCCCGCGTCGAGGCGACGGCAACGGTCGCCCGGAAGAACGCGGACGCCCGCCGGCGGCAGCTGCTCGAGCTGGGCAAGGCGAGTGCCGAGCACCTGGCGGAGATGTTCGACTGCACCCGGCAGGCGGTGGACCGGGCCGAGCGGGACGCGAATGCCGCCGAGGGGAAGGTGGACGCCGCCCGCCGCGCGGTCGCGAACGCCGAGGCCGCGGTGTTCAAGCTCCACGTCGCGGCCGAGGTCGCCGCCCAGGCCGCGGCCCGGCGCGAGGAGGACGGCTGGCAGCGAGACCTGATCCGCGAGCAGATCGAGCTCGAGGACGAGATCCGCCGGACGCTCGACCCGCTGATGAGGCGGTACGTGGACCTGCATTTCGCCCGGCAGGTCCAACACCCGGACGGCATCGCCCGGCGGAAGGAGATCGTCGCCCGCGCGGTCGGCCCGACGCCGGCCCTGCCGCGGGTGGTCCCCGACGCTCCCCACCCGCCGCCGAGCGAGCCGGCCGAGCCCGCGCCCCGGAAGTCGCTCATCGAGCGGGCAAAGGACGCGATTTTCGCCGGCGCGGAGTGACCCCGTCCCCTCGTCGAGGTGCCGATGGCCCTCCGGTCGAGAGTCCGCGAGCAGCCCAACCCGCTCCACGTCCGGTGCCGCCGGGTCAAGGGCGGGCTCTTCCAGGCCCGCGTCTGGTGCGGGTACGGGCACGGGTTCGTCAACCTCGGCCTCTACCGGTCGGCCCGCGAGGCGCGGCGGGTCGTCGCCGAGTGCCTCCGCCGGGCGAACCCGGTGACGCCGCTGACCCTGTGGCGGGCGGCCCTGTCGCTCCCCGAGTCGTTCGGCGTCCGGCCGGGGCTGCTGCCGAAGCACGTGTTCGCGAACCCGGACGGGACGTTCGGGGCACGGGTGGCCGGACCAAGTGGGAAGGTCGAACTCGGCCCGTTTCCCGGGCCGGAGGCGGCCCACGAGGCCGCGGCCGCGGCCGACCGGCCCCCGCCGCCCCCTCGGAAGAGGAAGCCGCAAAAGTCGAAGGGCGACCGGCCGACCCGCCGCGAGCGAACCCCCAACCCCCCGAGGATCCGCCGCATGGCCACGATGCCCAGCCCGACCGAGGTCGCCGCGAAGGCCACCCTCAAGCGGTCGCAGCTGCTGGACGCGATCGACGCGGACGCGCTGGCGAGGGCCGTCGGCGGCGTGCTGAAGCGGGCCGCCGACGGCGACGTGAAGGCCTTCGCCGCGATCGTTCCCCTCGCTCTTCTCGCCGGTTGCGGACGCGCCGCCGTCGCCCCCGCCCTCAATCAGCGTCAACACGCACACGCAGGTGAGCGTGGGCAGCCCCGACGACACCCGGCGACAGTTGGCCGAGCTGCTGGACGAGTCGGGCTCGATGCTGGTGGCGACCGCCGCCGCGTCCATCGGCGTGACCGCGAAGGAGCTGACCGCGCTCGCCACCCACGCGTGGTTCCGGGTCCGGGACGGGAAGGTCCACCTCACTCCGACCGGGCGGCAGAACGCGCTGGACTCGTGAGCGCACAACCGGCGTGCGCACCGGCGACCCGGGCAACCCGCCCCGCAGGACTTGCCGCACCTTGGGGGGCCGCGACGTGCCAGCGATCGACCGGCCCAGGCCCTGGACGCCCGCCGAGGACGCGATCCTCCGCGCGGCCTGCCCGCCTCGGTGGGGCGGGTTGCGGGCCGTCGCCGCCCGGCTGGGCCGGTCCCGCCGGGCGGTGAAGTGCCGCGCCGCCGCGCTCGGGGTTGCCGGCAAGCCGTTCGCCTGGGAGCCCGGGTTCGACGACGTGGTCCGCAGGATGCACGCGGCCGGGGCTCGGGACCGGGAGATCGCCGCCCGCCTCGGGTGCTCGTTCGTCCCGGTCGCCGCGGCCCGCCGCCGGCTCGGCCTCCCCGCCCTCAAGGCCCGCGTCGATCCCGCTTCGCGGGAGCGGGCGGCGAACACCCGGTGGGACCGATTCGCGGCCGACAACGCCGCCGAGAACCGCCGCTACGGGCTGCCGGCGGACATATCCCCGCTCGAACGGCTCGCCCTGGTCGAACTGCTGGACCGCCCGCGGACCGCCGGGGAACTGGGGTACGTGGCGAAGGCCCTCCGGCGTCGCCGGCTGATCTGCCCCGTCGGGCGGCGGGATCGGAGGCGACCCGGCCCGGGCTGCACGCCGCTCCTGTACACCCTGACCGGCCGGGCGCTCGCGATGCTGTCGAACGCCACGCCGGTGAGTTCATGTCCTGTTGGCACTTCTCTCGACCCATCCCCCGGCACGTCGTCCCGGTGAGGAAGATCCCACCGCACGTTCCCCCGCCGATGCCGGCAACCCCGGCATCGGTCTCGTTTTGGCAGACCGTGGCAGACTTTTTCGCACTTTGGCAAGCTGGGTAAATTTGCTCCGGCGATTTGGCACGCGGTGGCACTCCGTGGCACCCTGGCGGGCGTTTTTCAGGGGCGGGACGTCGAGGGGTCCCGCCGACCGTCGAGCGATTGGGCGTCCGGTCAGGCAACCCGGCCACCCATGATGGGGGCTCGGTGTAGACAGCCAGCCGCGCTGGCAACGCCCGTCAGACCTCGGTCGGCGGGGCGCGATCCACATGCGAAAAGGTAACACAATGGTCGAGACGAGCGGGCGCGAGCCGTTCCGGTGGTGGGTGTTCGACGGGTGCGAGTTCGGAGTCGTCGTCCCCCCGCCGCCCGACGACTTGGCGTGGGAGGCGCGGTACGACAACGACGCCGAGCGGGGCAAGCGGACCACCCGCCGCATCGCCGACGTGCCCGGCCTCCTGCCGCTGTTCGAGAGACTGCGGTCGGCCGCCTCCCTCGCCGAGTGGTCCGCCCGGCTCGGGTGCCCGGTCGAGGACGACCCGACCCTGCACGGCGGCGGGCTGCACGTCACCGGCCCCGGCGGGTGGCTCAACACCCACCTCGACTACGACCGCCACCCGCACGTCCCCGACCGCCGCCGGGCGGTGAACTTGATCGCGTTCCTGAACCCCGAGTGGCGGCCGGAGTGGGGCGGGGCGCTGTGCCTGTGCGACCCGAGCGGGGCCGTGGTCGAGCGGATCCACCCAACCCCCGGCCGGCTGGCGGCGTTCGAGGTGTCCGACCTGAGCTACCACGGGGTCGAGCCGGTCGCGGCCGACTGCCCAGCCGAGCGGGTGACGGCCGCCGTGTACTTCCTGTCCGCCGCGACCGCCGCCAACACCCGGCAGCGGGCGATGTTCCTCCCGACTCGGAGGCCGGCGTGAGCGACGACTTCTTCACCCACGCGGCGTTCGACGCCCGGCTTGCAGCCCGCCGCGCGAACCCGGTGCCGCCAAGCCCGCACGCGGTGTTCTTCCACATCTCTCTGATGCCGGGGTGGGAGCCGGTCGTGTCAGAGCAGCTACGCCTGCTCGCGCACGTCGGGCTGACGACGGTCCATTCGTGCGTGGTCGGCACGACGGAGGCGGTTGATCGACTACGAGACATAGAAGACGGCCTGGGCGTGAACCTTGTCATCCACGACACCGCCCAAGACTTCGGCGTCTACGAGCGGCCGACGCTCGACGCCGTTCACCGCTGGGCCAAGGCCCACCCTTCGGGAGCGGTAACTTACCTGCACACGAAGGGGGTCAGCGCCCCGAGCGACCTTCACAAGCGGCACTGGCGGCGGGCGATGATGCGTCACGTCGTCGCCGACTGGCGCGACAACCTCAAGAAACTGGCGGTAGCGGACGTCCTGGGCTGCGGGTGGCAGACCGACCCGCACTACCCGCACTTCTGCGGCAACTTCTGGGCGGCGAGATGCGACTGGCTCGCCCGACTTCCGGGAATCGACGAGTACAGGCATTCACGGCCCGACTGGCTGTGGTCGGGAACCCACTCGTGGCGCGAGCGGATGTGCGTGGAGTCGTGGATCGGGGCGAGGAACTTTCACCACGTCGAGGACCTCGTCGGGCACAACTACCACATGTGGGACGACGCCGTCTACCGCCTTCCGACCGGGATCGAGGGCTTCTCCTACGACCCCCTCCCCGCCCCGATCGACTCGGCTGCCCCGATTCTCGTCCTGATCCCGACCAAGCCGAACATGACCGCCGAGCTTCTGGACGCGTCCCTCGCCGCGGAAGCGAGGATGGTGGCCCGCTGCCGTGGCCGCGTTCAGGTAGTTCGCGACTTCCGGGGATCCGGAGACGAGGCGTTGACCGGAATGTCCGGGATGCCAGGGTTGAACGCTCGCGTCCGGCGTATGGCCCCGATCCGCCAGGCGATCGTGGACGACCACTTGCGGCCGTGGCACTCTCATGTGGTGTGGTTCGATGCCGACGTGATCCGCTACCCGCCCGACCTGCCGGCCCTCTTCGTCGACCGGCACCCCAACGCCGTTTCCGCCCCAAGGGTGCTGGCGAACGAAACGCAGTGGTACGACACGGCCGGGTTCATCGACCGCGACGGGAAGTGGGCGTCCCTCCACCCGCCCTTCTTTCGCTCGCAAGGCGAGATCCTGGACCTGCTCGGCGTCGGCTGCGTGTATTGCGTGCCCGCGGGCGTGTACCGTGAGGGAGGCAGGCACGAGCCGGATGATGAGTACACCGAGCACCGGTCGGTTTGCACGAAAGCCCGAGAGATGGGGTTGAGGGTGCTGTGCGACACCTCCCTGACCGCGTACCACGCTCACCTTCAAGATTTTGGCGAGGCGGGCCACTGAGTCAGCGACCCGGAACGAGGAGGGGCTTGTCATCCCCTCCGATCGCGACACGAACCGCCCCCTTGTGCCGGTACACGACGACGAGCGTCTTGTGTTGGTTCGGGGCGATGTCGGGGATCGCTCCGACAGCTTCGCCGGCAGTCGCCAACTTCAACTCGCCATTCTTGACGAACTTCTTCGCATTCGCCGTCACGTCCTTCCACTGGTCGTACCAGACGAAGAAAACGCCCAGCAACTGGAATCCGTCACCGCCAACCGGAGCCGGATTGTCCGCCCCCGCCTCCGCGATCAAATCCCGCACCCGCACCGCCCCGTCGAGGTCGCCCGCCTTCGTCCGCTCGGCCTGGATGTCCTTCAGCGACGCCACGTAGAACTCGGTCGCGTCCTTCGCCGCCTGGTCGTGCTCCTTCTTCGCCTTCGCCAGGGCCGCGGCGTACCGGTCCTGCGCGTCCTTCAGGCCGGGGATGGGCTTCGCCTTCGGGTCGGCGGCGGCCGCGGACAGGGCGGCGAGGATCGGGAGGCAGGCGGCGGTTCGCATGGGGGTGACTCCGAACGAGGGGGAACGGGGGTCGTCAGAGAGTGTATTCGCCGGCAGAGGGGGCGGATACGGTCACGAGGCGTATCTGAATCCCGTCACGGCGGCGGTGTGAAGAACGCATCCAGCGCATCGACGAGCGCGCGGAGGTCCGGGAAGCGATCAGCCATATCCAGGTAGACGTAGCCGTAGTCGAGCACGTTCACGGTTCGCTGGATGTGTGCGCCGGTCTTGTTGTACGCACGCCCTTCGAGCTGGTAAATGTTGTGCAGCTCGTCATGCGGGCAGGCGAGCTGCTGACAGTCGTGGGTCGTGGGGTCGTACCCGTACGTCGCGAGGATCCGCGGGCAGGTAATGTTCGGGTGGATGTGCGGGAAGTGGTTGTGCTCCGCGACGAACCACGCCTCCACCTCCATCACGCCCAGGATGAAGAGCGGGTCGATTGGGACGGTCCGGATGCCGTATCGCAGACCGCGGCGGAGCATCGGAATCTGCGCGGCCGTCGCGTCGGGGTACACGTCCCGGATGGCAATGATCGCCTCGAACCCCCGAGCCTCCAGCGAGGCGTAGTTGTCCCGCACGTCGCTCGCCACGCGACCGTCGTTCCGGCTCTCGACGATTTGGACGTAGAACTCGTGATCTGGACTGCCCGGCGTCGAGTAAACTAGATTAAGCTGACGGGGGGTGCGCCGACCTCCGACCGCCTCGTACACGGCGATCTGGTAGCGCCGCGCGGAGATGAGCTGCGAGATTAGCCTCTCCACGAACACGCGCTCCGTCTTCCCCTCGACGAAGATGGCTAGCTTTTTCATCCGGGGCGATCTCTCGGAGCTGCGTTACTTCTTGCCCGCACCGGCTTCCTCAAAGACCTCGTCCGGGTCCTCGTTGATGAAGTCGTATCGCAGGAAATCGAAGTTGTTCAGGCCCATGAACTTGAAGGCATCGAAATGCTTCCTGGAGTTGGCGTAGTTGCGCACCTGCACCTCGCAGCCGTTCCGCTGAAGGATTGACCACTCCTCAAGGGGTACCTTGTTCATGACGAAGCGATCGTTCGTCGTCATCACGAGCTGGAACTCCGCTGCCTGCGCC
>ERZ1066121.2639-NODE-2639-length-11035-cov-8.275319_pt1 | contig 11035 bp, 11 predicted proteins | sample MGYA00382768_ERZ1066121 | MGnify/ENA primary metagenome ERZ1066121 (study PRJEB33369, sample SAMEA5778351) | biofilm metagenome | biome: Industrial cooling water; feature: Water cooling tower basin; material: Biofilm | place: United Arab Emirates | collected... | reverse complement strand
GCGGCTTCGGCGGTCTCGCTCGCGGTGGTCGCCGACTTCATCGGCGCGGAGAACCGCATCCCGAGGGCGCGCAGGTCACGCAGCTGGTCGGCCGTGAGCTCCGAGTAGCGCGTCGTCATGTACTTCATGGTCTCGTCGAACCACTCCTGCTGATCCTCGGGGTGCGCCCCGATGACACCGCAGTTCATGATGTGCTGAAACAACTCGTCGCGTGCTTCCTCGTAGGGAGTCTTCGCGGGGGTCTCGCGGCGCGGACGATGCTTGGTCTTGGTCATTTCCTCGGGGTAGTACGAAGCGTAGAGGCGCGACCCGTAAGGTCGTGGCCATCCGTGCGCTCGGCGCCCTGCTCAGCAGTGGCGACGCGGGCGCTCGTGACGGGGGCGCGACGATCGGTGCCGCGCCACGCTGCCACCGGGATACCGGACAGCATGAGAAACCTAGTGCCGGGGAGCCGGACGGGCCACCCGTACGAGGAAAACGGACGAGCGCGCGGAAACGCTGACGCCCCGCGCCGCCGGCCGCGGCGGTGCCCGATGGCACACGGGATGGCGAGCGCGGGTAGCCCCTGCATAGTTTCCCGTCCACCCCGGACGCCGTTCCGTCCGGCCCCCCATTCCTGCCAAATGCGCCACGAGGTCGTTGCTCGGTGAGCAAGAAATCCGTCCAGCCGAAGAAGTCCCAGGGGCCGTTTCTGGCTCTTGTCGCCGTTGTCGCCCTTGTTGGCGGCGCCGCTCTCTACTTCGTGACGCGGCCGAAGGCGCCCGAGGCCATCACGGTCGATCCGTCGGCTCCGCCGGCCGAGGCCGCGGGGTATGTCTACGGCAATCCGGACGCGCCGATCACGATCGCCGAGTACGCCGACTTCGAGTGTCCCGGTTGCGGGCAGTTCGCCGTACTCCACGCGCCGGACATCAAGAAGCGCATCGTGGACGCCGGCCTCGCGAAGTTCGTGTTCTACGATTTCCCGCTCGCGATGCATCCGAACGCGATGGCCGCGCATCTCGCCGCCGCGTGTGCAAACGAGCAGGGGAAGTTCTGGGAGATGCACGATCGCATCTTCCTCGCGCAGCCCGAATGGAACACGCAGGCGACGTCGAACCCCAAGAAGGTGCTGCAGGGGATCGCGCAGGAAGTGGGGCTCGACGCGGCGAAGTGGAACGACTGTTTCGACAATCGGCGTCACCTCGGCACGATCGAAGCGAATCGCAACGCCGGCATGAAGCTCGGCGTCAACTCGACGCCGACGCTCATGGTGGGGAACCAGATGTTCCCCGGCGCGCTCACGTCCGATCAGCTCAAGCGGCTCGTGGATTCGCTGACCGCTGCGGCCGCGCCCGCCGCCCCGGCACCGGCCACACCGGCACCGGGGCAGTAAGTCCGGCTCAGCTTTCCTGCGATTCGTACTGCTCCTTGAGCCCCGCGACCACGTTCGGATCGGCGAGCGTGGTCGTGTCCCCAAGGGCTCGCCCTTCGGCGATGTCGCGGAGCAGGCGACGCATGATCTTGCCCGAGCGCGTCTTGGGCAGATCGGCACTGAAGAGAATGTCATCGGGGCGCGCGAGCGCTCCGATTTTTTTTGCGACGTGGTCGCGCAGCTCGTCGCGCAACGACCCGCTCGACTGAAAGCCGCTGCGCAGCGTCACGAACGCCGCGATCGCCTGTCCCTTGAGTTCGTGTGCCTTGCCCACGACGGCGGCTTCGGCCACGGCGGGGTGATCGACGAGCGCGCTCTCGACTTCCATCGTGCCGATGCGATGGCCCGACACGTTGAGCACATCGTCCACGCGCCCGAGAATCCAGTAGTAGCCGTCGTCATCACGCTTCACACCGTCGCCGGGGAAGTAGAGATCGGGACGGCCCGCCCACTTGGTGAAGTACGTGTCGACGTAGCGCTGATCATCGCCCCAGATCGTGCGCAGCATGCTCGGCCATGGCTTCGTGAGCGCGAGCAGTCCGCCGCCGCCCGTGAGTTCATTGCCCTGCGCGTCGAGCAGCGCCGCGGCGATGCCGGGGTACGGCGTGGTGGCGGAGCCCGGCTTGGTGGACGTGATGCCCGGAAGCGGCGTGATCATGATCGCGCCCGTTTCGGTCTGCCACCACGTGTCCACGATGGGACAACGCTGCTGCCCGATGTGTTCGTGATACCACATCCAGGCTTCGGGGTTGATGGGCTCACCCACCGAGCCGAGCAGCCGCAGGCGTGAGAGATCGTACGGCTTCACGAGGTGCGCGCCCCACTTCATGAACGCACGAATCGCGGTGGGCGCCGTGTAGAAGATGGTGACGCCGTAGCGTTCGCACAGTTGCCAGAAGCGATCCTGCTCGGGCCAGTCCGGCGCGCCTTCGTACACGATGGTGGTCGCTCCGTTGGCGAGCGGACCGTACACGAGATACGAGTGGCCCGTGATCCAGCCGATGTCGGCGGTGCACCAGAAGACGTCGTCTTCCTTGAGATCAAAGACGTGCTTCGTGGTGCTCGCGACGCCCGTGAGATAACCACCCGTCGTGTGCACGATTCCCTTCGGCTTGCCGGTCGTGCCGCTCGTGTAGAGGATGAACAGCAGGTCTTCGGCGTCCATCGGTTCGGGCGCGCAATACCTGGGCACCTGCTTCTTGAGGCGATGCCACCAGTGATCGCGCCCGTCTTTCATGTCGGCGAACGTCTCGTCGCCCACGCCGGTGCGACGACGCATGACCACGAGCACGTGCTCGATGCTCGGACACTCCGCGATCGCCTTGTCGGCGTTGCGCTTGAGCGGCACGGTCTGACCGCGACGCAGGCCACCGTCGGCGGTGATGAGCACCTTCGCGCCGGCGTCGTTGATGCGATCGCGCAGCGCTTCCGGCGAGAAGCCGCCGAACACCACCGAGTGCACCGCACCGATGCGTGCGCAGGCGAGCATGGCGATGATCGCTTCGGGGATCATCGGCATGTAGAGCGCGACACGATCACCCTTGGTGACGCCGAGCTGCTTGAGCATGTTGGCCGCGAGATTCACCTCGCGATACAGATCCCAGTAGGTGAGGGTGCGGCGATCGCCGGGCTCGCCTTCCCAGATGATGGCGGCCTTGTTGCGGCGCGGTCCGTCGATGTGCCGGTCCACACAGTTGACGCACGCGTTGAGCACCCCGCCGGTGAACCACTTCGCGTGCGGCGGCGTCCACTCGAGCGTGGTGTCCCAGCGGCGCATCCAGTCGAGCGCCTCGGCTTCGCCGGCCCAGAAGGCCTCGGGGTTGGCGGCGGCGCGCTCGTGAATGCCGGGATCGGCGAGGTGGGCCGTGGCACGGAAGGCCGCGCTGGGCGGGAAGGTGCGGTCTTCCTGGAGCAGGACGGAGATGTCGCTCATGGGCAGGTCGGATGGAGTCGGGCGTGGGAGTGACGTGTCGAAGCTGGTACGGCGGACCACCTGCGGGCAACCGGGGCGACAGGTGTCGCGCGTGGCCATCGCACCGGTGCGGGGCGTCCGCGGGGCCGCTATGCTTGGTGGATGTCTGCGACCAGCGACGCCCTCGTGGCGCACGGCGTCTCGCGCCGCTTCGGTCCGCGCACCGTGGTGCGCGAGGTGTCGCTCGCGCTGGCCGACGGCGACTGTCTCGCGCTCTTTGGCCCGAACGGGGCGGGGAAGACCACGTTGCTTCGCCTGCTCGGTGGCCTGCTGCGGCCCCACGGCGGGACGGTCACACTGCACGGGCACACGCTGCCCGGGGACGCGGACACGCGTCGGCTGCTGGGCGTGGTGTCGCACAAGAGCATGCTGTACGACGCACTCACCGTGCGCGAGAACGTGACGTTCGCGGCCGAGTGTCAGGGGGTGCGCGACGTGCGGAGTGCGGTGGACCGCGTACTCGACCTGTTGCTGGTGCGGGACCGGGAGCATCAGCCGGTGCGGGCGCTCAGTCGCGGACTGCAGCAGCGTGTATCGGTGGCGCGGGCGCTCGTGCATGGCCCGCGGCTCGTGCTGTGCGACGAACCGTACACCGGGCTCGACGACGTGGGCGCGCGGGCACTCACGGGGGCGCTGCGCGCACTCAAGGCCGCGGGCGCGACGGTGGTGCTCATCACGCACAACCTGTCGGAAGGGCTCGAGCTGGCCACGCACGCGGCGATCATGCGCGACGGGCGGTTCGTGCACGAGGCGGGGCGGCCAACCGACGGGTTCGACCTGCCGTCGTTCGCCGCGCACTACCGCGCGCTCATCGCGGGGGGCGAATGAGCACGGGCTACCGGTCGCCGTCCTTCCTGCGCGACAGCTGGCGCATCGCGCGCAAGGATCTTCGCATCGAGTTTCGGACGCGGAGTGGGTTTCTGTCGGCGTCGGTGTTCGCGCTGCTCTCGGTGGCGATCTTCCGCTTCTCGTGGGACCCGACGGCGGTGCGTTCGCTCGACCTCGCGCCCGGTGTCCTGTGGGTGATCTTCACCTTCTCCGGGCTGCTCGGGCTCAATCGGTCGTTCGGCGTGGAGCACGCCGATCGGGCCATGGACGCACTGCTCGCGTCGCCGGTGTCGCGCGAGGCGATCTTCGCGGGGAAGGCCCTCGGGAACCTGGTCTTCGTGCTCGGGGTGCAAGCGTTGGCGCTGCCCACGGTGGCGCTGTTCTTCGGGCTGCCGCTCGGGCCCGGCTGGCTCGCGGTGGTGGCGGTCGCGGTGCTCGCGGCCATCGGGCTCGTGGCGGTGGGAACGCTCTTCTCGGCGATCGCGTCGAATACACGGTTGGCCGAGATGCTGCTGCCCATGCTTGCGCTGCCGTTCTTCGTGCCCGTCCTCATTCCGGCGGCGCAGGCGACGGCGGCCATGCTGGCCGAGCGACCGTTGGCCGATGCGGTGCCGTGGTTGAAGATCCTGGGTGCTTTCGACATCGTCTTTGTCGCGGCCTGCACGGTCGCGTTTCCGTTCACGCTCGAGGAATAGGTCATGACGACGGCTTCTCGCGTCGCCCCCACACCATCGGCGGTGCCTGCGCTGCCGGCGGTCGACTGGCTGTTGGCCGGCTCGCTGCTGGCGGTGGTCGGCGTGGTGGTGCGGGCGCTGCTCTACACGCCCGCCGACGCGGCCCTCGGGGATGTGCAGCGCATCTTCTACGTGCACGTGCCCTCGGCGATTCTCGGCATGTACGTGGCGTGCACCGTGATGGCGATCTGCGGTGGGCTCTACCTCTGGCTCAAGGACCAGCGACTCGACCGCATCGCCGAAGCATCGGCCGAAGTCGGCTTCGTGTTCCTGACGGTGGTGCTCGTCACCGGTTCCATCTGGGGCAAGTCGTCGTGGGGGACGTACTGGGCCTGGGAGCCGCGGCTCACGTCGGCGCTGTTCCTGTGGTTCGTCGTGCTCTCGTATCTCGTGCTGCGTGACGCGCTCGAGAATCCGGAAACGAAAGCGCGGCTCTCGGCGGTGCTTGGGGTGCTGGCGCTGCTGCTCGTGCCGTTCATTCACATGACGGTGTATCTGTTCCGCGGATTGCACCCGGAGCCGATCGTACTCAAGCCGAGCAAGCCGAGCCTGTCGCCGGAGATGCTGTCCACGTTTCTGTTGGCCATCGTCGCCTTCTCGCTGCTGTTCTTCGCACTGATTCGCGTGCGCTACCAGTGGGCGGCGGCACGTGATGCGCGCCTTGCGTTGGAGCAGGCGTGAGCGTGTCACAGTCAGCGAGCGTCGCTGCGGAGCCCTCGGCCGCGCAACCGTCGGAAAGCAGTACGATGGCGCGTCCGGTGGGACCGCCGGATTCGACGTTCCACATGAAACTCGGGTACGCGGTGGCGGGCGCGATCTTCGCCGCGTACATCGCGCTGCTGCTCAAGCGCGTGGCGTCGGTGCGCCGGTCGCGCTGAGGTCGAGGTGATCGCATGACGTCGCCGCTGCGCGTCGCGGTGACGCGGGCGGCTGGTCGCGGCGATACGCTCGCGACCCGCCTCGTCGCCGCCAACGTGGTCGTACACGAGGTGCCGCTCACCGCCATCGTGCGGCGCGACCCCGCGCTCCTGCACGCGGCCCTCCGCGCCCTCGGCGACGTGCGCTGGATCCTGCTCACCAGCGTCAACGCGGTGGACGTGCTCGCCGACGCCGTGCAGGCCACCGGAACCGCCGACGCGGTGCAGGACTGCTGGTTCGCGGTCGTGGGGGAAACCACGGCCCGTGCGGCCGAAGCGCACGGCTGGCGCGCCGATGTGATTCCGTCGCAGTTCAAGGCCGAGGGGTTGCTCGACGCGCTCGCTGCGCGCAGCGACGTGCGTGGCAGTCGTGTGCTCTATCCGTGTGCGGCCGGTGCGCGTGATGTGCTGCCGGACGGCCTGCGCGTGCTGGGCGCCACCGTGGACGTGATCCACGCGTACGAGAGCGTGCCCGACGCCGAGGGGCAGGCGCTGCTCGGGCGCCTGATCGCGGCGGGTGACCTCGATCTCGTGACCGTCGCGGCACCCAGCGCGGTCGACGCCCTCGCCGATGTGGTGGCGCCCGAGCGGACGGCGGAGATTCCGCTGGCGAGCATCGGGCCGGTCACCAGCAAGGCCGCGAAGCAGGCCGGCTTCCGCGTTGCCGTGGAGGCCGATCCCTACACGGTCGAGGGGCTCGCTCGGGCGATCATCGCGTGGCGGGACCGCCCCCGCTAGTTTGCGAGCATTCGTCCGCGTTCCGGCTGCCCTCATCCCGCACGCATGACTGTCGTCCGTATCGGCACCCGTTCGTCCGCGCTGGCCATGGCGCAGGCCCACCAGGTCGCCGCGCTGCTCGCCGACCTCGGCGCCCGCACCGAACTGGTGGAGTACACCACGATCGGTGATCGCATCCTCGACCGGCCGCTGTCGGCCATCGGTGAGAAGGGTCTGTTCACCGCCGAGCTCGAGGCCGACCTGCGGGCCGGTCGCACCGACTGCGCGGTGCATTCGCTCAAGGATCTGCCCACTGCCGATCCCGACGGACTGATCATCGTCGCCCTGCTCGAACGCGAAGACCCGCGCGACGCCTTCGTCGCACGCGCCGGCAGCGATGTGCGCTCGCTCGCCGAGCTGCCGCACGGCGCGAAGGTGGGCACGTCGAGTCTGCGTCGTCGCGCACAGCTGCTCGCGCTGCGCCCCGATCTCGAGGTGTGCGAACTGCGTGGCAACGTGGGCACGCGTCTGCGCAAGCTCGACGAAGGGCAGGTGGACGCCGCGCTGCTCGCCGCAGCGGGCCTGCGTCGTCTCGGTCTCGCCGATCGCATCACCGCGCTCATGGACCCACCGGCGTGGCTGTCCGCGCCCGGGCAGGGCGCGATTGCGGTGCAGGCGCGCGCAAACGACGCGCCCATGCGTGCCCTGCTCGCGCAACTCGATCACGCACCGACGCGGCGCGCGATTACGGCCGAACGCGCGCTCCTGGCAACGCTCGAAGGTGGCTGCCAGGTGCCGATCGGCGCGGCCGTCGTGGAGCGCGACGGTGCGCTCACGCTGCACGGGTGCATCGCGGATCTGAGCGGGCGTCAGGTGCTGCGTGGTGAGCATGCAGTGGGCGACGGTGATCCGTACGCGGCCGGCGTGGCGCTCGCCGAAACGCTGCTCGCGCACGGCGCGTCGGCCATTCTCGATGACGTGCGTGCGACCGGTGGAGGCCGGGCATGACGATCTCACCGTTCGATTCACCGACGTCCGCCTCGGCGGACACCACGGCACCGCTGGGTGCGTTCCCGCGCGTCCGTGGGCGGCGTCTGCGTCGTACCGACGCGATTCGTCGCCTGGTGCGCGAGACGCGACTCGATGCGTCGCAGTTCATCCTGCCGCTCTTCGTGCGTCACGGCGCGGGCGTGCGCACGCCGATTGGGTCCATGCCCGGCGTCTTTCAGACGAGCGTGGACGAATGCGTGCGCGACGCCCAGCGTGCGGCGGAGGCCGGCATTGGCGGCGTGCTGCTTTTCGGCATCCCCGAGCACAAGGATGGCGAAGGGTCGAGCGGGTGGCACGAGCACGGCCCGGTGCAGGAGGCGATTCGCGCCATCAAGGCCGCGGTGCCGTCGCTGCTCGTGATCACCGACGTGTGCATGTGCGAATACACCGATCACGGGCATTGCGGCCTGCTCACGCCGGCCGGTGACGTCGACAACGACGCCACGCTGACGCTGCTCGCGCGTGAAGCGTTGTCGCACGCCGAGGCGGGGGCCGACATCGTCGCGCCGAGCGACATGATGGACGGGCGTGTGGGAGCCATTCGCGACGCGCTCGATGCGGCGGGGTACACGCAGGTGCCGATCATGAGCTACGCGGCCAAGTACGCGTCGGCATTCTACGGCCCGTTCCGCGAAGCGGCCGAAAGTACGCCCAGCTTCGGCGACCGTCGGGCGTACCAGATGGATCCGGCCAACGGGGCGGAGGCGCTGCGTGAGGTGCGACTCGACCTCGCCGAGGGGGCGGACATTCTCATGGTGAAGCCGGCCGGTGCGTACCTCGATGTGATTCAGGCGGTGAAGCGTGACACGGGCGTGCCGTTGTGTGCCTATCAGGTGAGCGGCGAGTTCGCGATGATCAAGGCGGCGGCCGAGCGTGGCTGGCTCGATGGCGAGCGCGCGATGATGGAATCGTTGCTCGCGATCGTGCGCGCGGGCGCTGACATGATCATCACGTACTTCGCGCTCGACGCGGCGGCTGTGCTGGCGCGTCGCTGACGGCCCCGGTTGCTCTGATCCTTCGCCGTTTCTGACGGTTCGACGGAGGCGCGATTCGCGCGGCTCCGCTTCCTCGCACTGCATCTCGCATGTCCAATCTCTGGCACGACATCCCCGCCGGTCCGCATCCGCCGGAACAGGTCACCGCCGTGATCGAGATTCCCTCCGGCAGCCGCAACAAGTACGAGCTCGACAAGCAGACGGGTCTGCTCAAGCTCGACCGCGTGCTGTATTCGGCGGTGACGTATCCGGGAGACTACGGCTTCATCCCCGGGACGCTCGCCGAAGACGGCGACCCGCTCGACGTGCTCGTGATGATCAACGAGAGCACGTTCCCCGGGTGTCTGATCACGGTGCGTCCGGTGGGCGTGCTCTACATGAAGGACCGCGGCGAACCCGACGAGAAGATTCTCGCCGTGCCGAGCGAAGATCCGTATCACCAGGAATACTTCGACATCGCCGACCTGCCGCAGCACTATCTCAAGGAAGTCGAGCACTTCTTCTCGATCTACAAGGACCTCGAGGGGAAGCGCGTGGAGATCGGCGGCTGGGGCAAGAGCATGCAGGCGCTCGCCACCATCTCGGAGTGCATCACCCGATACGAGGCGAAGTACCCGCGCTGAGATGCGCCTGCACCAACTCGCGTTCTGGCGTCGTTCTACACCTTCCCGACTGACGGCGGGAACGTTCCTCGGGCTCATTGCCTTCGGCGCGCTCGGACTGCACACAATCCCTGCGCTCTACGTGGAAGGTGTGCCACTCGGCTGGATCGATGCGCTGTTCACCGCCACGAGCGCGATCTGCGTGACGGGGCTCATCGTGGTGGACACCGCGACGCACTTCACGCGACTTGGACAAGCGTACCTGCTGGTGCTCATCCAGTTGGGTGGGCTCGGCATCATCACGCTCACGTCGCTGCTCATTCTCGGGTTGGGTGGGCGCTTGTCGGTGCGTACGGAGTCGGTGACGACGTCGATGGTGCCCTCGATGTCGGCGGTGGCGCCCGGGCTCGATACGTCGCGGCTCGTCCGCGATGTCGTGCTCTTCACGCTCGGCTTCGAGCTGCTCGGCGCACTGCTGCTGTTCGCCTGGTTCGCGCCGCACTTTCCGCTGGGTGAGGCAGCGTGGCACGCGTTCTTCCACGCGGTGAGCGCCTTCTGCAACGCGGGCTTCTCGACGTTCTCCGACTCGCTCATCGGCTGGCAGCAGCACGCACCGGTGCTGGTGATCCTGATGGCCCTCATCGTGATCGGCGGCCTCGGCTTCCTCACCCTCGAGGAAGTCACGCAGCGCTGGCGCGCACGCCGCTCACCCGATCGACTGCGACTGTCGCTGCACTCCAAGCTGGTGTTTGCCGCGACGGGCGCGGCCATCGTGGTAGGTGCGGTGCTCTTCACCATTTTCGAGTGGCGTGGCGCCTTTGCCGAGCTGTCTCCACTCGCGCGGGTGCTGGGCGGCACCTTCATGAGCGTCACGGCACGCACCGCCGGCTTCAACGCGATCGACTACGCGCAGGCGAGCGACGCGTCGAACTTCCTCACCATTCTGCTCATGACGGTCGGCGGCGCGCCGGGATCCACGGCGGGCGGCCTCAAGATCACCACGGTGGTGGTCATCGGGCTGGTCGCGTGGGCGCGCATGCGGGGGGCGACCAGCGTGTCGGTGTGGGCGCGCACGATCCCCGAGGAGACGGTGCAGCGGGCGATCGGTGTGGCGGTGTTCGCCTTCACCGTGGTGGCGATCGCGATCTTCCTGCTGACCACCACGGAAACACAGGAGGCGCCCGGAGTCGGCTTTCTGCGCGAAGTGTTCGAGGTAGTCAGCGCCTTCAACACCGTCGGGCTGTCGCTTGGCAGCACCGGTCACCTCGAGACGGGATCGCGTGTGGTGATCACCGTGCTGATGTTCATTGGTCGTGTGGGCCCGCTGGCGTTCGCGGCGGCGCTGGCGTTGCGCGCGCGCGGCGTTCGACAGTCGTTCTCCTACGCGCGCGAAGATGTCTCCATCGGCTGAGGCACAGAGGACAACTCCATGAAACGCATGGTCGTGATCGGGCTGGGCAACTTCGGCATGGCGGTGGCCGAGAGTCTGGCGAAGAAGGGAGTGGACGTGATTGCCGTCGATCGGCGCCAGGAACTCGTGGACCGCATCGCACCACGCGCCGCGCGCGCGGTGGTCGCCGACGGCACGAGCGCACAGGTGCTGCTCGATATCGGCTGCAAGAACGCCGACGTGGGGATCGTGTCCACGGGTGATGACATCACCGCGTCCATTCTCGCCGTGCTCGCCCTCAAGGACATCAAGGTGCACGAGATCCACGTGAAGGTGATTTCCGAGCAGCACGCGCGCGTGGTCGAAAAGCTCGGCGTGACCGGCACCGTCTTTCCGGAGCGCGACTCTGGGCAACG
>ERZ1066121.2637-NODE-2637-length-11044-cov-5.270088_pt1 | contig 11044 bp, 9 predicted proteins | sample MGYA00382768_ERZ1066121 | MGnify/ENA primary metagenome ERZ1066121 (study PRJEB33369, sample SAMEA5778351) | biofilm metagenome | biome: Industrial cooling water; feature: Water cooling tower basin; material: Biofilm | place: United Arab Emirates | collected... | reverse complement strand
CCACATCGCTTTCTGACCACGCCAGAATCTGGTATAGCCTCAAGTGCGCGATCGCCAGCAGTTCTGGCTTTAAGAGCTGGAAGGGCGAACTCCCTAGCGCTGAAGCCGAAGCAGCTCCGCTGGATCAGCTGGTGCGCCGCTATCTGCGCGAAACCCTGGAAACCCTGGCCTATTAAGTACGCTTAAACGCCGTAGTAGTCTCGGTACCAGGCTACGAACCGCCCAATGCCCACCTCCAACGGTGTGCTGGGCGCAAAACCCACATCGGCCATCAGATCGCTGACATCGGCATAGGTGGCGGGTACATCTCCCGGCTGCATTGGGCACATGACTGTCTGCGCTGTTTTACCCAAGGCCGATTCGATGATCTGAATGAAGCGCAGCAGTTCCACCGGCTGATGGTTGCCGATGTTGTAGATCTTGTAAGGGGCCTGGCTATCGCTGCTGGTTTGAACCCCTGCCTGGGGAATGTGCGCCATCACGCGCACTACCCCTTCAACTACGTCATCTACGTAGGTAAAGTCGCGCTTCATCTGACCCTGGTTAAACACCTGAATGGGGCGATCGCGCAGAATAGACTCGACAAACTTAAAGTAGGCCATATCGGGCCTTCCCCAGGGGCCGTATACCGTAAAAAACCGCAGCCCGGTCGTCGGAATTTGATACAGGTTGCTGTAGGCGTGAGCCATCAGCTCATTGGCTTTTTTAGTGGCAGCGTATAGCGACACCGGATAATCGACCCGGTCATCCACCGCAAACGGCACTTTGCGGTTGGCCCCATACACTGAGCTGGACGACGCAAATACCAGGTGCTCAACCTCCATCAGGCGGCAGCCCTCCAACACATTGAGAAAGCCAGAGAGATTGCTGTCGGCATAGGCAAACGGATTCTCAAGGGAGTAGCGCACCCCCGCCTGGGCCGCCAGGTGGACGACATACTGAAAGCGATGGTGGCGAAACAGGGCCAGCATGCCGTCGCGATCGAACAGGTCGAGCTGCTCAAAGGTAAAGCCCTCGTGGGGGGTGAGCCGAGCTAGGCGATCGCGCTTGAGGCCTACATCGTAGTAGTCGTTGAGATTGTCAATGCCATAGACCTGCTGACCGCTATCTAACAGCCGCCGCGCCACAAACGAGCCAATAAATCCTGCTACCCCAGTCACCAGTACAGCGATAACCGTAGCCTCCTAGGGCGAATCGTTTGCATTCAAAATTGCGCTCTGAATTTGCATCCAAAATAACCCAGTTGCAGGCAGTTTCGGCCCCAAAATCTTAAGTCTTTTGCCTAATTTTGCCTCTGACGCCCCTTGCCATCAGCCATTGCCGTCATCGGTGCTAGGATCAGGCGAAAGAAACCAAAAGAATGGTAAGAGAGAAAGGACGTAGTCGTACATGCAAGAATTTGAAAAAACAATATCCTTTGGTGGTCGTGATATTCACCTAAAGGGTGGGCTGTTGGCCCCTCAAGCTGGGGGCGCTGTGCTAGTACAGTCGGGAGAAACAGCTGTTTTGGTAACAGCAACCCGCTCAGCAGGACGTCAGGGCATCGACTTTTTGCCCCTGCTGGTTGATTACGAAGAGCGCCTCTACGCCGCCGGACGCATCCCCGGCGGATTTTTGCGTCGAGAGGGTCGCCCCCCCGAGCGGGCCACTCTAATTTCTCGCCTGATTGACCGCCCCATGCGGCCCCTGTTTCCGCAGTGGCTGCGCGACGACATTCAAATTGTCGCCACTACGCTGGCCATGGATGAACAGGTACCCCCCGACGTACTGGCGGCGACTGGCGCTTCGATCGCGGTGCTGCTGGCCAAAATTCCCTTCTATGGCCCAATGGCGGCGGTGCGCGTGGGCCTCGTCGGCGACGACTTTGTGATCAACCCCACCTACCGAGAAGTGGAAACCGGCGATCTAGACCTGGTGGTAGCGGGCTCTCCCGACGGCGTGATCATGGTAGAAGCCGGGGCTAACCAGCTGCCCGAGGCCGATGTCATTGAAGCGATCGACTTTGGCTACGAGGTGGTGCAAGACCTGATCAAAGCCCAGCTAGAGCTGATCAAAGACCTGGTGATTGAGATCGTCACCGAGCCAGAGCCCGAGACCGACTCCACCCTCTCGACCTTTATTGAAGAAAAAACTGCCGCCGCCATTAAAGAGGTGCTGAAGCAGTTTAGCCTCACCAAGCCCGAGCGCGACGAAAAGCTCGACGCCATCAAAGATGAGCTCGCCGCCGCCATTGAAGCCCTGGAGGACGACAATCCGGTTAAGGTAGCGGTGGCCGAAAACAGCAAGGCTTTAGGCAACACCTACAAGTCAATTACCAAAAAGCTGATGCGGCAGCAGATCCTCGACGAGAAGGTGCGGGTCGATGGCCGTAAACTCGATGAGGTGCGCCCCATCTCCTGTCAGGTGGGGCTGTTGCCCAAGCGGGTGCACGGTACCGGGCTGTTTCGGCGTGGGCTGACCCAGGTGATGTCGGTGACCACCCTGGGCACCCCCGGCGATGCCCAAATGATGGATGACCTCCACCCCGACGAAGAAAAGCGCTACCTGCACCACTACAACTTCCCTCCCTACTCGGTGGGCGAAACTCGGCCCATGCGATCGCCCGGTCGCCGCGAAATTGGCCACGGGGCCCTAGCCGAGCGGGCGCTCGTGCCGGTGCTGCCGCCGCAAGAAGAATTCCCCTACGTGATTCGCGTTGTGTCGGAGGTGCTGTCGTCCAACGGCTCTACCTCCATGGGGTCGGTGTGTGGCTCCACCCTCTCGCTGATGGATGCCGGGGTGCCCATCACCAAACCGGTCAGCGGGGCCGCCATGGGCCTGATTAAAGAAGGCGACGAGGTACGTATTCTGACCGATATTCAGGGCATTGAAGATTTCTTGGGCGACATGGACTTTAAAGTTGCCGGCACCGACAGCGGCATCACCGCCCTACAGATGGACATGAAAATCACCGGCCTGCCCCTGAAGGTAATTGGCGACGCCATCAACCAGGCCAAGCCCGCCCGCCTGCACATTTTAGAGAAAATGCTGGCCACCATCGACACTCCCCGAACGGAGCTGTCGCCCTACGCCCCGCGCCTGATCAGCTTTAAGATTGACCCCGAGATGATCGGCATGGTGATTGGCCCCGGCGGCAAGAAGATCAAAGGGATTACCGAGCAAACCGGGGCCAAGGTCGACATTGCCGACGACGGCACCGTCACCGTGTCGTCTATCGAAGGCGAAAAGGCTCTCCAGGCCAAAGCCCTGATCGAGGCCATTGTCTTCAAGCCCGCCGCTGGCGACGTGTTTGTGGGCAAGGTAACCCGCGTCATCCCCATCGGGGCCTTTGTCGAGTTTATGCCCGGCCAGGAAGGCATGATTCACATCTCGCAGCTGGCCGACTACCGGGTGGCCAAGGTTGAAGATGAAGTCAACGTTGGCGACGAAGTAATCGTCAAGGTTCGTGAAATTGACGGTCGCGGTCGCATTAACCTGACCCGCCTCAACATTCATCCCGATGAGGCCGCAGCGGCGCGCGAAGCGGCAGCGCTGCGCTAGAGACGTGAAGGCGTTGTGAGAATTGAGTGGGGCGATCGCCTCTCTCAATTCTCCATCCCCCTGCCCCCGAATCAAACATTGCCCGCCGCAACATTTGATTCGGGGGTTCTTTTCTTAGTACGATGCAAGTCTGTATACCTAGCCTCTAACTCGAAACATCGTGCGAAAAATTGTTATTGCTGGCAACTGGAAAATGTACAAGACCCAGGGCGAGACCCTGGATTTTTTGCGGCATTTCCTGGGGCAACTGACCGACACCCCCGACGGGCGCGAAATTGTACTGTGTGCGCCATTCACAGCTCTGGGAGCCCTGTCTAAGAGCCTGCACGGAGCCAGAATTAAAGTTGGTGCCCAAAATATTCACTGGATGCCCGAAGGTGCCTTTACCGGGGAAATCTCAGGGGATATGCTGCGAGAGCTAGGGGTGCGCTATGTAATTGTGGGCCACAGCGAGCGCCGCCAGTACTTTGCAGACACAGACGAGACGGTGAACATGCGCCTGCTAGCCGCCCAAAAGTGCGGCCTTACCCCCATTCTGTGCGTGGGTGAGACAAAAGCTCAGCGTGATGCTGGCGACACTGAGTCGGTAATTGCCACCCAGATTGAAAAGGGTCTGGTGGATGTTGACCAGAACAACTTGATTATTGCCTACGAACCGATCTGGGCGATCGGTACGGGCGACACCTGCGAGTCCACCGATGCCAACCAGGTGATTGGCGGCATTCGCAAGCTGCTCAAAAATCCTGATGTCACCATTCAGTACGGCGGCTCGGTTAAACCCAACAACGTCGATGAGCTAATGGCCCAGCCTGAAATTGATGGTGCCCTGGTTGGCGGGGCCAGTCTTGACCCCGACAGCTTTGCCCGCATTGTCAACTTTCAGTGACCTAGCCTGAATGACTGGCAAAATTGTCAACCAACGGCTGCTATCTCACCAACAGTGCAGGCTCAGCCCATCTCTGTACGCCATCGTCTACTTTCTAAAGTCATCCTGGCAAAACCGGAGCACTTGAGGGCTAAAGCCTAAGATAGGTGAACGCCCGGTGCTGGCCAAGGGTGCTAGTCTGGTTTACCTGTTTGAGAGCCTATTGCAGACATGGATAAGGTTGACCATGAACGTACTGGTGGTAGATGTTGGCGGTAGCAACGTCAAGATTTTAGCGACGGGGCAAACTGAAGCCCGCAAGTTTCCCTCTGGCTCTACCCTGACGCCAGCAGCAATGGTAGCCGGGGTCAAAGAGCTGGCAAGCGATTGGGACTACGACGCTGTAGCGATCGGCTATCCCGGTCTGGTGCAGAAGGGGGTCATCACTAAAGAACCCCACAACCTGGCTCCGGGCTGGATTGGATTCGATTGGGAAGCGGCCTTTGGCTGCCCAGTACGCATCATCAACGATGCGGCCATACAGGCCCTGGGCAGCTACGAGAGCGGTACGATGCTCTTTTTGGGCTTGGGCACTGGGCTGGGGTCGGCCATGGTGGTAGAAGGGGTAGTCGTACCCCTGGAGCTGGCTCATCTGCCCTATAAGAAGGGCACCTACGAGCACTATCTTGGTAAGCGTGCCCTGGAGCGATTGGGCAAAAAAAAGTGGCGTGAGTACGTGGAAACCTGTGTAGGTCAGCTAACGGCAGCGCTACAACTCGACGACATCGTAATCGGTGGTGGTCAAGTCAAGGTGCTGAAAGAATTGCCTGTGGGCTGCCGCCCCGGCCACAACAGCAACGCCTTTATAGGTGGATTTCGCCTTTGGGAACCCGGGCGAGAACGCTTTACAGCAACTTCCTAGCCTGTGACTAAACCCATCCGGCATCCATAAACCACTAGGGTGTCGGCTGATCGGCAACGCTCTCTGTGCGGCTGGCATCGCAGCCCTGGGAGGGGTTAATTGGTTTCACGTAGCCCTGGTTATAGGTGCTGCCATCGGGCATGGTGGCGAATTCTAGCCGTGCCCCCGTTAGGTTGGCGTTGGTGAGATCGGCTTCGTAGAGGTCGGCATAGCGCAGGTCAGCCCCGCGCAGATCGGCATTGGACAGGTCGGCCTGGCGCAAAATAGCGCCATAGAGGCTGGCCTCTGCCAGGTTGGCCTGGTGCAGCTGAGCTGAACACAGAGCGGCATCGCGCAGCTCGGCCTGGGTAAGTGAGGCGTTGGTCAGATCGGCTTTTACCAGGCTGGTGTGGAGCATTTGGGCCTGGCTCAGGTCGGCCTGCACCAGGATAGCCTCTGACAGGTCGGCTCCCTGGAGATTGCTCTGGTGTAGGGTGGCCTGGGTGAGATTGGCTTGGTGCAGCACGGCGTTGATGAGTTGGGTGCCGTTCAGGTTGGCTTCGGTCATGTTGGCCGCTCGGAAATTTTGGTTGCTGAGATCTTGGCCACTGAGGTCGGTCGCGGCCAGTTCACAGCGCTGGCAGCGGCGCTTGTCGGCGGTTTCTCCACTCGAATTGGCGGAGGCGATCGCCGATTGAGCGGCGTTAGCGACGGTTTCTGTGGCTGCGTCGGTAGCGGCATCTAGCGTTTGATAACGGCTCAACTGCTCGCGCGCCACCCGCAGTGCCGTCGGTGTCACGGCCGTAAATAGCACCAACAGGCTGACTAATATATTCCACCGCATAGTCGAAGCCGGAGAGCCGGTTCAGAGAGATTGCACTCCAATACTCAGCGCCACCGTGGCCGATCAGGACGGCCAGTATCAAGTTGCGATAGCGACTAGCGGGTTTTTATAAAGAAATTCAAGCCGTTCCTCAGCAGCATCAGAGTATAGCTGTAGCCAATCGGGTTGAGAGTGTTCCAGCTAAAGACTGATCCAGGGTTTTACGCCAACAGGCTCAGCGGGCCGAGTTTGCGACCTCAAAGGGGACATTGATTTAGATGGAATACTCTAAGGATTCTGTCAGACGAGCGTTCAGACGTTTGAACATTCTCAGACTTTAGTGATAGCCAATAGCGATGGCCAAGTCTGTTTAGCCCTGGCGACTTCGGCTGTAGAACGCGGCGATAACCGTATAAATACGTAGAGACGCCCGAGGTTTCATCAAAGTATCACAGAGTACTCGGGGGGAATTCGCAGATTCTTGCTGGTCCATTGCGTATTCTGAGGGAGATCCCCCCGAGGGTGACCTGCTCACCTCAGTGTGTTCCCTGCTATGGACAACTCCCCCTTTCGTCGTATTGTGTTGCCTGCCCTGCTGGCCTCTAGCGCTGGGTTTGCTGCCCTCACCTGGCCCATGGCCTCTGACCAGGCGGTTCAGGTCTCGGGTCGACTACCTGAGCCCTTGAGTCTCTGGGTTGACTCAGCCCTGATGACCCATCAGCACAAAGAGTTTTCAATTCGCTACATTGGCTTCGCCATTCTGTCGAGCGTGGCCATTGGCATTGGCACCGCTGAAGCCATGCGATCGCGCCAGGGGCGGTCACAGCGTCGCCAGAGCTTACTCGATGAGGTGCTCAACGCAGCAGACGATCGCCCACTGGTCGACCCCACCGACATAGACTACGCCGTTGCCAAGCCCGAGACAGCCGCTCCACTGGGGGAGACCGAGCGGCCTACCGTTACTCTCGACTGGAGCAGTCTGCTTCAGGGCACCGCCAAAACCAGTCCCCAAGACTCGGCCCCAGCCGATGCAGGGCTGCTCTCCACGACCTTAGAAGACCACGCTTTGTATCACATTCGAGGGGCCAACCAGCAACAATGCCTGGCCCTGGCCGTAGAGGGTGAATACTACTGCTTTTACCGCCACCGCCCTGATGTTGATAAAGCCCAGAGGCTAGTACAGCAGCTTCAGAAACAGGGGCAAAAAGCGATCGCCACGGTAGATGACAGCGGCTACATCGTATGGGTGCGTGAGTCAGAGCCGCCCCAGCAGGCAGTGCCGTGGCCTGAGCTGGCGATCGCCCATCAGGGGTGAAAGCCCAATAGGCAAACCGCAGCCGATCGCTGACGATATCCGTGCAACATTGAACAGTACAAAAGCATGACTCTCAAAACGCTAGAACATCTCTGGACAGCTTTTGTGGAGGGGGAGCGAGATTTTACCGGCATCAATCTAGCCGGGGCTGACCTCAACCACTGGAGTCTGGCCAGAGTTGATTTTTGGGGCGCTGACTTCAGTCGGGCCAACCTCACCCAGGCCAACTTTCGCCGCGCTAACCTCAAGCAGGCTCAGTTTAGCGATGCCAACCTGTCGGGAGCCGACTTGCGCTGGGCCGACCTGCGCGAAGCGGTGCTGGTCGGAGCCGAGCTCAAGGCCGCTCGCCTGGAAGGCGCGTTATACAACGCTCGCACCCAGTTCCCCCAAGGGTTTGACCCTGGAGCAGCCCACATGTGGAGCCTGGAGCCTGGAGCGACTTTGGCCACTAAAGACCTGCGGGAACGCGACCTGGGTGGCGCAGACTTGACCGCTGCCGATCTGAGCGGCGCGCTCCTGGTCAACAGCCAGCTATTTGGGGTCGTACTCAAAAAAGCCAATCTACTCAGCGCCCTGATGGGCGATAGCGACCTGCGCTACGCCGATTTCAGGCAGGCCACCCTGATGCTGGCCGACCTGCGTGGGGCCGACCTGCGTGGGGCCGACCTGCGCGGGGCCAACCTGATTGGCACCAACTTGCGGGGCTGCCAACTGGCCAATACCAACCTCGAAGGCGCGCTCTATTCCGACAGCACCCAGTTTCCCCGTGGCTTTCAACTGCCCGGTACCCTGCACCACCTGGCTCCGGGAGCATCGCTGTGGGGAGCTGACCTCAGCGGGGCTAGGCTCACCGGGGTAGACCTCAGCGGAGCCAATTTGGCGGAGGCTAACCTCATGCACGCCGACCTCTGGGGAGCCTGCCTGGCCAACGCCGACCTGTCTGGGGCTAACCTGCTGGGCGCTAACCTGCTGGGCACCGACCTGTCTGGGGCCAACCTCAACCAGACCAACCTCATGCAGGCGATTATCGATCTGCCGGGGGAAAGAGCGACGATGGTATCTTTTAACGGCCAAACGGCGTGAGCTTGAGCGGCTAGGCTAATTGTGCTTGACCTGAGAACAAGCGGCGATCGCCCCAATTCCTAGAGCAGCGTCATCTGGCTGCCGTTGTCGGGAAACCCCTCGTCGTAGCCCAGGTGGCGACGGGCGGCGGCGGTCACCACTCGCCCGCGTGGAGTACGCTGCAAGTAGCCAATTTGCAGCAGGTAAGGTTCGTATACTTCCTCAATGGTTTGAGGATCTTCGCCCGTAGAGGCGGCCATGGTGTCGAGGCCAACCGGGCCACCGCCAAAGTTTTCAATCATCACCGAGAGCAGGCGGCGATCGGTCCAGTCGAGGCCGCAGGGGTCAACGTTGAATAGCTCCAGGGCTTCAGCGGCCAGGGTCGCCGTGATTGCCCCCGCTGCTTTGACCTCAACATAGTCGCGCACCCGCCGCAGCAGGCGGTTGGCAATCCGGGGGGTGCCTCGGGCGCGGCGGGCAATTTCTGCGGCTCCAGCCGGTTCAATGGGGGTTTTCAGCACGTCGGCGGTGCGCAGCACAATGGGGGTCAGCTCGTCGATTTCGTAAAACCGCAGCCGCTGTATCAGGCCAAAGCGATCGCGCAGCGGCGAACTTAGCGCCCCCACTCGCGTAGTCGCCCCCACCAGCGTAAACGGGCACAGCGGAATGCTGCGGGTGCGGGCCGACTGCCCTTTACCGATAGTGATATCGAGGCGCGAGTCTTCCATAGCCGGGTAGAGAATGTCTTCGGTGACCCGAGGCAGCCGGTGAATCTCGTCAATAAACAGCACATCGCCGGGCTTGAGGCTGACCAGCAACCCAGCAATATCGCGGGGCCGCTCCAGGGCTGGGGCGGTGGTAATTTTGCAGGTTACCCCCATTTCCTCGGCCAAAATCAGGGCCATGGTCGTTTTGCCCAACCCCGGCGGCCCGTAGAGCAGCAGATGGTCAAGCGGCTCCTGGCGCGATTGAGCCGCCTGAATTGCAATTCCTAGCACCTCTTTCAGCGCCGCCTGGCCAATGTAGTCTTGCAGGCGCTGGGGGCGCAGGCTGTCTTCTGGGGCCGTAGGTGCTGCCGCCTCCGACGGTTCGGCCTGGACGTCCTCTGGCTGCACGTCGCCACCCTTGACCAACGAGAGCAGCGGCTGCAGGGCGGCATCTTCGGCAGGCGGGGCTGACGGTTTGGCCTTGGCCGCCTTAGACTGGGCCGTGGGCTTGGCCGCCTTGGACTGGGCCGAGTCGTCGGGAGTATGGGAAGAAACAATGGCCATAGGGGAGCCCAGGGGTCAGCCCCCCTATAATACTGTGGTGCATTTGCACTATCAAGTTATTGCTAAGGCTACAGCAAGATCAACAGAACCAGGCCAAAGCCAGCCAGACCCATGATCGCTGAGCCCAGGCCAGCTCCACTGGGTTCTGGGGAAATGCTGAGGTCTTTTTCAAAATCGCACTTGAGGCAGTGATACACCGTGGGCTTGTACTCCACAATGCTGTGCCCACCGCATTCAGGACACTGCACGCTGGGCGGGGTGAGGGTAGATACAGTCATGGCTACACACCTGATGAATAACGGGCAACCAGAGAAACCTTCAGTCCAAAACGGGCTTGAGGTTCATTTGTTTAACATCAGGAAACACAGCTCTTAGCATGAAACAAAAGCCCCATCAGCACGAGGGGAAAAACTTCTGAAAAATTCTGTTCTGAATTCAGGAATTCTCTCCCTGGCCGATCAATTCGTCATCAATTCCTTACCGTTACAGGCGCGTCCACCCAAAGCTATCGCCGCCGCAGCCACATCAGCACCGCCAGGCCCAAACCAATCACCGGCAGCACCAACAGGGCAAATACCCCCAGACCAATCTGCTGCTGCACCGTTAGGCTGATGCGGCGGTTTGTAACCTCACGCGGACGAATAGACAGCGTGGCATCGGTCTGCTGCCCCAGCCAGCTCACCGCATTGAGGAAAACATCGCCGTTGAGCTGCTGCTCAAACAGGCCGTCGGTGGCAAAGGTGGCGTTGCCAATCACCACGAGGCGAGACTCCGGGGGTGGTTCACCTTCGGCAGCAGTGGCTCCTTCCACTGGGCGGCTGAGGGCAACGCCCAGGGTGTAGGGGCCAGAGGGGGGAGCGTTTTCGTCGTACTGGAGCTCGCCCTCCGCCGAGAGAGACTCGGCCCGGCTCTGGGGGTTGCTCTGCAGAATGGGCATTGCTGTCACCCCTGGCACCTCTTCCACATTGACTGGGCGCACCAGGGGAAAGAACGATCGTCCGCCGCCAAAGTCGCGAGTAATGGGGTGATCGCCGTAGTCAGTCACCAGGGGGGCAGCCGGACCCAGACCCACAAGCTGACCGCTGCCAGAGGTATCTAGCACAATGCGATCGTCGAGGGTGACACCCCAGGGATCGAGCAGGGTGCCCAAATTTGGGCTGGTGCGTGGGTCAATCAGCAGCATGACGCTGCCGCCACCCTCCAGGTAAGTTTGCAGGGCCTCGACTTCGGCATCAAAAAACTCGGCGGCGGGTCCAGCGACTACAAC
>ERZ1066121.2634-NODE-2634-length-11051-cov-8.275646_pt1 | contig 11051 bp, 10 predicted proteins | sample MGYA00382768_ERZ1066121 | MGnify/ENA primary metagenome ERZ1066121 (study PRJEB33369, sample SAMEA5778351) | biofilm metagenome | biome: Industrial cooling water; feature: Water cooling tower basin; material: Biofilm | place: United Arab Emirates | collected... | reverse complement strand
CGCCTATCTGGAGCAGGTGGTGGCGATCGCGCCCGCGCATCCGCAGGCGTGGAACTCGCTCGGGACGCTGGCGCTCGGTCGCGGCGACTCTGTGCGCGCCCGCGACGCCTTCGCGCGCGCCGCGGAGGCCGATCCGGGCGAGCCGGTCCTCTGGCTCAACCTTGCCCGTGCGAGCCGTGAGCTTGGCGACGATGCGGGCGAGCTCGCCGCGCTAGACCGCATCCTCGGCATCGACGCGCGCCATTTCGCGGCGCTGCTGCGTAAGGCAGCCCTGTTCCAGCGGACGGGCGAGGACGCGCGCGCGGCGCTGCACTTTGGCCAGGCCGGGATGGTGGCACCTCCCGCCGACCAGCTCACGCCCGAGTTCCAGGCGATGCTCGCCGACGGGCTCGCCTTTGCAACGCGGCACAACCAGGCTGTGGGAGCGGCGCTCGATGCGAGCTTGGCGGAGCTGCGGGCGGAGCAGCCGCCCGAGCAGCGCCGCCGGGTCGATGCCGCAGTCGACGCAAGCCTCGGCCGCCGTGCGATCTTCCACAATGTCTGCGAAGGGCTGCACGTGCCCTTCCTCCCCGCCGACGAGTTCTTCGAACGCGCACACTTCCCGTGGATGGCGGAGATCGAAGCTGCCGCGCCCGCGATCTGCGCCGAGCTGGAGGATCTGCTGGCGACCGGCGACGATGGCTTCGCGCCATACGTTCAGTACCCGTCGGGCTATCCGACAAGCAAATGGTCGCACCTCGACCATTCGGAGCGGTGGAGCGCCTATTTCCTCTGGCGGCACGGCAAGCGCGTCGATGCGCACTGCGACCGTTGCCCGCAGACCGCGGCGGCGCTCGCCCGGCTGCCGCTGGCCGACCATAGCGGCCACGCGCCGACCGCCTTTTTCTCGCTGCTCCACCCCCGCACCCGCATCCCGCCGCACACCGGCGTCACCAATGCACGCGCGATCGTCCACTTGCCGCTGATCGTGCCGGACGGCTGCGGCTTCCGCGTGGGCGGGGAGACGCGCGCCTGGGCCGAGGGCCAAGCCTTCGCCTTTGACGATACGATCGAGCACGAAGCCTGGAACGACAGCGACCAGCTCCGCGCCGTCCTCATCTTCGACGTCTGGAACCCGCACATCCGCGCGGACGAGCGCCAGATGCTGAACCGCTATTTCAGGGCTGCGCAGGAGAGCGGGCTCAATCCGTTTCAGGACGAGGGCTGAAAAGCATCTCGGCCGCGCACGGGACGTGGTAAACCCTGTTCCGTTCAGGGACGAAAGGGAGATTCGCGATGCGTTCGGTCGGCCTGCTCCTCACTCTTTCCGCCGCTTTTGCCACCGCTGCCGAGGCGGCGGCTCCGCCGACCTCGCTCGTGGTGTTCGGCGACAGCCTCGTCGATGCGGGCAACGCCTTCCTCGCCACGCGCAACCTTCCGCCGCAGTTCATCGCTGCCAATCCGGCGCTTGGCTATTTTCAGGGCCGGTTCCAGGAGGGGCCGTCCTACACCGATATCCTGAGCCAGCGCCTGTACGGCAGCCTCACCACGCCCTTTCTGGCCGGCGGGCAGAACTTTGCGGTCGGCGGCGCGCGTGCGGCCATCCCGCGGGAGTTTCCCGGCATCCCGACGCCAGTGCCCAGCCTGCCGCAGCAGCTCGGCCTTTATCTGAGCACGACGGGCGGGCAGATCGACCCGACCGGGCTGTACGTGATCAATTTCGGTAACAACGATGTCGGCGCGCTGCAATCAGGCGACACGGGCGGGCTGACGCCCGCGCAATATGTCCAGACCTTCGTCGGCAACATCGGGGGCTCGATCACGGCCCTGAACCAGCTCGGCGCGCGCAACTTCCTGGTCGTGGGCGTGCCCGATCCGCGCGACGCCGAAGGCGTGCTGCTCCAGTCCGCGCTCAACCAGGGGCTCGACGCGCTCACCCCCACGCTCGCGGGGGGCACCAATCTGTACCGGTTCGACGCGATGGCTTTCTTCAACCGGGTGCGCGCGAACCCCACCAACTATGGCGTCGATCCGAACATCGGGTTCGACGCGCCGTGCATCCCCACCCGGCTCGCGGGCGGGCTGCCGGTCGACTGTTCGGGCTATTTCACCTTCGACGGCATCCATCCGGTCGCGCGCATCCAGCGCCGCCTGGCGGCCGACATCGCCTTCCAGTTCAACATCGTCTCGATCCCGGAGCCGTCGAGCTGGGCCATGATGATCGCGGGCTTCGGTCTGGCGGGCGCGGGCCTCAGGCGGCGCGCGGCACCAGTTCGCTTCGCCTGAAGACGTCGAAGGTGGACGGGCGGACTGCCGCCTGCCCGTCCACCCAGTCGGTCAGGCAAAGCTGACCCGCATGGACCGGCGACGCATCGATCCGCCAGCGAGTGCAAAACCGGCGATCATCATCGCCCAGCTGGCCGGCTCGGGGACGGCACCGACACTGCCCGTCAAGTAGGTCAAGGCAACGCGCGTATATTCGCGGGGCTGTCCGAGATCGTCCGAGTTGATCGTGATGATCTGACGCAGCCCGGTGAACGTGATCGCGTTTGTGTCGAGGCGATATAGCGAGCTCGAATAATAGCTACCCAGGTGGATGAAAGAATTGAACTGGTTGAGCGCGATCGGCCCGGCCACGACATTGGCGCTGGCCGAGGAACTCGAGAGTGCCGCTTGTGTCGAGAGTGGCACTCTCCTCATCCGTCAGGAGCAAGGCCCAGAAGTCATCCTCGCCGTTTGCAACGAGCGTTTGCCCGCCGGTGAAGGTCAGTGTCAGATCGAGCGTATCTCCGATGCCGATCGTCACGGGAGCAGCCAGGAGTTCCCCCCCAATACTGCCAGGGATGATATTCGCCGGATTGTAGACATGGTCGACTGTGATCGTGGCAGCGTAGTCCGCCCGAGCGACCCGCGGTCGAAGTGCTCTGGTTGGCGCCGATCCCCAGCACTGTGCTTAACATAGCTTTAGTTTGCAGCCGAGGCGAATCCTGGACGCGTCCGCTACCGTTCTCAACTCGGCAATGGACAAGGCGTGGCTGGACCCTGCTTTGCATCCAGAAGCGGGACTCCTATCTGCTGGCGCCATGTCGCGCGCCCGCGTCCTTCTGCTCAACGCCGCGCTCGGGCCGCTCGATTACCGGGTGCCGCACGGCATGCATGTCGAACCCGGCTCGATCGTGGTCGCGCCGCTCGGGCCTCGCCAGCTGACCGGCGTGGTCTGGGAGCCCGAGCGCCTGCCGTCGGATGCCGAAGTGGGCGACAACCGGCTGCGCAATCTTCTGGCCGTTCAGGATGCGCCGCCGCTCTCGGCCAAGCTTCGGCGGCTGATCGAGTGGACCGCCGACTATTATCTCGCACCGCCCGCCGCCGTGTTGCGGATGGCGCTGCCCTCCTCTTCGGCGCTGGAAGGCGGGCGCACCGTGACCGAATACCGGCCTACCGGGCGCGCGCCCGAACGCTTCACGCCGCAACGGGCGCAGGCGCTGGAGCGGATCGGCGACCGGCAAGGGCTGGTGCGCGAGCTCGCCATGATCGCCGGCGTGTCCGATGGCGTGATCCGCGGGCTGTGCAAGACGGGTGCGATCGAGCCGGTAGAGGTCTCGCTCGACACCCCGTTCGATGCCCCCCATCCCGACCACCAGCGGCCCGATCTCAGCCCCGCACAGGCCGAGGCCGCCGCCCGTTTCGTGCGCGCCGTGGAGGCGCGCGCCGCCCAGCCTTTTCTGCTCGACGGCGTCACCGGATCGGGCAAGACCGAAGTGTATTTCGAGGCGATCGCCGCCGCGCTCCATATCGGACGGCAGAGCCTCGTGCTTCTTCCCGAGATCGCGCTCACCGAGCCCTTTCTGCGCCGATTCCAGGCCCGCTTCGGTGCGTCGCCGGTTGCGTGGCATTCGGACCTGCGCCAGTCGCAGCGCCGCCGGGCCTGGCGCGCGATCGCGGACGGAAGCGCCAAGGTGGTGGTGGGCGCACGTTCGGCCCTGTTCCTGCCCTATGCCGATCTCGGCCTGATCGTGGTCGACGAGGCGCATGAGGCTAGCTTCAAGCAGGAAGACGGCGTCGCCTATCATGCCCGCGACACGGCCGTGATGCGCGGCCAGTTCGAGGAGGTGCCGGTGATCCTCGCGTCCGCGACGCCCGCCATCGAAACGCGCCACCAGGTCGAGCTCGGCCGGTACGAGGAGGTGCGGCTTCCCGCGCGCTATGGCGGCGCGTCCCTGCCGGACATTCAGGCGGTCGACCTGCTCCAGGACCCGCCTCCGCGCGGATCGTGGCTCGCGCCGCCGCTCGTCCGCGCGCTCGAGGAGACGCTTGCACGGGGCGAGCAGGCCCTGCTGTTCCTCAACCGCCGCGGCTATGCACCGCTGACGCTCTGCCGACACTGCGGCCATCGCTTCCAATGCCCCAACTGCACCGCCTGGCTGGTCGAACACCGGCTCGTGCACCGGCTGCAATGCCACCATTGCGGCCTGATCGCCCGCCCACCCGCGCAATGTCCCGAGTGCAAGGCCGAGGACTCGCTCGTCGCCTGCGGGCCGGGCGTCGAGCGGATCGCGGACGAGGTGGCGGCGCTCTTCCCCGACGCGGCGCGCGCGATCGTCACCTCCGATACGCTCTGGTCTCCCGCCAAGGCGGCCGAGTTCGTCGCGCGCATGGAAGCGGGCGAGATCGCGATCGTGATCGGGACGCAGCTCGTGACCAAAGGCTATCACTTCCCGAACCTGACCCTGGTGGGCGTGGTCGACGCCGATCTCGGCCTGGCGGGCGGCGACCTGCGCGCGGCCGAGCGGAGCTTCCAGCAGATCGCGCAGGTGGCGGGACGCGCCGGGCGCGGAGCCAAGCCCGGCCGCGTGCTCGTCCAGACTCACGATCCGAACGCCCCGGTGATCTGCGCGCTGGTGAGCGGCGACGCCCCGAGCTTCTACGCGGCCGAGACCGAAGCGCGGCGCGAAGCCGGCGCCCCCCCGTTCGGACGCCTGGCCGCGATCATCGTGTCTTCGGAGAACGCCCAAGCCGCTCTCGAGACCGCGCGCGCGATCGGCAGGGCGGCCCCCGACGCCGAGTCGGTGCACGTGTTCGGCCCCGCCCCGGCCCCGCTCGCGATGCTGCGCGGCCGTCACCGCCACCGGCTGCTCGTGCATGCCGCGCGGTCGGTGGACGTGCAGGACGCGATCCGCGGCTGGCTGGCGGAAGTCGACTGGCCGGGAAGCGTGCGGGTGGCGGTGGACGTGGATCCTTATTCGTTTCTCTAACCTCTTGCTAACCCTGGCGGTCTAAGCCGGACCGATCATGACCGCCCGCGCGTTATCCCCGACGAGTCCCCGCGCGCTTGCCGCCAAGGTGGCTGCCGCGTCGGCCGTGCCCGTGGCCGCCATCGGGTGGATGCTGGTGAGCGGAGCCGCAGGGTGGGCGGCGTGCGTGGTGCTGGGGCTGCTCACGGCTTCGGTCAACGCTGCACTCTGGCTGCGCGCGACCCGCGGCCCGGAGCAGGAGCTGCAGGAGCAGGAGCCGCTGTTCCGCCGCAGCGGCCGCCGCGAGAACGCGCAGGAGGATGACGACCACGATGCCGACTGGGCCTGGTCGACGGACACGCTCAAGCAGCTGATGGCGGTGTCGCCGCGGCTCGCCCATGCCTTCGGGCGAAGCGTCGCCGATCTGGAGGGCATGCCGCTGCTGCCGCTGCTGGCGGGCGAGACCTGGGAGAGCGGAGACGTCGCGCCCGCCCTCCATACCCTGGCCGATCACCTGAAGCGCCGCCAGCCCTTCGCCGAGCTGGTGCTGCCCGTCACGGTGGCAGGGGAGCTGCGCTGGTGGGAGTTGGCCGGAGCGCCGCGCGCGGATGCGAGCGGCGAGTTTGCCGGCTTTCGCGGCACGGGTGCCGATGTCACCGCCGAGCGCCTTGCCGCCGACAAGATCAATCGGATGGCGCGCTTCGACCCCCTGACCGGTTTGCCCAACCGCCTCCACCTGACCGAGTCGCTCACCGACGCGCTGATCGAGGCCGAGCATTGGCGCAATCGGTGCGCCTTCCTCATCACCGATCTCGATCGCTTCAAGGGGGTGAACGATACGCTTGGCCACGCGCTAGGCGACCGGTTACTCGTCCAGGTGGCGGAGCGCCTGTCGGCGCTGCTGGGGCCCAACCAGCTCTGCGGGCGCCTAGGCGGCGACGAATTCGGCATCGTGCTGGGCGATGCAGGCGAGCCCGCGGCGATCGAGCGATTGGCCACACGCATCGTCGAGGCGCTCTCCGCGCCCTACCTGATCGACAGCCATCACCTTTATGTCGGGGCAAGCGTCGGCATCGCGATCGGCCCGCGCGACGGCAAGACGGCCGAAACCCTGATCCGGTCGGCCGACCTTGCCCTCTACCGCGCCAAGGACACCGGCGGCGGCGTCCACGCGGTCTACGAGCCGCAACTGCACGTCGATGCGGAGGAGCGCCGCCTGCTGGAAATCGCTTTGCGTCGCGCCCTTGCCAACGAAGAGCTCACGCTCGCCTATCAGCCGGTCGTGGATGCGCAATCGGGCACGATCGAGGGTTTCGAGGCGCTGCTCCGCTGGACCCACCCGCAGCTCGGGTCCGTCTCGCCCGTCAAGTTCATTCCCGTGGCCGAGCAGGCCCGGCTGATCGGGCCGATCGGCGAGTGGGCTCTGCGCACCGCCTGCCACGAGGCGGCGCACTGGCCGTCGACGGTGCGCGTGGCGGTGAACGTGTCCGCCGAACAGCTCCACAGCCGCAGCTTCGTCCAGTCCGTCGCGGCTGCGCTCCAGTCGAGCGGCCTGCCGCCGCACCGGTTGGAGCTGGAGGTGACGGAAAGCGTCTTCATGGGGCATGCGCCGACCGCCGTTGCGGTCCTGCGCGACGTGCTCGCGATGGGCGTGCGCCTCTCGCTCGACGATTTCGGCACCGGCTATTCGTCGCTCGGCTATCTCAGCCGCACGCGCTTCTCCACCATCAAGATCGACCGCAGCTTCGTGGTCGGCGCGGCACAGGGCACCGCCGAGAGCCTCGCCATCATCCGTGCGGTGGTTGCGCTCGCCGACAGCCTGGGCATGACGACGACCGCCGAAGGCGTGGAGACCGAAGAAGAGCTGGCGACGGTGCGCCGACTCGGCTGCCGGAAAATCCAGGGCTACCTGTTCGGCCGCCCGATGCCGGCGCGCGACGCACGAGCGCTGTTCGGTCGCGGCAACAACACGGCGGCTGCCTGATCGCGGCCGGTCCCGAGTCGGAGTGAAGTGGATGTTCGCCTCGCTAAGGCCTGGCAGGAGTGGAGGGACTCGAACCCCCGGCCCTCGGTTTTGGAGACCGATGCTCTACCAACTGAGCTACACTCCTCCGGTCGCGCGGCTCTAGCCCCACCGATCCGGCCACGCAAGCTTGCCACTCCGGCCCGGCTCTTCTATAGGCCGGAGCTCTCACTACATCGGTGATGCTTCCAATCGGGCGATGGCCCGGGCGGGGGCGTTCACCCCTTTTACGGCGAGGCGACGACGTGGCGAACAGGCCAAGCATTCCGCAGTTCGTGAATCAGGTCCGCGCGGAAACCGCCAAGGTCAGCTGGCCGACCAGCCGCGAGACGATGATGACGACGGTGATGGTCATCATCATGACCTCGATCCTGGGCATCTTCTTCTTCGGGATCGACTCCATCTTCGCGGCGATCGTGAAGGCGCTGCTCAACCTCGCTGCCTGACGGGAAGGGTCACGCACATCATGTCACGCTGGTACATCATCCACGCCTATTCGGGCTTCGAGAACAAGGTCCGCGACGCGATCATGGCCGAGGCCACGCGCATGGGGCTCGAACAGCTGGTCGAAAAGGTGGAGGTACCGACCGAGACCGTGACGGAAGTGCGGCGCGGCAAGAAGGTGCAGTCGGAGCGGAAGTTCTTTCCCGGCTACGTGCTCGCCAAGCTCGAGATGAACGACGACGTGTATCACCTCGTCAAGAACACGCCCAAGGTGACAGGCTTTCTCGGCACCAACAACAAGCCGCAGCCGATCAGCGAGGGCGAGGCCGCGCGCATCCTGTCGACCAAGGAGGAAGCTGCGGCCGCGGCACCCAAGGCGAAGGTGCGCGTCGATTACGAGATCGGCGACCAGGTCAAGGTGCTTGACGGCCCGTTCGCCAGCTTCAACGGTGTGGTCGAGGAGCTCGATTTCGATCGCAGCCGCGTCAAGGTATCCGTCTCGATCTTCGGCCGCGCCACCCCGGTGGAGCTCGAGTTCGAGCAGGTCGAGCGGGTGAAGTAACACCCCTCTCCCGCTCGCGGGAGAGGAGCTCAGTCCTCAGTACCGAGACCAGCGCCGCTCCTGATAGGGGCGACCCCGCTCGTTGCGGAACGCACGGCGGTCCTGCCAGCGGTCGCGGTTGTAGGCGCGCCAGTCCTGGTAACGGTCGCGGTCGAAGGCGCGGTCGGCCATGCGGCGCTCCCGCCAAAAGTCCCGGCGGCTCAGCTCGCCGCGTCGGAATGCACGACGATCGTCGCGGAACGCGTCGCGATAGGCGCGGCGATCGTCGCGCAGCTCATGACGGAACTCGCGACGGTCTTCACGGCGCTCCTGGCGGAACTCGCGCCGGTCTTGGCGCCATTCGGCTCGCGGCTGCGCCTGGGCGGGGATGGCGGGAAGCAAGGCTGCCGCAATCGTCGCGGCAAGGATGAAGATACGCATAAGCAACTCTCCCGAAGCTACCGGCCCGAACGCGGACCAAAGCAACCGGTTGCTCTTGTGGAGGGTCGCACGTGAACCGCCGTGGACCGGGACGTTCAGCCAAAAGAAAGGGCCGGAGCGTGGTGCCCCGGCCCGATCAAGATCATCAGCGTCAGTCCGGGCTGACGGGAAAACTTAGGCGGTGGCCACCTCGGCCACGTCCACGCGGATGCCGGGGCCCATGGACGAGCTCACGGCCACCTTGCGGACATATTTGCCCTTGGCACCCGACGGCTTGGCCCTGACCACCGCATCCACCAGCGCATCGAAGTTCGCGCGCAGGTCCTCGGCCGGGAAGCTCGCCTTGCCGATGCCCGAATGGATGATGCCGGCCTTCTCGACCCGGTACTCGACCTGGCCGCCCTTGGCGTCCTTCACGGCCTGAGCGACGTTCATGGTCACCGTACCGAGCTTGGGGTTCGGCATCAGGCCCTTGGGGCCCAGCACCTTTCCGAGGCGGCCGACCAGGCCCATCATGTCGGGCGTGGCGATGCAACGGTCGAAGTCGATCTGGCCGCCCTGCACGGTCTCGAGCAGGTCCTCGGCCCCGACCACGTCGGCCCCCGCCTCGCGCGCCTCGTCGGCCTTGGCACCCTTGGCGAAGACGGCCACCCGCACGGTCTTGCCGGTGCCCTTGGGCAGAGTCACGACGCCGCGCACCATCTGGTCGGCATGACGCGGGTCGACGCCCAGGTTCAGCGCCACCTCGATCGTCTCGTCGAACTTGGACGTGGCGAGCTCCTTGGCCAGCGCGATCGCCTCGTCCACGCCGTAGAACTTCTCGCGATCGACGCGGGCGTCGAACGCCTTCTGCTTCTTGGTCTGCTTGGCCATGGTCTCAGCCCTCCACCACGTCGAGGCCCATGGCGCGGGCCGAACCTTCGATGATCTTGCTTGCTGCCGCGATGTCGGTCGCGTTCAGATCCTTCATCTTGGCGTTCGCGATCTCCTCGATCTGCGAGCGCTTGATCTTTCCCGCGACCGTCTTGCCCGGCTCCTTGGAGCCCGACTTGATGCCGGCCGCCTTCTTGAGAAGGAAAGACGCGGGCGGCGTCTTGGTCTCGAAGCTGAACGAGCGGTCGGCATAGACGGTGATCACGGTGGGCAACGGCGTACCCTTTTCCTGGTCGCCCGTCTGCGCGTTGAACGCTTTGCAGAACTCCATGATGTTCACGCCGCGCTGACCCAGGGCCGGGCCGATCGGCGGCGACGGATTGGCAGAGCCCGCGGGCACCTGCAGCTTGATGTAGCCGGTTACTTTCTTTGCCATGTCACTCTCTTGTCAGTCGAGCGGTCCAGACGAGGCCCAAAAACCTCTCCCGCAGGGCATTTCCAACGCTGTGTTTGGAAGCGCGCGCCCTTAGCCGAGACGCGGCCGACGGGCAAGGGTCAGACGATGATGACCGGATCGCCCTTGCGCGCGATCTCGAACAGGCGCCGCGCAAAGTCGCGCGGCAGGCCGATGCAGCCATGGGTGGCCGCACCCTCGCGCACATTGGCGGCGTGGAGCGCCACGCCGTCGCTCGTCAGCCAGAGCGTGTAAGGCATTTCGGCCCCGTAAGCGCGCGACATGTGCAGCCGCTCCTTGCCGCGGATCGGGTAGCGGCCGGCGGGGGTGGGCTTCTCCGGCGCGCCGTAAAGCACGACGGCGGTTGCGATTTCGTGCGGCCCGCGGAAGACGGAGGCGATCTGCGCGGCGCGATCCACGCGCACCCAGAGCCGCCCCGGCGGCACGCCCTCGTCGTTCCAGACATAATGGCCGAAACGCATGCGCTCGCGGATGTTGAGCATCGAGCGGACAGCGCCGGCCGGCACGCCCGCAAGGCGGAAGCTGCCCGTCACTCGCGCCGCTGCCGCGGCCGGCGCGGGCGCGACAGGGGTGGTCGGTTCGGCGGTGAGCTGGGTGAGGCCGAGCGCGAGAAGTCCGGCAAAACCACCGCGCGCGGCCCAGCGCAGAGCGGCTTCAGGCATGATGCACAAGCGTTCCGCGCCGGCGGCGAACGAGGCTGCCGAGCACGCCGAAGCCGAGCAGGAGCATGACCCAGCTTGCAGGCTCCGGGATCGGAGGCGCGGGTGCCGGCACAACGGTGGTGGGCGGTACGACGGGGTTAACCGGGGTTTCCGGCGTGACCGGTGCCTCGGGCGTCCCCGGTGTCTGCGGCGGCAGGACGACGAGGCCGCCGCCCCCGCCCCCGCCGAAGCCTGGAATGCCGATGCCCGTGAATGGCGGGAAACCAACGCCTGGCGTCACGACCGCACCGCCGCCGGGCGCACCGCCGCCGGAGGCCAGCACGCCCGGCCCGGCCACCGCGCCGGGCAGCGCCGCAGGCGGCAGCGCGGCGCCGCTGGTGGC
>ERZ1066121.2627-NODE-2627-length-11069-cov-5.087434_pt1 | contig 11069 bp, 10 predicted proteins | sample MGYA00382768_ERZ1066121 | MGnify/ENA primary metagenome ERZ1066121 (study PRJEB33369, sample SAMEA5778351) | biofilm metagenome | biome: Industrial cooling water; feature: Water cooling tower basin; material: Biofilm | place: United Arab Emirates | collected... | reverse complement strand
ATCAGTAAAGTGGAGCTGCACTCGCTGCGGCGGCAGATTGGCATTGTGCCCCAGGAGAGCCTGCTGTTTGAGGGCACCATTCAGGAGAATATTTCGCTCACCAACCCCGACGCCGAGCCGAGCGTGATCATTGAGGCGGCCAAAACCGCCTGCTGCCACGACTTCATTATGGATTTGCCCCTGGGCTACAACACCCGCGTCGGCGAGCGGGGCTCGACTCTTTCGGGGGGACAGCGGCAGCGAATTGCGATCGCCCGCACCATCCTCCAAAACCCGCGCCTGCTGATTTTGGACGAGGCTACCAGCGCCCTCGACTACGACACCGAGCACCAGGTCTCGATGAACCTCAAGGCCTGGGCCAAGGGCCGCACGGTATTTTTCATTACCCACCGACTAAATACCATTCAGCAGGCCGACCAGATTCTGGTGATGGATCAGGGTTCGGCGGTAGAGCTGGGCACCCACGAGGAGCTGATGGAGCTTCAGGGGCGCTACTTTACCCTCTACCAGCAGCAGCTCAGCGGCGTTTAGGGAGGAGCGAATGCACAATCCTAATCTTCTTGTAGGGTGCATCCGCGCAGCGACGCGGCATTCTCAAATAGCCGATCTCAGCAGTTGCAATTAATCCAAATTGTGGCCCGTTAACTCTACAAAAATATCCTCCAGGTTAGATGGGCGGGTCATCATGCCGGTTTTGTCGGGCTGCTGGTCTAGGTAGGCGTTGGCGTCGTCGAGGGTGGGGAAGAATCGGTAGTCCCAGCGGTCGCCGCGCTGGGTCATGAGAATGCCTTCGCCGTGGCGATGGCGAAACTGATTTAGAGTGCCCAGCTCGATTAGCTTGCCCTGGTCGAGAATGCCGATGCGATCGCAGAGGTACTCGACTTCTTCCATGTAGTGGGTGGTGAGCAGCATGGTCATGCCCTGCTGATTGAGGCCGCGAATAATCTCCCACAGACGGCGGCGGGTCTGGGGGTCAAGGCCGACGGTGGGCTCGTCGAGGAAGAGAATTTTGGGGTTGTGCAGCAGGGCGCGAGCGATTTGCAGCCGCCGCTTCATGCCACCTGAGAGGGTTTTGACTTTGTCGTCGCGGCGATCGCCCAGTTCGACATAGTCTAGCCAAGTGTCAATGCTTGTGCGGCGCTGGGGGTTGGGAATGTGGTGCATGCGCCCGTGGAATTCCATGTTTTCCCACACAGTCATGTCGCCATCGACGCTGGTTTGCTGAAGTACCACGCCAATCTGGCGACGGACGTCGAGCTGCTGGCGGACGACATCGTAGCCCGCTACCACTACATGACCGTCGCTGGGGCGGGTAAGGGTGGTGGCCATTCGAATAGTCGTCGATTTGCCCGCACCGTTGGGGCCCAGGAGACCAAACACTTCCCCGTTCGTGATCGTGAGCGAGAGGTCGTTAACAACATCGACCCCGTTGTAAACTTTGTGGACGTTTCGCAGGCAAACCGCAGCAGGCATGGCGACTGGTAAGCTCCAACCGTAGGCGTTACAGCGATCGAGGTCAGGCGAAGCGCCCTGGCTCTAGACCATCTGTAACATAATGTGAATAACCTTACCCTAGCACCCAACTACCCTCAGTTATCCAGTTGCTCTAATCGAGGCCTGCCCAGGGTTTAGCCCGAGGGGTTTAGCCCAATCCAAAATCGCCAATAGTTTCGACAAGCTCACTACAAGTCCAAAAGCCAAAATTCAAAACTGCCCCATGCGCGCCCACATTGACCACAGCATTCTCTACCTGCACCAAGATGATGTGCCCGCCTACAAAAAGTCGGGTTCGGTGGTGCGCAACAGCTATTTTTGGGCGCTCAAGTCGATCGCTGACCGAGCGGGGTTTAATAGCGATTGGGAGTTTGCCGATGTGGTGTGGCCAGCGCTAGGGCGGATGCTGGTGTCGTTTATGGAGTCGGGGTATTTGGGCTACCGGGAGACGGTGCTGGAGTTTACCGACGATGTGGCGATTCCCGATGCGCTGCGCCCTGCCAGCACCTGGATCGCCGCCGATGAATACGACGACGGTGACCCGTAGAGGCGAACCGCCGTTCGTCCAATGACCCGTAGGTGCCATCCGCGCCGCGATGCACCATCCCACCGTAGGGGCGAACTGCCGTTCGCCCAATGCAGGGTCTATGGTTCACATCAACCGCTGTGTACGAAGATTACGGGTATAAAGCCAAACCTACCGCTGGGGGCGTTTCGATTGCCCCCAGACCCCCTCGAGCAGGGACCGTCGCTCTACTGGAGCGCAAACGCAATATTGGCCGCCCTGCACCCAACGGAAAGGACTGATCGATCATCGGTTTAAACGTCTGTTCTGCCAACGGGTCTGTAGGCAACCCTGACCCCTTTACCCCCTCACCTTCCTCATCCCCTCACCTTCCTCATCCCCTCACCTTCCTCACCCACCCATCTATTCATCCACCCATCCACTCGCCTACCCACCTACTCCAGCGACTCCCGGTACCGCGCTAGCAGCGGCTGCAGGAAGTCGTAGCCGTCGACGCCGATGACGGCGAGGAACTGGCGGCGGTGGTCGGCGAGGATGCCCTCAAAGGTGTCGGGGCCGAGCTGGCCGTAGAGAATACTGAGCAGGGCAGCGGGCTGTCGCCATTCGGGGGAGTCGATCTGGTGCAGCAGATACATACCCAGGCAGCCGGTGAGAACGGCCTGTTCGAGGTTGCCGTCACCCTGGTGGGCGGCGGCCATATTGGCGAAGTTAGAGGCCATCAGGAAGCGATCGCCGATTGCCTGAGCGACCTGAAGCCCCTGCTGGAGGGAGGCGATCGCATCTTTGTACTGGCCGAGCTTGAGCTGGGCGATGCCGAGGCTGTTGGCGCAGAGGGCCTGACTGGGGCGATCGCCGACCTGTTCTGAGAGCGCTAGACCCTGTTCGAGGTAGCTGAGCACGGTTTCGTACTGTTCGGCTTCGAGCAGCTGCGACTGGCCCTGGGCGACCTGGCTGTAGCCGAGGTTGGCCAGAGCGTTGGCCTGGCCAATGCGATCGCCGCTCTGGCGGGCCAAAATTAGCGCTCGCTGGCTGTGGCCCTGGGCAGTCTCAAAGTCTTGCTGGGCGACGCAGGTGCGGCTGAGGTGGTTGAGGCTGGCGATTTCGCAGGGCACATCTTTGGCCTCGCGGGCCACCTCCAGGGCCTGTTGGTGAAAGCGCTGGGCCTGACGGTAGTTGCCTAGGGCACGCTGGGAGTAGCCCAGCAGGGTGAGAATGCGGGCCTTAACGGCGGTGTTGGGCACTTCCTGAAGGGGTTGGTCGAGGTACTCAAGTAGCGCCTGGAGGGGTTCTCCAGACAGCGCGGTGAACAGGCCGCCGTAGAGGGGAAAGTAGCTCTGGTTGGCAAACTGTCGCAGCCCCTGCAGCGCCAGCTGAAACGAACCCCTTGCCAATGTCCGCTGGCCCTGTTCGCCCAGGCGGCTAGAAATTTGGCCCCAAACCACAGCAAAGGTGAGGAAAGTGGCGATGGAGAGGCGCTTGCCCGCCTGGGGGTCGTAGGGCTGGCGATCGAACCAGTTGACTAATGCCAGCTGGAGCCGCTGCAAGACCACGCCCCAGGCTACCCAGTCGGCTACGCCTAGGGGCATCGGCACCCCAGCGGCGGTCACGGTTTGGTGCAGGGCCAGGTCTTCAAATAGGCGCTTGAGGGCGGGTTGGTTGATAATGCGGCCCCAGTGCTGCCAGGGGCCGGGGCGATCGCCGGGCTGGCTAAAGCCAATCTGCTGCCCCTGGGCGTAGATCCAGCCGACCACCTCGCCCTCGAGCTGCTGCCAGGCGGCGATGCCCTGCTCCAGGCCGCCGGCCAGAGTGCCCAGGGCAGGTTCGGCCTCGGTGGCTGGGGCGGCATCCGCTGGGGCCTGCTTCAGCGCCCGCGCCAGCTGCACGAGTTGTTCCCTCGACAGGGGATGGTCGCGGTTGGGGTCGAGGGCTGCTACCAGCTGAGAGAGCCGTTCTGCGGGGGGCGCATTCAAAATTTCTGCTTCTACCCCGGTTACGATCGCTGTCGCCTGGTTATCGGCCTGCCAGCGCTGCCATTCGCCCTGGATCGTTCGCAATGCCCGGTGCTTGCGTACGGCTTTAGCATGCTTAAATTCGTCATCACCGGGGGCCAGGTCTGGCTCTAGGGCAGCCAGGGTAGCTTCTAAGGCCCGCTCAAACAGCTCGCCACTGCCAGGCTCTACTCCGGCCTGCAGCATCCGGTAGACCTGCTGCTTTGACTGAATTTTGCCCTTGAGGGTAGCGGCAACAATGTCATCAATGAGCGTTTGGTATGGTTGGGCCATAGGTCGCCATGCCGTTCAAAAGGTGCAAAGAGGAGGGAGGCGCAAAGAATAAGGTGCTGTTGCCCAAGTGTGCCATAGATTTTTTGGAGATTCAGCCCAATTGAGCTGGGCCTGAGGCGGTAACCTCCAGCCAAACCGTTGGAGTGAGGTAGTCTGAGAGGTAAATGGCAATCCTTGAAGTTTGCCCGGTATGAATAGGTGAAGTATGGGCGAGGTTGCCTGGAGTGCTATCCACGCCAGGGTGCATCGGCGGCTAAAAATATCCCCGCTGCTGCCTCGGGGGGCAACGGTGCTGGCGGCGGTTTCCGGCGGGCAAGATTCGGTTTGTCTGCTCAGGCTGCTGGTCGATTTGCGACCCAAGTGGGGTTGGTCGCTGCGGGTGGTGCACTGCGACCACCAGTGGCGAGCTGATTCTGCGGCTAATGCCGAATTTGTACGGCAGCTCTGCCAGGACTGGGGCATTCCCTGTCGCGTGGTCACAGCCGAGGCTGACTACCCGACCGAAGCGGCTGCTCGTCAGTGGCGCTATCGGGTGTTTGCGGAGGTGGCAACTCAGGAACGCTGTACTCAGGTGGCTACAGGGCATACGGCCAGCGATCGCGCCGAAACTCTGCTCTACAACCTGCTGCGGGGCAGCGGCACCGATGGCCTGCAAGCCCTGGCCAGGCAGCGCCCCCTCATGCCCGGCAGCGCTGTCTCGGTGGTGCGCCCCCTGCTGGATCTCACCCGCCAGCAAACCGGGGAATTTTGCCGTCAGTTCGAGCTTCCCATTTGGCCAGATGCCACTAACGAGGACACCCGCTACGCCCGCAACCGCATTCGCCTGGAGCTGCTGCCCTACCTGCAAAAGCACTTCAACCCAGGGGCAGAATTGACCCTGGCCAATACCGCCGAACTGCTGACCGCCGAAGTGGAATTGCTAGAGACGATGGCGGGGGAGCTATACGAGGTAGCGGTTTCATCCCCGTCTACAGATACCGAAGCCTGGAAAATTCAGCGACCGCCCCTCAGAGCCGCCCCCCTGGCCCTCCAGCGGCGGGTGCTGCGGCGGGTGCTGCGGCAGGTGACGGTGGCCCAGGTGGGCTTTGACCATATCGAGAAGTTAGTGACTTTACTCACGGCCCCCAACGGCAGCCAGAGCGATCCCTTTCCTGGCGGGGCGATCGCGGTGGTAGAAGGAGACTGCGTGGTGGTAAGAGGCATCGCACCCTGAGCGAAGTCGAACCCTGAGCGAAGTCGAACCCTGAGCGAAGTCGAACCCTGAGCGAAGTCGAAGGGGGAGTTAAACAGCAAAGCATACCTGCACTAAACTCTTGCCACTAATTTGGGTTCTAAAATAGAGAACGTAGCCGACTTAGGATCTGCCCAACCATGGCTCTTCCCCCCGCTATACGCTATCGTCTGGTACGTCTCAAGGCCATCAGTCGTCCCCTCCGTCGCCCGGCAGTGTGGGGGACTTTGGCGGTGCTGGGTCTAGGGGCGGTAGTGGTGCCCCAGTATCTCAACCATCCCGAGTGGCGCAGCCAGTACGATGCTGGGGTTGATAGTCCGGCGATCGCCCCCGGTACTGACCTGAGCGCTCTCACCAACGAAGACCTCGCCGATCTGGCTGAAATTGACAATCTGGCGCTGCTGCTCGATGACCTACAGCCAACCACGTCTATAGCACTAGACGTTCCCGGTGCCGACGCCGACCGTCTGGCCCTGCCCCAGGCTATAACCGCAGAAGACCCTGCCAGCCCCTTTGCCCAGTACTTAGAGCGCAGCCGCTTTCGCTTTAGCCCTGCTCCCGGCGGTGTGGAGGGTGAAGGAGAACCTGCGATCGCCATTGAAAATCGCCCCTCAACCACTGCCCCTGGTCAGCGCCAGCCCATTGGGGCCGCCTCTACCGAGGGATTGCCCCCCAGCCCCCTTCAACAGGCTCTAAGCGACAGGCTAAGTTCGCGTCCAGCGCAATCCACCAGTGCAGAACCCGCCGCAGAAACTGGTGCAGCAGCCAGTTCTACCGCAGCACCTACCAGTGGGCTAACGCCCCCACCCTGGATGGTAGAGGGCAGCGTACCTGGGGTTGACCAGCGCTTTATTCGCACCACGCCGCAGATGTCGCCGCCGCCCGGCACAACGGGCTACACGCAACCGCCAGGGTTGACGCCAGCTTCTCCAGTGGTACCAACGCGATCGCCCTCAGGGTCAACCGCACCCGCACCGCTCAACCTGGACTTTGGCGCACCTGTAACGGCACCAGTCAGCGGTGGGCAGCGGGCACCACAACCAGCTGCGATCGACAGCAGCGTCAGTGCACCGCTCCCCCAGCCCTCACCGCCGCCCTTCTCGGCCCCCAGACCACCCGGCGTTTACACCGGCAACGGCTTCATCAACACCTTTGCCGATCCCAGCGGACCACCCAATTAACCTCGTCCCGAGAAGATTTCTACGCAAGAATGTACCAGGACAACGTTTTAACGTTCAAACGTAAGTTGCCTTTGGGACTGAGCATAAACCACGAGCTTTTAACCGGATTTGGAGATTAGTCCGCGTTCGACTCGGGGTAGGGGTCGCTGAGCTGCTCGGTTTCGGGGCAATCTTCAGAAACGTTGAGCTCGACATCGCCACGGGGGACCGCCGCCAGGCGCTTCGTCACTGCGCCAATGCTATCGATGCGCACCATCTCTTCCCACGAGCAAATTTCGTCGTCTTCCTCGGTTTCGTAGCGAAAGGTAACCAGATCGCCTTCGATATCTAAAATCTTCGCCCGCTCAATCCAACGCTGTTGATCCCGTAAAAAAATCCACACATCTTGACCATCACAACAGAGTTGATAGATCTTGCGGTGTAGCATAGTCGCGGCTCCTTCACAGGTAACATCAACGCTCGTTGGCCCGTTTGGCGGAGGGGAAAGGCTGCCAACAAGCAGGAAAACTATCTGAGATTGCAGATCTGGCCTTTGATCTGGGGGCTGGCGTTAGCCCCTGAGACCAGTTTTTCAACTATCGCTCCCTATTAGTACGCCCTTGGCAGTTTGGGTAGATAAACACCTGCTATAGATTTTAGCCAATCGTGGGTCTGCCCCTAAGCATTCCCTCAGCAACCATTCCTTTCTCTTAGCAATGAAGCTGGTCTAGCAGTGTAGCAAGTCATACATCTGCTTGGCCACAACGGCCCCGAGACGAACGCTATAGTGGAACCCAGCCCTGTTCCTCCCCCCATGCCCTATGCTGCTGCACCTCTGCACCTGGCCAGAAGTTGAGGCCTACCTGAACCAATCGACCGGCATCATTCTGCCGATTGGCTCGACCGAACAGCACGGCCCCACGGGATTGATTGGCACCGATGCAATTTGTGCCGAAGTGGTTGCCAAAGGTGTCGGCGAGGCCGCCAACGCCCTGGTTGGCCCCACGATTAACGTGGGTATGGCCCTGCACCATACGGCCTTCCCCGGCTCCATGACCCTGCGGCCCAGCACCTTGATTGCCGTCATTCAGGACTACCTGACGCCGCTGGTGCGCTACGGCTTTACCCGCTTCTTCTTCATCAACGGCCACGGCGGCAACATTGCCACTCTCAAGGCCGCCTTTGCCGAAACCTACACAGCTCTGGCCAGCGATCGCATTCCCAATGCCGAGCGGGTGCGCTGCACCACGGCCAACTGGTTCATGGCCAAGTCGGTGTATACCCTGGCTAAAGAACTCTACGGCGATCAGGAGGGTTCTCACGCTACCCCCAGCGAAGTGGCGCTAACGCAGTACGCCTACCCCGACTTCATCAAGCACGCACCGCTAGAGCCGCAGGTGGCTCCCCGAGGGCACGCCATCTACAGCCCCACCGACTTTCGCCAGCACTACCCCGATGGCCGCATGGGGTCGAACCCAGCCCTGGCCACCCCGGAGCACGGGCGACAGCTCTATGAGGCAGCGGTGAAAGAGCTGACCAGCGACTATCTGACCTTTCTAGCGGCAGAGTAAATGTCTATTGCCTCTACATAACTGACACAGAAACTATGGCCATCAACAGCTCAAAACGCCTTCTCAAGATGGCTTGAGCGTCAGTCTTGATCAGGTTAGTTTTAAGACGGCCATAAAAGCTTCCTGGGGTACGTCTACCGTGCCGATCGCCTTCAGGCGCTTCTTACCCTTGGCCTGCTTTTGCAACAGTTTCTTCTTCCGCGAGATATCGCCGCCGTAGCACTTGGCCAGTACGTCTTTACGCAGGGCGGGAATGCTTTCGCTGGCAATAATGCGGCTGCCGATCGCCGCCTGGATTGGAATTTTGAACTGGTGGCGAGGAATCAGTTCTTTCAGCTTTTCGACCAGGGCCTTGCCCACGTAGTAGGCCTTGTCGCGGTGGACAATAGAGGCCAGCGAATCGACCGGGTCGCCGTTGATCAACACGTCAAGGCGGGCCAGGTGATTTTCGCGGTAGCCGATCAGATGGTACTCCATGCTGGCGTAGCCCTTGCTGCGCGACTTCATCTGGTCAAAAAAGTCGGTGACGACCTCGGCCAGGGGCACTTCGTAGATTAGGGTGGTGCGGCCCTGGGCCAGGTACTTCATGTCTTTGAATTCGCCCCGGCGGCTCTGGCACAGCTCCATTAGAGCACCCACGTAGTCTTCGGGGGTGATCATGTCGAGCTGCACGTAGGGCTCCTCGATTTTTTCGCGGGCCTGGGGGTCGGGCAGAGTGCTGGGGTTATCAATTTCGAGCACCTCGCCCTGGATGGTGGTAACCCGGTAAATAACTGAGGGTGCAGTGGTGATCAGATCGAGGTTGTACTCGCGCTCCAGGCGCTCCTGCACAATTTCCATGTGCAAGAGGCCCAAAAAGCCGCAGCGAAAGCCAAAGCCCATGGCGCTGGAGGTTTCGGGTTCGTACTGGAGGGCGGCATCGCTGAGGCGCAGCTTTTCGAGGGCTTCGCGCAGTTCCTCAAACTGGTCGGAGACGGTGGGGAAGAGGCCGCAGAAGACCATGGGTTTGGCTTCGGCGTAGCCTGGTAGCGCTTCGGTTGCCGGATTTTGCACCAGGGTGATGGTGTCGCCCACGCGGGCGTCTTCCACGGCTTTGATCGAGGCGGCAAAGTAGCCCACCTCTCCAGCGTGGAGTTCATCGACTTCAACCTGGGTGGGGGCCAGCACGCCCAGTTCGTCGATTTCGTACTCTTTGCCCGAGGCCATCAGCCGCACTTTGTCTTTGCGGCGAATGGTGCCATCCATGACGCGGAAGTAGACGATCACGCCCCGGTAGCTGTCGTAGTAGCTGTCGAAAATCAGCGCCCGCAGGGGTTGATCAACGGTATCGGCGGGGGGCGGCACCAGGTAGACAATTGATTCTAAAATTTCATCGATGCCCACCCCCTGTTTGGCGGAGGCGAGGATGGCACCGCTACAGTCCAGGCCAATAATGTCTTCGATTTCCTGCTTGATGCGATCGGGTTCGGCCCCCGGCAGGTCAATTTTGTTGAGAACGGGGATGATTTCCAGGTCATTCTCTAGAGCCAGGTAGACGTTGGCCAGGGTTTGGGCCTCGACCCCCTGGGAGGCGTCGACCACCAGCAGCGCCCCTTCGCAGGCGATCAGCGATCGCGACACTTCATAGGAAAAGTCAACGTGCCCCGGCGTGTCGATCAAATTCAGCACGTAGTCTTTGCCGTCCTGGGCTTTGTAGTTCATGCGGGCGGCCTGGAGCTTGATGGTAATGCCCCGCTCTCGCTCCAGCTCCATGTTGTCGAGGAACTGGGCCTTCATCTCGCGATCGCTCACCGTACCCGTGCGCTGCAACAGCCGATCGGCCAGGGTCGATTTGCCGTGGTCGATGTGGGCAATAATCGAGAAATTGCGAATCTGAGAGACGGGAACCTCTGTCATACAAGACTTACCAGCGGCCTACAGTGTTACAGACTTTAATATTGTAAGCCCTTGTCTGGGCGAATGCTCGTGGGTCAGAGGTAAGGGCCAGGAACCCTTTACACAGAGAGATTGCAGAAACCAGAGGACAGCCGCTCTGGCGCAATCCTCTGGTTTCTGTGGCGGGATACACTTGTTATGTCAAGATCCTCAGACCTAATGGCCGCAGGGGATGGAGAGAATCACCCCAGACCTGTTCGCCCCAGGGCTTAGACTTAAGACAGTTACACTATCACCTACCTGGCAGTCAGGTTAATTACTATGCACAACTCTGCCTCCCCTTCCGGCGAACGGTCGGCGGAAAAAGTCGATCTATCCGTACAGATCGATAAAGATCTGCTAGACCAGGTGACCCACCTCAGCTCTGACCCCAGCAAGGTGATCGATGTTGCCCTGCGCCAGTGGCTGCGCGGCGATCGCCGCTACGAAGACGACCTGGTGCGCCACCTGCCCCGCAACCCGACGGTGCCGCCCAAGGGTGAGTGGAACGACTAGGGGGATGGGGTGCAGGGTTTTGGGTGCAAGGTGTCGGGCCGCCCCTGAGACCTGACACCTGAAACCCTAAACCCTGCCCCCCTCTAAAACCCCAAACCTTTTTAATTCCATCGCAGCTAGAGCCATCGGTGGGGTCGGTTGGTTAACATGGGAACGTTCTGGCCCCGTACCTCTATGCGATCGCCCCGTTCCCGTCCCGCTCTGGCTACGGATAGCCCAACGGATTCGCTCTCCGTGTGGATTATGGTGCTGAGCCCCAGCGGTACTGTCGAATCGGTGCAGACTGTGGGGGCCAAGGCCCTGCCAGCGGCGCTGACGGCCAATTGGGTAGGGCGATCGCTGGGCGAGATTGTTTCGTTTGCCAACCCTCAAGCC
>ERZ1066121.2626-NODE-2626-length-11070-cov-10.752973_pt1 | contig 11070 bp, 9 predicted proteins | sample MGYA00382768_ERZ1066121 | MGnify/ENA primary metagenome ERZ1066121 (study PRJEB33369, sample SAMEA5778351) | biofilm metagenome | biome: Industrial cooling water; feature: Water cooling tower basin; material: Biofilm | place: United Arab Emirates | collected... | reverse complement strand
AATGCTGGCCTGTCACGCCGGAGGTCGCGGGTTCGAGTCCCGTCCACTCCGCCATATCTCAAGCAGGGCGACCCTCGGGTCGCCCTGTTTTTTTTGCCTTCGCGGTCCGACAGTCCTCTGCGACCAGATCTGCCGGGCCCGACCGGCCGGGGCCCCAGCCCCCATGAAGGCGATCGATGGCGACCTTCCCGTTTTCTCTCCTGCTCGGGCTACACTAGGCGGCTCTGTCTTTCGTCGAAGCACAGGCTCATGCTGCAAGCCATTCGAGACAAATCATCCGGCTGGATCGCCACCATCATCCTCGGGCTGCTGGTCGTGCCCTTCGCCTTCTTCGGCATGGAGCAGTACCTGTTCCAGTCTTCGCAGACCTACGCCGCCAAGATCGAGGCGCCGCCGACCTGGTGGCGGACCGCTCCGGACTGGTGGATCGTGCGCCGGCTGGTCTGGCAGACCGAGGAAATCGATGCCAACGAATTCCGCGATGCCTTCGAGCGCGAGCGCCAGGTGCGTCGTGAGCGCGAGGGCGAGGCGTTCGACCCGCGTCGGTTCGAGACGCTGGAAACCAAGCGTGAAATTCTCGACCGCTTGATCGACAGCCGCCTGTCCAGACTGGTCGCCGAGCGTGCCGGCCTGGCCGTGGGCGACGCGCGTCTGCGCGACGCCATCCGGCAGGAACCTTCGTTCCAGGTGGATGGCCAGTTCAATGCCGAGCGTTACCAGCAACTGCTGGCGACGGCGCAGCCGCCGATGTCGCCGACCGAATATCAGACCCGCCTGCGCGAGGACCTGCAGCGCACCCTGCTGGCCGAACGCCTGCGCGCTTCGGCGTTCATCACGCCCAGCGAGCGGACCCGCCTGTTCTCCACGCTGCTGCAGAAGCGCGATGTGAGCTTCGCGGTGTTGCCTGCGCCGGTGGTCGGCAACGAGCCGGTGACCCCCGCGGAAATCGCCGAGTGGTACCGCACCCATCAGGACGACTTCCGCGCGCCCGAGCAGGTCACGCTCGAATACATCGTGGTCGACGGCGATGCGCTCGAAGTCCCGGCGGCCACCGAAAACGACCTGCTGGCGCGTTACGAACAGGAGAAGGGGCGTTTCGTCGACCCCGAGCAGCGTTTGACCTCGCATATCCTTGTGCGCGCCGATGCCGATGCGGACGAGGCTGCGCTCAATGCCGCCAGGACCAAGGCCGAGGAGATTCTGGCCAAGGCCAAGGCGCCCGCGGCGGATTTCGCCGCGCTTGCGCGCGAGTTCTCCGACGACACCGGTTCGAAGATCAACGGCGGCGATCTCGGCCCGGTGCGCAAGGGCGCGATGGTCAAGCCGTTCGAGGACGCCGTGTTCTCGATGCAGGCGGGCGAAATCCGCGGCCCTGTGAAGAGCGAGTTCGGCTTCCACATCATCCAGGTGCGCGAGATCCAGCCCAGCCGCGAGATTCCCTTCGCGCAGGCGCGTGGCGAAGTGGAACGACTGGTGTCCGAGGCGGCGCGCGAACGGGTCTACAACGATCTGCTGGGCAAGGTGAACGACGCCGCGCTGGCGTCCTCGTCCTCGCTCGCCGCAGCCGCGGAGGCCGGCGGCATCCAGATCCAGCGCGTCGGTCCCTTCGCACGCGGGCAGGGCGAGGGCATCGCGGGCGAAGCGGCCGTGCAGCGGTTTGCCTTCACCGACGAAGCCAAGCGCGATGGCCTGGTCAGCGACCCGATCGAACTCGGACCCAACCGCAGCGTGCTGGTCCGCGTGGTGGCGCATGAGGCCGAGCGCGTACGTCCGCTGCAGGAAGTCGGTGTCCAGGTGGCCAACGCGGTGCGCCTGGACCGTGCGAAGAAGGCCACCCAGGCCGAAGCGGACGCCATCCTGGCCCGTGCACGCGGCGGTGAGGACCTGCAGGCCATCGCTGCCGAAAAGAGCCTGATCGCCACCGCCATTCCGGGCCTGAGCCGCGGTTTCGCGGTGCCCGACCAGAAGGCGGCCGAAGCCTACTTCAAGGTGCCGGCCCCGCCGGCGGGCGGCGCGAGCTACGGCAGCGAGACGCTGGACGATGGCCGCATCGTCGTGTTCGCGGTGACCGGCGTCACCTCCGGCGATCCCGACGAGGTGCCGCAGGAGCAGCGCGACCAGCAGGCCGAGGCTGTGGCGTCCTTCATCGCCGATCAGGCGTTCAAGGACCTCATCGCCCGGCAGCGGGCGAAGATGAAGATCGATATCGCCGAACAGCGGCTCTGAGCGCATCCCGTCCCGCACATGAAGAAGCCCGGCGAAAGCCGGGCTTCTTTTTTGACCGCGAACGGTTGGGCGGGGCTGGGCGAGCGTCGCGGGACGCTGCGCGGATGCCGGCCTAGTCCTTCTCGATGCCGGTCATGCCCAGAATGTTGTAGCCGTTGTCGACATAGGTGATTTCGCCGGTGATGCCTGCGGCCAGGTCCGAGCACATGAAGGCGGCGACATTGCCCACCTGTTCGATCGTCACGGTGCGGCGCAGCGGTGCGTTGTCTTCGACATGGCCGAGAATCTTGCGGAAGCCGGCGATGCCCAAAGCGGCGAGGGTGCGGATCGGGCCGGCCGAGATCGCGTTGACGCGCGTGCCTTCCGGGCCGAGGTTGAGAGCGAGATAGCGGACCGTCGCCTCCAGGCTGGCCTTGGCCGCACCCATCACGTTGTAACCGGTCAGCGCGCGCTCGGCGCCGAGATAGCTCAGCGTGAGCACGGCGCCGTTGCGGCCCTGCATCATCGGCCGCGCCGCCCTGGACAGGGCCGCCAGCGAATACGCGGAGATGTCGTGCGCCATCGCGAAGTTCTCGCGGGTGAGGCCGTCGAGGAACTCGCCGCTGAGCGCCTCGCGCGGCGCGAAGGCGATGGCGTGAACGAGGATGTCGAGGCCGTCCCAGTGCTGGCCCAGCTCGGCGAAGCAGGCGTCGATCTGCGCGTCGTCGGTGACGTCCAGCGGGAGCACGATGTCGGAACCGTACTGGGCCGCGGCTTTTTCGACCCGGGTCTTGAGCTTCTCGTTCTGGTAGGTGAAGGCCAGCGATGCGCCTTCGCGATGCATGGCCTCGGCGATGCCGCTGGCGATGGAGCGCTCGCTGGCGATCCCGGTGATCAATGCGCGCTTGCCCTGCAGAAAACCCATGACATGTCTCGATGCTGCGGAAAGGCCGATAGTGTGCCATGGGGGCCGTGCCGTGGGCTGCAGTATGGACGGGCCGGGGAGGCGGGGCAGGCGCGCTGGAATGCCCTGCGCCGCGCCCTCGCGCCGGGCCAGCCAGGGGGTGGAACGCCTGCGCGGCTGCGTCGCCGTGGCCGGACTAGCGGAAGCCGTCCTTCCAGCTGCGCAGGCCGGCGAAGACCTCCACCTCGGAAGCGACGGGCTGGCCCAGATGACGTTCGACCGCGCCGCGCACCGCGGCGGTGTCACAGCGCAGGAACGGATTGGTGGCGCGCTGCACGCCCAACGTGGTCGGCAGGGTGGGCTGATCCGCCTCGCGCTGCCGGCGCGCGCGTTCGGCCTCGGCCTGCAGCGCGGCGTTGCCCGGGTCGACCGCCAGCGCGAACCTGGCGTTGGAAAGCGTGTATTCGTGCGTGCAGCAGACCTGCGCGGCATCGGGCAGGGCCGCCAGACGCTGCAGCGAGGCGTGCATCTGCGCCGGCGTGCCTTCGAACAGCCGTCCGCAGCCCAGGTGGAACAGGGTGTCGCCGCAGAACAGCAGGGGCGCCTCGGCGTCGCACTGCATGTACGCGACGTGGCTGCGGGTGTGGCCAGGCACGGCGAGCGTGTCGAAACGCAGCCCGAGCGCCGGGATGTCCACGCGGTCGCCGTCGTGCACGCGCCGGGTCGCCTGCGGAATGCGTGCATCCACCGGCGCATAGACCTCCAGCGCCGGCCAGCGTGCGATCAGTGCGTCCAGGCCGCCGATATGGTCGGCATGGTGGTGCGTGATCAGCACGGCCACCGGCTGCAGGCCGGTGTCGGCGGCCCGCAACACCGGTGCGGCATCGCCGGGGTCGACCAGCAGGGCCTGGCCCGCGTCGTCGCTCACGGTCCAGATGTAGTTGTCGTCGAAGGCAGGAATGGGCAGCAGGCGCATGCTCGAAGCATACCCGCATCGTGTGTGTGGTCGTGGCGACCCACGGGCAGGGGGTACAATCCGGCCCATGCCCGCGCTTCCGTACCACGCCCCCGCGTCCACGCCGCAGCCCTGGTTCGCCCGGCCCGCCGGCCGCTCGCTGCTGGCCAGCGAACGCGAGGCGGTGGTGGCCGCGCTGCGTGCCGCGCCGACGCCGTTGCCCTGGCTGTGGATCGCGCCCCTGCCGCCGGTCCCGCCCGAACGCGATGCGCTGCTCGCCTCCGGTCTGTGTCTGGCGAGCGATGGCGAAGCCTGGGCGGGCTCGATCCGTTGCCGCCTGCCGCTGCCGTTCGCCAGCGAGTCGCTGGGCACCGTGATCCTGCAGCATGTCGCCCATCTGCACGAGGCGCGCAGCGGTGCGTTGCTGGCCGAGTGCGCGCGCGCGCTGGTGCCGGGCGGGCGGCTGCATGTGCTCGCGCTCAACCCGTTGTCTCCGTACCGCCTGCGCTGGTTGCGCAGCGGTCTGCGCGTGGCGGATACCGCGCGCCTGCGGCGTCTGCTCGCGGATGTCGGCCTGGCACCGATGCCGCAGGCGCAGGGGCTCGGGCCGCAGTGGAAGGTACGGGTGCGCAGCGAGCCCCACGATGGCCCCGGTTTCCGTGCGGCCTATCTGCAGAGCGCCGAGAAGCGCACGATTCCCCTCACCCCGGTGCGTCCGCGCCTGCCGCTGGTCCTGCCCGATGTGGCCGGTGCCAGCGCCGCGCGGGTGGCCGACGTGGTGCCGATCCGACGCGAGCGTCGCGGCGCCGACGACAGCGAGTGACACCCCACGCATGAAAGAAGTGCTGATCCACACCGACGGGGCCTGCCTTGGCAACCCCGGCCCCGGCGGCTGGGCCGCGCTGCTGCGTTACGGCGCCCGCGAACGCGCGGTGTCGGGCGGCGAGGCGCAGACCACCAACAACCGCATGGAGCTGATGGCGGCGATCGTCGCCCTCGAGACCTTGACCGAGGCCTGTGTGGTCGCCCTGGTGACCGATTCGCAGTACGTGCGCCAGGGCATCACCGAATGGATGCCCGGCTGGGTGCGTCGCGGCTGGAAGACGGCAGGCGGCGACCCGGTGAAGAACCGCGACCTCTGGGAACGCCTGCACGCGGCTTCGCAGCGGCACCGGATCGACTGGCGCTGGGTGAAGGGCCACAGCGGCGACCCCGACAACGAGCGCGTGGACACGCTGGCGCGCGCCGAGGCGCAGAAATTCCGCGCGGCCGGCGCGGCGGCATGACGCGCGCGCTGCAGAGACTGAGGACCCGATGAGGCAGATCGTTCTCGATACCGAAACCACCGGCCTGGAGTGGAAAAAAGGCAATCGCGTGGTCGAAATCGGCTGCGTGGAGCTGGTGGAGCGCCGTCCCAGCGGCGTCACCCGGCAGTGGTATATCAACCCCGAGCGCGAGTTCGAGGCCGGTGCGCAGGAAGTCACCGGGCTGAGCCTCGACCAGTTGCTGGACAAGCCGAAATTCGCCGAGATCGCCGAGGAGTTCCTCGCCTTCGTCGACGGCGCGGAACTGGTGATCCACAACGCGGCCTTCGACATCGGCTTCCTGGATTACGAGCTGTCGCTGCTGGGGCCGCAGTACGGCCGCATGCACGACCGCGTGCGGGTGGAGGACTCGCTCGCCCTCGCGCGCCAGCGGTATCCGGGGCAGCGCAACTCCCTCGACGCGCTGTGCCGGCGACTGGGCGTGGACAACAGCCACCGCCATCTGCACGGCGCGCTGCTCGATGCGCAGATCCTGATGGATGTGTATCTCGCGCTGACCTCGGGGCAGGGCGAGATCGAGCTGGCCGCAGCGGTGGCCGATGACGCCGCGAACACCGACGAGGCGCGCATCGCGGCGCTGTCGCAGATGCGTGCGGACGCCGCCGCGCGCCCGCGCGTGCGCGCGGATGCGGACGACCTGGCCGCGCACGAGCAGCGGATGGAAGCGATCCGCAAGAAGGCCGGTGGACGCTGTGTCTGGGACGCGGCCTGAGTCGAGGCGTCGGGCATTCTGGTGATGGCGTCGCGACGATGCCGCGACGCGGGCCCATCGAGCCCGGCTGATCACGCGCTCAGCGATGGAAGAACACCTGCCGCGCCGCGCGTCGGATGGGTGGAGTGGAGAGCAGCAGGTCGACCGGCCAGTCGCACTGTGCGATGTCGAATGCCTTGCGCAGCGCACGCTTGACCCTGTAGCGCGGCGCCGCGCGTTCGGCCTCGCGTTCCGGTGAGGGGCCGCCGTCGCGCAGATGGCGGGCGATGGCTTCGCCGACCGCCCAGCCGTGCCGCCAGGCCGAATGGATGCCGCCGGCGGTCACCGGCGAAACGATGCCCGCGGCATCGCCGGTCAGGATGGCGCCCGGCCGCGCGAGGGGCCGCACCGGGCCGCCGCAGGGAATGAGCCCGGCGCGCACCGCGTCGGCGGTGCGTGAGGCCGGAATGCCCAGGCGCTCGCCCACCTTGCGGCGGAAGGCATCGATGTCGGGCACGCCCGCCCGGTCGGGTCGATGGCGATAGGCCAGGCCCAGTTGCACGCCGGTCGGTCCCTGCGCCGCCCAGCCGATGTAGCCCGGCGCCAGCTTTCGATCGACGAAGCAGTGCAGCGCGCCGGGCTCGGCCAGCTCGGCGCCTGCGAACTCGTGTTCGACGCCGTAGAGGAAATCGCGCACCGTGCCGAGGCCGCAGCGCTGCGCCACGCGCGACTTCGCGCCGTCCGCACCCACCAGCCACGGCGCACGCCCGATGCCGGGCAGATGCCAGCGCCCGCGCGGGTGGTCGGGGTATTCGTCGGCATGGGTGAAGGACTGCATCAGGCGCAGGTCCACGCCCGCGGTCTCCAGCTCGCCGGCCAGCCAGCGCATGAGGTTCGGCGTATCGGTGGTGAGGAAGTAGTAGTCCGGCACCCGCAGCGGCAGGCTGCGCAGATTGGGCGCGTACAGCCGCACGCCCTCCACCCTGCGCACCAGCGTCGGCGGCATCCGGTTGAGCCAGGTCTGCTCGGCGGCTTCCTTCACCACGATGCCGGTGGTGTGCAGCTTCATCCCGGGGTCGCGCTTGCGCTCCAGCACGCACACCCGCAGCCCGTACTGCACCGCCGCCAGCGCGCAGGCGGCGCCGGCGAAACTGGCGCCGACCACGATCAGGTCGAATTCGCGTTCGGGTTGCGCGGCCATGGCGGCTCCGTCGTTGGGGACGGGCGCAGTGTCGGCAAGGTGTGGGGGAGGCGAGTGGGGCGTGTGTGAAGTGGGACTTCACATTCCGGCGTGGGATGCGGGCGCCAGCGTGGGATGCAGGCGGTCGAAGGGCTTTCGCTCGCGCAGCGAGCGAAAGCCTTGCATCTCATCGTGGATCAACAGCGAAGACCGGTCAGCGGTCCCCGCGAAACCCACCGCCACCGCCGCCACGCGGCCCGCGGCCCTGCGGCTTCGCGCCGAAGGGCTTGCCGCCGGCGGGCTTGCCACTCGGCTTGCCACCCGGTTTGCCACCGAATGGCTTGCCTGCGGGTTTCGCGCCCGCCGGCTTCGGGCCGAAGGGCTTGCCACCGGGGCGCGGCTTCTTCGGGCGGTCGAAGCCCTGGGCGAAACCGCTGCCGGCGTGATCGGAAGGGAAGTTGGGGGCATTGCCCGGATGGCCGTACGGCCGGGCCGGGCGCGCCGGCTTGCCGGCGGCACCCGCGTAACCCTGGCCGCCATGGCCCTGGCCTTGCCCACCGAACCCCTGGCCGCCTTCGCCGGCCTGGCCCTGACGCTTGCTCTGGCGCTTGCGCAGGAAGCCCTGGCCCTTCGCGCCCTTCTCGCCGAAGCCGCCTTCGCCCTGGGCGCCCTGGCCCTGGCCACGATAGCCCTGGCCCTGACCCTGCGCGCCGTGGCCCTGGCCACCGGCCGGCTTGCGCGGGGAGAAGGGCTTCTTCGCCTTCGGCCCGGCGTTGCGGTGGCCGGCCGGGCCGGTGTCCACGCCTTCGGGCACGTACCAGGAGCGGAACGCCGCCGGGTTGCCTTCGGGCAGCGGCTTCATCTGGCCCTTCTGGGCGCGCTGCTTGAACGGCTTGCCGTGGGCCTGCTTGGCGGCGGCTTCACCGCTCACGGTCAGGGCGCCGCTGCCCTTGCCGAAACCGCCCTTCTTGTTGCCGAAACGGCCGCGGTCTTCGCGCACATGGTCGAAGCGACGCAGTTCGCGGCCCTCGTCGGCCGTGTTGTGGCCGTTGACGTAGGCCTGGCTGCGGCCTTCGCGGCCGACATGCACGGTGGATTTGGCGGCCTTGCGCTGGCCGATCACCGGCTGCAGGGTGAGGGCCGGCGGCGGGCCTTCCTCCAGTTGCAGGCGGCGACGCAGGGCGTCGACATGGGCCTGCGGCAGCTCCTGCGACTGCCCGCGCAGCAGCGGCTGCGGCAGGCTGACGTCGCCGTAGCGGGTGCGCTTGAGTCGGCTGACCTGGCAGCCCTGCGACTCCCACAGCCGGCGCACTTCACGGTTGCGGCCCTCGCTGAGGGTGACGCGGAACCAGTCGTGGGAATCGGTGCCGCCGATGCGCTCGATCGCGTCGAACTTGGCCGGACCGTCGTCCAGCGCCACGCCGCGGCGCAGGCGGTCGACGATCTTGTCGGAGACATCGTCTTCGCCCTCCGGCGCGCGGATGCGGCAGACGTATTCGCGTTCGATCTCGAACGAGGGATGCATCATCGCGTTGGCCAGCTCGCCGTCGGTGGTGAGCAGCAGCAGGCCGGTGGTGTTGATGTCCAGGCGGCCGATCGCGATCCAGCGCGCGCCCTTGAGCACCGGCAGCGCCTCGAAGATGGTCGGACGGCCTTCGGGGTCCTCGCGCGTGGTCACTTCGCCTTCGGGCTTGTTGTAGATCAGCACGCGCGCGGGCTCCGTGAGCGCGCTGGCGACGAAGCTGCGGCCGTCGATGTCGATGCGGTCGCCGCTCTTCACGCTCATGCCGGTCTGGGCGACTTCGCCGTTGACCTGGACCATGCCGTCGGCGATGCGCTGTTCCAGCGCGCGGCGCGAGCCCAGACCGGCCTGCGCCAGCACCTTGTGCAGGCGTTCTTCCAGGCGGGGTTCGGTGGTGTCGGGAGTTTTTTCGCGCTTCAGCGAAAGAGTGCGGGTTTCACGGCTCATGTCGGGCTCCGGTGCTGTCGTCTTCGTCGACGAGGGCGTTGTCGTCGGGGTGGGCCGCATCTGCGGCATCTCGGGTGGGTTGGAAGGGCGCGTCGTCGCTGTCGGTCGCGTCCGCCGGGTGACGGTCATGCTCGTCGTCGGCGGCGTGCCTCTCGGGCGTGTCGTCGGTGTCGGCAGGGATGCCGGCATCGTGGGGAGCGTGCTCATCGCCCTCATCGGGCGGAGTGTCGTTGGTGGTGGCAGCGGCAGCGGCGTCGTCGACGGCGTCCGCTTCGGCCTCGGTCTCGGCCTGGGCGTCATCGGCAGCCGTGCCGGCATCCGCATCCGCGCCGGACGCCATGCCGTCGGCGGCATCGGCATCCATGGCCACGCCCGCGGCGATGGCCTGGCCGGCCGGCGCCTTCGGCGCATCGGGGTCGGCGAAGGTGAGCTGCGGGTCGAGCTCCGCGAAATCCTTGAGTTCCGACAGCGGCGGCAGGTCTTCCAGGCGGCGCAGGCCGAAGTAGTCCAGAAAGGTTCTGGTGGTGCCGAGCAGTTCGGGCCGGCCGGGCACGTCGCGGTGGCCGACCGAGCGGATCCACTCGCGTTCTTCCAGCGCCTTGATGATGTTGCTGCTCACCGCCACGCCGCGGATCTGCTCGATCTCGCCGCGAGTGATCGGCTGGCGATAGGCGATGATCGCGAGCGTTTCCAGCGTGGCGCGGGTGTACTTCGTCTGGCGCTCGGTCCACAGTCGCGCCACCCAGGCGTGGACGTCGGCCTGCACCTGGAAGCGGTAGCCGGAGGCGGTTTCGACCAGCTCGATGCCGCGCGTGGTGCAGCTTTCGCGCAGGGTGTCGAGCGCGTGTTCGATGCTGCCGTCAGGCGCGGGCTCGTCCAGGGTGAACAGGCCGTGCAACTGGGCGAGCGTGAGCGGCTGCTGCGAGGCGAGCAGCGCGGCTTCGACGATGCGGATGATGAACGATGATTCCATTGCGATGCGGGTGGACTCTGTAGGTCTGCGTGCGTCGGGGGATGTGGCGGGATGTGCGCGGCCGCCGGTGTGCGGGCGCGACGGTGGTCAGGAGCCGTCGGTGTCGTCGACCGGCGCCTCGGCGGGCTCCTCGACGTCCGAGGTGTCGCTGCCGAAGGCCGCGTCCGGGTCGTCGAACTCGCTGCGCAGGCGGCGTGCGGCATCGGCCTCGGCGCTGGCCAGCGACTTGATGTAGATCGGCGTCAGCGGAGCTTCCTGCACCACGTCCAGCAGTTGTTCCTTGGCCAGCTCCAGGATCGACAGGAAGGTCACCACCACGCCCAGCCGGCCTTCGCGCGGTTCGAACAGGCTCTCGAAGCGGTGGAACGCGCCGTCCGACAGCCGGCCCAGCACGTCGGTCATGCGCTGGCGCACGCTCAGCGCCTCGCGGCGGATCGCGTGGCCGGTGAACAGCTCGGCGCGCTTGAGCACGTCATGCAGCGCCAGCAGCATCTCGCGCAGCTCCACCGGCGGCGGCAGCTTCACGCTGGCCCGTTCGGGCACGTGCGCCTGCACCGCGGAGGTGTCGCGGTCCATCCGCGGCAGGCCGTCGAGATCTTCGGCGGCCTGTTTGAAGCGCTCGTATTCCTGCAGGCGGCGGACCAGGTCGGCGCGGGGGTCGTCTTCGTGACCGTCCTCGGCCGGCGGCCGTGGCAGCAGCATCCGCGACTTGATCTCGGCCAGGATCGCGGCCATGACCAGGTACTCGGCGGCCAGCTCGAAGCGCATCTCGCGCATCACTTCGATATAGCGCACGTACTGGCGGGTGATTTCCGCCACCGGGATGTCGAGGATGTCGAGGTTCTGGCGGCGGATCAGGTACAGCAGC
>ERZ1066121.2624-NODE-2624-length-11075-cov-5.510345_pt1 | contig 11075 bp, 10 predicted proteins | sample MGYA00382768_ERZ1066121 | MGnify/ENA primary metagenome ERZ1066121 (study PRJEB33369, sample SAMEA5778351) | biofilm metagenome | biome: Industrial cooling water; feature: Water cooling tower basin; material: Biofilm | place: United Arab Emirates | collected... | reverse complement strand
GTCCGAGGAGAACGTCACCGCGGGGGACTTGCCCGGTTCGCGGGATCCGGTCCAGGGGGCGGGGCCGCTGTCGCACCACCACGCGAAGTTCGGGCAGGTGTCCTCGGCGACCGGTGCCCGGACCGGCTTGGCGTTCGCGTCCGTCGCGGTGACGCGGTAGCGCAGCAGCCAGCGGTGTTTCTGGTACGTCGCCGGCACGCGGACGCTGAACACGCCGTCGCCGGCCTTCGCGTCGCCGTCCTTCCCGTCGTCGTGCATCGGCAGGTCGGTCCAGTCCTTCTCGTACTCGGCGTCCGCCTTCCGGACGTACTTCCCCGGCGCGACGGCCTGCAACTTGAGCACCGGCTTCGTCAGCCCCGCCCCCAGTTTTGCCGTCACGGTCACTGGCACGTCCGCCTTGGGCTGCGCGGGCTCGTGCTGAACCTGCGTGATGAGCGGTTCTGCGGCGGCAGCGAACGAACAGAAAGCGAGCGTGGCGAGCAGGGCCGAAAGTCGCATGGGACGATTCCTGTGACGACGGCGGGATGAACCGGCATTCTACCAGAACGCGGTCACGGCTCCGCGTCCCAGACCACGATCCGCCCGTCCGCCGACCCCGCGGCACCGAGGGTGCCGTCCGCGGAGAACGCGACGCTGCGGAGGGGGCCAACGTTCCAAGCGAAGGATTTCACGGGGGTAAGGGAGTCCGCGTCGAGGAGGAGGACCGTGCCGTCCTCGGAACTCGCGGCGAGGAGGCGGCCCGAGGGGTGGTAGGCGATTGAGGTGAAACTGCCTGTGAGGAACTTTTCGACGGGCCGAGGATCGCCAGACGACCCTCTCCATCGTACGAGTCCCTTTTTACACCGTGCCGCAAAACGATCAGTTCCCGGATGACTGACGAGTTGGACGATCTCCGCCGTCGGTCGATGTCGGATCGGGCGGAGCTGCTTACCTGTTGCCAAGTCGTAGACAAAGAGCAACGAATCGTAGCCGTTTCTGTCAGCCCGAGTTCGCCTTTGACCGGCGAGGAATGCTCCCCCGCCCACAATCACTGTCGCGTCTTCGATCGCATCTGGCGCGGAAGTGAGGTTGATGGCCCAGTCCTGCGTCGCAGGCCCGTCCGGGCGGAGCTTCCAGGCTTGATACCCTGCGTAACCGAACGTGACGCGGGGTTTCGTCCGTGAAACCACAACCGTTATACCGTCCGCTGTCACATCAAATGCGGCGGCGGGGTACAAGACTTCCGGGACAAGCCGAAACGGTTCCGCTGAAGTCGCGGTGACATCGAACCCGAACAACGATCCTTCTGACACGACCAGGATCGTCCGATCTGGCAGGAACTTGAAGAACGGCTCCGCCGCCTGTACGTCCAGCACCTTCGTCGGCGCGTCCGGTTCCGCGAAGTCGAACACCTCGATCCCGCGGTGGTACATCGTCCCCTGGTTCGCCGCGAGGAACCGGCCGTCGGCCGAGAACGCGAGCCGGTGGACGGGGTCGCGGCGGGCACACGACAGGACGCGCATTCGTCACCCCTCCGGCAAGTCGGCGGCGGTCGCGTCGTGGTCGCCGATGCGGACTCGCACCTTGTTCGGCGGGACCGGGCGGAACTGCACGCCAGTCGCGGGGCTCCGGAGCCAGCCGTCCGCGTCGGGTGCGAGTAGCGCGTACGCGGAACCCGCCAGCGTGCGGACTTCGACGGCCTTCGTGTCGCGGTCGAAGACCCAGACTTCGGGCACGCCGAGGGCCGCGTAGAACGGCAGTTTCTCGTAAGTCTCGTCGCCGGGGGCCTGGACCTCGACCGCGACCAGCGGCGCGCCGGCCATGTACTCGATACGGTCGATGGCGAAGCGATCCGGCGTGAGGAGAACCAGATCGGGGATGCGGTAGTTTTTCGTCCAGTCCGGCTCGTCGGCCGGCGCGACGTTGACCTCTTGGTGGACTTCCGCCCCGAGCGGTTTGGCCCAGTTTAGGTGAAGGTAGATTTGCAGGTCGCGGGCGAACCGCTGGTGCGTTCGGTTCGGCATCGGGGCCATGTGCAGCACTCCCTCCCACATCTCGTCCCACTGCGCGATCTCGGACTGCGTCCGCTCCGCGAGCCAGTGGGCGGGCATCTGGTTGATGACGGCTTTCACGGGAACCTCCGAGTTACGCCCCAGGCCGGCGGATGAACCGGCTGACCACGACGCCCGCGGCGAGCAGTCCGCCGGACAGGTAGAACGCCCCGGTCAGGCTGCCGGTCGCCTTCTCGATGAGGCCGCCGATCTGCGGGACGAAGAACGCGACGCCCCAGCCGAGGAACACGAGCCCGTAGTTCAGGCCGAGGTTCTTCGAGCCGTAGAAGTCCGCGGTGATCGCGGGCATCAGGGAGAGCGTGCCGCCGTACTGCCAGAATACGACGCCGACCAGGAAGAAGAGCAGCAACACGTTCCCGGACTCGACGACCATCGGGAGCGTGAACAGGCACAGCACTCCGAGAATGGCGTTGATGGCGTAGGCGTTCGTCCGGCCGAGGGCGTCGGAGTAAGTCCCGGTACCGACCCGCCCCGTGGCGTTCACGAACCCCCCGAATGCGGCGAGTGCCCAGCCGTAACCGGCCCATTGTGGGGACAGCGTCGTCGTAAGCCGGTAGAGCGGAACTGCGTTGTTGATGACAAGCAACCCGGACTGGGCGGACGCCACGAAGAGGAAGACGAGCGCGTAAAACTGCCAGGTTTTGAGCATTTCCCCGGCCGAATGGTCGGGGCCAGTGGTCGGTTTCGTGACCGATGAAGCGGGCGGCCCCGGTGGGACGTGCCCCGCAGGCGGCATCTTCAGGAACTGGGCCGCGACCACGATCACCGCCGCAAACAGTCCGCCGAGTGCCACGAAACTTCCGGTCAAACCGAAGTCGCCAATCAGGCGATTTCCGAGCGGCGCGATATAGATCGCAGCACCACCATAACCCGCGACGACCAGCCCGACGATTAGCCCGCGCCGATGTGGCCCAAACCAGCGAACGGCGGCAGGGGTCGCGGCGGCGTACCCGAACCCCATCCCGATCCCGCCGAGCAACCCGTACCCGAGCACGAGCCCGAGGTACGACTGCGACCACCCCGCCGCGAGGCACCCCGCCCCGAGGAACAGCCCCGCCAGGGTCGCCCCCACCCGAGGGCCGTAGCGGTCTTGCAGCCGACCGCCGGGGATCATCGCCAGCGCGAAGACGAACCCGCAGATGGCATACGGCGTCGTCGCGTCGGCCGCATCGAGGTAGTGCCACCCGCCGTTCGGTGCGGGCATCGCGCTGCCGGGGTCGACGCCGGCCGGCGCGAGGAGGGCGGCCTTCCAGACGCTCCAGGCGTACAGGATGCCGAGGCACAGGTTGACCACCGTCCCGGCGGCGGTCACGACCCACGCCCGCGCGGGAACCGACTGCGGTTCGCCCATGAGAGGATTCCGTTCTGCCCGACGGGATCAAAGAGTTCACCACAAAGACACCAAGTTCACACCAAGATACACAAAGAAATCCGTGTGTCTTCTTTGTGAGTCTTTGTGTGAACTTGGTGTCTTTGTGGTGAATGGTGTTTAGTCCCGCGGCTTCACTTCCCACGCCCACGGGTTCAGCACCGCCTCGCCGACCTGCCGACCCGCCTTGCGGATGAAGTCGCGGATCGGGCCGCGCTTGCCTTCGATGTTCCGGCCGGGGATCAGCGGCTCCGGGTCGCCGGCCGCGTCCGTGACGGTGACCAGGATGTCGACGCCGTTCGCCCCGATGGCCCCGTCCTTCGACATGGCCCGCTTGAACGCCTCGACGTTGCTCGTCGCCAGCCCGACGACAGCCTTTTGCGTCGGGTCCTTGGTCAACCCGGACAGCACCTCGTTCGCCTTCTTCGCGTCGGCGGCAAGGACGGCGTCGCGGAACTGCTCGGCGGCGGCCCGGTCCAGGGAGAAGCGGTACGTCGTCTTCCCGGCGGTGGCCGCGGGTTCGACCTTCACCCCGACGCCGGGGTCGACCGCGGACGCGGCGGAAGCCGTGAGCAGGACCAATCCGGCGAAAGCGAGGGTTCGCATGGCGTCATCCTGGGATGTCGGGTCTTGCCCATTCTACCGCTTCTCCGGGTCGGGGGAATCCGGCTGTAGGGGCGGACAACCGGCGCACTCGTCCCATCTTCTCGCGTTCCTCTTTGACGCTCACCTTGCCCATCTTTACCATCTACTGGGTCCGGCAGAGGGGTCTGTCGGCGGAACGAACACACGTGGGGAACCGGGATGTACAGCCTGATCTTGATGGCCGCGGTCGCCAGCGGGCCGGATACGGCGTCGTTTCACAAGCACACCGGCTACGGCTGCTGCGGGGCCGTGACCGTCGGCTGCTACGGGTCGTGCTACGGCTCCTGCTATGGGGCGTGTTACGGGTCGTGTTACGGCAGCTGCTACAGCGCGTGGTACGCCCCGTACTACAGTGCGTGCTACGGGTGTTGCGGCGGGTGGTCGCACAAGCACCACTGGCGGTCCTCGTGCTGCGGCTGCTGGTCCTCGTGTTACGGGTCCTGTTACGGCAGTTGCTACGGTTCTTGCTACGGCAGCTGCTACGGGTCCTGCTACGGCGGGTGCTACGGCGGGCCGCTGCCGGCGGGGATCACGATCATCTCGAACAACACCGCCGTCGAAGGGCTGCCGGCGATGCCGGCGGCGGCCGCGGCGAACGCCAAGCTGACGATCGAACTGCCGGCGAACGCCAAGCTGTTCGTCGACGGCAAGGAAACCGCCGGCACCGGGGCCAGCCGGCAGTTCCACACCCCGAACCTCACCGCCGGGAAGAAGTTCTTCTACGACTTCCGCGCGGAGATCGAGGTGAACGGCCGGGTGGAGGTCGAAGAGAAGCGCGTCGTCGTGACGGCCGGCGACGTGCTCGCGGAATCCTTCCCGAAGCTGATCGCCGCGGTGAAGGGGACGAACGACCCGGCGGTTCTGACGGTGGCGAAGTAGTGAGTGTGGGGTCGTGATGGGTGGCGAGGTGGTGTGGAAAGAAAGAACTCCCACCAGCCCACCACCTCGCCACCGTCACGACCCCACCACCCCACCGGATCGCCCTTCCCATCTTCCCCCGACTTCCAGATAATGTGCCTCACTCATCCCGGCCGGACGCCGGGTTCTGAACCGAGGCGAATCTCGTGAGCACGTCCCGCTACCTGTTTACCAGCGAATCCGTGTCGATGGGCCACCCGGACAAGGTGGCCGATCAGGTGTCCGACGCGGTGCTGGACTTCTGCCTGAAGCACGACCCGATGAGCCGGGTGGCCTGCGAGACGCTCGTCACGACGGACCACTGCACCGTCGCCGGCGAGATCACGACGAAGGCCCCGCTGACCCGCGTGAACGTGGACAAGCTCGTCCGCGACGCCATCACCGAGATCGGGTACACCGACCACACCATCGGCTTCGCCGCCGACACCGTTCAGATCAACTGCCTGATCCACAGCCAGAGCCCGGACATCTCCGTCGGCGTGGACACCGGCGGGGCCGGCGACCAGGGGATGATGTTCGGCTTCGCCTGCGACGAGACGCCCAGCCTGATGCCGCTGCCCATCCACCTGTCGCACCGGCTGGTGGAGACCCACGCCCAGCTGCGGCGGACCGGCACCCTGAAGTGGCTCCGCCCGGACGCGAAGTCGCAAGTCACGGTCGAGTACAACGGCGACGGCACCCCGCACCAGATCACGACCGTCGTGCTCTCCACGCAGCACGACGAAACCGTGATGGAAGGCACCGGCAAGGCCCGGAAGTTCACCGACGCGGCCCGGAAGGAAATCGTCGAGAAGCTGATCCTGCCGACGCTCAAGGCCGAGCGCCCGGACCTCATCAAGGGCGACATCACCTACCACATCAACCCGACCGGCGTGTTCCTCGAAGGCGGCCCGCACGGCGACTGCGGGCTGACCGGCCGCAAGATCATCGTCGACACCTACGGCGGCCGGGGTCGGCACGGCGGCGGCGCGTTCAGCGGCAAGGACCCGACCAAGGTCGACCGGTCCGCGGCGTACATGGCCCGCTACATCGCGAAGAACATCGTGGCGGCCAAGCTCGCGAAGCGGTGCGAGGTCCAGCTCTCCTACGCGATCGGCTACCCCGACCCGCTGAGCATCTGGGTCGGCACCGAGGGGACGACGGCCCCCGGCGTGACGGAAGACAAGCTCGTCGAACTGATCCGGGCGCACTTCCAACTGACGCCGAAGGGGATCATCGAGAGCCTGAACCTCCGCCGGCCGATCTACCGCGAGACGGCCCGGCACGGGCACTTCGGCCGCGAGAACGCCGAGTTCACCTGGGAAAAGACGGACAAGGCCGAGGCGCTGCGGAAGGCCGCCGGGGTTTGATCTTCACGTAGGGTGGGTCGAGCCGTTTCGGCAAAGACCCACCAGTCCCACAGCAATGTTGGGCCGTGGTGATGCGATTGCGGGTTCGGTGGGTCTTCGCCGAAACGGCTCGACCCACCCTACAAGATTTGGGACCATCATGGACCGCGCGAAAATGCTCCAGGTGCTCGGCCCCGCCGCGGGCGCGGCGGCGGTCGTCGTCCTCGTCGGCGTGCTGGTCGCGATGAACGACTCGGCCGCGACCACTTCTGCGAAGGGGCCGGGCGCGAAGGGCGAGCCGGACAAGACCGACACGAGCGATGCGGGCATGTCGGACGAGATGCCGGCCGCCGACGCGAAGGAATGGCAGGCGAAGCCGAACGGCCTCAAAGTGTGGGACGTGAAGGAGGGCGAGGGCACGGCCGCGACCGCAGCGGCGACCGTGCTGTGCCATTACACCGGCTGGCTCGCGGACGGCGGCAAGGTCTTCGACAGCTCCCGCCGTAAGGGCCGGCCGATCGACTTCCCGCTGGACGGGGTGATCAAGGGCTGGACGCAAGGGATTCCCGGGATGAAGCCCGGCGGCATCCGTCGCCTCTACATCCCCGCCGACCTCGGCTACGGCGAACGCGGCACCCCCGACGGCAACATCCCGCCGGGCGCGACCCTGATCTTTGAAGTGAAACTGCTGAAAGTGTTGTAACCCGTTGGACGTTGCACCCCGGAGAGGATTCCCGATGACTTACGCACTCTGGTCGACGGTCGCCGTCGCGCTGGTTCTCACCCTCGGCATGGCCGGCCTGGGCCGCGCCGCGGACAAGGACGTGCCCGCGTTCCCGTCCCTCGACGACAAGGGCTGGAAGAAGCACGACAGCGGCATGCGCCTCTGGGACGTGAAGGTCGGCGACGGGGCCGAGATCAAGCCCGGCGACACGATCAAGATCCACTACACCGGCTGGCTGACGACCGGCAAGGTGTTCGACAGCAGCAAGAGCCGCGGCGAGCCGATCGAGTTCCCGCTGAAGTCCCTCATCAAGGGCTGGCAGGTCGGCGTCCCCGGCATGAAGGTCGGCGGCGTGCGTCGCCTCGAAATCCCGTTCGAGCTCGGCTACGGCGAACGCGGCACCCCGGACGGCAGCATCCCCGGCAAGGCGACGCTGATCTTCGAGATCGAAGCGCTAGGCACGAAGTAATCAACACGTGTAGCCGCGACGCGGTAGCGGAGCGCGGGGCTCACCCCGCGCTCCGCTACCGCGTCGCGGCTAACCGGTTCGCGCGAACCCATCTCGACCGCCCGTGTCCCTCCTTCACCTCACACGGAGGGGCAAGCCGACTGGCGACGGCACTCGTCTCGAAAACGAGAGAGCCACAAGCCTTGAGGGTTCGACTCCCTCTCCCTCCGCTGCGTCAAAACCGCTCCATTGCTGTCGCGGCTCTTGACCGCCCCGTGGTCCAACGGCCACGACGCCTCTCTTACATAGAGGAAACGGGGGTTCGATTCCCTCCGGGGCGACTCACACGTCGCACGTCGCAATCGCCTGCTTCAGCCCGGCGAGCGGGTCGCGGGTCGGGATGAACTCGTGCCCGACGTAACCGGCGTACTTGATCGCCGTCAGCTTCTTCATGATCGCGGGGTAGTTGATCTCCTGCGTGTCGTCCAGTTCCGCCCGGCCGGGGTTGCCCGCCGTGTGAATGTGGCCGATCACGTCCTTCGTCTGCTCGATCCGCCGGATCACGTCGCCGTGCATGATTTGAACGTGGTACACGTCGAACAGCAACTTCACCCGCGGCGAGCCGACCTTCCGCAGGATGTCCGCGACGAAGTCGAGGTCGTCCCCCTGGTAGCCGGGGTGCCCCTTCATCGGGTGCGAGTCGTCGCGGGTGTTCAGGTGCTCGATGCAGACCGTCACGCCCTTCTTTTCCGCGACCGCCGCCAGGTCCTTCAGGCTCGACACGCAGTTCTTGAAGGCGTCGTCCCGCGCGATCTCGCCGGACTTCGGGTCGTTCGGGTCGACCCACTTGTAGCCGACGAACCCGATCACGCTCGGCACCCCGGCGTCGGCCGCGGCGTCGATCGCCTTGCCGGTCCGCTCCTTCAACTCCGCGTGAAACTTGACGTTGTTGAAGCCGTACTTGAACGGCTCCTTCGGCGTCCCGTTGCCGACGATCGCGCACGTCAGGCCGTGCTTCTTGATCGTGGCGAGGTCGTCCGCCCCGACGAGTTCGACGGACTTCCCGCCGAGCGACTTCGTGACCGCGCAGGTCTTGTCGAGGTCCCACTTCTCGCCGGCGACGTTGAAGCACCAGAACACGACGGAGTGGTTGACGTTGCCCTTCAGGGCGGGCTTGTCGTCGGCGAGCAGGCAGGCCCCGCCGGCGAGGGCGGCACCCGCGGCAATCGCTTCGCGGCGGGACGGACGGGCAGCGGACATCGGGAACACCTCGAAGGGGGGGAGAATCCGGCGGTGCTACTCTACCGCCCCCCGCCGGGTTGACCAACTCGCGGGGGGTGTCGGGTTCGTCCCGGCGGGACGCTCCCGACACCCCCCACGGGTCCGCTACGCGATCCCGCTCACGCCGCGATCCGCAACCCCTGGGCCTGCTTGTACCGCGGGGTGTGGAGCACGATTTCGAGCCCGTTGACGATGCGGTCGCCGCCGCGGCCGTCGATCAGGTTCCGGGCACACCGGTTCATCCCGAGCCGCTCCATCGGGTCGTCGAGGACGATCGCCATCGCCTCCGCCAGCTGCTCGAAGGTCACGTCCGCCGCCCCGCCGAGGAACGTCGCGACGCCCTCGTCGTCCATCCGCTTCGCGTTGAGGACGTGCCGCGGCGTGCCGGGCAGCGTGAGTTGCGGGATGCCGACGCAGCACAGTTCCAGCGACCACGTGTCGCCGCTCGTCAGCGCGACGTGCGCCCGCACCAGCCGGGTCATGAGCTCCTTCGGCTCCGTCACGACCTCCACCTTCCCCCGGCTGTCGGCGGCGAACTCCTTCAGTTCGTGGTACCGCTCGTGGTGCGTGCGGACCGCGATGCTGACCTTGTCCACCTTCGGCAGTTCCAGCAGTTGCTGGGTGCGGAGCAGCGTCTGGTCCGCGACGTCGTCGTCCCCGAAGGCGACGAGGGCGCGGAACGGGCCGGGTTGTTCCGTGGCGCGGATGGTCCGCTGCCGGCGGAACAGGCCGCGAACGAGGGCGAACTTCCGGCCGAGGAGCAGTTGCGTGCCGGCCGCGAGGTCCGGCTTGAACGCCTTCCGGCCGGGGGCGAGGAACGGGTTGACGACGACGTTCGCGGGCAGGGTGACGGCCCCGGACGGGTCGAGGACCAGCACCGCGGCACCCGTGCGGGACAGCGTTTCGACGTACTCCGGGGTGATGCCGTCGCCGGCGAGAATCACGGCGGCCGCGTTCAGCCGGCGGACTTCGCGGACGGTCGCCTCCAGGTCGCCGGGGCCGCCGAGCAGGGACTCGGCGGGTGCCCAGTCGTTGTTCGCCCGGTGGATGCCCTGGGCCAGCGACAGGGGTTCGAGGTAGCTGAAGAAGTGCGTTCCCCGCCGGCGGCGCTGCATGGCCGCGGCCAGGGACTGGCACTGGTAGAGCGGCTCGTAGCCGCGTTCCGGGGTGCCGTCGCAACGAAACAGGATCGGACCGCGCTTCACTTCCATGCGAGCGTTCCCTTGCAGTTCGGGTTGTGCAGGGGCGAACGGCGGCGTTCGTCGTCGGGCAACCGGGCACGCCGACACCCGAAGCGGGTGCAGGCGCAGCGGAGGCGCGACACGGCAAACGTCAGCGGTCGCCGGCAAAAGCCGGGTGGCGCGAAGGGATCGTGCTCGCCAGGATGGGCTTCGGGGTGCGTGTCGGGGTGGGGTCGGCGAGACCGACGTTCGACGCCTCTTCTCCGGCGGGTTCCGTCGGGAACCCGTTCGCCGAGGCCCGCGGGTTCCGGTCCGCGGGGTCTCGGGGCTGGGCCGACGGTTCCGGCGTCGTCCCAGCGGGGCGAATCCTAGTCCGGACTTTCGCCGAAGAACAAGGGCACTTTTTCCGCCGGAATTTGTGGCGTTTCGGGCGACCCTGCGGGTCGCGGAAGGGGTTCTACGTGGAACGAGTTGGGGCACTGAAGCGGTTAGCCGCGAGGCGGAGCCGAGCGCGGGACTCGTACCCACCAGATCCGGCAGCACCTGGCAGGGAGCGCCCTCGCTCGGCTCCGCCTCGCGGCTAACCGAGTTCGCCTTCCCGAAATTCCCGCCGACGCTATGACGCCGTCCGGGTTTCGATTTCGCACGGAGGCGAACGGATGGAAGCGACCAAACAGCGACTCGGCCGCGGGCTCGACGCCCTTCTCAACGGAACCACCCCCGCCGAGCCGACGACCGGCTCCGCGCTCAAGGTCGAGCAGATCGTCCAGAACCCGTACCAGCCGCGAAAGCGGTTCGACGACGACGACCTGAAGCAACTCACCGACAGCGTCCGCGAGCACGGCATCCTGCAGCCGCTCGTCGTCAGGCAGACCGCAGACGGCTACCAGCTCATCGCCGGGGAGCGCCGGCTCCGGGCCGCCCAGCAAGCGGGGCTCAGCGAAGTCCCCGTCCACGTCGTCGCGTTCGACGACCAGCAGGTCTACGAGGCGGCGCTCGTCGAGAACATCCAGCGGGCCGACCTGAACCCGATCGAAAAGGCGGTCGGCTTCAAGGACTACCTCGACCGCTACGGGGTGAAGGTCGAGCAACTCGCCGCGAAGCTCGGCCTCGACCGCACCACGGTGAGC
>ERZ1066121.2623-NODE-2623-length-11076-cov-10.861537_pt1 | contig 11076 bp, 5 predicted proteins | sample MGYA00382768_ERZ1066121 | MGnify/ENA primary metagenome ERZ1066121 (study PRJEB33369, sample SAMEA5778351) | biofilm metagenome | biome: Industrial cooling water; feature: Water cooling tower basin; material: Biofilm | place: United Arab Emirates | collected... | reverse complement strand
GAACGGCTCGGGAGCTGATCAGCCAGCGATCCAGCTCCCGAGCTGATCAGCCAGCGATCCAGCTCCCGAGCTGCTCAGCCAGCTGATGAGCTCCCGCAGCGTGCCCCGCTCGCGTCCCGAGCCCGAGCAGCCGGGCGCATCGCGGATCGCCTGCAGCTGTTCAGGGAACATCCAGCCCTCACCAGCTCCATCAGCTCCAGCAGCGCATCGCGACGCAGACGGTTCAGCTGATCGGCTGAAGCCGGTCGTCTCGCGACGCGCTGATGGCGCTGATGGAGCCGAGGCGGGCTGGATGTTCCCTGAACAGCTGCTGTCCTCGCTCGCCCCGATCTCGCCCCCTCCCCCGCAAACCGTCCGCCCTCCCCGCGTGTCCAAGCACACGAATCCATCACCGATGCTCGCGCATCATTCGTCTGCTTCGGAGCTCATCATGTCTCGTCGTCTCGACGCCTCCATTCGTCCCACCACGACACCGCGCACCTGCACCTCGGCCGCAGTTGCGATGTCGTTGCCGATCGCCCTCGCGTTGCCCTGGTCCGTCGCGGCCGCGCAGCAGCCCGAGGTGCGCATTCGCACGCTCGATCGGCCACTCGCCATTGCCCTCGAAGATGTCGCGCGTGGTGCAAGCAGCGTCTTCGCCGCGCGCCTTGATCCCGATCGCGCGTCACTCGGCGTGAGCCTGCGCACCGGCACCGTCGCGGACACCGCCGGTCTCGAAGTGCTCGACGTGACCGAGAACGGGCCGGCGGCGAAGGCCGGACTCACCGACGGCGTGCGGTTGCTCGCCATCAATGGTGTGTCGCTGCGCATCTCGTCCGACGATGCGAGTGATCCGCTCACCGCCGATGTCGCCTGGCGTCGCCTGCAGCGGGAACTCGGCAAGGTCAAAGCCGGTGACGCGGTGACGCTCACGGTGCAGGATGGGCGTGGGACGCGCACCGTCACGCTGACCACCGTCACGGCGCGCGCGCTCGAGCAGACGCGCTTGGCTGGCGTCACGGCACGCACACCGTCGCGCGAGGAGCGCGCGGCGTCACGCGAGGCACTCGCGAATCGCGCTGCGCTCGGCGTGAGTCTCGCCACCTTGGGGAACGCGCGCGATACACTCGGCGTGTTCGTGTCCAGTGTCGTCACCGACGGTCCCGCAGAACGTGCCGGGATTGTCGAGGGGGATCGGATTGCCGCGATCAACGGCGTGGATCTGCGCGTGCCGCGCGAAGACGTCGCCGATCCCATGGCCGGACAGGCCCGCGTCTCGCGTCTGCAGCGTGAGCTCGCCAAGGCCGCTCCGGGTGCGACGATGACGCTGCGGGTGTACAGCGGGGGCCGCACACGTGACGTGACCGTGACGGCGGGCAAGGCTTCTGACGTGGGACCGGAGGGGGTGCGCTTCGAGTTTCGGACCGGCCCGGGCGAGGCGATGCTGCCGTTGCGCACACTCGCCCCACGCGCGGGTCGCTCGGCGCTCTAGGAACGACAACCAAACGGGTCCGGCTCGCGTTAACTCGGTAGCGCGCTCGTCGCGGTGTGCGACGGGCTGTCCCCGAGCCGGACCCCCATGACGTTCGTTTCTTCGACACCGCGTAACGCGCTGGCTGCTTCGGCTCTGCTGGCCGGCGTGATGCTCTCCGCGTGCAAGGACACGCCGCCGCCCACACGTCCGGCGCCCGTGGTGGCGGTCGAGACGGTGGAGCGGGCCGATCTGCCGTATCTCGTGCTGGCCAACGGCGAAGTCGAACCCAATCGCTTTGTTGCCGTGCAGCCGCAGGTCACGGGACTGCTGACGCGCGTGGCGTTCAGCGAAGGTGACGAGGTGCGGCAGGGGCAGGTCCTGTTCGAGATCGATGGGCGCCCGTTCCGCGCCGAGCTCGATCGCGTTGAAGGCGTGCTCGCGCGCGATGAGGCGCAGCTCGCGCGCGCGCGGACCGATTCGACGCGCTACGCGACACTCGCGCGTGATGGCTACGTCACGCGTGAGCAGTTCGACCAGATTCTCGCCGAACTGCGGGCGCTGTCGGCGACCGTGGCGGCAGATCGTGCGTCCGTCGATCGTGCCCGGTTCGATCTGTCGAACGCCACGGTGCGCGCGCCCATCTCGGGTCGCACCGGTCGACTCGCGTTCCGCGAGGGCAATCTGGTGCGGGCACTCGGTGAGACGCCGCTCATCACGATCAACGAAGTGCGTCCGGTCCTGGTGCGCTTCGCGGTCCCTGAGGCGGACTTCGCCGAGTTGCGTGCGCGCGCGGGGCTCGATCGCGCGCTGCCGGTCCGCATTCGACCATCCGTGGGTGACACCGCGCGTCGCATCGCAGGGGTGCTCGCGTTTGTCGACAATGCCGTCGATCGCAGCACCGGTGCCGTCACGCTCAAGGCGCGCGTGGACAATACGGACGGCGCGCTCTGGCCCGGCCAGTTCGTGCAGGTCGCACTCGAGCTCGACATCGAGCGTGATGTGGTGAGTGTGCCGAGCCAGGCGGTCGTGCAGGTTGCCACGACAACGTTCGTCTTTCTCGTGGACGCCGACGGCACGGCGCGGCGCACGCCCGTGACACTCGGGCGACAGGCCGGCCAGCGCGCGGTGATCGCGAGTGGCCTCCGTGGCGGCGAACGATTGATCGTGGGCGGACAGGAGCGTGTGTCCGATGGCATGAAGGTCCAGGTCCGTGATCCGAGCGGTACGCCGTCCACGAATGCGACAGCACGTGACTCGACGCCGCGACCGCCAACCGACAGTGGGCGATCGACAGATTCGACGGAGCGTGGCGCATGAACCTCAGCGGCCCGTGGGTGCGGCGCCCCGTCATGACGACGCTCGTGATGACGGCGATGCTGGTGTTCGGCGTGTTCGCCTATCGCGAGTTGCCCGTGAGCGATCTGCCCACGATCGACTATCCCACCATCTCCGTCAACGCCGCGCTGCCGGGCGCGAGTCCGGAAGTCATGGCGTCCACGGTGGCCACACCGCTCGAGCAGGCGTTCGCGACCATTCCGGGCATCGAGGATATTTCCTCGCAGAGCACGCAGGGCGCCTCCAACATCAACCTGCAGTTCTCGCTGTCGCGTGACATCGACGGCGCGGCGAATGATGTGCAGGCGGCCATCGCCAGTACGCTGCGCAACCTGCCCGAAGGCATTCAGCCGCCCACGTATCGCAAGTCCAACTCCGATGCGACGCCCATCCTGATCATGAGCATGAGCTCGGATCAGTTGACACGCACGGAGCTCAACGAGTGGGCCGAGACCTTCCTGGCCCAGCGACTGTCCACGATCGAGGGCGTCGCGCAGGTGCAGGTGTACGGCTCGGCAAAGTTCGCGGTGCGCATCCAGCTCGATCCCGGCGCCATGGCGTCTCGCGGCATCGGCATCGATGAGGTGCAAGCCGCCGTCTCCGCGGGCAACTCGGCGCTGCCGGCCGGTGTGCTCATGGGGCCGAACCAATCGTTCACGGTACAAGCCACCGGGCAGTTGCGCAGCGCCGCCGAGTTTCGACAGCTGGTGGTCGCGTATCGGAATGGCGCGCCAGTCCGCCTCGGTGACCTCGGGCTCGTGGTCGATGACGTCCAGAACAACCGCACGACCAGCGAAGTGAACGGTCGGTCGAACATCGCCCTCGCCATCATCCGACAGCCCGGCACGAACACGGTGGCGGTCGCCAATGCGGTCAAGGCCACGGTCGAGGAGCTGCGTCCACAACTGCCGGCCAGCATCGTGTTCCTTCCGCTCTTCGATCGTGCCATCACGATCGAGGAGTCGGTACACGATGTGCAGTTCACACTGCTGCTCACGCTCGCGCTCGTCGTGCTCGTGATCTTCCTGTTCCTGCGCAACGTGCGCGCGACCTCGATCCCGTCGCTGGCGCTGCCGTTTTCGGTGGTGGGCACCTTCGCGGTGATGTGGGCGCTCGGCTATTCGCTCAACAATCTCACACTGATGGCGCTCACGCTGTCGGTGGGGTTCGTCGTGGACGACGCGATCGTGATGCTGGAGAACATCGTGCGCCACCTCGAAATGGGAAAGCCGCCCGTCCAGGCTGCACTCGATGGCTCGCGCGAGATCAGCTTCACGATCCTGTCCATCACGTTGTCGCTGGTGGCCGTCTTCATCCCGATCATGTTCATGCCGGGACTCGTGGGCCGTCTGTTCCAGGAGTTCGCCGTCACGATCGGCGTCGCGATTCTCGTGTCCGGGTTCGTCTCGCTGACGCTCACGCCGATGCTCTGCTCCCGCTGGCTGAAGGGCGATGAAGGCCACGCCAGCACGGAGGGCCGCTGGCGCTCGGTGGAGCGGTTGTATCAGGCCGGTGAATCGAGCTACGTGCGCTCGCTCAACTGGGTCATGCAGCACCGGCCCGCCACGATGGTCTTCAGCTTCCTCACGCTCGGCGCCACGGTGTGGCTCTTCATGGCGATCCCGAAGGGGTTCTTGCCGAGCGAAGACACGGGACGTGTCGAAGGCTCCACGCTCGGTCCCGAAGGCATCGGCTTCGACGCCATGGTCGCACGCCAGACGCAGGTGGCGGACATCGTTCGCGCGCATCCCGCCGTCGAGACCGTGCTGTCGAGTGTTGGCGGCGGTGGACGCGCCTCGACCGGCAACAACGGGCGCCTCATCGTACGTCTCAAGCCACGTGATCAGCGTCCTCACGTCGATGTCGTCATGCGCGAGTTGCAGCGCGCCGTGTCCGTCGTGCCCGGCATGCAGACGTTCTTCCGCAATCCGCCGCCGATCTCGATTGGCGGATTCCGTTCCAACAGCGCGTATCAGATCACGCTGCAGGGGACCGACATCGCGCAGCTGTACACCGCCGCACGCGCATTCGAACAGAAGATGCGCCAGCTCGATCTCGTGGAAGGCGTCACCAGCGATCTGCAGATCGGCAACCCGCAGGTCTCGGTCGATATCGACCGCGAACGCGCCGCGTCGCTCGGCGTCACCGCGAACCAGATCGAACGCGCCCTCTACAACGCCTACGGCTCGCGCCAGGTCTCCACGATCTTCACCCAGACCAACCAGTACTGGGTGATCATGGAGTTCAAGCCCGAGTATCAGCGCGATGTCGAAGCGCTCAAGCTGCTGCACGTGCGCTCGAGCGACGGTACGCTCGTGTCGCTTGGCGCCGTCGCACGCTTCTCGCGCGGACTCGGCCCGCTGTCGGTGCAGCGCGTGGGCCAGCTGCCGGCCGTCACCATCTCATACAACACGCGCCCCGGTGTCGCACTCGGCACTGCCGTCGACGCCGTGCAAACGCTCGCGCGCGCCGAACTCCCGCCCGACATCACCACGAGTCTCACGGGTGACACGAAGGCCTTCGCCGACGCGCAGGACGGCCTGCTGCTACTCCTCGTCGTCGCGGTCTTCGTGATCTACGTCGTGCTCGGCATCCTGTACGAGAGCTACATCCACCCCGTCACGATTCTCTCGGGCCTGCCATTCGCCGCTGTCGGGGCATTCGCCACGCTGCTCATCTTCGGCAAGGATCTGAGTGTCTACGCCTTCGTCGGCGTGATCCTGCTCGTGGGGCTCGTGAAGAAGAACGCCATCATGATGCTCGACTTCGCCATCGAGGCCGAACGTGATCGCGCGCTCGATGCCACCACCGCCATTCTCGAAGCCGCACGCGTTCGCTTCCGTCCCATCATGATGACGACCTTCGCGGCGATCATGGGTACGCTCCCCATCGCCGTCGGTTACGGCGCCGGCGCGGAGTCCCGTCAACCGCTCGGCCTCGCCGTCGTGGGTGGCATGGCCTTCTCACAGCTGGTCACGCTCTACGTCACCCCGGTCATCTACACCTACTTCGACGAGTTCCGGGCGTGGCGCGCGCGAGGGAAGGTGACGGTCGTAGTGGGGGAGAGGAGGCTGCGGGGGGCGACGGGGGCGTAGCCACGGAAACGGGGCGTAGCCACGGAAACGGGTGGGGCGAGCGGCACGCATCGGGGCGCGTGAGCAGCTGTTCAGGGAACATCCAGCCAGGGCCAGCTGCAGTCAGCTCCATCAGCTTCCCGCACGATCGCGGTGGGGCAGGCGTTCGCGACGACAGAGACAGTGTCGTGCTCGGCCACCGCTCAGCTGGTCAGCCGCGCCGCGCTGTGCGCGGCGAAGCCGAGCGTTCGCGCTGCGCACGGCTCCGCTCGGAACACACGCCACCCACCCCGCGACGACGGTGCAGGAAGCTGAAGGAGCTGACCGCAGCTGGCCCTGGCTGGATGTTCCCTGATCAGCTGCTCACGCGCCCCGTGGCCGGCCCTGGCACCACCCGTTTCCGTGGTACGCCCCCTACTCGCCCAGAACCACTCGGATCGCCCGATCCAGCTCTTCCACGCGGAAGGGTTTCTGGAGGAAGGCCGCGAGTCCGCGGCCGACGAAGAGGCGTGTGACTTCCTGTTCGTTGTAGCCGCTCATGAGGATGACTTTGAGGGCGGGTGATGCGTTGCGCAGTTCGCGGAAGGTCTCCTCGCCGTTCAGCCCGGGCATCGTGAGGTCGAGCAGCACCAGGCGGAAGCGATCGGGTTGCTGCCGCACCATCGTGATCGCCTCATCACCGGTCGCGGCTTCGTCGACTTCGAAGCCACGACGGCGCAGGAGCGCGCGTGTCACGGCGCGCACGCTGGGTTCATCGTCGACGATGAGAATCGTGCCCGCGCCACGCCATTCGGACGCGACGGGCGAGGATGCTTCTTCGAGGGCGGCGGAGTGCACCGGGAAGTGCAGCTTCATCGAGGTGCCGCGACCCACTTCGCTGTACACGCGAATGGCGCCGCGATGGCCGCGCATGATGCCGAGGGTGGCGGCGAGGCCCAGGCCGCGACCGGTGAACTTCGTGGTGAAGAACGGATCGAAGATGCGGGCGCGTGTTGTCTCGTCCATGCCGTCGCCTTCGTCTCGCACTTCGATGAAGACATAGCGGCCGGGTTCGGCCTCCGTACCGGTGACGCACTGCGCGATGTAGTCGGCGTCGAGCGTCTGTTCGCCAGTGTGCACGTGGATCAAACCTCCGTTCTCCGGCAGCGCATCGGAGGCGTTGGTGATGAGGTTCATCACGACCTGACGGAGCTGCGTGACATCGGCCTCGATGGCCGGTAGCCGATCGGCAAGTTGCAGCCGCACCTGCGCATTGCGTGCGACAGCCGTTCGCAGCAGGGCCGTCATCTCGCGCACGACGGCGGAAGCATCGACCGGCTCCACCACGAAGCGGCCCTTGCCCGCGTAGGCCAGCAGCTGGCGCGTGAGTTCGGCGGCGCGTTGGGCCGCCTGCTCGATTTCCGCGACGCTCTGTCGCACGGGGGAATCGCTCGACAGGTCGAGCAGCGCGAGTGAGGCATTGCCGAGAATGCCGACGAGCAGGTTGTTGAAATCGTGCGCGATGCCGCCGGCGAGTACGCCGAGCGATTCGAGCTTCTGCGCCTGCTGCATCTGTGCTTCGAGTTGCGCGCGTTCTTCGGCGGCACGCAGCTCTTCGGTGACATCGCGCACCGTCCCGACCACGCGCGCGGCTTCATCGTGCTGATCGCGTACGGTGAAGAAGTTGGCGTCGAAGGTGCGGACCTGTCCATCGCGGCGCACGATGCGGTGGCGCAGACGCTCGGTACCGCCGGAGATCAGGGCGCGCTTCCACGTGTTTCGCACCGACTCGAGGTCGTCAGGATGGATGAACGACTTCGACGCCTCGTGGTCCACCGCGGTCGCATCGAGCTCGCCCGGCTCGAAGCCGAGCATGCGGTAGAGATGATCCGACCATTCCGACTGTCGCAGTCGCAGGTCGCGCACGAAGGTGCCGATGTGCGCCGACTCCTGCGCCAATCGCAGCGTCTGCTCGCTGCGACGCACGGCGTCCGCGTTGCGCTTCTCCTGCGTGATGTCACGGAGCGTGGCGATGAGGCCGTCTTCCATGGGGTACGCGAGCACCGTGAACCAGGCGTCCGCTTCGGGGCGATACTCCTCGAAACGGAGCGCGACGCGCTCACGCAGCACGCGGCGATACTCGCGGTAGAAGCCGGAATCGATGAGTCCGGGGTAGCGATCCCACACCACCACCCCCGTGAGATCCTCCGATGGGTCCTCCGACAGTGCGAGTCCCGCCGGATTGACGTAGCGCACGCGCTCGTACGCATCGAGTACGAGCACGGGGACGGGGTTCGCCACGATCAGCGCGATCTGCTCGGGACGCAGGGGAACGAACGGGGGCAGGGCAGTCATGCGGAACCTCAATAAGCAGGGCCGAGCACAATGGCGCCAAGAAGGAGACGGTCGAGCGCGCGCCAGAATCCGCGGAAAGTCGGATCGTTGGCGAAGAGCACGGCGTGCCCGTCGCCCACGGGCTCTTCAATGACAAGCGCAGAGTTACGGAGCGCGCGTTCCGTGTTCCCGGGGAAGGTGAAGCCGGCGCGCAGCAGCGGACCACTCGGCGCAAACACGGCGACGTTCGTGCCCGTCCGTGCGAGGCCAAGCACACCACGTCCGCCTGACAGCGCCGTGAGGCGCGGTGCACGGTGCCCTGCGGTCAGCCAGTGTGTGCGATCGAGGACGACATCGTAGTGCCCACCGGGAAACGATTCGATGGCGGTGGTGTCGGCCCCCGGACTGCTCACGCCGATGAGCTCCGTGCCGGCCCGTGTGGGCCGGCTCGAATCCGGCGCACTCTCGGTGGTGCGCGAGCGTCGCCGTGCGGACGTGAGCCCGACATCCTCGCGCGCGACCCAATCGGAAGCGCCGCCGTACGTGATGAGCGTTCCACCCGCCGAAATCCACTCGCGAAGGGCTTCGCCCTTGCCGAGTCGCTGCGTCAGCACTCCCGACGATGCTTCGGGGATGATGAGCACGTTGAAGCGCGACAGATCACCGAGGCGATTCCAGCCGAGGTGCGTGAACGGAATTCCGTAGCGACGCTCGAGTGTCCACCAGAGGGCGCCAAAGCTCGTCTGCGTCACGCCATCGTCGCCCACGATCGCGATGCGCGGGAGGGTGAGCGGCGTGACTTCGCCATCGCCGATGCCGAACTGGCTGCGCTCCGTCATCGCGCTGTTGACCGCGTGGACCTGTACACCGTGGCGCACCGCGAGCGCCTGGAGCGAATCATGCAACGATGCCGGGTTGCGTGTCGTGCGGACGATGAAGGTGCCGCGCGGCCAGTCGCGTCCGCCGGCCTCGAACTCGCGATTGCCCACGGCCACGCGGAAGTCGCGCTGCAGCAGGTGGTAGGCAAGCGCGCGCGCACCCGTCTGCACTGGCGTGAAGAGGTACGCGCTCTGCGCCCGCGCGCCGTCCACGATCCCGGACGCGATCGTCACGGGAAGCCGTTCGCCATTGATCAACGCACCGTCGCGCGGCGTCGTGAGGCGATCGCCGCTGAACGTGGGTGCGTCCTCCGTCCACCAGGTGTCCACGCCGTAGGCGACCGGCAACGACCACGCTGTGATATCGTAGAACTCGTAGCCTTCCCGTGTGCCACCGCTGCCGCGTCGCTGGTTGCGCGCGAACCGTTCGTACTGCGTGGCGGCAAACACGGAATCGAGGGTGGGCGACGGTTCGAGCAGACTGCGCGCGAGCTTGCCCTGCGGCTGCGCGAGGTCCACGACGTACGACCCCACCGGAAACCGCTGCACCCCAACGCGATCGTCCGCGTACGCGTGCGCCCGCGTGGAGGTAAAGTCGGCCGTGATGCGTGAGACTTCGATGCCGGCGCGCAGCAGCGCCGCGGCGAGTTCGGCCGCGCGTACCGGATCGTCGCCGGGCGTGAACACCACACGCTTCATGGACGCTGTCCGCCCTTCGGCCACCGCCGCGCGCCGCGCAGCGAGGTAGTCGCGTACCCGTTCGGTGTGCCGCGAGCCGACCGCTTCCAGTGTTGCCATGGCCGTGGTGAAGTGCTTGGCCACACCGTCGCGCAGTGACAACAGCGTGCCGTCTTCCCGACGCCAGAGCAATCCCTTCCACCCACCACCATCGGTCTCGTACGTCATGCCGGTCGCGCCCGTGAGCGACGGCCACGTGTCGAAGTAGCCCGGGTAGTACAGGTCGAAGTCATTCCGCACGAAATACATCCAGCCATACCGATCGAACGCCTTTGCATTGGCCTGCCCGATCACATCGAGCCACTTGCGCGATTCGGCGCTGACGTTCGCATTGATCGGACGTGCCGCCGGCGGGAAGAAGTAGCTCGTCGTGTGACCGTGCTGATCGACCGCCACCATGGGATGCCACCGCAGCATCGCCTGCGTCATCGCCTGCGTCTCGAGCTGCGTGATCGCCATGAGGTCGCGATTCATGTCGAAGCGATAATGATTGAATCGCCCCTGAATGCTCCACGGCTCGCTGTGCTCGTACGACCCGTTGTCGGGGTTCGCCATCGCGATGGAGTGGTACCACACGGTGAACCGCTCGTGGCCGTCGGGGTTCGCCGACGGATTGAGCACAAGCAACGTGTTCTTGAGCATCGCGAGCGTCGCCGGCTCGTCGCTGGCCGCGAGCTGATACAGCAAGGCGATCGCACTCTCGAACCCCGGCGACTCATTGCCGTGAATGCTCTCGGAGATCCACACGACCGCCGGCACACGGGCCGCGATGGCGTCGAGCTCCGCTTCGCTCGCGCCGCGCGGATCCGCGAGACGATCGAGATCCGTGCGGATCGCGTCGAGCCGCGCAATGTTCTCCGGCGCCGACACGAGAAACACCTGCATGCGGCGCCCCTCGGCCGTGACACCGATCGGCTCAACCTTCACGCGATCGGACGCTGCCTGCGCCATCGCCATCAACGCCCGCTGCTGTTCGCTGTACTGCGTGTTGCGCGCGCCGATCTCATACCCGAGCAGCGACGCAGGCGTCGGCACCGATGGCCGATACGGACCGCGTGCGGTGAACGAAAACCGTCGGTCGTCGCGCAAGGTATCACCAGCGAACTGCACCTCGATGGGGAGGGACTGCGCGTGCGCGCGCACCATCGGCAAGGCGGACAGCAGCAACGCCACGGGGAACGAGAAGCGAATCATGGGCAGGGCAGAGTGTGGGATTCTGATAATGGAAGTCTAGGGAAACTCTGATCAGGTAGGAATCGCGGATCGTGTGGAAAGCGTGTGCGTC
>ERZ1066121.2615-NODE-2615-length-11123-cov-64.204012_pt1 | contig 11123 bp, 10 predicted proteins | sample MGYA00382768_ERZ1066121 | MGnify/ENA primary metagenome ERZ1066121 (study PRJEB33369, sample SAMEA5778351) | biofilm metagenome | biome: Industrial cooling water; feature: Water cooling tower basin; material: Biofilm | place: United Arab Emirates | collected... | reverse complement strand
GCGTGGCCTCGCAGGACACGACCATGAGCTTCGGCGCGCAGGTCGAGGCCACCGGGCTCGAGTACAACGCGACCAACCTCGACGCCCTGTTCTGCCAGCGTCGCAACCTGCTGTCGCCGTCCTTCATCCGCATGGTGCGCGAGATCCTGCGCTTCTATCGCGAAGCGGGCGCGCTTCTGAAAGACCCCGCCCCCGGCCCGTCGCTGGGCGAGTACCTCGAACAGAACCGCTACTCGACGCTGTTCCGCGACGCCCATCTGATCCCGATGGCCTCGGCACTGTGGTCCTCGCCTTCGGCGACGATCCTCGACTTCCCGGCCAAGTACCTCGTGCGCTTCATGGACCACCACCGCATGCTGCAGGTGGAGGGCCGCCCGCAGTGGCGGGTGGTGAAAGGCGGCTCGTCGACCTACATCGAGGCGATGAAATCCCGCTGGACGGTCGACGTGCGCCTGGCCTGCCCGGTGCAGCGCGTCACCCGCGACGAGGGCGGCGTGAACGTGAAGCACGTCGGCGGCGAGGACCGCTTCGACGCGATCGTCATCGCCACGCACAGCGACACCGCGCTGGCGCTGCTCGGTGACGCCGACCCCGTCGAGCGCGAGGTGTTGGGCGCGATGCCCTACCAGCGCAACGAGGTGGTGCTGCACACCGATCGCCGCTTGCTGCCCACGCGCCGCAAGGCCTGGGCCGCGTGGAACGCCTTCGTGCCCGCCGACCCGAAGGCCGAGTGCTCGGTGAGCTACTGCATGAACCTGCTGCAGGGCTTCGAGTCGCCCGAGCCCTTCGTGGTCACGCTGAACCGCACCGCCGCCATCGACCCGGCCAAGGTCATCGCGACGATGACGTACCACCACCCGGTCTACACCCACGCCAGCGTGGCCGCGCAGTCGCGCGCCGGCGAGATCAACGGCCGGCGCAAGACCTGGTTCGCCGGCGCCTACTGGGGCTTCGGCTTCCACGAGGACGGCATGCGCGCGGGCGTCGAGGCCGCGACCGGGCTCGGGGTGCGATGGTGAGCGCGCGCGGCGCCGACGGAAGCGACCAACGGCCGGCGCCCGCGGGCCTGGGCCTGCGGAGCGCCGTCTACGAGGGCCGCGTGCGCCACCGCCGAACGGCGGTCGCCCGCAACGACTTCAGCTACCGGATCTTCCAGCCCTTCCTCGATCTCGCCGAGCTCGACCGCGTCTTCGCGAGGCGCTGGTTCTGGTCGGTGAACCGCCGCAACCTCGCGGAGTTCCGCCGCAGCGACTATTTCGGTGATGCGTCGCTGCCGCTCGACGTCGCGGTGCGCCAGCGCGTCGAGGCCGAACTCGGCCGCGCCGCACCCGGCCCGATCCGCCTGCTCACCCACCTGCGCTATTTCGGCTACGTGCAGAACCCGGTGAGCTTCTACTACGGCTACGCCGCGGACGGCGAAACGCTCGACTGGATCCTCGCCGAGATCACCAACACGCCGTGGGGCGAGCGCCACGCCTACCTGCTGCCCGCCGAGCGCGCGGAGAAAAAGGGCCGCGCGCTGCACTTCGGCTTCGACAAGGCGTTTCACGTCTCGCCCTTCCTGCCGATGGACCGCCGCTACCACTGGGCGTTCACTCCGCCGGGCGACGACCTGTTCATCCACATGGACGTGCTCGCAGGCGAGTCGCGCGAGTTCGACGCCACGCTCACGCTGCAGCGCCGGCCGCTGCAGGCCGACACGCTGGCTTCATGCCTCGCCGCGTATCCCTTGCTCACCGTCAAAGTCGCGGCCGCCATCTACTGGCAGGCCCTGAAGCTGAGCCTCAAGCGCGTGCCTTTCCATCCCCACCCGAACCCGGACGCCCGCCTGTGAGCCTGCCTGCCGACGTCCTGCCGAACGAACCGACCGAACACGGCGGCATCGACCGCTGGCTGCGTGCGCGGCTCATCGAGCGTCTCGCCGGCCTGCGCCGCGGCACCCTGATCTTGAGCGACGCGCTCGGCGAAACGCGGCTCGGCGACGCGGAGCCCGCGCCCGGCGCGCCGTTCGTCCGCCTGCGCGTGCACGATCTGGAAGCCTATGGCCGCATGGCCACCGGCGGCTCGGTCGGCGCGGCCGAGGCCTACATGGACGGCCAGTGGAGCTGCGACGAGCTCGTCGACCTGGTCCGCCTGCTGGTGCTCAACCGCGACCTGCTCGACGCGATGGAGGGCGGCCTCGCGCGCGTCTCCGGCGCCGCGCTCAAAATCGTCCATGCCCTGCGCCGCAACACCCGCGCCGGCTCGAAGAAGAACATCGCCGCGCACTACGACCTCGGCAACGACCTGTTCCGACTGTTCCTGTCGGACGACCTGATGTACTCGTCGGCGCTCTTCGCTTCGCCCGACGAACCGCTCGAAGCGGCCTCGTTCCGCAAGCTCGAGCGCATCGGCCGCAAGCTCGAGCTGAAAGCCTCCGACCACCTCGTAGAGATTGGCACCGGCTGGGGCGGCATGGCCCTGCACGCGGCGCAGCGCTTCGGCTGCCGCGTCACCACGACGACGATCTCGAAGGAGCAGCACGCGCTGGCCACCGAGCGCGTCGCGCGCGCCGGCCTGTCCGATCGCGTCACGGTGCTGCTCGAGGACTACCGCGACCTCACCGGCCACTACGACAAGCTGGTGTCGATCGAGATGATCGAAGCCATCGGCCACCAGTACCTCGACACCTACCTCGCGAAGTGCGCGGCGCTGCTGAAGCCCGACGGCCTCGCGATGGTCCAGGCCATCACCATCGAAGACCACCGCTACGAGCAGGCGCTGCGCTCGGTGGACTTCATCAAGCGCCACATCTTCCCGGGCAGCTTCATTCCGTCCATCAGCGCGATCACCGGCGCGATGGGCCGCAGCACCGACCTGCGCCTCGTGTCGCAGGAGGACTTCGGCACCAGCTACGCGGTGACGCTGCGCCACTGGCGAGAGCGCTTCATGGCCCGCCTGCCCGAGGTGCGCGCGCTCGGCTACGACGAGCGCTTCATCCGCATGTGGGAGTTCTACCTCGCCTACTGCGAGGGCGGGTTCCTCGAGCGCTCGATCGGCGTCTCCCAGCTCCTGTTCGCGCGACCGCGCAACCGCCGCGAGGCGTGGATCCCGGCGCCCGAGGCGGCGTGATGTCGCGGGGTTTCGCTATCGCCAACCTGCTGGGTTTCCAGGCGGTCTGGTTCGCCGCCGTGATCGGCGCCTCCAGCGGGTACGCGTGGGCCGGGCCGGTCGCCGCGCTCGTCTTCGCCGCGGCGCACTTCGCCTTCACCCCGGATCGCCCCGGCGATGCGCGCCTGTTGGCCATCGCGCTGGCCATGGGCGTCGTCGCCGACAGCGCCCTCGTGCTGGGCGGCTTGCTGACCTTCGTTAGCCCGTGGCCGTGGCCGTCGCTGGCGCCGCTGTGGATCCTTGCCATGTGGGCCGGCTTCGCGCTGACGCTCAACCACTCGATGGCGTTCCTGCGACACCGACCGGCGGCGGCCGCCGTATTCGGCATCGTCGGCGGCCCGCTCGCCTACTGGGGAGCCGCGCGCGGCTGGGACGCGGTGCGCTTCGACGCGGGCCTGGTTCCGGCAATGGTCGCGCTCGCCGTGGTCTGGGGCATTGCGCTCCCGGCGCTTTACGCCCTGCAAGGGGGCAGCCGCATTGCGCCCCGCGCGCCGGATGCGCCGGCGTGAGCTTCTGGGGAATCGTGCTGCTGAGCTGGGTCGGCGCCGCGATCGGAATGGCCGCGGTGTGGGCCTTCGCGATGCGCGTCCGCAACGTCGGCTACGTCGACGTCGCCTGGGCCGGCCTGATGGCGCTGGCGGCGCTGTTCGCCGGCCTCGCCGGCGAGGGCGACGAACTTCCCCGGATGCTCGTCGCGCTGTTCGGCGGGATCTGGGGCGCAAGGCTCTGCCTGCACCTGCTCCACCGCGTGCTTCGCGAACCCGAGGATGGCCGCTACCAGGCCATGCGCGCCGCCATCGGCGACTCGCCGTTCCGCTGGTTCCTGTTCTTCCAGGCGCAGGCGCTGGTGGTGGGCCTTTTCGCGATTCCGTTCGCGGCCGCCGCCGGGGCCGATGCGGACGGCATCGAGCCGCTGATGCTCGCGGCCGTCGCGGTCTGGCTGGTGGCGATCGGCGGCGAGACGCTGGCCGATCGCCAGCTCGACGCGTTCCGCCGCGATCCGGCCAATCGCGGGCGCATCTGCCGGGATGGCCTGTGGGCCTGGTCCCGCCATCCCAACTATTTTTTCGAGTGGGTGCACTGGTTCGCCTACGTGCTGCTCGCCGCCTGCGGGCCCTACCTGCTGTGGAGCCTTGTCGGCCCGGTCGTGATGTTCGCGTTCCTGTGGCGCGTCTCGGGTATCCCGTGGACGGAGGCGCAGGCGCTGCGCAGCCGCGGCGAGGCCTACCGGCGCTACCAGCGCGAGGTCAGTGCATTCTTCCCATGGCCGCCGAAGGCGGCTCCCCCTTCCTCCGACTGAGCATCCCATGGCGTTGATCGACCTGTGCGAACGCGGCCTCATCCCTGATGTCCTCACCCGCCGCGGCATCCGCAGGCTCTGTGCCCAGCGACTGCGCGACGAGCACCTGGCCGACCTCGAGCGCGCCGACGCGCGCTACCGGACGCTGCTCTCCGAGCTGCGCGGCAGTCCCATCGCGATCGAGACCGCGGCCGCCAACGCGCAGCATTACGAAGTGCCGACGCGGTTCTTCGAACTCTGCCTCGGTCGGCGGCTCAAGTACTCGAGCTGCTACTACCCGGACGGCAACGAGACCCTCGACGAAGCCGAGGAAAAGATGCTCGCCCTGTACGGCGAGCGCGCCGAGCTGAAGGACGGCCATCGAATCCTGGAATTGGGGTGCGGCTGGGGTTCGCTGACGCTGTGGATGGCCGAAAGGTTCCCCAATTCGCGCATCACGGCGGTGTCGAACTCGCGTACCCAGCGCGAGCACATCCTCGCCCAGGCCGCGCTGCGCGGGCTCGCCAACATCGAGATCCTGACCACCGACGTGAACCGGCTCGACCTCGCCGCGGAGTCCTTCGACCGCTGCGTGTCGATCGAGATGTTCGAACACATGCGCAACTATGACGTCCTGCTCGGCAACGTCGGACGCTGGCTGAAGCCCGGCGGCAAGCTGTTCGTCCACATCTTCTGCCATCGCACGCTGCTGTATCCGTTCGAGACGCAGGGCGAGGACAACTGGATGGGACGCTACTTCTTCACCGGCGGGCTGATGCCGGCGGCGGACACGCTGCTGCACTTCCAAGGCGCGCTGCGCATCGAGCAGCGCTGGATGCTGTCGGGCCAGCACTACGAGAAGACCGCCAACCACTGGCTTGAAAACCAGGACCGGCATGCGACCGAAGTGCTGCGCGTACTGGGCGAGGCGTACGGGGCCAACGACGCGCCGATCTGGGCGCAGCGCTGGCGGATGTTCTGGATGGCCTGCGCCGAACTGTTCGGCTATGCCGGCGGCAGCGAATGGGGCGTGGCCCACTATCGCTTCGTCAGGCGCTAGGCCGGATCCGGCGCGGGACGCAGCGCTCCGCCGGACCAGCGAAAAACGGCGCCGAAAGGCGCCGTTCTTCATTTCAAGCCGCGATTTCCGGTCAGCAGGCGGTCGTGGTCGTCGGCTGGCAGGCCTGTGCCGTCGACGCAGCCGGGGCGGCCGCCGGAGGCTCGCCGCCCGCAGGTCGACCCGTTGCCACGCGGATACCGCGCGCCTTCATCCACGCGTCGAACTCCTCGGCGGTCATGCGGCGACCGTTCTGCGTCATGTCGAAGCGATACGGCGAGTTGTCGTGCGCGGTGCGGGGAACGTAGCCCGTCGACGCGGACGGCGGCGGCGTTGCCACCACGGGCGTGCGCACGCGCTGCAGGAAGGCCTCGAGCGTGACCGGCGCATGCGCAGGCAGGGTGGGCAGGCGACCCGCGAGTTCCGGCGCCGGCGCAGCGATCGCGACGGACCCGAGCGCACTCGCGAGCGCGAGCGGAAGGAGGACATGACGCGCCATGGCGAACCTCGATCGACAGCCGTGAACGCGCGGAGCTTACGCAGCGCGCGGGGAAAAAAGAAGCCCGGCCGGAGCCGGGCTTCCCTTCGTCGCGCGTGGCGTCCGTCAGTTCTGGACGTTGAGCTCGGTGCGGCGGTTCTTGGCGCGGCCTTCGGCCGTTTCGTTGGTGTCGATCGGACGGCTCTCGCCGTAACCCACCGGACCCACCAGGCGACCCGCATCGATGCCGTTGCTCGTCAGGTAGTCGAACACGGTGCGCGCACGGCGCTCCGACAGGCCCTGGTTGTAGGCATCCGTACCCACGGCGTCGGTGTGGCCAGCGACTTCAACGCGCAGCTGCGGATACTTCTTCAGGATCTCGATGGCCTCGTTGAGGATCGTGATCGCGTCCGGGCGCAGCGTGGCCTGGTCGAAGTCGAAGTTGACGCCCTTCAGGTCGATCGTCAGCGGCACGGCGCAGCCGTCCGGACCGATCGCCTGGCCAGCCTGCGAGCCGGGGCACTTGTCGATGCAGTTGTTGACGCCGTCGCCGTCGTCGTCCTGCGTCTCGCAGCTGGCCGGAGCCGGCGCGGGGGCCGGCGCGGGAGCGGGGGCCGGAGCCGCCGCGGCGCGCGCGCCGAGCGGCACGACCAGCGCGACCTTGGCATAGCCGTCGTTGAAGTAGTCGGCATTCGTCGCCACGCGGCTCTGGTCGTCGAGGCTCGTCCGGATGCCGAGCTCAAAGCGCATGTCGAAATGCTCGTAAGCCGCCTGCAGGCCGCCGCCGAAGTCCACGGTCAGGTTGTTGTCCTTGCGCTCGCCCGGCGAATTCGGGCTCGGGAAGGCGTTGAACTCTTCCTCGGCGCGCTGCACGCCCACGCCGGCCTTCAGATACGGCCACCAGGCCTCGCTGCCGTCGCGGAAGTGGTAGCGCAGATCGGCCGCAGCGCCGTACTGGCTGAAGTTGAGGTTGGGGGCGTTCTCGAACGACGGATTGGTCGAATACACGCCGATATCCAGCGACCAGTTCGGGTCGAAGAAACGGCCGATGCCAACGCCGAACTCGGCGCCGGTCTCGGTCGCGCGGGCGGAATCCTGGAAGTTGGCAGCCGCCGAACCGGTGAGGTACCAGCGGTCATCGAAATCCTGCGCGACCGCGACGTTCGCGGTAGCGGCGGCCATGACGGCCAGGCACAGCAGACTCTTTTTCATGATCGACTCCTGATGGGGAAGGGCTGCCCTGCAGGCCCGCCCTCTCCTGGGTGGCCTTGCGTGACGGATGTTAACACCGCGCTAAGGGCGGACAAGGGGCGCACGGTAAGGGCACATCGATATCTTCACACTCCAGCCAGCCTCGCGGCACGCGCTTGTGCGCAGCGCACCGCAACGGCATGCTCGCGCCACCCTACGCCACCGTATTGACGATGACGGCCGCCACCTTCCCGCACCTGTTCAAGCCCCTGGACCTCGGCTTCTGCACGCTGCCGAACCGCGTGCTGATGGGCTCGATGCACACCGGCCTCGAAGACCGCTCGCGCGATTTCCCGAAGCTGGCCGCCTATTTCGCCGAGCGCGCCCGCGGCGGCGTCGGCCTGATGGTTACGGGCGGCATCGCGCCGAACGTGGTCGGTTGGCTCAAGCCCTTCTCCGGCAAGTTGAGCTGGCCCTGGGAGATCCAGAAGCACCGCATCGTGACCAAGGCCGTGCACGCCGAGGGCGGCAAGATCTGCATGCAGATCCTGCACGCCGGCCGCTACGCCTACCACCCGCTATCGGTATCGGCCTCGGCCATCCAGGCGCCGATCTCGCCGTTCAAGCCGCGCGCGCTTACCGGCTGGGGCGTGGAGCGCCAGATCAAGGCCTTCGTGCGCTCTGCCAAGCTCGCGCGCGACGCCGGCTACGACGGCGTGGAGGTGATGGGCTCCGAGGGCTACCTGATCAACCAGTTCCTGTCGGCGCGCACCAACCAGCGCACCGACGAATGGGGCGGCACGCCCGAGAAGCGCATGCGCTTCGCTGTGGAAATCGTGCGGCGCATCCGCGAGGCGGTCGGCGCCGACTTCATCGTCATCTATCGCCTGTCGATGCTGGAGCTCGTGGACGGCGGCGCGGCTTGGGACGAGATCGTGATGCAGGCCAAGGCGATCGAGGCCGCCGGCGCCACGATCATCAACACCGGCATCGGCTGGCACGAGGCCCGCGTGCCCACCATCGCCACCTCGGTGCCGCGCGGCGCCTTCGCGGGCGTCACGGCCAAGCTGCGTCCGCACGTGAAGCTCCCGCTGGTCGCCACCAACCGCATCAACATGCCGGACGTGGCCGAGCGGATCCTGGCCACGGGTGAGGTCGACCTCGTCTCGATGGCGCGCCCGCTGCTGGCCGATCCGGCCTGGGTCGCCAAGGCCCGGTCCGGCCGGACGGCGGAGATCAACACCTGCATCGCCTGCAACCAGGCCTGCCTCGACCACGTGTTCGAGAACAAGAAGGCCTCGTGCCTCGTGAACCCGCGCGCCTGCGCCGAAACCGAGCTGGTCATCAGACCCGCCGCGCAGAAAAAGAAAGTCGCGGTGGTCGGCGCCGGTCCAGCGGGCCTCGCGGCGGCCACGACCGCCGCCGAGCGCGGCCACGCGGTGACGCTGTTCGATGCGGCCGCCGAGATCGGCGGCCAGTTCAACCTGGCGAAAAAGATCCCCGGCAAGGAGGAGTTCCACGAGACGCTGCGCTACTTCGGCACCCTGCTGGCCAAGCACGGCGTGGACGTCCGGCTGAATACCCGCGTCGCCGCCGAGGACCTCCAGGGCTTCGATGAAGTCGTGCTGGCCACCGGCATCCGCCCGCGTCACGTCGATTTCCCCGGCCACGACCACCCGAAGGTCGTCCGCTACATCGATGTGCTGACCGGCAAGGTGCAGGTCGGCGCGAAGGCCGCCATCGTCGGCGCCGGCGGCATCGGCTTCGACGTCGGCGAGTTCCTGATGCACGCCGGTGAATCGCCCAGCCTCGACCCGAAGGCCTGGATGGCCGAATGGGGCGTGCGGCCGGACTTCGAGGGCCCGGGTGGCCTCACCAAGCCGCACCCGGAAGCTCCGTCCCGCGAGGTCTGGCTGCTGCAGCGCTCGCCGGGACGGCCGGGCGCCAAGCTCGGCAAGACCACCGGCTGGATCCACCGCGCCGCGCTGAAGATGAAGGGCGTGAAGGCGCACGGCGGCGTGGAATACCTGAAGGTCGACGACGCCGGCTTCCACGTGCGGATCGACGGGAAAGACACCGTGTTGCCGGTGGATCACGTCGTGATCTGTGCCGGGCAGGAGCCGCTGCGCGAGCTCGAGGCGCCGCTGCAGGCGATGGGCCGCAAGGTGACCCGGATCGGCGGCGCGGACGTCGCCGCCGAGCTCGACGCCAAGCGGGCGATCGCGCAGGGCACGCGGGTGGCGGCGGCCCTCTAGATCGCCGTCACGCGCCGCGCGGCGGCCCGGTACGGCGTCCCGCAACGCGAAGACGCCGCGCGCGTAGAGTAAAAGCCCAAGCGATTCAAAAACTTACGGAAAACCTATTCAGCCCGGGTTGCGGAAGTCCGGGCTACGGTTCGCCGCCCCACCCGATCGCCAGCCGGCGGCCGCGTGGATCGTGACCCCCGGGCTCATGGCGCTTCGGGGGCTTCCCACCGCTTCAGCGGATCAGTGGAAGGCGGGTCAGACCAGAACCCCTGGACCCGTTCGTCCCCATTACGCCAAGTCCCAGAGCCCAACCGGCGCACGCGTGCGCGGGGCCTGCTCTGGACGCAACGGAGCAAGGAAAGCCATGGAGCTGTCGTTTCTGATGTGGTTGGCGTCGCTGCTGCCCTCGGCCCAGGCTGAACCGCTGTGCCTCGCCACCACCGTTTATCTTGAAGCCCGCGACCAGTCCGAACTGGGCCAGCGCGCCGTCGCCGAGGTCGCCCTGCGCCGGCGCGACTCCGGCGTCTGGGGCGACGACGTCTGCGAGGTCGTGAAGGCCCCGAAGCAGTTCGCGCCGACCCTGGTCCCGCCATCGACCCGCCTTCGCAACGTCGAGGCGTGGGAGAAGGCGGTCGCCGTGGCCTTCGCCGCACAGAAGGAGTGGGCGCGGCCGCGCGGGCAGCGCCGCGAGGTCGTGCCGGGCGCCAGCCACTTCGCCGCCATGCGGATCGCGAATCCGAGCTGGGCGAGCTATCCGCAGGTCGCCGTCATCGACGACCACACCTTCTTCCGGGTCAAGCGCCTCGCCCCCCGGGACACTGTGGCCACGGCGGGCGGATCGCGCTGAGCGCCTAGCGGCGCCAGAACCGCTCCATCTCGAGGTAGGTGAAGGACGCCGACCACGCGATCAGCACGAAGCCGGTCAGCGCGGTCGTCCCGGACAGGAAGCGGATGGGTCCCACCGGCGCGAGGTCGCCGAAGCCGACCGTCGTGAACGTCACCGCCGCCATGTACACGGCGTCGAAGAGGTGCGGCGGATGCGCCCCGGCGATCGTTCCGGCGTTCGGGACCATCAGCAGCAGCCACGTGCTGACGCCGAAGAGCCAGATCTCGACGATGTGCAGCACGAGGACGCCGAACACGCCATAGAGCACCTTTCGGCGGCGCTCGCCGTCGCGTCGCTGGTAGAGCCATCGCGAAAGGACCACGAGGCCCTCGTAGTGGATGAGGACCGCGAGGGCGACGGTCAGAGCCGTCACCGCGACGATCAGCAGGTTGGCGTCCCAATGCGCGTACATGCCCTCACCCTACCCGGCGCGACGACCGCGGCGTAAGCAGCGGGAAGGCGGGGCCTCTCGATCGACCTCAGCGTTGCTCGATCGGCACGTAGGCGCGGTCTTCCGGACCGGTGTAGTTCGCGCTCGGGCGGATGATCTTGCCGTCCTGGCGCTGCTCGATGACGTGCGCGCTCCAGCCCGTGGTGCGGGCGATCACGAACAGCGGCGTGAACATCGGGGTCGGGATGCCCATCATGTGGTACGCGCTGGCGCTGTACCAATCGAGGTTCGGGAACATCTTCTTCAGGTCCATCATCAGCGTCTCGATGCGCTCGCTGACGTCGAACAGCACCGGGTTGCCGCCGTCGGCGCAGAGTTCGCGCGAGATGCCCTTGATGATCGGGTTGCGCGGGTCGCCGATGGTGTACACCGGGTGGCCGAAGCC
>ERZ1066121.2614-NODE-2614-length-11129-cov-5.915387_pt1 | contig 11129 bp, 9 predicted proteins | sample MGYA00382768_ERZ1066121 | MGnify/ENA primary metagenome ERZ1066121 (study PRJEB33369, sample SAMEA5778351) | biofilm metagenome | biome: Industrial cooling water; feature: Water cooling tower basin; material: Biofilm | place: United Arab Emirates | collected... | reverse complement strand
AACCGGCACTTCAGTTGGCAAAGCGGATGACCCAGCCCGCGACGCCGAAGTAGACGACGAGGCCGAGCACGTCGACTAGGGAGGCGATGAAGGGCGTGGAGGAGACCGCTGGGTCGAGGCCCAAGCGCTTGATAAGCAGGGGCAAGATGGAGCCGACTAGGGTGCCCAAGATCACCACGGCCAAGATGCTTAGACTCACGGCGATCGCGATCGGCATGATCAGCGCGCTGCTGCCCAGAAAGTAAGCGCGACCGAAACCGATTACGCCTAGCAGCAGACCTAGGCAGACTCCGATCACCAGCTCGCGTTGCAGTACGCGCCACCAGTCCAGCGGGCCGATCTCGCCGATGGCCAGCGCGCGGATGACGAGCGAAGAGGACTGCGAGCCCGAGTTGCCGCCGGAGGCGATGATCAGCGGGATGAAGACGACCAGGTTGAGCATCGTCGCCAGAAAACCTTCGTGGCGCTGCATTACCGAGGCGGTGAGCATCTGGCCGAGGAAAAGTACGATCAGCCAGGCGGCGCGTTTCCAGATGAACTCGCCCAGGCCGGTCTCGAAATACGAGCTCTCGAGGGGGACGACGCCGCCCATCTTCTGCGCATCTTCGGTGGCTTCTTGGATGACGACGTCGACTACGTCGTCGACCGTGACGACGCCCAGCATGCGGCCGCGTTCGTCGACGACGGGCAGGGCGGAGAAGTCGTATTTGGCCATGGTCTCGGCGACCTGCTCTTGGTCATCGCTGGGACCGACGCGGACGACGTTTTCGGTCATCACATCGCTGAGCGCTTGGCCGGGATCGCCGAGGATGAGGTCGCGCAGTGAGACCACGCCCAGGAGCTTGTCGCCATAAGCGCAGACGTAGATGTAGTAGATGGTCTCGACGACGCGTTCGCGGCTCACACGCCGCGCCGCTTCGATCGCTTCCCAGACCTTGGTCTCGGGCGAGAGCGAGACGTATTCCGTCGTCATCAAGCCGCCGGCCGTGTCTTCGGGCCAGACGGTGAGCTCGCGGATTTCTTCGGCAACCTCGGGCTCGGCTTTCTCGAGGTGCGCCAAGACCAGGGCGGCTTCGTCTTCGGACAAGCCCTGCAGGAAGTCGACGCGGTCGTCCGGCGACATGACGCGCAGGAGTTCCGAAACGCGATCGGCGGGCAGCGCGCGCAGGAGCTCGCCTTGGCGTTCGGAGCTCAAGCGTTCGAGGACCGAGGCGCCCTGTTCCGCCGAGAGCACGAGGACGATCTCGAGCGCCTCTTCGAGGCTGAGATCGTCGAGGATCTCCGCGACGTCTTCGGCGTGGAAGGCGCTGAGCGCACGCTGCAAACCCTCGGGGTCTGCCCGAAGGGTCGCTTGCAGGTCGGGGCCGATGAGATTCGCGAGTCGCATATCTTTAGCTCGCCTGGCCCGTCCTAGCAGGAATCGCCCTGGGAGGACGACATTTTTTCGCAGGCTCTCGCCGGCGGCCCTTTATTGTTTCGACGCACCTTTCCTGATAAGCTCCCGTCAGCAAAATCGTGACGGATTTTTCTCCGCTGGAGATATGCGCAGCACGGGCAGACTCTTCACGAACTCCATGTCTCACTCCTCCGTTCAAACGCGACGCTCGACTCTGGGCTTCGCCCTCGCTACCGCCACATTGGCTGCGGCGAGTTTGATGCCCCAGCTGCATTCGCCTCTGCGCGCGCTGCTGGCCGTCTTGGCCGGCGGTTTTGCCGGATGGTCGCTGCTGCGTTTGCGGCGCAGCAGCAGCAACGATGGAGTCGCTCTGCGCGCGGCCCTCGAGGCTTGTGTGGCGGGGAGCCGACCTACGCGACCTCTGCGCCTGCCCTCGGAGATGAACGAACATTTCGAGCTCATCGACCGCATCGCCGAGAGCCTCGCGCAGGCGCGTCGCCAGGCCGAGGAGAGGGCGCGTGCCCTGCATTTGGCCCGCGAGGAGAAGGGGCGCTTGGAGGAAGAAGCGACCAAGGCGGCCCGCGAGCTGGGCGAAATGCGCGAGGAAGTGCATCGCCTTCGCGCGCAGCTGCATCACAGCCGGGAGCAGGCGCGCGAAGTCGAAGAAGCCCTCGGTCGTGAGCTGCAGCTCGCCTCCGACAACCTCTCCGAGCAGGCGCGGCTGACCAAAGAAGGGGTTGCGGCCATCGAGGAAGGCGTCGAGGCCTTGCGGCAGAGCACGCAACTCGCCGAAGTGTTGGCCTCAAGCGCCGAAGCCAGCTCCGGTCAGCTCATCGAGATGACGGCGGCCACCGACGAAGTGCTCGAGAGCTTGACCAGCTTGGGGCTGAGCGTGCGCGAGACGGTCTCCTCGATCGAGGAGATGGCCTACAGCATCAAAGAAGTGGCCCGCAACGTCGACGCCCTCTCGCTCACCGCCGAAGAGACCTCGTCTTCGATGAACGAGATGGACGTCTCCATCGATCAGGTGCAGTCGAACGCCAACGAGACCGCGCGCCTCTCCGAAGCCGTGGCCGAAGACGCCGAGCGCGGCGCCGAATCGATTGCGCGTATCCTCGCGGCCATCGGCTTGATCAAAGAGACCTCGTCGGAGGCGGTGCACGAGATCGCCAATCTCGCCGAGAAGATCGACGCCATCGGCGACATCCTCGGCGTGATCGACGAGGTGGCCGAGCAAACCAACCTCCTCGCGCTCAACGCGGCGATTACCGCGGCGCAGGCCGGCGAGGAAGGCAAGAGCTTCGCCATCGTCGCCGACGAGATCAAAGAGCTCGCCGAACGCACTGCGCTCTCGACGCGAGAGATTGCCGAGCTCGTCAAAGCCGTGCAGCAGCAGTCGCGCAGTGCCATTACCGCCGTCCAGCACGGGGCGCAGACGGTCGAAAAAGGCGTGGGCGTGAGCGCCGAGGCCGACCGCGCCTTGAAGAAGATCCTCGAGTCCTCCCGCCAGTCGACCGCCATGGTGCGGGCCATCGCGCGGGCCACCGTGGAGCAGGCGCGGGGCTCGCGTCATGTCGCCGAGTCGATCGGGCGCATCGCCGAGACCGTCCAGCAAATCGCCGCGGCGACCGCCGAGCAGGCGCGGGGATCCGAGCTCATCATCAAAAGCGCCGAGACCATCCGGGTCATCGCTCAGCACGTCGAGCGCGGCAGCCAGGAGCAGGCCAGCGGCAGCCGCCAGGTGGGCGACGCGGTGGAGATCATCACCAACACCTTGGCGCAGCTGCACCGCACGCAGCAAAAGCAGTTCAAGAGCAGTGAAAAAGGCCTCGACCTCGGTCGCCGGGTGCGCGACTTCGGCGTCGAGGGCGAGAGTCAGCTGCGGGCCGCCGTCGAAACCTTGAGTCGATTGCGGAGACTCCCGGCAGAATAGCGCTACGCTAAGGCCATGCTCGGTTTAGGTTTCGGGGAAATCCTGGTCATCGCCTTGGTCCTGCTCATCGCGGTCGGCCCCAAGCGCCTGCCCACCTTGATGAAAGCCTTTGGCCGCGGCCTGCGAGAGTTCCGCCGCGCCACCCGCAACCTGCGCGACAGCGTCGGCATCGATGATTGGCTCTACGACGATCCGCAGCCGCGCCGTTCGCATTTCAACGCCCTGCCGGACCTCGACACGCAGCCCCACCAGCCCGCGCAGCCCCACCAGCCTCCAGAGGCCCCGCCCGCGGAGGGCGCATCGCCGAGCCCGGCGGCGCCGGCCAAGACTAGCGATCCCAAGGAGAACGCCGACGTATGAGCCAAGAGGAAGTGGAGCAGGGCGCCGAAGACGACGTCGCAATGTCCTTCATGGAGCACCTCGAGGAGCTCCGGAAGCGCTTGATCTACTCCTTCTTGGGGATCTTGCCGGGGATGAGCGTTGCCTGGTGGTACAAAGAGGAGATCCTCTCCTTGCTCGTCCGCCCTCTGGCGCAGGCCTGGCGTCGCTTGGGGTTGGGTGAGGTCAGCCTGCATTTCGCCAACCCGGTCGACCCTTTCGTCTCCTATTTGAAGATCGCCGCGGTCGTCGGCGCGCTCTTCTCGTCGCCCTGGATCTTCTGGCAGATTTGGGCCTTTATCTCACCCGGCCTCTACCGGCGTGAGCGCCGCTACGCGCTGCCTTTCGTCATCGCCTCGACCCTCTTCTTCGCGGGAGGGGCCGTGTTCAGCTACCACTTCGTCTTCCCGCTCGGCTTCGAGACCCTCCTGGGTTTCGCGGGCATGCTGCCGGACCAGTCGATGCGCATCCAGCCGACGCTGATGATCGGCGAATACCTCAGCTTCGCGCTGCGCATGTTGGTCGCCTTTGGCGTCGTCTTCGAGGTGCCGGTGGTGGTCACTTTTTTGGCGGCGATCGGCGTGGTGAACTGGAAGCAGCTCCTGCGCTTCGGGCGCTGGTGGCTGGTCATCGCCGCCGTCCTTGCGGGCATTTTGACGCCCCCCGACGTCGGCTCGCAGATGATGATGATGGTGCCCCTCGTCGGCCTCTACTTCCTTTCGGTGGGGCTGGCCTATTTCATCGGTCCCAAGCCCCCCAAAGAGGGTCCGGCCTCTAGCGCCATCGAGCCCTCCTGAGGCCTGTGCGCCTCTGCGCCTTAGCCGTGTTTCCGCACGTTTTCCTGCCAAAGGGTATTGACCGCTGCAGCCTCTTCGGTGGAAAACCCCGAAGCATCCATGTCTACGTCGCCCCTTCGCCGCCGCAGCTCTTTCGCGATCGTGTTCGGAGGGAGGTGGCGTTACGCCTGGGCGATGTTGCTCTCGTCCTTGACGCTCGCTGGATGCTCCGCAGCGCCCGCCGAATCTCCGCGGCTCTCCTTGCAAAAAGGCGAATGCCAGGGGGAGCCGATCAGCCGCGCTCAGATCAAGACCTACATTCGCGAGCTGCTAGAGAAATCCGGACAGCCGAATGTCAGCGCGAGCTTGATCGAAGCGCTGGAAGCCGAGCTTGGTCAAGCCCTCGAGCCCGAGCCTGGATGTGCGCCGCAGGTCCGCGTGGTCGACGGGGCACCCGAAGATGAAACGCAATGCAGCGCCTACGACCCGACTCGCGAGGCCGAGGGAGGCGTGCTCTCCATCCTGATCGATTGGGCCGCCAAGATGGCACAAAATCCTGAGAGGCTCTTTCCTGCGCACGACGTCGCGGGAGAAATCCGCGCCGACAACTGGGCCTTTCTGGGCATCAACCTCCATCCTCGTTACCCGCAGTTTTGGCTTCCGAGCCGGCCGACGAATCCCTCCTGCATCGTTCCCCTAACTCCTTCCACAAGCGCGCCGAGCGAGCCGGAGCGACGAGAAGCAGGGGATCCGCCGCAGATTCCTGAGCTCCGCCCCAGCGCCTGTCAGGCTCGCATTGCATTCAGCCGCTTCGACGCGGCGAGCTCTTTGGTTTCGCTCAGCGTACAGGATGATTTTCGTCTCCTCGTCGGCGAGCGTTGTTACTGGATGCGGCCCCATTCTCGCGACAATCCCGCGTGGAACCTCGAGCTGCCGCGGCCCGTCTTGCAGAGCCTCGGCATGGCGGTGCTGCGTTATCTAAAGGAGAACTGCTCGCCCGAACTCGCCGAGCCCTCCGATGCGGGCTGAGTTCCGGGCGGCTATCGCAAAAGCGTCCCGGCCGAGCGCCTTAGGCAGGGGCTCGGATACGCAAGCGCCCCGATTCGGTGTAACGTAGAATATCGCCGTGGACTTAGATTGCAGCTCTGGCGTTCCTCGAAACGGTCGAGCCCTCCGGTCGACCTCTCTACTCCTCTGTTTGGCGGCATGTACGTCGGCCTGCGCCAGCGACACACATCCGACCGGTGCGCAGCGTGAAGCCATCTTGCAAGGCTTGCCCGAACGCACGCGGCCCTATGCCGTCGCTGTGCAGAATGCGCAGAGAGCGCTTTGCAGCGGCACGCTGGTGTCCAAACGCATCGTCGTCACCGCCGCGCATTGCTATCAACCCGACGGGCCGGCGGGGCCGGCCGTACCGTTGAGAAAGGTGCTTTTCGGCGCCACCCTCGGCCCCACCACCTCGCAGGGCGTCGACATCGTCAACGTTCCTCAGGTCAGCGACGGCATCCGCATCCATCCCCAATACAATGTCATCAGGCCCGGCCGTCCGGATGCGATCCACGCCATTTACGACGTGGCCGTTGTGCGTTTGGTGGCCGATCCGCCGGCAGGGACGCAGGCGGTACCGCTCATGCGCGAGATCCTCGACAATACCGCGACGACGGTGGGGCCGGAGTGGACCTTCATCGGCTATGGCTATTACCGCACGACCCAACCTTACGAAGCGAACGTGCGCCGGGTCATCACCTTCCCCATCCGCGCCGTCGGGGGCATCGGCATCGACGTCGGCCCGCCTCTAGGAGCGCTACACTCCTCCCTGGTGTACTACGCCAATCAGCCTCGCGAACCCGCACAAGGAGATTCGGGCGGCCCCTCTTTCCTCGCTCGTTTCGGCGTCGAACGCCTCGCGGCGGTCACCTCCTTCGGCGAGATCGGCGTCTGGGGCACCCAGGCGCGCACGGACGCCGATATCCTCAGCAACTTCATCCAGCCGGCGATCGATGCCTGGGAAGGCCCCGCAGCCAATCCCGCCAACCCCTGCCGCTCCGACGGCATCTGCCAGCCCAGCTGTCAGGGCACGCAGATCGATCTGGTCGACCCCGACTGTGCTAGCCAATATTGCGCGGCCGATGGCGTCTGCGCCCTCGCCTGCGTGCAGCCCATCGATCCGGACTGCAAGGCGATGCGAAACCTCGACTACTGCCAAAAAGACGGCGCCTGCGACCCGAACTGTGCGAGCGCCGATCCCGATTGCCCGCAAGCGCAGGCGCCTGGCATGGAGAATAGCGAGAACCCTCCTCCGGCAGCGGCCCCGCCGACGGCGAAGCAGAGCGGCTGGGATTGTGCGCTGCAGGGCGCGGGCAACGCGGCTTCCCCGTGGAGCCTATGGCTTCTCGCTCTTGGGCTTGCCGTGTTGCGTCGGCTGCGCGTCTCGTCATAACAGGGGCGTGGAGGCGGAGACCGACCCCGGAGACGAGCTCGAGGCCTGGCGAAAGCAGGCGCAGCAAGCCTTTGCGCGAGGGAACTACGCCGAAGTGAGGCGCCTCTGCAAAGCGATGCGTGCGCATCCCGAGGCTTCTCGCGTCGATGCCGAGGTCCGCGATCTCCTCACACGCACCGGAGTCGACCCCGCACAAGTGCTCGCGCTGGCGATCACCTTGCTCTTCTTTGCCTGGACGGTGGCCCACTATGCTCTGCATCTCCTCTAAGTCCCGCAGTCTCCTCATCCTCCTGCTCTTCGTCTCGGCCTGTGGCGGAGCGCAGAGCCGTCGCGCGATGCGCAGCGACTGGGAGCCCCAAGCCTTTTTCCCGATGGAGAAGGGGAGGGTCTGGTCTTACCTCGTCGACACCGGCGAGGGGGAGTCGATCCTCGCCCTGCATCGCGTGGTCGAGCGGCAGGGCCGGCGCGTGGCGCTCAAGGTAGATGGCGGCGGCGTCTCGCAATACGAGCTGCGCGCCGGCGGGATCTACCGCATCGATACGGAGAGCTGGCTGATGCGCGCCCCCCTTCGCGTCGGTCAGGCTTGGAGCGGGACGGCCGGCCGCAAGACCTGGGTCGAGGCGCGCAAGGTACGCCTGCAGACCGCCGCTGGGGAGCTCGGCCCCTGCGTAGTCATCGCCGAAGAGGGAGATGGCCGCATGATCCGCACCACCTATTGCCACGAGATCGGCCCGGTGGCGGTGGAGTCGGCCGTGCAGCTCGTCTCTTCGAACGAGCGCGTCGTCGTCGAGGCCCGCTTGCAGGGCTACCAAGCCGGTCGCAAGCCCTGAAGAAAAAAGGGATTATGCTAGGCAAAGAAGGGACAGGATCCTATATACTGATTACAAGGTGTCTGAAGCAATCCGGTTTAACTATCTCCTTTTCTCCGATATCCACCTCGGCGCCGACCTAGTTCAGCACGTTCGCCCCTGGACGGCGGAACGTCTGCTCAAGCCCGCCCGCGCCGACGACGACATCCCGCCCATGCTCGATTGGTACCGGGAAAACCGAGACCCGGACAGGCCTTGGTGCCTGGTGATCGCCGGCGATATGGTCGACTTCATCGGCATGTCGATCTCGCCGCAGCAGGACCGCCCCCTGCGCACGGCGCTCAACGACGAAGAAGAGGTGCATGGCTTGGGCAGCGCGCCCGACCACGGCGCCCTCAAGATGCACGCGGTCGCGCGGCGCCATCCGACGGTGTTTCGCGCCCTCGCCCGCTTCGTCGAAGCGGGTAACCATTTGGTGGTGGTGCGCGGCAACCACGACGTCGATTTCCACTGGGACGAAGTGCAGAAGGCCTTCGTCGAGGCACTGGCCTCGCATCTGCCCACGCTGAGCGAATGCGAGACGCAAACCTTCGCCAGCCGCATCGAGTTTCATCCTTGGTTCTACTACGTGCACGGTCTGCTCTACGTTGAACACGGCCATCAGTTCGACGCGACCTGCAGCTACTGGCATTGGCTCGCTCCCCTTTCGCCCTCCGATCCGCAGCGCATCCACTGGACCCTCTCCGACTGGCTCTTGCGCCATGTGGTGCGGCCGACGCCGGGCCTGGGCGCCGACGGTCACGGCGAAAACGGCATGTCGCATTATCTGCGTTTCGCGAGCGCCTCCGGCCTCAAGGGTTGCTTGCGCCTGGCGCGACGCTACCTGCGCACCCTGCGACGCATCATGCGTTCGGGGCGTGAGTTTTGGAGCGAGAAGGCCAAAGCGATCCGTCTCGAGCACGAGCGAAGGATGGACGAGATCGCGCGCGGCATGCGCGTCAGCCTCGAACATGTACGCGAGATCGCCGCGCTTTGGCCGGCGCCCGTGTCGCGTGGTCGGCTGCCGGTGTTGCGCATCGCTTTCCTCGATCGGCCGTTGCTCGTCGGTGTTTGGCTCTCCTGGGTCGCGGCTTTGGCCGTCTTGGGGCTGCCGATGAGCGGCCTGCTGCTCTATGCGGCGGCGAGCGGGCTTTTGGTCGCTTCGTATCTGCGCTGGTCGACGCGTAAACGGCGCAAAGAGGTCGATCCCATCCCGGTGATGAAGCGGGCCGCCAAGCGCATCGCCGAGCTCCTGCCGACCCGTTTCGTGGTCATGGGCCATACGCACGACCCGGTGGTGGAGACGCTCAGCGATCGCGCCACCTACATCAACCTCGGCGCATGGCATGTCGACGATCTGGAGCACGAAGGGGGCGAGGCTTCGCGCACGCATTTGGTGCTCCGCTGGGCCGAAGGCGCCCACCGCGCCGAGTTCTGTCGCTGGTTTCCGGGACAAGGGCCCAAGGTCTCGGAGGCGGGGGAGATTCGTGCTTCCTTCCAAAGCAAGTAAGGGCTAAGTACACTCGAGAACGTGCGCTACTGTGCCCACTGCCACAGAGTCTGGCGGGAAGCCCACCAGTTCTGCTCGAACGACGGCAAGCCCCTGCAGGCGGTGAGCCGTCTGTACGACCCTTTGGTGGGCCTGGTGCTCGACGAGCGTTACCGCCTGCAATCCTTGCTCGGCGCGGGCGGGACGGGCTTCGTCTACCTCGCCGAACAGATCGGCCTGGGGCGCAGCGTGGCCGTGAAGATGCTCTACGCCGAGCGCACGCAAGATCCGGCGAGCATGAAGCGCCTGCGCCGGGAAGCCCGCGCGCTTGCCGCCCTGGACCACCCCGGCATCGTCCGCGTGCTCGACTACGGCGATGGCAACGGCGCGACGCCTTATCTGGTGATGGAGAAGGCCGAGGGCGAACCCCTCGATCGCATCCTCGATACCTGTGGGCATCTGCATCCGCGGCACGCCATCGACGTGGCGGCGCAGCTCGCCCACGCGCTGCAGGCGGCGCATGCGCAGGGCGTGGTGCACCGCGACCTGAAGCCGGCCAACGTGCAGATCAACATCGTCGAAGGGCGACTGCGGGCCCGCATCCTCGATTTCGGCTTCGCGCTTTTGGTGGTCGATTCCTTCCGCACCGGCGGCGGCAGCCATATGGCGCGGCTGACGCGGCAGGGAGTGATCTTCGGCACGCCCGAATACATGGCACCCGAGCAGATCAAGGGGCAGACCAGCGATGCGCGCACCGATCTCTATGCCCTCGGCATCCTGCTCTTCGAGCTCCTCTCGGGGGCGCCGCCTTTTCACGGTACCCCGGCCTCGGCCGTCTTCATGATGCATCTGGAGCGGCCGGCGCCGCCCTTGCGCATCGCCAAGCTCGATGCGGTCCATCAGAGCGAGATCGACCATATCGTTCAGAGCTTGCTGGCCAAGCTGCCCGAGCGCCGCCCTTCGCAGGCCGGCATCGTCGCCAGCCAGCTGCGCAGTCTCGAAGCGCGCCTGCCCGATCCCGGGCCTTTTGCCGCCGTCCAGCTCGGAGCGAAGGGGCGGGCGGTGGTGAGTCAGAGCACGGTCTTGACCTCGAGCGAGGCCCTCTCGGCCAGCTTTAGCGAACTCAAGGCGCCGCAGACGACGGTGTCGCGTCCGCCCGAGGGGCTGCACGAGAGCGTGTCTGCCGCGGCGGGTGTCGAACTCCGTGCTTTGCCCGATCCCCTTCAAGGCGCCGCGCCGCGCCGGGCGCCGCGAAACCCGGGGCAGGCCGGAGCCCTCTCGGCGCGTGCCGGTCAGGTCGAAGTCGTCCGCCCCCTGGGCTCTCACGCCGGCGTTTCTGGGGCGCGACAGGGTGCGCCGGCTTCTCCACGCGCGGCATCGCCGAAGCCAAAGGCGCTGCCCATGCCGAGTCACTTCCCCCGCGCGCAGGCCCTCAAGGCGGCACCCGCTGCGCAGCCTTTGCCCGCGCCTCGAAGCGAAGCTCCAGCAGCGGCTCCGCCCGCCGAGACCAGCGCCGAGCCGGAGAAAAAAACCGGCGGCTTGGCCCATGCCGTCGAGCAGCAACTGGAACTTGCGCTCTCGGCTGCGCGCCGAATGCGCAATCTGCAGGTGATCGGATTGCTGGGACTGGTCTGCTTCATCGGCTTCTTCGGCGTGCAGTGGGCGGCCGCGATGATCGAAGAGCGCCGAAACGCCGCGCCCCTCTTCGAACGCTTGCAAGTCGAGCGCAACGCCAAAGGCCATCCCGGCGCGGAGCTCAAGGTCCAGGGCCGCGATTCCCCTTCAAGCGACAAGGAAGTGGGTGCGGTCGGGGCATTGCTCGGCGGCGAGTCGCAAGCGCGTTATGAGGTCGCACGCCGCAGCCTCGAC
>ERZ1066121.2609-NODE-2609-length-11140-cov-5.740550_pt1 | contig 11140 bp, 8 predicted proteins | sample MGYA00382768_ERZ1066121 | MGnify/ENA primary metagenome ERZ1066121 (study PRJEB33369, sample SAMEA5778351) | biofilm metagenome | biome: Industrial cooling water; feature: Water cooling tower basin; material: Biofilm | place: United Arab Emirates | collected... | reverse complement strand
TGTGCGGCATGACCGAGGCCGGGTTCTACGCGATCAACCCGACCCGCGGCCCGGTCCGGGTCGGGTCGATCGGCCGGGAAATGAAGGGGGTCGCCGTCCGGATCGTGGACGCGGCCGGCCGCGACGTGCCCCCCGGCGAGGTCGGGGAAATGCTCCTCCAGACGGCCGAAGTGATGGTCGGGTACTGGAACGACACGGCCGAGACGTTCCGGGTCATCCGCGACGGGTGGCTGCACACCGGGGACCTGGCCCGCCGGGACGCCGACGGGTTCCTGTGGTTCGCCGGCCGGTGCAAGGACATGATCTGCCGCGGCGGGTTCAAGGTCGCCCCGCCGATGGTCGAAGCCGCCCTCGCGGAGCACCCGGCGGTGGCCCGGGCGGTCGTCGTCCCGGTCCCGGACCCGACCTGCGGGCAGGCCCCGTTCGCGTTCCTACTCCTCCGCCCCGGAGCCGAGCGGCCGACGGACTCGGCGCTGCGGACGTGGCTCGCGGACAAGCTGGAACCGGCGTCGATCCCCATCGGCTACGCGGTCGTGACCGAGTGGCCCCAGACCTACGAGGGGAAGCTCGATCGCGCCCGCCTCGCGTGGATGGCCGCCAACGGCGGGGCGGTGGTGTGACGGCGGGAAGAGCCGCGAACGGGCTGGCTTCCCACCAGATATGGTTTCTTCAAGAGCCGCGAACGCAGTGAGCGGCCGACTTCCTGGGAAGAGTGGGAGTCACCCCACCGAGGAAGTCAGCCGCTCACTGGCGTTCGCGGCTCTCGGGTCGTTCGAGCGTTGCTCAGTCCCGGTCGCGGCGGGGGCCGCCTCGGCCGCGGCCGCCGCGGTCTCCCCCACGGTCGCCGCCCCGGTCGCCGCGTTCGGAACGCTCACGCTCCGGAGGGGGGCCGCCGGCGTCGTCGCCTTCCTTCGGCGGGAGCAGCGCCTTGCGGCTCAGCTTCACGCGGTCCTGGTCGTCGATCGCGATGACCTTCACTTCGATCCGGTCGCCGACCTTGACCACGTCGTCGACCCGGCCGACGTACCCGTTGTCGAGCTCGGAGATGTGGCAGAGGCCGTCGCGGCCGGGGCTGATCTCGATGAACGCCCCGAACTCCTTGATGCTCGTCACCTTCCCGGTGTAGACGGTGCCGACCTTGATCTCGGCGCACAGGGCCTCGACCTTGGCCTTCGCGGCTTCCGCGCCGGCGGCGTCGGAGTGGGCGATCGTCACGGTGCCGTCGTCGTTCACGTCGAGCTTCGCGCCGGTTTCCTCCTGGATGGCGCGGATCGTCTTGCCGCCCGGCCCGATGAGCAGGCCGATCTTCTCCGGGTTGATCTTCACCTGGAACAGCCGCGGGGCGGTCTTGCTGATCTCGGCGCGCGGGGCCCGCAGGGCGGACAGCATCTTGCGGAGGATGTCGACGCGGGCCTTCTTCGCCTGCTCGAGCGCTTCCGACAGGATCGGGATCGGCACGCCGTCGAGCTTGATGTCCAGCTGGATGCCGGTGACGCCCTTTTGGGTGCCGGCCACCTTAAAGTCCATGTCGCCGTAGTGGTCCTCGTCCCCCTGAATGTCCGTCAGGAGAACGTGTTTGCCGTCCTTCATGACGAGGCCGATGCTGACGCCGGCGACCGGCTGCTTGATCGGCACGCCGGCGTCCATCAGGGCCAGGGTGCCGCCGCAGACGCTCGCCATCGAGCTGGACCCGTTCGACTCCAGAATTTCGGAGACGAGGCGGATCGTGTACGGGAACTTGTTCGGCGGCGGGATGACCGCCTTCAGGCTCCGCTCGGCGAGCATCCCGTGGCCGATTTCCCGGCGGCCGGGGGCGCGGATCGGCTTGCACTCCCCGACCGAGTACGGCGGGAAGTTGTAGTCGAGCATGAACTTCTTCGAGATCTCTTCCTGCAGCCCGTCGACCTTTTGCTCGTCCTGCACGGTGCCGAGCGTGGCGATGACGAGGGCCTGCGTCTCGCCACGCTGGAAGACGGCGGAGCCGTGGGTGCGCGGCAGGGTGCCGACTTCGCACGACACGGGGCGGACCAGGTCGAGCGGGCGGCCGTCGATGCGGGTGCCCGTCATCGTAATTTCCTGGAAGATGCGTTCCCGGAGTGCGGAGAACGCCGCGGAAACCTGCGATTCCGGGATCGTCGGCTCTTCCCCCTCGGGGACGTAGGCCTTCTTCACCTGTTGCTTCAGTTCGTCCAGTGCGGCGTACCGGGCGAGCTTGCCCTCGGTCAGGTAGCGCTTCTTGAACTCGTCGCCGTACTTCTGGTGGAGTTCGTCGACGAGCGGGTCGGCGGCGGGCGGTTCGGGCAGTTGCTTCGCCCCGAGGCCGGCCTTCTCGCGGAGTTCCTCGATCGCCTCGATGATGAGGACGCACTGCTTCTGGGCGAAGTCCACCGCCGCGGAAACCACGTCTTCCGGCAGTTCGCGGGCGAAGCCTTCGATCATGCAGATCGCGTCGCGGGTGGCGGCGACGATCAGGTCGAGGTCGCTCTCCTCCATGTCCGCGTGCGTCGGGTTGACGATCAGTTCGCCCCGGACGCGGCCGACGCGGACGCCGGCGACCGGCTTCAGGAACGGGATCGGGGAGACGTGCAGGGCCGCGCTCGCGCCGACGATGCCGAGGACGTCCGGGTCGTTGTCCTTGTCGGCGGACATCACGGTGGCGTGGATCTGGACTTCGTTGACGAACCCGGCGGGGAACAGCGGGCGGATGGGGCGGTCGATCAGGCGGGAGGTGAGCGTTTCCTTCGTGCTGGGGCGGGTCTCGCGCTTGATGAACCCGCCGGGGAACTTGCCCGCGGCGTAGGTCCGTTCGCGGTACTCCACCTGGAGGGGGAAGAAGTCGCGGCCGGGGATCGTGTTCCCCTGGACCGCGGCGGCCAGGAGCAGCGTGTCACCGAGCTGGACGGTGACGGCCCCGTGGGCCTGTTTCGCGAGTTTACCGGTTTCGAGGACGAGAGTCTGGTTGCCGATACGGCGTTCGACGCGGGTCACCGCCACGGGGGAATCCCTTTCGCAAAGCGAGGTTGCGGCAGGGGCGGGGTACGGCGGAGGCCGACCAGACGGGTTCGGGACGGCCGCCCCGGTTCGGGGGCCGGTCGAGTACGAAGCGAGTGATTTGGGTCAATGGCGGGCGCACGCCGGGTCTGGCAGGCGTGCGCCGCGGGCGGGTCGCGGGGGTCGGCGCGGGTTACTTCCGCAGGCCGAGCTTGCCGATGACCGCCAGGTACCGGGTCCGGTCCGTTTGCCGGAGGTACTTGAGCAGGTCGGACCGCTGGCTAACCAGCTTCAACAGCCCGCGGCGGCTGGAGAAGTCCTTCTTGTGCTCGCGCATGTGCGCGGTCAGATACGTGATCCGATCCGTGAGCAGCGCGATCTGCACTTCCGGGGAGCCGGTGTCGGCGTCGCCCCGCTTGAACTGGTTAATCAGGTCGGTCTTCCGGTCCTTCGTGATCGCCATCGTCCCTTTCCCTCTGTCGGTCCTCCGCCGTACCACACTCCTGCCAACGATGTCTGTCCGTTACGCTCTTACAGATTCAGAGACTTTATCAGGGCACGGCCGACTGGCAAGGCGGAAAAAAGCGGACAGAGCGAATCGGGGGCGGATGACTCCACCTGTTACTCGGGCGTCAGCTGTCCCCGCCTGGCGCCCGCGACGAGGCGAGGTCCCCCACGAAGTGGCTCACGCCCTCGTGGTCGAACGCGATCGGCACCCCGCCCGGAGCGACATACAGTGCGACCCCGTCCCGCACCCCGAGCGCCCCGCCGTGGTCCACTTCCAATCGGTCCCCGCTGACCATAATCACGGTGAACGGCCGGAACGGCGACCGCCCCTTGTACATCAGGAGGGAGTTGTCGAACATGTCACGGTCCACGGCGGCGTCCTCGACGGGTGCGATGTCGGTATCGTAACCCGTCCCGCGTCAGCTGCCCATCCCCGTCGTCACCGCGTCAGCGCGAAGTCGACGGCGGCCCCGCGGCGGACGTCGGCGGTGAGTTCGGTCGCGGCGTTGTACCTCGCCGGGATCGCCTCCGCCGTTTCCGGCATGGGGGTGCCCCCCTCGCCGGCGGACACCGTCTTGCCCGTCGGCTTCGGCCACGACACCTGGACCCGGTACGTGCCGGGCGGCATCATTCGATCCGCCGGCACCTCGTACCGGCCGTCGCGGATCGGCCCGCCGTACACGCCGGGTCCGCCGTCCGGCCCCACGAACGCGATGATTCCCGCGGGGATCGGGGTGCCGTCGAACGTCACCGTCCCCCGCACCGGCACGCCGCCCGCCGGGCCGCACCCGCCCGCGAACACCGCCGCCAACGCCAAACACCCGATCGGTCGCATTACAACTCCCCGGAGACGGGCAGGCCGTCGTTGCGGTAAAACAGCAGTTGGTAGACGCCCTGCGTGGCCGGGTTCGCCGCGACCGGCTTCGGCACGTTGCACGCCGTCGGCGGCGGGCCGGACGCCGGGTTCGAGGTGAGCGAGTTCCGCAGGAACCGCACCGTCCCGTCCGCGAACGCGAAGTTCGCCCCGCCCGTGTGCTGGCTGCCGAACCCCATCCGGGTACACTGGTCGACCCCGCCGACGACCTCGGAACTGCTGAAGTTCACGTTCGTCCCCTTCCCGGTCCCGCCGTACCGCACGCCGATGGTCCAGGTCGCGTTGCCGGCCGTCGAGGCGTAGCTGTTGGCCTGCCGGCCGGGCCAGATCGGGGCGACGTTGTTCGCGTTGTCCCGCTCCCCGACCATGATCTGGTTCGACGTGCCGTCCGCGACGTCGGTGAGCCGGACGTTCGGCCCGTCGTAGCTGGTGACGCCCGCGCCGGGGATCTGGTTGGACGCCCCGGCGATGGCGTAGTTCGACCGGCCGTACCCGCCGTAGCTGCCGTTCCCGGCCGCCGACGGGGGCTCGTCCGACGGGCAGGTGTAGACCGGCAGGATCGTCCGCAGCCCGTTGGTGTCGGTCGGGGCCGGCATGTTCCCGCCCGTGCCGGTGGTGAAGGCGTCCGGGGAGCCGAGCTGCCGGAACAGCGGCTCCTGTTCCAGGTACGGCAGGATCGTCGTCCCCCACCCGTACCGGCTGCCGCTGCCCCCCTCGGTGTACATCCGCGGCAGCTTGCCGAGCGCGTCGTGGCAGGCGTGGAACGCGATGCCGATTTGCTTGAGGTTGTTCTGGCACTTCACCCGCGCCGCCGCCTCCCGGACCTTCTGCACCGCGGGCAGCAGCAGGCCGATGAGGATGGCGATGATGGCGATGACGACGAGCAACTCGATCAGGGTGAACCCCGATCGCCGACGGTGGGGAGAGGACACGAGACGAAACGTGGGGGAGGATCGGGAGGAAAACCGGCCCCCCTCCCCGAAGCGGAGAGGGGGGAAGAAAAGCCGTCCGGCTCCCCCTCTCCGCTTCGGGGAGGGGGCCGGGGGGGAGGGGTTATGCCCCCCGGCGACATCATTCCGGAACAACTCCGCCGTCGTCGCGGCCGCACAGCGCCTGGAAGTGCGCCAGCGAGATCGTGTACGGCACCGTCCGGACGCTGCCGTCGCCGAAGGCGGCCATCATCCCGCCGGGGTGGGCGGAGCCGAACCCGTACACGTCGTCCCGGTCGACGACCCCGTCGGCGTTGCGGTCGGCGTTCGCGTCCTGCGACACGATGTTCGGCTTGCCCGCGGCGGGGGCGTAGGACGCGCTGTCGTTGTACGTTCGGGTGGCGGACTTGTTCGTGGCGTGCGTGTACTGCGTGTCGAAGCTCTTCGTTTCCGCCGTGGACGCGCCGTAGAACTGCGGCGGCAGGTACTTCTCCGCGATCAGCAGGGTGTTCGACAGCCCGTCGGTCACGTTCGCGTGCTTGGTCCGGGCGAACTTCACGACCTTCCGCCTCGGGTTCGCCGCGATTTCCGGCGGGAACGCGCCGCCGGGGAACCCCGCCGCGGTGAGGTGGACCCCGGCCGGGATGATGATGCCGGCCCGCGTGCTCGCGGTCGTCCACGGGTAGGACTCCCAGGCGGCGAGCCGGGCGGACGCGGTGGTGCCGCCGGCGAACCCGAGCCCCGTCGGCCAGGCGTAGTCGCAGGTGTACTGCCCGTAGGCCGCGTTGAACTCCTTGGTCGGCCCCCGGCGGGCCGGGCAGTTGTACACGGAGATGTACACGTCCGGCACGATCCACGCCGCCCGGTAGACGGCGTTGTCCTGCTCGATGTACGGCAGCAGCTGGTACAGCACCCCGCCGCACTGGAACCCCGGCACCCAGTCGCCGTCCGTGCCGGGGAACGTCGGGCCGTTCGGGTCCGGGACCGCCGCGGGGCCGTCCGCGCCGGCGGGCACGTCGGTCGTCGCGTTCATCTGGTTGCCGTCCGTCGAGTTGACGTACCCGCCCCCGTTGTGGGCGAGACCGGCGGTCGGGAAGTAGCCGCCGTGTGCGTCGTTGTACGTGTTCGCCGCGAGGCCGATCTGCTTCATGTTGTTCGTGCAGCGGGTGCGGCTGGCCGCCTCCCGGACCTTCTGCACGGCGGGCAGCAGCAGCCCGATCAGGATCGCGATGATGGCGATCACGACGAGGAGTTCGACGAGCGTGAAGCCCTGCTTCGGACGAGTCTGCATGGCCGTCTCCGGACTGGAATCGAGCCGGGCCGCGGGTGCGAGTTTCCCGCGGCGGCGGTCTCTCAACCCCTCCCCCCGCCCCCCTCCCCGAAGCGGAGAGGGGGAGCCAGAGGGGGCTTGGTTTTCCCTCCCCTCGCCGCCTCGGGGAGGGGCCGGGGGAGGGGGTGTTTTCCTCGTTCACCCCACCAACTTCTTGAACGCCTCGCCCTCGTTCAGCGTCGGGCGCTCGGGCCGGCCCTTGTGCTGGTACGTGAGCTTCATGTTGTCGACGCCGAGCGCGTGCAGGATCGTCGCGTGCAGGTCGTGGACGTGGACGCGGTCCTCGACGGCGTGCAGGCCGAGCTCGTCCGTTGCGCCGAGCATTCGCCCCCCCCGGATGCCGCCGCCGGCGAACCACATCGTGAACCCGTAGGGGTTGTGGTCCCGGCCGTTGCCCTGCTCGGACATCGGCGTCCGGCCGAACTCGCCGCCCCACACGACGAGCGTGTCCTTGAGCAACCCCGTCCGCTTCAGGTCCGCGAGCAGCCCGGCGATGGGCTTGTCGGACGACTTGCACAGCTCGCCGTGGGACTTCTCCAGGTTGGAGTGCCCGTCCCACTTGCTGCCGGCCCCGTGGTACAGCTGGACGAACCGGACCCCGCGTTCGACGAGCCGGCGGGCGAGCAGGCACTGCTTGCCGAACGTGGCGGTTTCCTTCTCGTTCGCCCCGTACAGGTCGAGCGTTTCCGCGGTCTCCTTCGACAAGTCGACCGCCTCCGGGGCGTCCGCCTGCATCCGGAACGCGAGTTCGTAGCTGCGGATGCGGGCGTCGAGTTCGGTCTGGTCGCCGCGGTCCTCGGCGTGCTTCTTGTTCAACTTCGCCAGGTATTCGAGCTTCGCCTTCTGCCGGTCGTCGCCCACGTCGGCCGGCGTGCGGAGGTTCGGGATCGGCTCCTTGTCGCCGGTCAACCGGGTGCCCTGGTAGACGGCCGGCATGAACCCCGCGCCCCAGTTCCGCGGGCCGTTCACGACCGGGCCGGCGTTGTCCTGCATGACCACGAACGCGGGCAGGTTCTGGTTCCCGGTGCCGAGGCCGTACGTCACCCACGACCCGAGCGACGGCCGGCCGGCGAGGATGGACCCGGTGTTCATCTGGCAGACGCCGCCGGAGTGGTTGATGCCGTCCGCCCAGCACGACCGCACGACGGCGATCTCGTCCGCCATCTTCGCGGTGTGCGGCAGCCAGTCGGACACCCAGACGCCCCCCTTGCCGTGCTGCTTGAAGGTGCGCTTCGTGCCCATCAGCGGCGCGTCGTTCTCGCCCATCGAGAGGATCACGGGCTTGAACGTGGACGGCAGCTTTTGCCCGTGAAGTTTGTCGAGCGCCGGCTTCGGGTCGAAGAGGTCGATGTGACTCGGCCCGCCCTCCATGAACAGGAAGATGACCGACTTCGCCTTCGGGGAATGGTGCGGCTTCTTCGGCGAAAGTGGGTCAACGGCTTCCGCGGCGAGCAGGGAGTTCAGCGCGAGCGCCCCGAACCCGGCCCCGCCGCGAATCAATGCGTCTCGTCGGGAGAGTGTGGTCATCGGTCTTCTCTTGTAGGTCGGGTCGAGTCTTCGAGGCCCGACGTTGCGTTTCACCCAGTTCCCGCGGTCGCGTCGGGCCTCGCAAAGCCTCGACCCGACCTACAAGAATCAATCCACATACAGGAACTCGTTCGAGTTCAGCAGCGCATGGCAGAAGTCCGCCCACCCGGACTTGCCCGCCTTCTTCACGAACGCAACCGCGTCCGCCGCCTCCGCCTTCGTCGGCGACCGGCCGTAGGCCAGCCGGAACGCGGTCTCGACGCCCTTCGCCGGGTTCGCGTCGATCACCCGTGACGCGAACGCCTTCGCACGGGCCAGGGTCGCGGCCCCGTTCAGCATCAGCAGCGACTGCGTCGGCGTGACGGTGACGTTCCGCGTCGGGCAGGTGGTGATGCCGTCGGCCGCGTCGAAGGCGGTCAGCAGCGCGTCCGGCGTGTTGCGGGTCGCCTTCGTGTAGACGGACCGCACCGGCTTCGTCGCCGGGGCCGACGGCCCGCCATCCGGGAACTGCAGGTCGCCGCCGACCGCGAAGAGGGCGTCCCGCACCTGTTCCGCGTCGAGCCGGCGGACCGGCATCCGGGCGAGGTACTTGTTCTCCACGTCCTTCGCTTTCGTCGCCGGGTCGATGCCGACGGACGCCTGACGGTACGCCGCGGACGTGACGATTTGTCGGTGGATTCGCTTCAGTTTCCAGCCGTTGTCGACGAGGTCGGTCGCGAGGAAGTCGAGCAGTTCCGGGTGCGTCGGCTTCTCGCCGAGGGTGCCGAAGTCGCTGGGCGTCGACACGATCCCGCGGCCGAAGTGCTGCTGCCAGATGCGGTTGACGATCACGCGGGCGGTCAGCGGGTTGGACGGGCTCGCAATCCAGTTCGCGAGCGCCGACCGCCGGCCGGTCGACTGCGAGGTCGGGGTCAGTGACACCGGGCTGTCACCGAGCACGGTGAAGAACGCGGGGCCGACCGGCACCGGCTTCTTCCGCCCGCCGGGGATGACCGTTTCGGCCGCGTGCGGGCCGAGGTCTCGCACCGCGAGCACGACCGGTTCCGCGGGCTTGTCCTTCTCCAGGGCTTCGAGTTCGTCGTGCAGCTTCTTGTACTCGTCCTTCTTGTCCTTCGGCAGCTTGTCGCCGGCGCGGTCGTACTCGTACTGCACCTGCCGGTAGGCGAGTTCGTACAGTTGCTGCTCCAGCGGCGTGCGGTCGGCGGGGGCCTTGTCGAAGATCGCCTCGATGTCCGCCGGGAACTTTTCCTTCGCCTTCTTCATGTCCCGGGCGCGGATCCCGGCGACCATCGCGTCCAACTTCGCCCGCAAGTCTGCCGTCTTCGCGTCCCACGCCGCCCGCTTCCGCTCGTACTCGGCCCGCTCGGCGTCGTCGCGGAAGTGCGCCTCCTCGACGAAGTGAATGCCCGCGAAGAAGGACTGCAGCGAGAAGTAGTCGCGCTGCAGGATCGGGTCGAACTTGTGGTCGTGGCAGCGGGCACAGCCGACGCCCATCGCGAGGAAGGCGTCGCCGGTCACGTCGGTGATGTCGTTGACCATGCCGGCCCACTGCGTCCGCACGTCGCGCTGGTTGTACTCGTACTGGCCGAGCCGCAGGAACCCGGTCGCGACCAGGGCGTCCGCGTCGCCGGGGAACAGTTCGTCGCCGGCGAGTTGCTCCTTCACGAAGCGGTCGTACCCCTTGTCGGCCTGGAACGACCGGACGACGTAATCGCGGTACCGCCAGGCGTTCGGCCGGTAGTGGTCGATGCGGTAGCCGTCGCTCTCGGCGTAGCGGACGAGGTCCAGCCAGAATCGGGCGGCGCGTTCGCCGTACCGGGGGGATTCGAGCAGCCGGTCCACGAGCTTTTCAAAGGCATCGGCGGACTGGTCCGCCTCGAACGCGGCCACTTCCTCGGGTGTCGGCGGCAGACCGGTCAGGTCGAACGTCACCCGGCGGATCAGCGTCCGCCGGTCGGCTTCCTTGGCGGGGGCGAGCCCTTCCCTCTCCAGGCGGGCGAACAGGAACCGGTCGACGGCGGTCTTCGCGGCGAACTTCGTCGCCGGCGGGTCGACCCGCTTCGGCGGTTGGAACGCCCACCACGCCCGGTCGGCCGCGGTGATCTGCCCCGGCGTGCGGGCGGCGTGCCCGGTGCCGGCGGCGGTGGCCTTGTCGTCCGGCCAGACCGCGCCGTCCTGCACCCACTTCGCCAGCACCGCGATTTGAGCCTCCGGAATCTTCCCCGTCGGCGGCATCTCCCCTTCGCGGACGGAGTGAACCAGCGGGCTCGCGTCCGCCTTCCCCGGCACGACCGCCGGCCCGCCCTCGCCGCCCTTCATCGCCCCGGATTTGGTGTCCAGCCGCAGCCCGCCCTTCTGCTTGTCCGCCCCGTGGCACCGCACGCAGTGCTCGACGAGGATCGGCCGGACCACCTTCTCGAAGTGCGCCTTCGCGTCCGAATCGCCGGCCGAGCAAGGACTTGCGACCGCAACCCCGACCACGATGGCAGCCAGTCGCGAACGCATCGGGCGATTCCTGGAGGGGGGACAACGGGAGCCTTACCCTCCAAGAAGCCACGAGGCGGCAAAAGCGCACGGGAAAAATTTGTGACTCGGGGGATGATCGCGGAACCGGGGCGATGCGACCGCCCCTCACGGGGCTGATAGAATGCCCTTTCCCCCCGGGGCTCCCCGGCCGGGGCGTGACCGTTTTCCCCCGGACCCACCCATGCGAACACTCCTCGCGTTCTCCCTCCTGGCGGCCCTGTCCGCGTGCTCCAAGGCGGACGAAAAGAAGGCCGACGCCCCGAAGGAGCCGGCCAAGAAGCTCGGCCTCGGCGACCCCGCCCCGCCGCTCACCGTCACCAAGTGGCTCAACGGCCCGGAAACGAAGGTCGAGCCGGGGAAGGTGTACGTCCTCGAGTTCTGGGCGACGTGGTGCGGGCCGTGCATCGCCGCCATGCCGCACCTCGCCGAGGTCCGGGACGAGTTCAAGGACAAGGG
>ERZ1066121.2605-NODE-2605-length-11145-cov-5.784941_pt1 | contig 11145 bp, 6 predicted proteins | sample MGYA00382768_ERZ1066121 | MGnify/ENA primary metagenome ERZ1066121 (study PRJEB33369, sample SAMEA5778351) | biofilm metagenome | biome: Industrial cooling water; feature: Water cooling tower basin; material: Biofilm | place: United Arab Emirates | collected... | reverse complement strand
GGATACGAAGCCGCCGCGGCCCCGCGCTCGGTTCTCCGGGAACGAGCGCGGGGCCGCGGCGGGGGGAATCGGGTCGCCGGTCTAGGCGGTCATGATTTCCTTGATCTGCTTGGTGGCGATGCCCAGGGGCCGGTCGAGCGGGACGCCCATGCAGGCGAGCAGGGTGGTCAGCAGGTCGCCCTGGTTCGCCTTGACATCCGGCAGGAACCGGCCGGTCTTGATCGACCCGCCGCCGCCACCCGCGATGATGAACGGCAGGTTGGCCCGGGTGTGCTTGTCGCCGTCTTCGACGCCGGAGCCCCACATCATGATGCAGTTGTCCAGCAGCGTCCCGTCCGCCTCGCGGATGGCCGCCATCCGCTTGATCATGTGGGCGAACTGCGCCACGTTGAACGCCGTGATGTCCGCGACCTTGTTGACCTTCTCGGCCTCGTTGTTGTGGTGCGTCACCGAGTGGTGCTCGTTCTTGAACCCGAGCTCCGGGTACGAGACGCCGTTCGGGGTGGAGCCGATGTAGGTGCTGACGCGGGTCGTGTCGGTCTGGAAGGCGAGGACGTTCAGGTCGCACATGACCTGCATGTACTCGCTCCGCTTGTCCCCCTCGGGGATGCGGACGTCGATCGGCGGGGTGTCGGTCGACTTGCGGTTCGCCGCCCCGATGCCCGCCTTCGCCAGGGCCGCCTCCTTCTGGCGGTGCTCGATGGTCGCGATGCGGCGCTCGACGGAGCGGACGGTGTCGAGGTACTCGTCGAGCTTCTCCTGGTCGAGCTTCGGCAGCCGCTTCCGGAGGTCGCGCGCCCCGTCCAAGACGAGGTCCAACATCTGCCGGTCCAGAGGGTCGGCCTGGGCGGCCTGGCCCGGCCGGTTGCGCTTGCCGAAGAGGCGGTCGAGCACGGCCCGGGGGTTGATCTCCGCGGGGAGGGCCTGGGTCGGGGTGCTGAAGCTGCAGTGCGAGTAGTAGCCCTCGTTCAGCCCCTCCTGGTTCTCCTTGTGCGTCTGCGGCATGGTCGCGAGTTCGAGCGACGGCAGCGACGTGTACCCGCCCACGTAGTTCGCGGCGATCTGGTCCGCGGAGATGCCGATGTCGATCCGGTTGCGGCGGGTCGCGTTCGGGAGCTTGGCCGTCAGCCAGGTGGAGAGTTCGAGCGCGTGCGGCGCGCCGTTGAACGGGGCGATCGGCACCCCGGCCACGCCCTTCATCATCAGGCACTGCTTCAGCACCGGCTTGAGCGGTTCGAGCGCGGGCGGCGGGGCGGTGAGGAACGTGTCCGGCGACTTGGGCCAGAACCGGTCCATGATCACGCCGTGCGGCATGTACATGAACCCGAGCCGGACCGGCGGCTTGGCGGCCTTCGCGCCCGCCTCCGCCCGGCCCATCGAGTCCAGGAGCGGCAGCGCCAGGGAGGCCCCGAGGCCCTTGAGACACGTCCGGCGGTCGAGGAGGGGTTTACTTGGCATGGGGGGCGGGGGGTTGAATTTGGCGGTGGAGGAAGGGGTAGCTGGTGACGACGGCGGCGATCAGCGATTGCATCCGGTAGTCGTCCGCCGCGAGCGACTCGACGATCCGGTCGACGACGATCTCGTCGTAGCCTTCGAGCCGCCGGCAGAGGGCGTAGGCGAGCATCTTTTCGGTGAGGTTCCGCGCGAGGTCGGCCTTCCGCCCGGCGACGTACGCCTTCAACTCCTTCGGGGAGGCGAACCGCTTGCCGCCGGGGAGTTCGCCGGCGGCGTCGATCGGCCCGCCGGAGTCGTCCTTGTCCCGCCACCGGCCGATCGCGTCGAAGTTCTCCAGCCCGAACCCGATCGGGTCGAGGAGCTTGTGGCAGTTCGCACAGGCGGGGTTCTTGCGGTGGAGTTCGGTCCGCTGGCGGAGGGTCAGGGTCGCGACCTTTTTCGGGTCTTGCTTCTCCAGGGCGGGGACGTTCGCCGGGGCGGGCGGCACGTGCTGACCGAGCACCTGTTCGAGCACCCAGACGCCGCGCTTCACGGGGCTGGTCCGTTCGGGCATCGAGGTCACGGCCAGCACGCCGGGCAGGGCCAGGATGCCGCCGCGGTTGGCGTCCGCGAGTTTGACCCGCTTCATCTCCGGGCCGGTGACGGTCTTTTCCAGGCCGTAGAGCGGGGCGAGGGTGCCGTTCACGAAGGTGTAGTCGCTCTCCACGAGGCCGACCACGCTGCGGTTCTCCCGCACGACACTGTCGAAAAACAGGCGGGCTTCGTCGGTCATCGCCGTCCGCATGGCCGGCGTCATGAGCGGGAACTTGGCCGTGTCGAACGTCTTCCCCGGCAGGCCGCTCAGGCCCAGCCACTGCGCCCCGAACCCGTCGAACACCGCGCGGGACCGCGGGTCGTCGAGCAGCCGCTTGACCTGCGCCCGCAGGACCTCCGGCTCGTGGAGCTTCCCCGCGTCGGCGAGGGCCGAGAGTTCCGCGTCCGGCACGGTCGCCCACAGGAAGTACGACAGGCGCGACGCCAGGTGGTGGTCGTCCAGCGGCACGATCGCCTTGCCGGCCTCCGCTTCCCGGCCGGGCGTGATGAACAGGAACTGCGGCGAAACGAGGACGGCCTTGAGCACCAGTCGCATCGACGCCGTGTAAGACAGCTTGTTCGCCTGCCCCAGGTCGAAGACTTTCAGCAGGGTCTCGACTTCCGCCTCGCTCGCCGGCCGGCGGAAAGCCGTGCGCGCGAGCGACCGGATCGTCTTGCGGGCCGCCCCGCGGGGGTCGCCGGTTGTCGGCGGGTCGCCGAACAACTTTTTCTCGGTCGCGGACCCCTTCAGGCGGTCGACGACGGCGGCGGCGATCGCCAGGTACTGTTCGGTCTGGAGCGGGGACAGGGTGTTGAGGTAGCCCTCGCCGGCCACGTCGTCGGGCAAATCGGCGGCGACCGCCGGGTCGACGCCGAACAGGTCCCGCAGGGTGTTGCCGTACTCGGCCTTCGTCAGGCGGCGGAGCACGAACGGCCCGGGGTCTTGCGGGCTGAGGAACTTGATCTTCTCGACCCAGGCGACGACCTTCCGCCGCTCCGCGGCCTTCGGCTGCTTCTCCGCGTCCGCGGGCGGCATCTCGTCGTCCCGCACGCTGGCGAGCACGAGCTGCCAGACGCGGCGGAACTGGCCGTCCTCGGGCCGCTGGAACATCTTCGTGAAGTCGAGCCCGGCCTTCCGCTTCTTGGTGCCGTGACACTCCACGCAGTAGGTCTTGAGGAACGGGACGACGTCGGCCCGGTACGCCGCCATCAGTTCCTTGCGGCGGTCCTCCCCCTCTTTCTCCGCGGCGGCAGACGTTCCGGGGAGTGCCAGCACCGCGGTCGCAAGGACAGCGGCGGTTTGAACGACCCGGTGTCGGGAAGCGACAGAACTGGGTTCAGTCATCGGGAGTGGGGAGGCCATAATGGTCGCAAGACGGCGGGGCACGAGGCGCGGAGTGTCGGCAGGCGGACCGAAAAAGCGGCGGTAAGCAGTCGAGCAATAGCAGGATACCGCGCACGGGGCGGCAGGCCAAATCTCAAAGTGAGGAAATGGAACCGGCCGGGTCGCGGGGATCGGGTGAACGATGAGGGCCGCCGACCCCAGGGGCGTTGTGCGGGCCGCGAACGTGCCCGAAGCCGCCGGTTCTCACCCGACTCGGCCCCCGCTCGCCAACAGCGGCGGATTCTTACGTGCGGCCGCCGCGGTGCGGAGGCGCGCGGCCGAGGCAGCCAGGGCGAGGCCGGCCGTCAGGAGTTCCGCCCACCACCGGAGCGCGGGATCGCGACCGGCGTCTGTGTCCGCGAGGTCCGCCAGGAACCGGGCCACGTCGGCACCCAGGTCCGCGGGGTCGAACGGAACCAACTCGCCCGCCTCGAGGTCGGCGGCGATCGGCTCGAACAGATGGGTAAAGTCCGACGGAGAGGCCGTGTTCCCCGATGCGTCCCGGTCCACGCGGACGAAGGCCAGCGGATCGATACTCCGCGCGTCCGCAACGGGGACGCGGTGGGCGGCCGAGCGGACCGGGGATTCGGACCGCCGACTCTCGACGGTGTCGACGAAAATCGGCGTCGCGTACACGAGGTGGGCGTCCGCGTCATCCGCCGTCGGTGCGGCCGCGGTGACCCACGCCGAAGGCGGGCCGGCCGAGAACGGTTCGGACAGCGGTCCCTTCGGCGGGTCGCGGCGGTCCGACAGCGGCTGCCCTTCGCCCGACCCGACCGCCGGCTGGGACGGGGCACTGTTGGCCAGGAGCGTCGGCAACAGCTGCATCTGGACGAACGCCGAGCGAAGGCCCGTCAAGACCCCGTCTGCCCAGCGGTTCCCGTAGAGCTCGCGCATCCCGCGCTCTCCGCTCTCCAGGCGTTCCAGAACCCGCACCACGACCGGGAATTCGGACGGCTCGAACGGCACGCGTTCGACGCCGTCCGGCGACGAGATCAACACGGCGTTGGGAGAGCCGTCCGCTCCCGTCGTCGGCAGCGGCTGCAGCCGGATCGTGATCCCCTCGGTCGCCAGAAGTGTCGTGAACAGGACGGCGGGCAGCCATTCGGCCGGCGGCGCGGTCGTCGGGACCCCGAGTTGCTCGGCCAGGTGAAAGACGGGTCCCAGATTCTTGCCGGGCGGGAGGTAAAGATTGCCTGCAGTCGGACCCTCAATCGCGCCCAACCGGACGAGGTCCGCGGTCAGCGACGCGCTCGGAAGGGCACGGTCGTCGAGCGGTTCGCAGCGGGGGACGAACTGGAAGTGGCCCACCGGTCGCTTCGGGAACGCGGGGGCCGTTAACCGTCGGATCCAGGTTCGCAAGGCGGTTCCTCCCTGAACGAGCGTCACGGTTCCTGAGCCAGTTTCGCGCCCAGCCGGCGCGCGGGGGCGAACCGCGGGTCGATGTCGATCGCCTCTTGCGCGGTCCGGCCGGCCGCGAGCCGGTCTCCGGCGGCCAGGTGGGCGAGGGCCAGGTTGTACCGAGCGACGGCGGGGGGGTAGCCCAGTCGTTCGGCCAGCGCGAAGTCGGCGATGGCGTCGGCCGGGTGGTTCTCGCGGAGCCGCACCAGCCCGCGGTTGAGCGCGGCCGCGGCCAGCCCCGGTTCGCGGTCGAGGGCGAGGCCGAACTCCCGGACGGCCGCGGTCGAGTTCCCGGCCGCGGCGTGGGCGAGCCCGAGGTGGTAGGCGCACCGGCCCCGCTGGTCCCGGGCCACGGCGGCGGCGGCGGCGAACCCGGCGACCGCGTCGGCCGGCCGGTCCCGGAGGTACGCCGCCACCCCGAGGGTGAACTGCGGCCAGAACCCGCCGGGTTCCGCGTCGGCCGCCCGCTGGAGCGGTTCCACCGCCTCTTCGATCCGCCCCGCGTTCAGCAGGAGCCGCCCCAGACGATACAGTTCCCCCGGCGGCGCGGACGGACCCGGGGCCGGGGGCGGGGGGGCCGGCCGCCCCTCTGCGTTGGCCCGGTGGACCGACCGGGCGAACGCCGTGACCGGATCCGCACCTAGCACGGCCTCCGCCTCGGCGAGCCGCTCGTCCGCGGCCTGGTGGGCTCCCGCCTTCGCCCGCAAGTCGGCCGACAGCAAGGCCAGATCCCGCAGGTCCAGACGGACTTGCGATTCCGTCTCCGGCCGGAGTTCCCCCCCGCCTTCGGGGGAAAGGATCGGACCCCGAGCCCCCCACAACGCATCGGCGGCCGCGGTCACCCGCGACAGGGTGTCGCCCGCGAGCCCGTCCGGGTCGAAGCCGAACCGCAGCCGGTCGACCAGCCGGTGAAGGTCCTCCGCGGTCCGGCCTCGGAGTGCGGCCCGCCGGCCCTGCGCGAGTTGCGTCCGGAGGGGGGCCGCAATCGAAAGCCGTTCGGCCAGCGCCGCGGCGGCGTCGAACTCCGCCAGGGCGGCCGCGTACTCGTTCCGCGCGAGCAGTCGCCGACCGGCCTGTTCGTGAGCCGCGACCTCGCGGAGCCCGTCACTCGCACCGATCGCCGGCCGAGCGAACCAGACCGCCGCCCCGACCGCGGCCGCCGCGCCCGCGGCGGCCAGCGCCCACCGCACGCGGCGTCCAGTCCGTCGAACCCGACCCGATCTCGCCCGGACGGCCTCGCCCGATTGAACCCGTTCGAGGTCCGCCGCCAGCGCGGCGGCCGACGGGTAACGCCGCGTCGGATCTTTGGCCAGCGCCGTCAGGCAAACCGCGTCCAGCCCTCTCGGCAGGCCGGGACGCCGGCGGCCAGGCGGGACGGGTTCGTCGTCTACGACCCGCCGCATCAACTCCCACGCCGTCCGCCCGTCGAACGGGGGCCGGCCGGTCAAGCACTCGTAGAGGATCACGCCGAGGGCGTAGACGTCGGCGGCCGGCCCGGCCGCCGCCCCGCCGCTCGCGACCACTTCCGGGGCGATGTAGTGCGGCGTGCCGAGCACCGCACCCGTCGGCGTTCGGCCGGCATCGAAGTCCAGAAACTTCGCGAGGCCGAAGTCCGCGATCTTCGGCTCGCCGGACTCGGCCAGCAGCACGTTGCCGGGCTTCAGGTCCCGGTGGACGACCCCGCGGGCGTGGGCGTGGTCCGCGGCCGTCGCCAGGGTCCGGACGAGGTCGACCGCCGCCGCGGGGGGGAGCGGGCCGCGGGCGAGCCGAGCCGTGAGCGACTCCCCCCGCACGAGTTCGAGGGCGAGGTAGGGGTTCCCGCCCACCTCACCCACTTCGTAGATCTGAACGAGATTCGGGTGGTTCAGCCGGGCGGCCGCCACCGCCTCGGTTCGGAGCCGGGTCGGGCCGCTGGCCGACAGAAATCCGTCGGCCACGAACTTCAGGGCCACGGCCCGGTCGAGCCGGACGTCGAGCGCCTCGAACACGACGCCCATGCCCCCCCGCCCGAGTTCGCGAAGCAGGATGTAACCGGGGACGGCCGGCGGGACCGATGTCCGGACCCCGGGCGGGAAAGGTGGCGGCTCGGCAGGGAACGGTTGAGTCGGACGGCCGGACCGCGAGAGTGGCGCGGCGATCCGCGAGTGCGGCGGGCTCACTCCTGGTCCTCCTGACCGAGCGAAACAATCACCGGATCGTCCGGATCCGATGTTCCTGATCGCGCCCCTCGGGAAGGTTATGGTGGCGACTCGGTGGGTGCGGTGTCAATCGAAAAATGGGATCGGTGCGTCCCTCGGCCGGGTGCCGTTGCGTGCCCGCGGGGGGATAGCGCCGCACACATCGGGACCGCCCGGTCACTTCGGCTCGGCCGCGTACAGGGCCGCGTTGGTCGTGACGAACAAGGTTTTCCCGTCGGCCCCGCCGAAGCAGAGGTTGGTGCCGCTGCCCTTGGGAATCTTGACCTCGCCGACTTTCTTGCCCTCGGGCGAAAGGACCACGACCGCCGCCCCGGCCGTCGCGTAGACGTGTCCGTCGGGGGCGGCCGCGATCCCGTCCGGCCCCGTCACGTCCGCCCACTTCTTGCCCTTGCCGGCGGTCACGTCGACCGACCCGTCCTCCTTCACCGGGAACCGGTAGATCCCGGACTTCTTCTTGTCCTTGTAGTTCGACACGCCGATGTACAGGTGCTTGCCGTCGGGCGAGAGGGCGGCCCCGTTCGGGTTCGCGAGGTCGCCGAGGTCGGCCCCGTCGTACACGACCGCGGCGGTCTTCTTCGCCACGTCGACCGCCGTCACCCGGCCCTTCTCGGGGTCTTTCAGCGTGGTGAAGTACAGGAACCCGTTCGCGGCGACGGCGAGGTCGTTGAGAGACAGTTCCTTCCCGCCCGGCGCGGTGTCGAGAATCGCGGAGGGGTCTTCGCCCGGCCGCCACGCCGCGAGCTTGCCGCCGAGGACGCCGTAGAACTTGCCGTCCGGCCCGACCTTGCCGCGGCCGCCGTCGCGCAGTTCGGTCACCGTCGTGCCGACAACCTTGAACAGCTTCCCGGTGTCGACGTCGGCTGCGAGGAGGCACTTCTCCCCCGGCAGCCACGTCGGGGTGTCCAGCTTTTTGAACCCGTCCTTGACGAGGGTCAGCGGGCCGTAGGCGGGCACGGCCGTCGCCTTCGCGGGGGGATCGGCCTTGCCCGGCGTCGGCGACTCCGCCGGAGGGGTCTTCGGCGATTCGAGGACCGCGTACTTCCCTTCGGTCCGGACCGGGTCCAGGCTGGGGACGTACCCCTCGCGGGCGGGCACGGTGTACGGTTCCAACTTGTCCGGCCCGACGAACGGCCGGACCGGAATTTTGTTCTTGTCGTCGGTCTTTGCGTCGGCCGGGAGGAGCGTGCCGGTGGTCAGGTCCACCCGCACGGTGCGGCCCGGCTTGCCCGCGACGCGGAACTCCAGCACCGTGTAGTCCGGGCTGACGCGGCACAGGGCGTAGCCGGGCCGGGGCGTCGACCGGTACGACAGCGGCGGGTAGTCCGTCACCCAGTGGACGCGGTTGAACACGACCAGCACCGCGTCCCACTCCGCCGACGCGAGCACGTCCCGAACGCCGAGTTCCTTCAGGACGGTGCCGTCCTTCTTGTAGACGATGACCCGTTTGGAGAACGCCTCGTGGCCTCGCTTGTCCTCCGGGACCGACCCCGGCCTGTCTCCCTTGAACGCATCGGCCCCGTAACCCTGGGTCTTCTCCGCGCTCCAGAGCGTCACGTGGTTCCACAGGGCGAAGGTCTCCCCGTCCGGGGCGACGAACAGTTGGGCGTAGATCTGGCCGCCCTGAACGCCCCTGGCAGGGAAGGTCTCGGTCCGGCCGGTTTTCGTGTCGGTCCAGGTGAACTCCCACCGGAACGGCCCGCGGGCCGGGTGGGGTTTCGCCGGGCCGCCCTTGGTTCCCGCCTTGGGGTCGACGACCTGGGCCGCCGTGACGACGAACCGACCGTCCATCGACTGGCCGCCGTCGATGTACACGGGCTGTTCGTACCCTGCCGGGGCGAGCAGCGGGGCAACGGCCGACACGACCACGGAAGCGATCAGGCGGTTCATGGATGACTCGGTTCGGAAGTTACTTGACGGCGTAAAATGCCGGATGGCTGCACACGCGGGTGCCGTCGGCCTTGACACCCACGACGATCAGGGCGTGGAGGCCCCTGTCAAACTTCACCCCGTTCAGTTCGTAGGGGGCTGCGGCGACCGAGCCGAGCACCTTGTCCCCGTCGCGGAATTCGACGGACTTGTACTCCCCCTTCACGGCCGCCACGAGCTTGACCGCCTCCCCCGCCTTCGCGAGCGGCGAGTACCCGAGCCCGCAGTCGTCCCGGTTCTTCCCCGTGCGGTACTCGGTGACCGGGGCGACGACCTTCAGGTCCGGCTTCGCCGAGTGGTACGCCCGGTAGACCCAGGCCGTGTACTCGTCCGGGAGCCACACCGGGCTGACCATCCCCTTGGCCTCCTTCGCCGGGGCGATCGGCACCCACTCGGACACCGGGTTGAAGTCCGACACCCATCCGCCCTCGGCCGAGACCGGGAGCAGCGGGCCGGGCTTGCCGTCGGCCGGTAGCCGGGCCTTGATGCACCGGTCCAGGTAGCACGCGAAGAACCCGAACTTGGAGTACACCCCGTGCTTGAACCCGTAGGTGGTGGCCCGGCAGGTGAGGGTCGGGGCCGGGGTGAGCTTGTCCTTGATGGCGTCCCCGGCCGCGGCACGGGCGGCCTCGCGCTCCTTCACGTCCCCCCCGAGCTCCCAGGCGTACACGAAGGGCACCTTGTCGGTCACGGCCGAGATCGCGGCCATGCGGTTCGGCCACCCGTCGGACCACGCGATCAGCCGGTCCGGGGCGCGGTCGAAGAGGTCCTTGACGTGAGCCGCCCCGTTCTGCATCAGCCACCCGACGATCGGCGCGGTGGCGAGTTCCGGGTGGCCCGTCTCCTTCGCCGCGAACTCCAGGTACTTCAGCAGGTAGCCCGTGTTCCCGGCCGGGTGACCGAGCTGGACCCGGCCGCTCCGCTTGTCGTTGACCCCGATGTCGTACTCCATCGGCCACGGGACGGTGACCAGGGCGAAGTCCCAGAGGTCCGCGCACTGGCGGGGGTCCGCGCTGTGGAACTGGAAGCAGAGGAACACCCCGCGGCAGGTCTTCACGCCGGGCGGAAGGTAGAGCCGGACCTTGGGCTCTTCCTTGTCGGCGTCGCGGACGCTCTGCCACGTCTCGTCTGCCGTCAACTTGGTGATCGGGAACCACCCCGGCGGGTAGTCCTTCTCGGCGGCCGGGACGGTCTTGTCGTACTTCGTGTCGTCCTTGGCCGGGGACAGCGCGACGAGGCCGACGAAGAGCCCGCAGAGCAACAGCGTCCGTTTCATGGGTTCCGCTCCGAGGTCCGGGCGCGGGCCGTGCCCGCCGGGTGAGTCACGCCAGCAGTTCGCCGATGCCGCCCTTCTGGTCCACGTCCTTGCCGAGCAGCGGGTCGATCTGGCCGAACGTCTCCCGCTTGTCCCCGGCGGCGTTCAGGAAGGTCGTGTACAGGTTGCCGATGTGCTTGTGCGCCTTCGCCCCGTGGGCGGGGAGTTCGAGGTAGCGGCCGGTTTTGAGCTTGCCGCCGAAGTTGCCGATCAACACGGCCGGCCACTCCCAGCACCGGCTGTGGTGCCCCTCGGCCCCGTCCGACAGGTACACGATCAGCGTGTTGTCGAACATCGTCCCGTCCCCCTCCTTCGCCGCCTGCAGGGTCTTGACGAGGCGGGCGATCAACTCGAAGTGGAACTTCCGGATGGCGGTGCTGAGTTCGTCCCAGGTGCGGCCCTCGAAGCTGCCGCCGTGGCCGATGCTGTGCTTGTCCAGGGTGATGCCGAGCCCCTTGAATCGGACCCCGAAGTACGCGTCGCCGACGCCGCTGGCGATGGTGACGGCGTTCGTGAGCCCGGAGACGAGCGCCGCGCCGGCCAGGCTGAACTGGGCGTCGAGCCGGTCGGTCTCCACCTCGCTGGTGAACTTGTCGGTCACCGGCGGGGCGTTCTTTTTCAGCACCGCCTCCATCTCGACGAGCTTGCCGTGCCGGTCCCGCATGGCCTCGAACGCCTGGAGGTAGGAGTGGAGCTTCTCCCGCTCCGGCCCGGCGAGGGCGGCTTCCGCCCGCTTGACGTCCGCGGCGAGGTGGTCGAGCAGGGGTTTCCGGGAGTCGAACGCCTTCTTGGCCGGCCCCGCGGCGGCGCTGCCGAACAGGGCTTGATAGGCCAGGGCCGGGTTCGTCTGGGTCGGGGCGGGTTTCCGGGCGGCGACGGGCGAGAAGTTGTAG
>ERZ1066121.2604-NODE-2604-length-11147-cov-5.512622_pt1 | contig 11147 bp, 9 predicted proteins | sample MGYA00382768_ERZ1066121 | MGnify/ENA primary metagenome ERZ1066121 (study PRJEB33369, sample SAMEA5778351) | biofilm metagenome | biome: Industrial cooling water; feature: Water cooling tower basin; material: Biofilm | place: United Arab Emirates | collected... | reverse complement strand
GTCTTACGTCGTCAGCAAATGAAAATACACCGGTATCCCCACCGCGATGTTGAACGGGAACGTCACGGCCAGCGCCATCGGCAGGTAAATGCCGGGGTCGGCCTGGGGCACGGCCAGGCGCAGGGCGGCGGGCACAGCGATGTAGGACGCCGAGGCGGCCAGTACCGTCAGCAGCAGGCCGTCGCCGGGCGTCAGGTGCAGCAGGTGGCTTAGGCTGATGCCGAGCGTGGCGCCCACGATGGGCAGCACCAGCCCGAGCGCCACCAGCGCCCACCCGGCCCGCCGAAACGCGCCGAAGCGCCGGGCCGCCACCATCCCCATCTCGAGCAGAAACACCGCCAGAAAACCCTTGAAGATGTCGGAGGTGAAGGGCTTGATGCCTTCGGCGGCTTTCGAGTCGGCCAGCAGCCCAATCACGAGCGAGCCGACAATCATCAGCACCGAGCCGTTCGTGAAGGCTTCGTGCGCCACCGTGCCGAGGCCGCCGGCCGGGCGGGGTGCGTCGGCATCCGGCGCGGCCGGCGGCGCGAAGCGCCGAATCAGCAGCAGCCCGATGATGATGGCGGGCGCTTCCATCAGGGCCATCGCGGCTACCATATGGCCGCCGTAGGCCACGCGGTGGTCGTCGAGAAAGCTCGACGCGGTGATGAACGTCACGGCCGACACCGACCCGTACGCCGCCGCCAGCGCCCCGGCGTTGTAGGCATCGAGCACCCGCCGCGTCAGGAAGTACGTGTACAGCGGCACCACCACCGCCAAGCCCAGCGCCGCGCCCAGCGCCGCCATCACCTCGGTAGTGAAGCCCGAGTGCGCCAGCTCCTGCCCACCCTTGAACCCGATGCTGAACAGCAGATACAGCGAGATGAATTTGATGGTAGGCGCGGGCAGCTCCAGGTCCGACTTCACCACCGTGGCAAGCACCCCCAGCAGAAAATACAGCAACGACGGCGAGGTGAGGTTGACGAGCAGGGCGTGGAGGTCCATTGTGAGTGGCTAGTGACGGATGACGAGTGACGAGTGATTGGTGACTAGTGATTAGTGACGAGTGACCAGTCAGCGACTGGCGCGAGTCTTCCGCGAAGCGGACGACTCGTGCCTACCGATGCGCGGAGTCTCCAGACTCCGCCGCCCAACCGCTCTGGGCACGGGGCGAGTCTGGAGACTCGCGGCATCGGTCGGCGCGAGTGAGCGGCCTGCGGCCGAACACTCGCGCCAGGGGTGTTACGGTAAGTCTTCATTCCTCACTCGTCACTACTCACTCCATCAAGCCAGCGCGGCGGGCAGCACCACGTTATCGATCAGCCGGACGGCCCCCAGGTGCGCGGCGGCCACGATGGCCGTTTCCGTGGGCGGCAGACCGGCGGCGCGGTCGGCGACTTGCAGCGTGTGGGCGTCCACTACCTCGAAATACTCGGGCGCGAAGGCCGGCTCGGCGGAGAGCACGGCGGCGCCGGCGGCTTGGGCGTCGGCCACGGTGGCGCCGCGCAGCAGCGCGGCGCGGGCCGTGGCGAGGGCGCGATGGAGCGTGGGTGCCACGGCCCGCTCGGCGGCCGTCAGGCGCCGATTGCGCGACGACATCGCCAGGCCGTCGGGTTCGCGCACGGTCGGGGCAACCTCCAGGGCCACGTCGAAATCAAGGTCGCGCACCAGTGCCCGCACCACGGCCACCTGCTGCAAATCCTTTTGTCCGAACCACGCCGTGTGCGGCGCCACCAGATGCAGCAGCTTGCTCACCACCAGCCCTACGCCCGCGAAGTGCCCCGGCCGGTGCGCGCCCTCAAGCACCGCCTCCAGCGGGCCGAAGCTCAGCGTGGTGACGGGCGGCGTGGGGTACATCTCGGCCGCGTCGGGCAGAAACAGCGCGTGGCAACCGGCCGCGCGCAGCAGCTCGGCATCCTGCTCGGGGACGCGCGGGTAGGCGGCCAGATCCGAAGGGTTGTTGAACTGACGCGGGTTGACGAAGATGCTCGCCACCACCACGTCGCAGGCGGCCACGGCGCGGCGCACCAGCTCGAGGTGGCCGTCGTGGAGGGCGCCCATCGTCGGCACGAAACCAATGCGCCGGCCGGCGCGGCGCACATCGGCCGCGAAAGCGCGCACATCGGCCCGCTGGGTAAAAACTTGCATCAGGGGCGCAGGAAGGGCGTTTTCGGTGATACGGCCACCGTCGGCCGACACCAATGGCGGGACAAAGAAATTGAAATCCGGGGAAAATTGCCGTACTTTTGTACTCGCAAACGTCGTAGGCTGGCTACTTTTTGCTCAGCCCGAACGTTTTGGGCCATCTCCCCGGTTATTTTTCGAATGTCAAACTTGAAGATTCTCTACGCCGGTACCGAAGTCGATCCGTTTTTGTCCACCTCGAAGCTCGCGCATCTGTTGCGGACACTGCCGCTGGCAATGCAGGACCGCGGAATGGAAATCCGAATCTTCGTGCCGCGCTTCGGCATCATCAACGAACGAAAAAACCGGCTCCACGAAGTGGTGCGCCTCTCGGGTATCAACATCGCCGTCGGCGACGACGAGAAGCCGCTCGTCATCAAAGTGGCTTCCATTCCGACGGCGCGGATGCAGGTGTATTTCATCGACAACGATGATTACTTCCACCGCAAAACCGGCCTCGTCGATAAAAACAACCAGTTTTACGCCGACAACGACGAGCGCGCCATCTTCTTCTCGAAAGGCGTACTCGAAACGGTGAAAAAGCTCGGCTGGGCGCCCGACATCGTGCATTGCGCCGACTGGATGACCGGCCTGATGCCGCTCTACCTGAAAACGACCTACAAGAAGGACCCGATTTTCAAGGATGCCAAATCGGTGTTCACGGTCTGCAACTCGGAATACGCCGACTACAAGTTCGCCGACGATCTGGTGGAAAAAGCCAAGATGCTCGACATCGACGACGAGATGCTGACCGCCCTGCGCTCGGCCGATTGTCGCGGCTTCATTCGCTGCGGAATGCAGTACGCCGATACGGTCATCAAATACCCCGAAACGTACGGCGACGATATGAACGCCCTGTTTCAGGAGCACCAGCAGCACAAGCAGCTCGCCGAAATCGGTCTGGAACCGGCCGAGGACGTGCTCAATGCGTACCACGACATCTACAATGCCCTTCTGCACTAAGCGGCACCGCCGGCAAGTGGGGGCCGCGCTCTTGAGCGCGGCCCTTTCGTTTTCAGCCCTCACCGCCTGCGACCCGCCCGGCGAGCTGGGTCTCCAGGTTCTCCCCGACGACGTGCCCGCCTCCGCCACCTACGTGGCCTACGCCGGCACGGCCGCCACGGTGCTCCGCAACGATTCAGTGCTGACCGCCAACAAGGGCAACGCCCTCGTGGGGCACCTGCGCGACACGCAGGTCGGCACCACCACGGCCGAAAGCTACTGGCAGGTCAGCCCGCTCACCACCAACCCGAGCGCCCCGCTGGTGGCCGGCGCCCAGGCCGATTCGCTGGTGCTCACGTTCGGGTTCAACAGCTTTTACGGGACGCCGGACGGCCGTCAGGTGCTCGAAGCCTATCAGCTCGCCCGAGGGTTTAGCGACGACACGGCGTACTACGGCAACTCCAAGCCCATAAAGGTGGGCGCCAGGCTCGGCGAAACCTCGTTTCGGTTGCGGTATCGGTGGGTGAAAACCGACCCGGTGCTCGCGTTTCCGTGGATAATCGGCAACGATTCGCTGCGGAAGGACAGTGTGCAGGTGTTGCAACCGCTTCGCATCAAGGTTGACCCGACCACTTCGACGCTCCGCGCCGACTTGTTCAGCAAAATCGGCTCGTCGGAGCTGGCGTCGCTGGCCAACCTGCAGGCTATCCTGAAAGGCATCGTGCTGCGGCCGAAGGACAACACCACGGGCGCCATCGTCAACGTGCTGCCCTCTTCGTCGAATACGCGCCTGACGCTGTATTACCGTTTGCCGACCGACTCGGCCAAGCAGGCGCCGCGGCAGTTCGTGTTCAGCCTCGGCAACGTGGGCACCGAGCGCCACTTCACGCGCCTCACCACCGACTTCCGCACCGGCGACAAGCTGACGCGGTTTGACGGCGCCCTTGATACGGTTACTTTAGCGGCCACCGCACCTGATTTCACTGCCTACCTGCAAGGCGGCGTGGAGCTGGTTACGCGCATCAAGTTGGAAAAGAAGCTCGAGGAGCTTCGCGCCAAGCGGGGCAACATCGTCATCAACCGCGCCGAGCTGGTCGTGCCCGTGCGGCAGTACGCGGCGGGCGTGTATCCGGTGCCGAGCCAGGCGTTTCTGGTGCAGGTCGATTCGCTGAACCGGCCGCTCAAAACCAGCGGCGTACTCCGCACCGTGCAGGCCAACGGCAACGACCCGACGGCCACCAATGCCCCGGCCGTCGTGACGTACGACGCCACGGCCCGCGCCTACCGGGTGCAACTGACGACGTATCTCGACGCCTACGTCAACGACAAGCTCACCGACCGCCGCGCGAAGGCGTTTTGGCTCGTGCCCTCCTTGCCGGCCCTCAACTCGTTGGGGCTGAACCGGGCGTTGATCGATGCCGCGCCCAACCAGATTCAGCTAAGAGTCTATTACTCAGAGATAAACTGACAACCGCGCGCGGCCCGCTACTTTTGTGCCCCGTTTTTGGCGCTCCCCGGTCCGTGCCTGGCACGGAGTTGATGCAGCCGGCGGCTTCGTTTCCACCGAATTTCCTACCCCCATCATATGTGCGGCATTGTTGCCTACATCGGCTCCCGCGAGGCGCGGCCGGTCATCATCAAAGGTTTGCGGCGCCTCGAGTACCGCGGCTACGACTCTGCGGGCATCGCTCTGCTCAACGGCGAGCTGACGGTTTACAAGAAGAAAGGTAAAGTCCAGGACCTCGAAGACTTCATCGGCGACCGCAACACCCACGCCCACATCGGGATGGGCCACACCCGCTGGGCTACCCACGGCGAGCCGAACGACGTCAACGCCCACCCGCATTACTCGACGTCGGGCCGCATCGCCATCATCCACAACGGCATCATCGAGAACTACGCGGCCCTCAAGCAGCACTTGATGGGGCGCGGGCACAAGTTCGAGTCGGACACCGACACCGAAGTGTTCGGCAATCTGATCGAAGACATCCTGCAGGACAACGAGGGCATCTCGCTGGTGGAGGCCGTTCGGCTGGCGCTGCACGAGGTGGTGGGCGCCTACGCCATCGTGGTGCTCTCGGCCGACGAGCCGAACCAGCTCATCGCCGCCCGCAAAGGCTCGCCGCTGGTGATCGGGGTGGGCGACAACGAATTCTTCTTCGCTTCCGACGCCACGCCCATCGTCGAGTACACGTCCGACGTCATCTACCTCAACGACTATGAACTGGCCGTCGTGAAAGACGGGCAGCTCGACATCCGCACCCGCGAGGATGTGCAACAGAACCTGTACATCCAGCGGCTGGAACTGGCGCTCGACGCCATCGAGAAGGGCGGCTACCCGCATTTTATGCTCAAGGAAATCTTTGAGCAGCCACGCTCGATCCACGATTGCCTGCGCGGGCGTCTCATCGCCGAGAGCAACCACCTCAATCTGGGCGGCATCCGGCAGTTCGAGCAGAAATTCATCAACGCGCAGCGCATCGTCATCGTGGCGTGCGGCACGAGCTGGCACGCCGGGCTGGTAGCCGAGTACCTGTTCGAGGACTTCGCGCGGATTCCGGTGGAAGTCGAGTACGCTTCGGAGTTTCGCTACCGCAACCCCGTCATCTCGGAGCGCGACATCGTGATCGCCATCTCGCAATCGGGCGAGACGGCCGATACGCTCGCCGCCATCGAGATGGCCAAGAGCAAAGGTGCCACCATCTTCGGGGTGTGCAACGTGGTGGGCAGCAGCATCGCGCGCGCCACCGACGCCGGTTCCTACACCCACGCCGGGCCGGAAATCGGCGTGGCCTCCACCAAAGCCTTCACGGCGCAGGTGACGGTGCTGACGCTGATGGCGATGATCATCGGCCACCGCCGGGGCGCGCTCTCCAACACCCGCCTGCGCGAGTTGATGGTGGAGCTCGAGAACATCCCCGCCAAAGTGGAAAAGGCACTGGAGCTCGACACCGAGATTCGGCAGATTTCCGAGATTTTCAAAGACGCCACCAATTTCCTCTACCTCGGCCGGGGCTACAACTTCCCCGTGGCGCTGGAAGGCGCGCTCAAGCTCAAGGAGATTTCGTACATCCACGCCGAGGGCTACCCGGCCGCCGAGATGAAGCACGGCCCCATCGCGCTCATCGACGAGCAGATGCCGGTAGTGGTCATCGCGCCGCAAGACAGTTCGTACGAAAAAGTCGTCTCGAACATTCAGGAAGTGAAGGCCCGCAAAGGGCGCATCATCGCCATCGTGAGCGAAGGCGACAAAGTGATTCCCGAAATGGCCGAGTTCGTGATCGAGGTGCCGCACACGTCGGAAGCGCTGATGCCGCTCGTGACGGTGGTACCGCTCCAGCTCCTCTCCTACCACATCGCGGTGCTGCGCGAGTGCAACGTGGACCAGCCACGCAACCTCGCCAAATCGGTGACGGTAGAATAGAGAGATATGGGGATGTGGGGATGTGAGAATAGAAGCCCCGTCTTGTATGGGCCCCCTACCCCAGAGGCTACCTTCCGGTAGCACGTAATAGATTCGGCAACAACGTGGTCCCGCAGGGACCCACCACCCCGCGTAGCCAACCGCGCAGGATGGTGGGTCCCTACGGGACCAGCCGTTTTTGGTACCCCGGAATGCTACCAGATGGTAGCCCTACCAAATGGTAGCCCCTACGGGGCTGCTTGCCATTCGCACATCGCTACATCCTCACATTCCCACATCCTCACATCCTCACATTCCCACATCCCCACATTCCCACATCTCCCACATCTCCCACATCTGCTCCTGCACGGTCGGGTTTTCAGGGGTAGCCCGTAGATTTGAGGCTCCCGACAACCGCCCCCACGGGCGGCGCGTAGGGTCGGCCGACACCTGCTTTTGTCGCCCCGTTGGTCCATCGCTATCTGGAATGATCACTGTTGCCAAAAGCCCCGCGCACCTGGCCGCTACGGCGGCTACGTTCTGTGCTTCCTATATCAACGAAACCGTCAATCGGCGGGGGCGCTGTAGTATTTTGCTGGCGGGCGGCACCACGCCGCAAGCACTCTACGAGCACCTGTCGCGGGTGCCGTACGCCGACAACCTGCCGTGGGCGCAAGTGTTGGTAGCCTTCGGAGATGAACGGATGGTGCCGCCCACCGACGAGCGCTCGAACCAGCGAATGGCCGCGCGGGCGCTGCTCGACGCCGTACCGATTCCGCCGACGAACATCCTGGCGCCTGATTCCACGCTGCCCCCCGCCGAAGCCGCCGCCGCCTACGAAGCCGACCTCCGCGCGGCGTTTGCGACGGCACCGCACGAGGCGCCCGCGTTCGATCTGGTGTTGCTGGGTGTGGGCGCCGACGGGCATACCGCCTCACTGTTCCCCGGAATGGCGGCCGTGCGCGAATCGCAACGTTGGGTGGTCGATTCGCCGGCGCCTGCCGCCGGGCAACCCGGCCGCCTCACCGTCACGCTGCCGGTGCTGAATGCCGCCCGGCTGGTGGTGTTTCTGGTGCAGGGCGCCGATAAAGCCGCCATCGTGCGGCAGGTGCTCGGGGCGGGTTCCGCTACTACCGACACCGCTGCCGAGCTGCCGGCCCGCCTGGTGCGGCCCACCGGCAGCGGCGCCGAAGTAAAATGGTTTTTGGATGAAGCCGCCGCCGCCGACCTGCGCTAAGTAGTCAGCCATAAGCTTCGAGCTACAAGCCGCAAGCCTTTATATTGGTTGTCAGCACATTGCACACAACAGGCTATCTGGCTACTTCTGCCTAAAGACTTGATGCCGATAATCGGCACACTTCTACGAAGTAATTCGTAGCAGCGGGGCAACCTCTCGGCGACCAGCGACATCAGCGTAACCGAACCCGATGTACCATCTCATTTTCGTTTCCTGATGCGTTTCGTCCCAGCTTCCTTCGCCGCTGCGGCAGGCCTGTTGGCCGCCGTCACGGCCGTTCTGCATACGCCGTCGGCGCACTCGCGCCAGTTGTCGGCCGACGGCATCCAGCGCCCCTTGCCCCACGCGGGCGACCGTAAAACCGTGACCCGCACACTGTCGGCGGAGTGTCGCGGCGTCGTGCTGCACACTTCCGACAATGTCGTCATCCGGCAAGGCAAGGAGGCGAGCCTGACCCTCACCGGCCCCGCCGAGGAGCTGGAGCGCACCTCGACGGTAGTGGAAAAAGGCCGTTTGCTGATCACCAAGACCGGCAACGGTAAGATGAACTGGACGAAGGGCGAAGGCGTGACGATTACCATCACGCTGCCGACCATCGAGTCGCTGGCCGTCAACGGCTCCGGCGACCTCAAATCGGACGGCACCCTGACCGGCGCCGAGCTGGCCATTTCGGTGGCCGGCTCCGGCGACGTGCAGGTAGCCGCCGAGCTGACCGGCGCCCTCAGCACGAAGCTGGCCGGGTCGGGCGACGTGCGGCTGAGCGGGCGGTGTGCCTCGCACACGGTCAGCGTGGCCGGGTCGGGCGACGTGCGCGCCGACGCGCTGAAAGCCTCCTCGGCCACCGTGAAGCTCAGCGGCTCGGGCGATGTGAGCGTGGCCGCCGCCGATGCACTCGACGTGAGCATCAGCGGCTCCGGCGACGTACGCTACGCCGGCGCCCCCAAGCAACTCGTGAAGCGCGTGACCGGCTCGGGGTCGGTGGCGAGGCTGTAAGTACAGCCGGCTTACGCCGGTTTCGGGCCTACTGTTCAGACTACGCGCCGCAGCACATCCGCGAAGCGCCAGCAGTCTTCAAACGAATTGTAGAGCGGCACCGGCGCGATGCGGATGACATTCGGCTCGCGCCAATCGGCCACCACGCCTTCGGCGGTGAGGGCGTCGAAGAGGGCGCGGCCATCGGTGCCGACCAGCAGCGAGAGTTGGGCGCCGCGCTGGGCGGGGTCAGTCGGGGTGATGATGTCGAGCGTATCTGTGAGTAGCTGCAGCTCGTGCAGCAGGCGCTCGAGGTAGGCGGTGAGGCGCACGGATTTTTCGCGCAGCACGGTCATTCCACCGGCGTCGTCCACGACGGCCAGCGCGGCGCGGTGGAGTGCCATCGGCAGCACCTGGGCGTTGGAAAGCTGCCACCCTTCGGCACCGGGCGCGGGCCGGAAACCGGCCTCCATCCGAAAACGCACGGCCGGGTCGTGGCCCCACCACCCGGCGAGGCGCGGCAGGTCGGGGCGGTGCGCGTGGCGCTCGTGGACGAACACGCCGCTCACGCCGCCCGGCCCCGAGTTGAGGTACTTGTAGGAGCACCAGCACGCAAAATCGGCGCCCCACTCGTGCAGCCGCAGCGGCACGTTGCCGGCGGCGTGCGCCAGATCGAACCCCACCGTGGCGCCCACTTCGTGGCCCCAGCGCGTGATGGCGGCCATATCGAAGAACTGGCCCGTGTAGTAGTTGACGCCGCCGAGCAGCACCGTGGCGAGCGTACCGCCGTGCTCGCGGATGGTGGCTTCGATGTCGTCGGGCCGTAAGGTGTGCTCGCCGGGGCGCGGCAGCAGTTCGACGATGGCATCGGCCGGGTCGAAGCCGTGGAGGCGCACCTGCGATTCGGCCGCGTATTGGTCCGACGGAAACGCGCCACCTTCCAGCAGCAGCTTATACCGCTGCCGGGTGGGTCGGTAAAACGAAATCAGCAGCAGGTGCAGGTTGACGGTGAGCGTGTTCATCGCCACCACTTCCGAGGGCTTGGCGCCAACCAGCCGGGCCAGCGGCTCGGTCAGAAACCGGTGGTAGTCAACCCACTGACTCGGCTCGCGGAAGTGGCCTTCGACGCCGTGCTCGGCCCAGTGCGCCAGCTCGGCGCGCACGTACTCGGCGGCGGCGCGCGGCTGCAGGCCGAGCGAGTTGCCGGTCAGATAGACCACCGCCTCGCCGGTGGGCGGGTGCGTGGGCACGTGAAACCGCTCGCGGAAGCCGCGCAGCGGGTCGGCCGCGTCGAGGGCGCGGGCGTGGTTGCGGGTGGTTGAATCGGCGGTAGAGGTTAGCGTCACAAAGCAAATTTACGAGCCAGCAGCACGGGCGTTCCTGTCGGCAGCAGAGTCGGGAGGCAGGTCATTCGACCCAGTAGTACTGTAAGGAAAGAATCGAGCAAGTGAAATTGCATCAGGAGGTTGAATGCATACAGCAGCAAGAGCGCGTCGGCGCCCCATCGCCACTGCCGACTTCCCACTGTGACTACGCCATACGCTACGGTCAGGCCAACGTACCACAGCGCCTCGCCGACCGCAAAGCCCGGCACCTGCGGGAAACCCAGTGCCGCCACCGTAGTCACGGCTACCGTTCCGATGAGCCAGTACGTGCGCGGTGGCCACGGCGCCATCCGGGCTACGTGCCCAAGCAGCACCACGAAGAAGGGAGTTGCGAAAATGTACCGCGCGGAATTGGCCACATCGCTGCGAAAAACGAAGATCGTCACCAGCGCCACGCAACAGCAATAGGCCAGCGAGAACACCACCGCCGGGCTGAGCGCCGGCGCCGACTCGGCCCGGCCCCGGCGGGCACGTACCCACCGCACGAGCAACCCGAGGCAGACGCCCCCGCACCCCAGCCCCAGCCAGACAGCCAACAGATTGAGCCACAAGGACGTGACACCGTCCGATGAAAAAAACGGCAAGCGCGGCAGCCCCGGCTCGCGCCCCCAGTTGCCCTGGAGCGTCTTGGGATAGGCCAGCGGATCGCCGGTCAGCGCCCAAAACATCGCCACCAGTACACCGAGTGACGCAGCCAGCGTCAATAATCCTCCAACTGCCCACCACCGGCCGCGCCGCGCCTCCGGGGTGCCTTGCAGCAGAAGGGCAGTAAGCAGCAGCGCCGGCACAAACAGCGTAGAGTAGAGGCCGAGCGCGTCAGCCCGCAGCCAAACAGGCCGATGAGCGCCCAGGCAGTACGCCGCCGGTGCAGCCCGGCTACCAGCAGCGTACCGCAGCAGAAAAACAGCGCCTCTGAGTACGGCACCGCCATAATGAAGAGCGACGGCGTGGATAAGGCAAACAATATCCAGCGGCGCGGCAGCGCCAGTGCGTGTACCAGGGCCGTGAATGCGGCAAGGAAAAGACCCAGATTCCAGAGGCAAAT
>ERZ1066121.2602-NODE-2602-length-11150-cov-6.299775_pt1 | contig 11150 bp, 8 predicted proteins | sample MGYA00382768_ERZ1066121 | MGnify/ENA primary metagenome ERZ1066121 (study PRJEB33369, sample SAMEA5778351) | biofilm metagenome | biome: Industrial cooling water; feature: Water cooling tower basin; material: Biofilm | place: United Arab Emirates | collected... | reverse complement strand
CGCGGCCGCCGCCCTGGTGGGCGCCGCCGGTTACGCCATTTTCGCCGTCGCACCCGTCGAAGCCCAAATGGGCATCGTGCAGAAAATCTTCTATCTGCATGTGCCGAGCGCCTACGCCATGTACCTCGGGTTCACGGCCTGCGCGCTAGGTAGCGCCATGTATTTGCTCAAAAAGGACCCGAAATGGGACGCTTGGGCCTTGGCCGGGGCGGAGGTCGGGGTCTTGTTTTGCCTGATCGTGCTCATCACCGGGCCGCTGTGGGCGCGGAAAGCCTGGGGCGTGTGGTGGACCTGGGATCCCCGGCTGACCACGACCTTGCTCGCGGGAATGATTTTCCTCGCCTATTTGGCGCTGCGTTCGATGGGCGAGGTGGGCGATACCGAAAAGCGTTTTGCTGCGGGGCTGGCCATCGTCGGCCTGCTCGACCTGCCGCTCATCCACTACAGCGTGCAGCGTTGGCGGGGGCAGCACCCCACCGTGATCACCGCCAAAGGCGGCGGTTTGGACGCCGAAATGCACCTGGCCCTTTGGACCAGCATGGCGGCCATCACCCTGCTCGTCGGTCTTCTGCTCTGGGCGCGCGCCGCGATCGCGCGTCAGGGATTCGCCTTGCAGGCGCTTCACATGCAATCCTCCGCGGACCAAGGCGAGGAGGCATGGTCGTGAAAGAGCAAGCAGCGCAGCGCAGGATTCCCACAAGCATCGTCGAGGCGCGTCGCGATCGGGTGGGCTCGAAGCAGGCGGGGCGAGCGCGTAGTCTCTTGAAGCGCGCCTTATGGGTTTCGGCCTTTGCCCTTCTGAGTGCTTCTCCGGCGCTGCCTCTAGGCCTTTCGGAGGCCGAGGCACAGAGCGAGCGAGGCGAAGACGCGGCCTCCAGCCGTTCGACCGCCTTTCGAGCGGTGAGCGGACCCAAAGCCGAGTCGATTTCGGGCGGTGTCCTCCTGATCTCCGCCTACGCCGTCGCATGGCTTTTGGTGATGCTTTACCTGCTGCGTTTGGGCCGCCTGGCCACGGCCAATCGCAGCGAACTCGAGAGGCTCGAGCGGGTGGTCGCCACGCTCTCGCTGGCGCAACGCGGGGCGACGCGCAGCAGCGATTCGCTCGCCGACTCGCCCTTGCCGGAATGAGCCTTTCGAAGCGAGGCCACCTCTGCCCACCATCGAACATATCGTCTACATCCCGGGGATTTTGCTGGTGGGTTTTGCCTTCGGTTTTCGGATGGGCGCCAAGGCCGCGCGCGCTGAACTGCAACGCCGGCGGCAGCAGGAACGGAAATAAAGATTGATCGTGCGAGAGAACGAACCCACGATGGAAGAGAGGGTCCCATGCTGAGCTTCGAACTGAGCGCCGAGCAGAAGTCGCTAATCGAAAACACGCGGAAGTTCGTCCGCGAGCGCATCATCCCAGTCGCGGCAGAGTGCGACGCGCACTCCAAGTTCCCGATGGACGTCTTCAAAGAGTCCTGGGAGCTCGGCCTGGTGAACTCGAACATCCCCGAAGCCTACGGCGGCGCGGGCCTCAGCGAGCTCGACAACGTCCTGCTCACCGAAGAGCTCGCCTACGGCTGCACGGGCATCCAAACGAGCATGACGGCCAACACCTTGGCCGCGACGCCTCTGCTCATCGCCGGAAGCGAGGCGCAGAAGAAGAAGTACCTCGGCATGCTGACGAGCGAGCCGGTGTTTGCGGCCTACGCCATCACCGAGCCAGCTGCGGGTAGCGACGCCGCGGGCATCCAGACCCGCTGCCAGAAGCACGGCGACGATTGGGTGCTCAACGGCCAGAAGTGTTACATCACCAACGGCTCCTGGGCGAAGTGGTACATCGTCTTCGCCAGCACCGATCCTTCGCAGCGACACCGCTCGATCATGGCCTTCATCGTCGATCGCGACGCGCCCGGCGTCAGCGTCGGCAAAAAAGAAGACAAGATGGGCCAGCGGGCCAGCGATACCGCCACCATCATCTTCGAAGACGTCAAAGGCTCGAAAGACCATGTGCTGGCGCTCGAAGGCGAGGGCTTCAAGCTCGCCATGTTGACCTTCGACCGCACCCGTCCCGACATCGGGGCCGCCGCATGTGGGCTGATGCGCCGCGCGCTCGAAGAGTCGGTCAACTACGCCAAGGAGCGCAAGACCTTTGGCGAGGCGATCGCGCAGCATCAGATGGTGCAGGCGATGCTCGCCGAGATGGCCATCAAATACGAAGCGACCCGCCTGCTCGTGCTCAAGGCGGCGTGGATGATCGACCAGGGTTCGCGCAACTCCCTCATCGCGTCCTACAGCAAAGCCTTCGGCGCCGACAGCGCCATGCAGGTAGCGACCGACGCGGTGCAGGTCTTCGGCGGCAACGGCTACATCCGCGAATATCCCGTCGAGAAGCTGATGCGCGACGCCAAAATTTTGCAGATCTACGAGGGCACCTCGCAGATTCAGCGTTTGGTGATCGCCCGCAACCTCATCGCCGGAAACTACGGCCAGAGCTAGGCCTTGGATGTTGAGCTGCGGAGGCGGCGCGTCGGGAGTCCAAGGCCCGGGCGCCGCCTCTTTGCGGCTTCGGTGACGCCTTCGAGCGCTCGTGCTAACTCTCGTCGTCCATGATCCAGGTCTTGCACTTTCTTCTCGTCGTGATGTGCTTTGCCGCCGGAAGCTGTGAGCGGCCCGGCACGAAAGAGCGCGATGCCGCAGCGAAGTCGGCGCGCGCTTCCGATCCAAACGACGAGGGAGACGCGGCGGTGGCGATCGCCGACCCGCCGCCCCGGCCCATGCTCGGCGCCAGTCTGGATAGCCGTGCCTTGATGGAGCGGCTGCAGAAGGCCGAGGTCAAGCGCATGAAGTTGGTCGGCACCAACTCCATCGTTTTCCGTGCGAGCACCGACCAAGAGATCGACGTCTCCTACCGCCCCCGCGCCAACCCGCGGCCCTGGGGATACAAGGCGGAGATCGCCGCCTATCAGATCTCCAGGCTGCTCGAGATGGACAACGTGCCGCCCGGCGTCGTGCGTTCGATGTCGCGTGGCGTGCTGCGCGGGCATCTCGATCCTCGTTTCGAGGATGACTGGCCCTCGATCGTCCAGGCCCTGCACTGGACCGACGGGGACTCGGTGCGGGGCGCCATGCTCTATTGGGTGCCGGCGATGGAGAGCCTCGACCTCGAGCGCTCCGAGTGGAAGCGGCGCTGGAGCGTGTGGCTCAGTCAGGACGGTTCGGTGCCGCCCGCCGAAAGCCAGCTCGCGGCCGACATCAGCACGATGATCGCCTTCGATTACCTGATCGGCAATTGGGACCGCTTCAGCGGCGGCAATACGCATGTCGAGCCGCGCAGCCGACGGCTTTTCATTCGCGACCACGACCTCTCCTTTGCCACGCCCCTGCCCGAGCGCTTGCATCGCCGCATTCTCGACATGCTCTTGCTCGTCGAGCGCTTTTCGCGCCGTTTCGTCGAGAACCTCGCAAGTTTCGACCGCGCCCATCTCGAACACGTGCTCGCCTCCGAGCCGACGCATGCGCAGGACCCCCTCCTCAGCGAGTCCCAAATCCAGGACTTGATGGAGCGGCACGCGACCCTGCTTTCCTACGTCGCTTCGCTGATCGACGCGCACGGCGAAGACAAAGTCCTCGCATTCCCCTAGCGCGCGCTTTCGACCAAAGCCGCGTTCTTCGGGCCCGAGGGGGTGGGGCATGGACTTTTGAGGCCATTGACTTGCGATGGCGGGGTTGACGTGTAAACACAGCGGTCCATATAAATGAAAACGATTTTCATTTACTATTGGAGACGGACCTGGAGACGAGGAGAGTTGACCATGAGTGGAGACAGAAAACGGCTGAAAAGAGCGAGCTGGATGCCTTCGCGACGCGTCCAGTGTGGAATGTTGGCTACCTTTCTTTTCACGACCTTCTCGATCGCTTGTGGCAACGACGACGAGGGAGGGCAGCTGCCGCCCAACGTCCAAGCCTTGATCGGTGAAGCGCAAGAAGCCCCCCCGGAACGCTCGGCCTACCCCGATATCGTGCTCTCGACCTACCGCGACTCCTACGATTCGGCGGTGGCGCTGCAGCAGAAGATCGAGGCTTTCCTCACGGCACCGAGCGCGGCGTCGCTGCAAGAGGCGCGCGCGGCTTGGCTGGCTCATCGCGAGTTCTGGGGGCAGACCGAGGTTTTCCGCTTTTACGGCGGACCGATCGACAATGAAGAAACCGGGGTCGAAGGCCAGATCAACGCGTGGCCCCTCGACGAGAGCTACGTCGACTATGTCGAGGGCTATCGCTTCGCCTGGAATGTCATGTTGATGGAGAAGACCGGCGAGGTGGAGTTCCTCGTTTCTTCCCCGCGAAGCGGCAAACGTTGGGTCGTCGACCCCGTCGACTATCTGAGGCCATGGCAGGTCAAGATGATGTCGACGCAGCCGGATATGATCCTCACCTTCAGCCATTTCCTCGCCAAAGACTTCGAAGCCCGCGGCGAAGGAGAGGTCGAGGTCAGGGTCGACGCCCAGGCCGCGCTCAACGGCCGCCCCTCGCAACCTTATCTCGATCCACGCGTCGACCTCGCGCATGAACGCGAAGGCTTCGGGCACAAAACGTGGATTTTACCTTTTGTCGATCGGCAGCCCTACTCCCTGGTTCAACGATGAGTGCGTCTCCCTTGGCTTTCTCCCGGCTCGCTACGCTATGCGGCACGAGCCTGATCTGGATGACTCTCTGCAGCGTCGCCGCGGCGCAGCCCGCACCGAGCGAGCAAGCGCCGCCCGAGTCGGCGCCAGACGCCAGCCCCGGCGAGGAACGCGATCCCTCGGTCGATAAGGATGCGGCCGAGCAGAGCCCTGGTGAAGCGGAGCCGGCACCCTCCGCGCCGCCGCCGGCTCCGGCAGCGCCCCCTCCGCCGCCGTCGCCCTCCAAGGCCAGAGACTCTGCCGTCGATCTCACGCTCGACGAGTCTCTCTTTCAAGCGCCGACCTTGATGGTGGTCGGACACAAGCACAACGACCTCGACTCGGTGCCCGGGGCGGCCTTCGTCGTCGACGAAAAGGACCTCGAGCGCAGCAGCCCCGTCAGCGCCGAGGAGATGTTGCGTCGCGTCCCCGGCGTCAACCTGCGCAGTGAAGACGGACTGGGCTTGCGCACCAACATCGGTTTTCGCGGCTTGAGCCCGGACCGCAGCCGCAACGTGCTCGTGCTCGAAGACGGCGCGCCCATTCAGCTGATGCCCTACGGTGAGCCCGAGCTCCACTACTCTCCGCGCATCGAGCGCATGCGATCGATCGAGGTCGTCAAGGGTGCTTCCTCGATCCTCTACGGCCCACGCACCATCGGCGGCACGGTCAACTTCCTCACCCTCGACCCGCCCAAGAAGCTGCGCGCCACCGGCGACGTACGCTACGGCTCCTACGACTACACCACCGCCGAAGCCAGCGTCGGAGACACCAAGGGCAACATCGGCTGGCTGCTCTACGGCTTGCATTACCGCAACGACGGCCCGCGCAACCTCAACGCCGAAGCCACCGACTTGATGGCCAAGTTCCGCATGGACATGAAGGAGGCGGGCCAGCTTCAGCTCAAAGGTCAGGTCTACGACGAACAGTCTTCCTCGACCTACTTGGGCCTGACGCAGCTGCAGTACGAGACCGATCCTCGCTTCAACTTCGCCACCAACGACCGCTTCAACATTCGTCGTTACGGAATGTCGGGGGTGCACACGGTCGACCTCACGAAGCGTTTGCAGATGCAAACCTCGGCCTATGGTTTCGTGCTCGAGCGCCATTGGCGCCGGCAAGACTACGATCGACGCGACTTCCGCGGCATTCCCCCTGCGTACGAATACGAGCGCGTCATCAACGGCCGCGGCCAGCGGGTGACGCCCGACGAAGCCGCCGACGACGGCAGCTCGATCTTCTTCCGCAACTCCACAGGCAACCGCAACCGCGACTACCGCGTCGCTGGCCTGGAGTCGCGTCTGACGGGGCGCTTCGAGGCTTGGGGTGAAAAGCACGAACTCATCGGCGGCGCACGTCTGCACTACGAGATGGCGGATGAGCAGTTCATTCAGGGCACCCACGGCGCCGCGTCGGCGGGAGATCTGCTGGCGATGGAGCAGCGCAAAGGCGTGGCGATCGCCGGGTATACGATGGCGCGCTTCGCTTTCTTTCGCGACACCTTGCAGCTCTCGCCGGGCCTGCGCGTCGAGAACCTCTGGACCAAACGCGTCGTCGATCGTTCGAACGGCGTCGACTTCGCACCTCCGGCGGACAGTTACGATTTCGTCTACGCCTTGATCCCAGGAATGGGCCTGACCTGGTCCCCCCTCGAGCGGTGGACGTATTTCGCCGGCGTTCATCGAGGCTTTGCGCCGCCACGCATCAAAGACAGCCTTACCCCGAGCGGTGAGGTGCTCAACCTGCGCCCGGAATACTCCTGGAACTACGAGGCGGGCGCGCGCTACAAATTCCAGGAGTGGCTGAGCACCGAGGCCACCGGCTTCGTCGTCGACTTCTCCAACCAGATCCTCACCCCGAGCGAGGCCTCCGGCGCGGCGAGCGAGATCGAGGGTGGCAGCAGCGTCATCAACTCAGGGCAAACCCTGCATGCCGGTGTCGAGAGCAGCGTGACCTACGATCCCCTGACCATGGTCGACCTCGACATGAAGCTGCCCATCCAGCTCGCGTATACTTTCGTGCACTCCGAGCTCCGCGACGGCTTCGGCCCCGAGGCACGGGGAAGACGTGTGCCCTACGCACCGGCCCATATCTTCAGCGCGCAGATCACCTACGAGCACCCCTGGGGCATCTCCGCGCAGCTCCACGGCGACTACGTCGGCTCGCAGTTCGCCGATCCCCTCAACACCGTCGAGGCGACGCCCAATGGCCTCATCGGCCGCATCGACGACCGCTTCCTGCTCGATGCTCGCGTCGCCTACACCCTGCGGCAGTGGCGGCTGGCGACGATCACCTTCTACGTCCTCGCCAAGAACCTCCTCGACACGCAATACATTGCCAGCCGCGCCCCCAGCGGCATCCAGCCGGGCATGGCGCGGCAGATCATCGGCGGCGTGCGGGGGGAGTTTTAGCGACCGGCGCGGAACTGCGTGGAATCCCGCGGCAGCCTTTCTGCAGTCTGCCGCGCTACGGGATAGAAGCATCAAAACAAGGATCCCACGGCCCATTGTAGAGTCCTTGACCGGGCACCAACTCATGCTAAGTCGCTTTTCTTATTGAAAGTCATTTTCAATATCTCTTGTAGGTTACGGATATGCGAAAAGCTTTCGCTCTTACGATCGTCTTGACGACGGTCGCGTGTGCTGCGGTAGACCCTGTCGAACACGGCGCGGCAATCGCCGTCGGCTATAAGACCTCCCGCAGTGACCATGGTCGTTACATCAAGCGCTTCCGCGAGGTGCTCGATGCATACGGTACTGGGCTCCGTTACTACTTCAGCGACGAAGAGGTCGGAGTCCAGCGAGTCCCCAGTGCGAACGGGGTAGTCGTGGTCGGGCGAAGAGAGGACAGCTCGGCGTTGCTGGTCTTCCAAGAATCCGACCAGCAACTGATGCATGGCCGGATCGAGCTCGCCAAAGCTCCAAGTTCTCGGGATAACTCGCCGCGTGTGGACACATACCTGCTGATTCCCGGCGAGACGCAATGGCGCCGCTACGATCCTGACGACCGTCTGGGAAGCCCGCTTGGTGATCAGCACGCGTATGTCTCAGGCAGTTGGTTGTCTGGCGCATCGGAAGTGATCGAGCAGAGCGGAATGCCTCTCGCGGAAAGAGCATGCGCAAGGGTGCCTACGGCAAAGGCGAAGGTCTCTTGTGTACTCGGCGTCTTTCTGTTGTGGAAAGCGCCGTGGCATTTGGGACTACAAGGCGTTAGCGGGACGATCGCTCGTCGTGAGGAGGAGGTAGACGATCCCAACCTCGCCTCGCTCTCGAGGAGCTGCTTCACGGAGGAGCATCCCTGGGTCGTGCCTGGACAACCCGTAGTCAACCAAGTCTTGTACGACGTCGTCGTTCACTACCAGGAAGCGAAGCCAGTTTTTCGTACCTACGTGTACGCACGCGACATCAGGGAAGCAACAGAGGACTCGGGAACTGCGTACGCCTTATGGCACGAAGAGGAAATTCCCGGGGAGAGACGTAGAGAGGAAGAGTGGCAATGGGCCTCGCGTCGAGCCGCTCTCCGGTTTTGGAAGCAGGGTGAGGAAGAACCCAGGGTGTCCCATGCTTTCCCTAGTTGGGAAGTTCCTCCATCCGTATTCAACCATCCTGTTACCTGTCTTTAGTTCGGCATTGGAGTTGTATATGTTGAACCGATACATCCGAGCGTCTCTGGCTCTGCTCGCCTCATCTTTTCTGGCCTCTTGTACTGCAGAGGAGGCGCAGGTCCAAAGTGAGATCGACAGAAAAGAAGCACAGGTAAGAGTGGATCTGAGCGCCGCGAAACGCTCAGAACTAGATCGCCGAGCCAAGGATATTTTGAACCGGTCGAACATTCACCAGTTTGAAGATTCGTCGCCTTCCTTTGCTTATGATGCGCCTGATGACCACCGAATCGCAGCACATTATGTGAAGACCACAAGTGACGCTTCGAGGGGAAGCAATGTGTCTTTTGTCTTCGATCAAGAAGGAGAGACCTTCATTGAGGGGAGTTATCACGAAGCAATCGTGCCGGCGAGCGGTGCGCCACAACTATCGCAGATCCGTTTTGGAAGCGACGGAAGGATCACAGAGGGATCAAACGAAACCTTGTATGATCGTGCTCTGGACATGGCCCTCGGCAGTCGCTGTGAAGACTGCAAAGCGAGGGTCGCAGCGCTGGTCACACTGGTAATCGAGATCGCGATCTACAAAGGGTCGGCAGCTCTTGCGGCGGGCATATGTGCTGCATCGTTTTTGAACCCGCTCACCACGCTACTGGCACCCTGGATCTGCCCTGCCATCATCGGAGTTGCCGTCACCGTCGCTTCCTATTTTCTTTTTGTAAGTAAGCTTGGCGAGTGGGTCGCTGACTGGTTTTGCGGTGACGTCATGAGACGCTGCGACGACCAGGACATCGTCCGCTGCAGCGGATACAGCGATAAGTGGTCCGAGTGGAACAAGATTCAGTACGAGATCCTAGAGCTAGACCTCAAGCGCAACCCAAGCCGGCTATGGAGCGATCAGAGCTTCGAAATGACGGTCTTTGGAGTCAGAAGTCAGGACGAAGAGAAGCGAGACTGGGTGGAGCACCCGGTGCGAATGTACCGTGATCGATGGCGAGATACGGTCAGCGCAAGTCTGGGCTGGGGTCTGCAATGGAAGTCGGAGGATGGTCGTCTACGCATATGGAGGTGGCCAGGAGAAGAGGGAGAAAGCAAGCTTTATCTGCAGCATCATCCCAATGAACCTGTCAATCCTGAACAAAGCCGAGAGCAAGTCGTGAACTCGTCCACGGTACTTTCGTGCTTATGAATCGATTGCGAGAGAGTCGGAGTCGACAACTGCCGAGATATCGTGGAGACGTTGTAGGTTCGCGTCTAAAGGTAAAGTCAATGAAAAGTCCTCTGTCTAAGAGATTGCTCGGTGCGAGCGCTTCGTCCCTTTGGCTCACGGTGAGTTCTCTCGCTTGCACCTCATCCGGCGTTGCGACCTTGAATGTCTCGGGAGAAAAGTCTCAAGTCTCTGTCGTGAGTCGGAGCTGGGCTTGTTCTCGCGACAGTGTGCTCACCTGCACTCAAGGACGACGAGATCAACAAACATACTGGGAGTGCAGCGGAAGCACCGTGTTGGCAGGCCAAGAAAGCGAAGACGATCGCGCGGCCAATGTCTTTCTTCAGGGTTCTTGCACGGAAGAGGAAGGCGATTGGTCTTGCAACGGCAGGGGAGATCTCACGCCAGCCTCCCAGTTGTCGCCGCGCGCAAAGGTCGAGCTTGGCCAGCTCCGTGTCCTTCGCTCCGGGAGCATGGAGCTCTATGAGCCCGGCGAGACCGGGCAGGCGCGCGTCCTTACCATTTCGGCTTGTAGCGCAGTTCCCTAGTTCGCCTCTTCTCGAGGGAGAGCAGTCCAGGACGCCCTGTCAGAAAAGAGGCGAGAGGTCCCGACCTTCTATGCCTCGTCGAGTCTCTCGTGTATATTCTTAGGCGAAGTCTCCCTCTCTCCCATGACTCTGCTTCGCCTCGCCTACGTCGCTGCTCTGCTGCTGCATTCGGGCTGTGGCCGGATTGCTTACGAGCGCCTCCAGCCCCAGGGAGAAAGCCCTGCACAAGACGTCGAGAACGTCTTGCAGGGCTACGGAGACGGACATTTCGGTAGCCTCCAGGTGAGCAGCCCCGAGCTCATCCACAACAGCTATGCCGCGCTTCGCAGCGACGTGGCGGCGGGGGCCGTGACGCTTGAGATCCTCACCCAGGAAGCGGCCTTTCCGCTGCGTCCGGGCGACCTCGTCCTGATCTGGAGCACCGTCTCACAGACGACGCCGATGCTTGGAGAGGAGTCCTCCTTTCTGCTCAGCGATTCTCGCGCGGGGGCTTGGGAGCTGAAACGCACCGCAAGTTTCGACGGCTCGACGATCACCTTGCAGTCCGCTCTCAAGGCCTCGTATGCGAGCGTCGGCACGCAGATCGTCTTGGTTCCCGAATACACGAACGTTCGCATCGAGGCGGGCGCATCCTTCGTCGCACGCACGTGGAACGGCATGAGCGGCGGTATCGTCAGCTTCGCCGTCAGCGAGGAGCTCGTTCTCGAAGGCGACATCGACGTCAGCGGACAGGGCTTTCGCGGTGGATGGAATGTCGACGATGTCTCTTCTGCACCGAGCTTTGGCTGCACCCGCCTCGATGAGCCGGCCCCTCGTGGCGCACAACGGGGCGAGGGAATCGGGGCCGGGACCTATGGTCCGATCTCGACAGGACGGGGCAATCTCGGCAACGCTCCCGGAGGTGGACTGTGCCACAACGCGGGCGGCGGTGGTGGTGGCAACGCGGGACGGGGTGGCAAAGGAGGCGTCTCTCACCCCAACGACTCCAGCCGTGACGTCGGGGGCTTCGGGGGCGCTGCGTTGACCGGCATGCTCCGCGAGCGTCTCCTGATGGGCGCAGGCGGCGGCGCGGCCGATACCGATGGCCCCGCCAACGGCCTTCTGATCTGCGGCAACGCGAGTGGCGCGGGGTTGGTGTTCGCCCG
>ERZ1066121.2598-NODE-2598-length-11163-cov-5.028988_pt1 | contig 11163 bp, 12 predicted proteins | sample MGYA00382768_ERZ1066121 | MGnify/ENA primary metagenome ERZ1066121 (study PRJEB33369, sample SAMEA5778351) | biofilm metagenome | biome: Industrial cooling water; feature: Water cooling tower basin; material: Biofilm | place: United Arab Emirates | collected... | reverse complement strand
GGTGATCGCCATCATCACGGCGGCGGGGGTGCCGTGGCCGCTGGCGTCGGCGACCAGCACCCCGAGCTTGCCGTCGGGCAGGGGCAGGAAGTCGTAGTAGTCCCCGCCGGCGTGGTTCGCCGTCCGGTAGTGGACGGCCACGTCCAGCCCCGGCACCTGCGGCACCGCCGACGGCAGCAGGCTGTTTTGCAGGTCCGCGATCGCCTTCAACTCGAAGTCCGCGGAGTCGTAGGCGTCGCGCAGCCGGTCCGAGAGCATCAGCGTCTGCATCGCCCGGCTGAAGAGGTTCGTCATCCAGACGAGTTCCGGCACCTGTTCCCGGCGGAACGCGCCCCGTTCCTCCCGGGTGACGATGATCATGTTGTGGGCGACGCCGCTGTCGAACAGCGGGATCGCGAGCAGCGACCCCTGCCCGCCGAGGAAGTCCGAGGCGGGGTCGTGGGGGTGGATCGCGAGGTCGTCGATCACCCGCGGTTCGTCGCCGTACAGCAGGTCCGCGACGACGCCGCCGGAGAGCACCGGCAGCCGGTGGGTGTCCCGGTACGGGTTGAGCTGGTCCTTCCAGAGGTTGAAGCGGGTGACGCGGAACAGCGGGCTTTCGAGCCCCCGTCGGGAGACGGACACCTGCCGGGCCGTCGGGTAAAGCTGGCTCATCCGCCGGGCGTAGACGTGGTAGAGTTCGTCCGGGTCGGCGTAGCGGCTCAGTTCGCGCATCATGTCCGTGGACACGGCGATGCGGTCCCGCCAGTTGCGGGGGGTGATTTCGAAGAAGTCGGCCACTGCCGCCATCACCCCTTCTCCAGTTGGCAGTGGGCAGTTGGCAGTGGGCAGCCCAGCACATTTTGTACTGCTCACTGCCAACTGCCCACTGCCAACTGTGAGCCTAGTAGAACCCGAACCCCCCCGGGAAATCAAGCCTCTGGCACCCGAACTTCCCGAGAACTTCTACGGACCTTGACTCGACCCGGAGGGCCGGCGACGATTCAGTTCCCGCTCGGCCGCGAATTTCGTCCGGGAGTTTCAGGATGTTCGCCCGGATCCTTGCGCTCGGTTGTGTGGTCGCGCTGTCCGCCGCCGCGTGGTTTGCGTCCACGAAGGACGCCCCGCACCCCGGCTGGACCGCCGTCCATCGCGATGGCACCCTCGCCGTTTCCCGCGGCGACGCATTCCCCGCCGCTTATCTGATCGTTGCGGACGGGAAGGCCGTGCTGATCGACGCACCCGCCGGGCCTTCCCAGCTTGAAGCACCCGCGAAACCGTCGGCCGTGTTGCTCACCCACCACCACCGGGATACGACCGCCGGGGCCGCCGAGTTCGTCGCCGCGAAGGTCCCGGTGCGGGCACCGAAGGAGTCCGCCGAGTGGCTCGCGCCCGATGCGGTGGCGAAGTTCTGGAAGGAGTCGATTCCCCTGAAGGGTTCGCGAACCGCGTACTTCACCGTGCCCGTCGGCGTCGATGGCGTCGATTTCTCCCTCTCCGATGGGACTGCGATTCCGCTGGGCGATTGGACCTTGACCACCGTCGCGACCCCCGGTCACTCGCGCGATCACGTGGCGTTCGCGCTGGCGAAGAAGGACGTCGCCCCGCTCGTGTTTTGCGGCGACGCCGTCACCGGGCACGGGAAGGTGCCGACCCCGTTCACCACCGACTGGGACCACTGGACGGATGTCGGCCTGAAACCCGCCGGGGAATCGCTCCGCAAGTTGGCGAAGCTCAAGCCCGTCGGGTTGTTCCCCGCCCGCGGCCCGGTCGTGACCGAGAACGCATCGAAACTGCTGGACGAGTGTGCGACCGCCGTCGAGGAGGTCGGGTTCCTGAAGAGCTTCGAGCGGTTCACGAACCGCCTCGGCAACCCGCCACAGTACGACTTCCTGGTGCCGAAGGATCACGTCGCCAGCATCGGTCAGAAGCCGTGGGAAAAAGTCTCCGAGCACCTCTGGATCACCGGCAACACCTACGTCCTCACGTCGAAGGACAAGAAGGCGTGCCTCGTGCTCGACCCGTTCGGCAAGACGCTCGTCGAGCAGGTCGAAAAACTCCGGAAGGCGGAAAACCTCGGGGAAATCGAAGTCGTCGCGTTCTCGCACGCCCACAACGACCACTACGACGGCGTCCACGTCCTCCCCGGCAAGGACACGTTCAAGGTGTGGGGCCTGGACGTCGTCGTCACCCCGTTGAAGGAGCCGTTCCGCCTCCGTGCCCCGTTCCTCGACGCCCGGCCGATCGCGTTCGACAAGGTGCTGAAGGACGGCGACACCGCCACGTGGCGCGAGTACACGCTCAAATTCCACGCCCTTCCGGGCCAGACCGCGTTCACCTGCGGCATCGAAACGACCATCGACGGCAAGAAGTGCGTCTTCACCGCGGACAATTTCTTCCACCAGAACCAGTTCTCCGGCAGCGGCGGCTGGATGGGCCTGAACCGCAGCACGCCGGTCGCCTACGGCACGAGTGCGCGGAAGGTGCTGGACATCGCCCCGGACTGGATTTTGGCGGAGCACGGCGGGCCGTATGTGTTCAGTGCGGAAGACTACCGCCGCCGCGAAAAATGGGGCGAAGCCGCCGGCAAAGCGGCTGACGCCATCTCGCCGAGCGGCGTCCACCGCGACGACTGGAACCCCCACCGCGTCCACGCCGAGCCGTGCCTGCAACCCGCGAAGCCGGGCGGTGAAGTGAAAGTGCTAGTCACGGTGAACAGCGCCCCCGGCGGGAAGGCGGGCAAATTGAAAGTGACCCTTCGCGGAAGAGGCGTGTTTCCCGACGAAGTCTGGGACGCCGACAGCACACCGGGGAAGACGATCACCCGCGAGTTCACGGTGAAACTTCCCGCCGACCTGAAGCCGGGCCGACACGTCTTCGCGGTCGGGGCCGCCACCGAGGCCGGCGAGGTCGCGGACCCGTTCTTCGCCGTCGATGTCGCGCCGTAGGATTTTGTCATGGACCTGTTTGAATCCGCGCGCCGGAACAACCGCGAAAAGGCCCGCCCGCTCGCCGCCCGGATGCGGCCGCGGACCCTCGACGAGTACGTCGGCCAGGAGCACTTCCTCGGCCCCGGCAAGCTCCTCCGCCGGATGCTGCTCGCGGATCGCATCAACTCGCTGATCTTCTACGGCCCGCCCGGCTGCGGCAAAACCGCCCTCGCGCACGTCATCGCGAACCACACGAAGAGCCGCTTCGTCCCGCTGAACGCGGTGTCCGCCGGGACGAAAGAGGTCCGCGAAATCCTGCTCGCCGCCCGGCAGCACCTGGAAGACCACGGCGAACGGACGATCCTGTTCCTCGACGAGATCCACCGCTTCAACAAGGCCCAGCAAGACGTGCTGCTCCCGGACGTGGAGGACGGCGTCATCATCCTGATCGGCGCGACGACGCAGAACCCGTTCTTCTCGATCAATAGCCCGCTGCTGAGCCGCAGCCAGATCTTCACCTTCGAGCCGCTGACTCGCGAGCACATCAAGACGGTCATCCGCCGGGCGCTCGCGGACACGGAACGCGGGCTGGGCGACAGGCAAGTGACGATCACCGAGGAGGCGCTGGCGTTCCTCGCGGAGGTGTGCGACGGCGACGCCCGGCGGGCGCTAACGGCGATCGAGATCGGGGTGAAAAGCAACCCGGTTTTCCTCCCTCCCCCTGGGAGGGGGGAGGGTCGGGGTGGGGGTCGCTTGGGTGGCGAAGTCTCCACCCCCCACCCTAACCCTCCCCCCCAAGGGGGGAGGGGACCAGAAGGGTCGGGGGACCTCTTGCTCCCTCCCCCTGGGAGGGGGGAGGGTCGGGGTGGGGGTCGCTTAAGTGGCGAACCCTCTACCCCCCACCCTAACCCTCCCCCACAAGGGGGGAGGGGACCAGAAAGATCAGTCGAGGGGTTGCCTTTCGTTTTCGATCTGCAACTCGCCCAGGACTCGATCCAACGCAAAGCGATGGACTTCGACCCCACCGGCGACGCGCACTACGACCTCGCCTCCGCGTTCATCAAGAGCCTCCGCGGCAGCGACCCGCACGCCGCCATCTACTGGCTCGCCCGGATGCTCGAGTCCGGCGAAGACCCGCGGTTCGTCGCCCGCCGGCTGGTGATCTTCGCGTCGGAAGACGTGGGCAACGCCGACCCGCAAGCGCTGCTGCTGGCGAACGCCGCGTGGGACGCCGTCGAGCGGGTCGGCCTGCCGGAGTGTCAGTTGAACCTGTCGCAGGCGGTGGCGTACCTGGCGACGGCCCCGAAGTCGAACGCCGCGACGGTGGCCATCGGCCAGGCGACGAAGGACGTGAAGGAGGGCCGCACGTTGCCGGTGCCAAAGCACCTCCGCGACGGCCACTACCGCGGGGCAAAGTCCTTCGGCCACGGCGTCGGCTACCAGTACGCCCACGACGGCGACGGCGGCTGGGTCGACCAGGAATACATCCCCGCGGACGTGGTCTATTACGTTCCGACGGACCGCGGGTTCGAGGCGACGATCCGCGAACGCATGGCGGAGATCGCAAGAAGGCGAGCGAGGAAAAAGGAAGGAGGTGGAGAATGAATGAGGAGGAAAGCAATTGGTGGTTAACGACTAATGACCCATCGCGCATGTTCTATCATTTGTGCGATTTAGGTCTGATTGATGGGCGTGCCTCATGCAGGAAGTATGCACTTCATCAAGAAGCACCCCGCCCTTGGACACCGTGGACAGAGCAAATCACTGAGATTGTTGCATCCATCGAGCGTGGCGAACAACGGTCAGATCCGAGCTTCCTCGCTGGATTGGAAGTTTGGAATCGGCTCTGGGCAACTGCACCGGTGGGGATGAGTAAAGGGTCAAATAGCTGGCTTGAGTTTCTTGCGAACGCACGGAGCCAGACGGACAACGCTGTGGCAATGGCTTACGATTATGATTCTTACACTCGTCGAGAGGAGGCCTTCAGTGTCGCTCTTTTTCGCGACATCTTCGGCAACCCCTTCCGCCCCGCGACGTTCGCCCCCGAGTGGCGCACCGAAGTCGCCGTCGGGATCGCCGCGAAGATGTACGACGCCCGCGACTTCGGCAACATGCCCGTCCTCGCCGACGCCCTCCAAGACGCCGGCTGCGAACACCCGGACATCCTGTCCCACTGCCGCGAGCCCGGCACGCACGTCCGCGGCTGCTGGGTCGTCGACCTCGTGCTGGGCAAGGCGTGACGTCGGCGGTAACCTGAAAGTACCCCGAAGGAGGCCTTCATGGGCCGCGTCACCACGCAAGAGATCGTCGAGCACCTGCCAGCCGTGCTTGCCCGCGTTGCCGCAGGCGAGTCGCTGGAAGTGACGGACGCGGATCGTCCGGTCGCACGTATCATTCCGCCGCCGGTCGCGGCCACCGTCGTCGGACGCGACCGCGGCTGGGAAGACCTGAAGGCGATGATACGCAAACTCGGGGAACGGCTCCCGCCCGATCATGTGATTGACGACAGCCGGGAGTCGATTTATCGGGAGCGGGAGGACGCCCAATTGTGATCCTCCTCGACACGAACGTCCTGCTACGATTCGCCAACAATTCCGACCCCCGGCACGCGGTCGCGACGCGGGCTCTCGACCTGTTGCGGGCCGTCGGCGAAACGCTCTGCATTCTTCCCCAAAACTTGTACGAGTTCTGGGTCGCGGCGACCCGTCCCTCGCCCGTCCACGGACTCGGGTTCACAGTCGCCGAAACGACCGGCTTGCTCGCCGCGTTCAAGATCGAACTGACTTTACTCCCCGATCCCCCGAACTTGTACGACGAATGGGAATCGCTCGTCACAACGCATTGCATTCAGGGCAAGCCCGCGCACGACGCCCGGCTCGTCGCTGGGATGCGGGTACACGGGGTCTCTCGAATCCTCACCTTCAACGTCGCCGACTTCGCTCGATTCCCCAGATTGACGGTGATCGACCCGGCCACCGTCGGCGTCTTGCCATGAGCGAAGCCGGGCGCGGAGGGGCGAACGATGACGGAGGAAGAGTGGCTGCACCCCGTCGATTCCAGTTCGCTATTGGACATGATCGCTGATGGTACTTCACGAAAGCGACGGCTGTTGGGTGCGGCTGTCTGCTATCACCTCTCCACGTTAATCGACCTCGCAGATGGTCTGGAAGCGATCCAAGCCGCGGAAATGTATGCCGATGGATGGGAACGCAGATCGGCGATGGTTTATCAGGGCCAGCGTATTGGAAATACCATAGATGTGATTCGCCGAGACGGTTATTCCGAGGCCGTCCACGCGATCTTCGCCGTCTGCCGGCCCGGTATCGCGCTGGATCTGAAACACTTGGTCCACTGGGCATCGGCCGCGACAGAGCGGGTACCTGATCGTGTAGCCGATGCCGAATCAAATAGACTTCAATTCCTCCGCGACATCTTCGGCAACCCCTTCCGCCCCGTGACGTTCGCCCCCGAGTGGCGAACCGAAGCCGCCATCGGCATTGCCGCGAAGATGTACGATTCCCGCGACTTCGGCAACATGCCCGTCCTCGCCGACGCGCTGCAAGACGCCGGCTGCGAACACGCCGACATCCTCGCCCACTGCCGCGAACCCGGCACCCACGTCCGCGGCTGCTGGGTCGTCGACCTCGTGCTGGGCAAGGCGTGACCGACCGCTCGCCGGCCCCGGTCGGAGGTGTCAGCCGAACGCCTGACCCAACGCGGCCTCGAACGCGGCGGCGGCGGGGTGGAAGTCCGTTCCCCCGCGGGAGACGAGGTAGACCGGGAGCCGACCGAACAGGTGGCCGGCCGCCTGGACCCGCACCCCCTTCGGGGCGGTCGGGCGGGTCCGGCCGCTCAGCGCCGTCACCGCGTCCCCGCGGCACACCGCCCCGAGCAGCACCCGCTCGCTGGACGACTCGAACACCACCCGCAGCCGGTCGGTCAGGTGGGCGGCCGCGAACGCCTGTTCGAGCCGGACCCGCAGCCGGCTGCCGGCCGGTTCCGTCGCGAACGGGTGGTCGGCCAGCAACCGCAGGGTCAGCCGGGTCTTCGCCAGCGGGTGCCCGTCCCGCATCGCCACGAACACCCGCCGGTCGAACAGCTTCCGGTACCGGAGGGCCGCCGTGCCGGTCGCCGGGGGGTCGACCTCGATCCCGAGCGTGGCCTCGCCGGCCGCGACCAGACCGGGCACGTTTCGCGACGGCGTCTCGATCACTTCCACCCGGACCGTCGGCTCCTGCTCCCCGAACTGCTGGAGGACCGGGGCGAGTTCGTTCTCCTCGACGCTGTCCGGGCAGGCGACCCGGAGGACGGGGTTGCGGCCGTTGCGGAGGTGGTCGAACCGGGCCGGCAGGTCGCGGAACCCGGCGACCAGCGGCTCGACCAGTGCCAAGAAGTGCTCGCCGTCGGGGGTGAGTTCGATGCCGTACCGCTTCCGCCGGAACAGGGTGGTCCGGTACGTCCGGTCGAGGCCGCGGATCTGCTGCCACAGTGCCGTGCGGGACAGCCCCGTCTCGGCGGCGGCCCGGGTCAGGCTGCCCAGCCGGGCGCAGGCGAGGAAGTTGGTGAACAGGTCCAGGCGGAGGGTTTTCATGGGGTCCGGCCCGCGGAGATGTTGCGTCGAGCTTAACATCTCGCCCGCGGAATGAACAGGCGCGAGCCGGCCGGGCGGCAGTTATGGTGCTAGAGGAATGTCGCCTCGTTCGGGACTCGCAGCCCGTACTGACCCCCGGTGATCCATGCCCACGCGCTCTCCCGGCGGCCGGCCGGCCGCGTTTACCCTGATCGAACTCCTGGTCGTGATCGCGATCATCGCGATCCTCGTGGGGTTGCTGCTGCCGGCCGTGCAGAAGGTGCGGGAGGCGGCGGCGCGGTCGAAGTGCCAGAACAACGTCAAGCAGATCGCGCTGGCGATGCACGCCTTCCACGACGCCAACGGCCGGCTCCCGCCCGGCGCGGCCGACACCAAGGCCCCGTTCGGGACGTACACCGGCGGCGCTCAGTTCGGCAACGGCTGGCCGGTCCACATCCTGCCGTACATCGAGCAGCAGAACCTGTACGCCGCCCTGACGCTCGACCCGCCGACCGGTAACCCCGGCTGGGCGATCGCGCAGAACTACCAGGCGGCGGACGCGGTCGTGATCCCCGTCTACCGGTGCCCGTCCAGCACGAAACCGCTGTGGGCCCAGGACGGGTCCGGGAACACGAAGCTGTCCGACCCGGCGACCCGGGTGGAGATTCTGGCGGGCAGCTACGCGGCGATCTCCGGGGCGATGCCGGCCGTCCTGCCGGGGTACACCGACACCCGCTGGAGCCCCGGCGGCGGGACCGGCACGCGGGGCGGCCCGGCCGCCGCGAACGGCTCGTTCTTCATCGCCAGCCGGGTGAAGTTCGGCGCGGTCAGTGACGGGCTCAGCAACACGCTCTTCCTGAGCGAACAGTCGGACTGGCTGACCCTCGTCGACGGCCGGCAAGTCCCCTGGGGCGCGATGGCCCACCACGGGTGGCTGGTCGGGTCGAACCGGTCGGCCCTCCCGAGCAGCACCACGAACACGGACGTCCGGACGTTCCAGTGTACCACGGTGCGATACCGGATCAACCAGAAGACGGGGTGGCTCGTGCCGACCGGCACCAACGTCAACACCACCAGCGACTGCGTCACGAACCCCGGCGTGTGCGGCAGCCTGGGGAACAACATCCCGCTGAACTCCCCGCACCAGGGGGGCGTGAACGCGGCGTTCGGCGACGGGTCCGTCCGGTTCCTGTCCGAGACGATGACGCTGGAGACCCTCGCCCGGATGGCGATCCGCGACGAAGGGGCGGTCACCGAGTAGCCACCGCGAACCGCGGCCACGCGGCGGGAGCGTCCGATGTCGAGACGGGTTGTGCTGCTGGGGGCGTGCGTCCTGCTGGGCTGCGCCGCGAACCGGGAGCCCCCCTACGTCCCGGTGTCGGGCGTGGTCCGGCTCGACGGGGTGCCGCTGGCCGAGGGGCGGGTCGTGTTCCTGCCCACGGACGGGGCCGCCCCGCGGTCGATCGTCGTCCAGAACGGCCGGTTCGCCGGCGAGGCCCGGGCCGGGAAGAACACCGTCCAGGTCCACGCCATCAAGGAAGTCCCCAACCCCGACCCCGCCGCGCCGCCGTCCGAGAAAACCGTCGGCATCAACCTCGTCGCCGACCGGTTCGGCCACGACAGCCGCGACGTCCGCGACGTGTCCCCCACCGGGCCGAACGAGTTCGAGTTCCTTGTGAGCGGCAAGTAGCATCCGCCCTGCGAGACGGTCCCACCCTGCAAAGTTCCCGGCGGAACGCCGGCGGCCCGCCGCTCCGCGCCGATTCCCTTCGCGCGGCGGGTTGAGGCCATAAGATAGTTCCAGCCCGCCACCCTTCCCCACCCCACGGATGACCGCCGTGAGCGACCCCCTCGAACCCGGCTACCGCGTGGGCGTCGCACCGGGGTTCGCCGTCGCGACCGACTGGCCCGGCCGCCTCGCGATCAACGGCGGGACCGAACCGGAGCGGGGCCTGCGGGTGGCGAAGCCGGACTGGCGGCCGCTGACGGGCGAAGAGATGGACGCCGTAACCGGCGCGTCCGCGGGACCGGGGCTGGCCCTGTTTCGCCTGTCCGAAGGACTGCTCCAGCGGTGGTGGAAGACGACCGAATCCCTGGGGTTCGCGGGGGACAGCGACGCCTACCCGGCCTACGCCCGGGAGGTCGTCGAGTTCCTGCGGTCGCGGGACCTGCCGGTGCCGGCCGACGCGATTTGCGAGGCCGTCGTCACCGTCCCGGACCAGCGGACCGCCCGCGGGGGCCTCGACTTCAGCGCGGACGTCCGCCGCGGCGGCGGGCTGGTCGCCGGCATCAACCTCGGGGACGCCCCCGCGTTCCTGGTGTTCGCGAACCTGCCGCCGGCCGCCATGAAGGCCAAGACCCCGAGCCGCGACCGGTGGCTGGCCCAGACGTTCCTGACCGAGCTCCCCGGCTACCCCCTGCTGAGGCTGCGGCTCGACCCTGGCGACGGCTTCCTCCTGCCCGCGACCGGGGCCGTCCTCGACTACTGGACGGTCGGCCAGAAGGACGTGGGCATCGTCCTCGGGCTGCGGGCACCGGCGTGAATCCCGGCCGAACGGCGAAAAATTCCCCCCGGACGGCCCCCGCCCGCGGCCGATAGGCTATACATAACAGCATGTTTGCCCAGCGCAGGGCCTCCGCCCTGCCCCCCTGCCCGAACGTCCGGCCCCGCCGGACGGGACGGCGTGTCTCCGGAGGCGGAATCAGAGATGGCGCACGTCGTCACGGCCCCTTGCCACGACTGCAAGTACACCGACTGCTGCGTGGTCTGCCCGGTAGAGTGTTTCTACCAGGACGAGAAGATGCTCTACATCGACCCGCAGGACTGCATCGACTGCGAGGCGTGCGTCCCGGAATGCCCCGTGGAAGCGATCTACGCCGAGGCCAACGTGCCCGGCCAGTGGGCGAGCTACATTCAACTGAACGTCGACCGCTCGGCGGCGCTCAAGGCCGGGGACGGCCACATCACCGAGAAGCAGGACCCGGTCGAAGGGCCGGAGTGTAAGAAGAAATAACCCCGCCCGCGGCCGGTTGGTCCTCGGGCCGGGCGTCGTCCCCTCTCCGGGACGATCCTTTCCCGAGGTGAACCATGCGCGGTCTCGTCATCTCCAGTTTCGTTCTGGTCGCCGTCGCCCTTTCCGCCCCCGCCGCCCCGAAGGCGGGCGACGGGCTCAAGAAACTCCCCGCCGAGTTCCGCACCGCCCTGGAAAAAGCCGAGGTCCTCGAACTCCTGTCCGTCCAGCCGGAGAAGGCGGAGGGCAAGGTCGACGACGCCGTCGGCGGCTTCGCCGTGCGCAAGAAGGCCAAGCTGAAGGCCGGCGACACCCGCGAGATCGCCCTCATCCTGCTCGACGAGGGCCTCGCCGAAGGGACCGCCCTGGCGAAGTGCTTCACCCCCCGCCACGCGATCCGCGTCGCCCACGACAAGAAGACCTACGAGCTGCTGATCTGCTTCGAGTGCAGCCAGGTCCACCTCTTCGAGGACGGCAAACCCGTCGGCGACCCGCTGCCGATCAGCAAGTCCCCGGAAGACACCTACACCCGGACGATCCGCAACGCGCTGAAGTGACCGGGTGTGCCTCCGGATTTTCTCACGTCGGCGAGCCGCCCACGCCAGTGGGCGGGTGGACGACTTTCACCCGCCCACTGGCGTGGGCGGCTCGCCAAAATTACGGCGGACACCCG
>ERZ1066121.2597-NODE-2597-length-11166-cov-43.515525_pt1 | contig 11166 bp, 7 predicted proteins | sample MGYA00382768_ERZ1066121 | MGnify/ENA primary metagenome ERZ1066121 (study PRJEB33369, sample SAMEA5778351) | biofilm metagenome | biome: Industrial cooling water; feature: Water cooling tower basin; material: Biofilm | place: United Arab Emirates | collected... | reverse complement strand
GGAACCGGGCAGCGCCGAGGCGCGGCTGGCCGAGTACCTCGTGCCGAGGGCGTGGGGCTGACGGAGCTCGGTGGACGAACGCGTTTATCATCGTGGGACGCTCCCCCCCTGAGGAAAGACATGGACGCAAGGACGCTCGTCGCCGGCATCGCCATCGCATTCGGCCTTGCGGGCACCGAGGCACGCGCCCAGCAGCTCGTGCAGGACGGCTTCGTGGAGATCCGCTCCAGCACCGACCGCGGCAGCACGCGCGTGCTGCTCGACGGCCTGCCGCCCACCCGGGACCTGCGCGTGGAGCGCATCGGCATCGGCTCGTGGCTCCGCGACGACAAGGACGTCGGGCCTGCCCCGGGCACGGCGTTCCAGCCGGCGGCGTTCACCGCGAGCCGGTTCACGCGCGCCGGGGACGACCGCGTTGTGATGGCCCATTTCCGCGCCCGCGCAGCGAACGACAGCCGGGTGAACGTGCACGTCACCGACATGTTCGGGCGCACGCATTGCTACGCGGAAGGCGCCGGCCGGGCCGGCGCCCTTTGCACGGCACGCATCGCGCACGCGGACTTCGCCAGCCTCAACATCGGCGAGCGCTTCGACGTGCTGGTCGACGCCGGGCATCGAAGCCCGTTCGCGACGCAGGTGACGGTGGAGGGCTTCTTCCAGGAGATCTTCCCCGGCAATCCGCTGCTCGAGTTCCAGGTCGACCCCGTGCCGGGCAACCCCGGCTCGGCGCTGCTCCGCGTGCCGATGAACCTGCGCCTGCATGCGCCCGGGAAGGCGCTGGGCGAACTGCTGTCGGTGAAGGACGGCGATACCGAGCTCCGCCGGATCACGGTGAAGAGCGAGTGGAACGGCAGCACGCCGGCGGCGAGCATCGGCATCTTCGATGACGGCCCAACCCACTCGTCTGGCGGACTGGTGCGCGCCTCCAGTTCGCACGCCGCGATCACCACGCACCGCCGGCTGCCGTTCCTGGTGCCGGCCAACGTCGACTCGGTCGAACTGACCATCTCCACGTTCGAGTCCACCGACGGCGCCCCGCACACGGTGGGAGCGCCGCGCGACCTCCTTCTCGAACTCCATCACCTGCCCGGCGATCCGGCGCAGGCGCAAGTGGCAGCCGTCCCGCCGGGACGCGCACCCGACATCGTCGTCGACGCGGAGCCCGCGCGCGCCGCGCCGACGTCGGCACGGGAGGTCCTGACCCTTCGCGCGCCGCAGCTCAAGCCGGGACGCTGGTTCGTCGTCCCGGTCTCCAAGTTCGGCAACCCGCTCAACGTCAGCGTGTCGATGCGATTCCCCAACGGCCAGCCGATGAAGCCGGCCGCGGGGCACTACTTCAATCCATCGCGACCGGGCCACGGCTTCTACTTGGCCGAGGCGGGATCGGACTGGGTGCTCATCTGGTACACGTACCAGACCGACGGCGCACCCGTCTGGTACTACGCGCAAGGGCCGAAGCCCAGCGCGGCCAGCGGCAGTTCGCAGTGGATCGGCACGCTGTACCGGAACGTCTGGAACGGCAGCCGCACACGCTTCCAGTTCGCCGGCTTGGTGCAGCTGGCGGCGACAGGCGACGGCCGCATGGAGTTCGCCCACCTCGTGGACGGTCAGCTGGGCATCGAGAGCGTCCAGCGCCTCGGCACCGGCGGCTGCAGCCAGCAGGTCGCCGGCCAGGCCCTCGATGCCAACGGCTTGTGGTACTCGCCGCAGAAGTCCGGCTATGGCTTCAGCGCGGAGATCATCGGCGACACCGAGTTCTACCTCGCCTATGCCTATGACGGCCTCGGCCTCCCGCGCTGGGGCACCGCACAGCAGTCGTTCGAGGCCGCGGCGTCGATGCCGCTGCTGCAGACCCGGGGGTTCTGCCCCACGTGCGCCTTCGCGCCGCCCCAGCGTGGCGCCGCCGGCACACTGTCCCGCGGGCTGGCGGCCGCCGCGTCCCCGGACGCGCGTCCGGGGTTCGCGCGGATCGGTATTGATGCGCGGTGGATCAACGGCATCGTCGGCGCTTGGACCGAAAGCCTGCCATCGGCCCTGCTGAGCCAACGGACGGACTGCCGCTAGGCCGAGCCCGCGCTTCGAAGGCCGCAATAGCCGTCAGCGCACCGGACGGCCCCACTCCCGCACCACCTCCACCGCCTGCTGCCGCAGTTCCGGCACGGCCGTCGTCTCGAAGCGCTCGCCGAAGCGCGCGGCGCCAACGACGGCGAGGGCGGGGTCGTCCGGCCGGCGCACGCCGGTGCCGAGCGGATGCGCCGCCAGCACGCCGCCGCGCACCAGCCGGGCCAGCAGCGACGTGCCGGCGAGCGCGGCGCGAAAGCCGGGGCCGCGGCAGTCCAGCACGAGGTCGGCCGACACGATGCGTGCCTCGCCCGCGTGCCGCACGACGATGCGCCCGTTTCCGTCGACCGAGACCCGGCCGGCGCGGAGGTGCAGCGCCGCATCCCCGGACAACGCCGCGCTCACGTCCGGCGCCATCCGATGCCGGTGGCGGTTCCAGAGCCCGAAGGCATGGCGCAGCACGCGCCGCTGCTCGTCCTCGTCAAGGGCCGCCCAGCGGGCGTTGGTGTCGGCGCGCAGCGCATCGATGACGGCGCGCCACGGATGCCCGCCCGCCGCGCGGCGCAGCGCGCGCACCAGCTCGCGCGCGCTGCCGGCCGCGTCGAGGGCCTCGTCGAGGCGCTCGCGGGCATCGGGATCGAGCGGCGGGGACGCGGCGTGCGCCGTCGACCAGCGCCCGCCCGTCGAGACGACCTCGATGGGCCCGCTGAAGCCCCGGACCCGCAGGCCGAGCACCATGTCGACCGCCGTGAGGCCACTGCCGACGATGAGGACGCGTCCCCCCGGCGGCAGCGGCAGCGGCCCCTCGGCGTGCCTGCGCCACCAGGCCCAGGGATCGCCGACCCAGTGCAGCGGTGCGCCGGGCATCGGCAGCGGCGCCGGAAGGCCGACGGCGAGGACCACCCGCCGCGACGTCGCCGCCCGTCCCCCGGCACCCTCGAGCGCCCACCCCGCGTCCGTCCGCCGCAGGTCGACGACATCGGCGTCCACCGCCGTCGCGCGGACGCGAGCGGCGCGGTGCGCGAGGTATTCGCCGAACCACGCGCGCGGCACGAAGTCGCCCGGGCGCACCGCGCGCGACGGGTGCGCCGCGCGGAGCCAGTCGAGGAAGTCCACGGGCGCTTCGGCGTCGAGGCCCATGCGTTCGACGGGCACGTTGAGCCGATGGACGGGATGGTTGCCGCCGTAGGCGGGCAGGAAGCCGGGCGTGGCCCCGCGCCACCAGGCGATGCGCCACTCGGGCCGCTGCGCTTCGGCGGCGAGCACGGTGGCGAGACCGCCGGGCCCACCGCCGACCACCGCCAGATCGAAGGGCGCGCTGCCGTCCAGCCCGGTCACCGATCGGCGCCCTCAGCGGGCGCTGTGGACGTGCGCCGCTTGGCTCGCGCCGCCATCTCGGCCTGCACGCGCTCCAGCGTCCTTGAGCCGCCGCGCTCGAACAGGAACGGAAGCGCGGCATGCACGACAAGCTGCACCGACGCCCACGCGCAGCGCGCGGCGATCCGCACTGCGAACGCGGCGTGCTCGGGATACGACTCGCCGACCTCGCGGAGGTGGCGCGCGTACCAACGTGGCGGCGGCAGCGGAGACATGCCGGCCTTATGCCACAGCGTCGCGCGCGCGGGAATGGCAAAACGCCGGGCCGCGCTGGAGTTCCCGCGGGCCTTGAAAAGAAAAAACCCCGCGAGCCAGGGGAGACTCGCGGGGCGGTGGAGCGACGAGAGGGGAGGCCCGGCGCTCCGGTGTGGGTCGACCAGGGGAGGGATCGAGTCCACGGCAACGGACGTTGCATCCGTTGCGGTGAATCTGACCATCGCTGCACGGAGAAGTTCGTGAAAACAGGCGCGCCGCGCCGCGCGGATTCAGATGCGGTTCACCGCTGAATCACGCTACCGTGACGCGCCCCAATCCGTTCGTGCGCCGCAATCCGCGCGGCTCGAATCCGCGAATTGCTCCGCGCACGCGGCTCCACGCGCGTCGCGGCCTCTGCGCCGCTCAGTGCGCGTCGTCCCACGTCGGCCCGACGCCCGCTTCGACCAGCAGCGGCACGCGCAGCTCGGCGGCGGCCTCCATGCGCCGCAGGATCTCGGCCTTGGCCTCGTCGACGAAGCCGACGTCGACTTCGAACACCAGTTCGTCGTGCACCTGCATCAGCATCGCGATGCGATCGGCGCGCCGCGCGGTCCAGGCGTCGACCGCGACCATCGCGCGCTTGATGATGTCGGCGGCGGTGCCCTGCATCGGCGCATTGATCGCGGCGCGCTCGGCACCGGCGCGCTGCGCCTGGTTGCGCGAACGGATCTCGGCCAAGTGCAGGCGGCGGCCGAACACGGTTTCGACGTAGCCCTTCTCCTTCGCCTGTTCGCGCGTGCGGTCCATGTAGGCGCGCACGCCCGGGTATCGGCTGAAGTACAGGCCGATGTAGTCCTGCGCCTGGCCGCGATCGATGCCGAGCTGGCGCGCAAGGCCAAACGCGCTCATGCCGTAGATCAGGCCGAAGTTGATGGCCTTTGCCGCGCGGCGCTGGTCGCCGCTGACCTCGGCCAGCGGAACGCCGAACACTTCGGCCGCGGTGGCTTTGTGCACGTCGAGGCCTTCGGCAAACGCCCGCAGCAGGCCGGCGTCTTCGGAGAGATGGGCCATGATGCGCAGCTCGATCTGCGAGTAGTCGCAGGCGAGGATCACGCGGCCTTCGGGTGCCACGAAAGCGCGGCGGATCTGACGGCCTTCGGGCGTGCGGATCGGGATGTTCTGCAGGTTCGGATCGTTGGAGCTGAGACGACCCGTCGCCGCGCCGGCCTGGTTGTAGCGCGTGTGCACGCGGCCCGTGTGTAGGTTGACGCTCTCGGGCAGCTTGTCGGTGTACGTGCTCTTGAGCTTCGCCAAGCCGCGATGCTCGAGGATCAATCGCGGCAGCGCGTGCTGGTCGGCGATGGCCTCGAGCGCTTCCTCGTTCGTCGACGGCTGGCCGGTCGGCGTCTTCACCAGCGCCGGCAGCTTCAGCTCATCGAACAGCAGGGCCTGCAGCTGCTTCGGCGAATCGAGGTTGAACGGCCGCCCGGCGATGCCGTGCGCCTCCTGCTCGATCGCGTGCAGGCGCTTCGCGTGCTCGGCGCTCTGGCGCTTGAGCTCGGCCACGTCGATGCGCACGCCGGCGCGCTCCATCCGCGCCAGCACCGGCACCAGCGGCATCTCGATGTCGCGGTAGACCGACGCCAGCGCGGGCTCGGCTTCGAGGCGCGGTAGCATCGCGGCGTGCAGTCGCAGGGTGACGTCGGCGTCCTCGGCGGCGTAGGCCGTCGCGCGCTCGAGGTCGACCTGGTCGAAGGTGATCTGCTTGGCCCCTTTGCCGCAGACCTCCTCGTACTTGATCGTCGTGTAGCCGAGGTGGCGCTCGGCGAGCGCGTCCATGTCGTGGCGGTTGAGGCCGGCATCGAGCACGAAGCTCATCAGCAGCGTGTCCTCGGCGTAGCCCTGAACATCGATGCCGTGGCGGGCCAGCACCTCGATGTCGAACTTGCCGTTCTGGCCGAGCTTCGGCGTCGCGGCGTCTTCGAGCAGGGGTTTGAGCGCGTCGCGCACGGTCGCCCACGGCAGCTGCGCCGGCGCGCCGGCGTAGGCGTGCGCCACCGGGATGTAGCAGGCTTTGCCCACGTCGACGCACAGGCTGACGCCGACCAGATTGCACTGCTGGGGGTCGAGGCCATCGGTCTCGGTGTCGAAGGCGATCAGCGGCGCGGCGCGCGCGGCCTCGACCCAGCGCGCGAGCGCTGCGTCATCGAGCACGGTCTCGACCTCGCCTTTCGCCGCGAGCGCCGGATCGAGCGGCGAAACGGATTCATTGCTCGCACCCGCTGCGCCGCCCAAGCCACCGAAGCCACGCGGCGCGCCGCGGGCCGCAGCGCCTGTACCGGCGCCGCCTGAGCCATTCGCCGCGCCGCCATCGAGCTCACGCGCGGCGGCGTGGAAGCCGTAGCGCTGGTAGAGCGCGCGCAGCGCCTCGACATCGCGCGGGCGCAGGGTGAGGTCGGCCGGACCGCGATCGAGCGCCACGTCGGTCTTGATGGTGACGAGTTCGCGATTCAGCGGCAGGCGCGGCAGCGCGGCGCGCAGGTTCTCGCCGATCTTGCCGGTGATCTTCTCCGCGTTCGCGATGACCGCATCGAGCGTGCCGTACTCGCCGAGCCACTTCGCCGCGGTCTTCGGGCCGCACTTGTCGACGCCGGGCACGTTGTCGACGCTATCGCCCATCAGCGACAGGTAGTCGATGATCTGGTCGGCGCGCACGCCGAACTTCTCGACGACGTCGGCGTCGCTCGCGAGCTTCGAGCCGCTCATCGTGTTGGTGAGCGTGATGCCGGGGCGGACGAGCTGCGCGAAGTCCTTGTCCGACGTCGACACCGTGACGGCGATGCCCTGCGAAGCGCCCTGAACCGCCAAAGTGCCGATCACGTCGTCGGCCTCGACGCCTTCCACGCGCAGCATCGGGAAGCCGAGCGCTTCGACGATCGCGATCATCGGCTCGACCTGCGCGCGCAGCTCGTCCGGCATCGGCGGGCGGTTGGCCTTGTACTCGGGGTCGAGCGCCTCGCGGAAGGTCGGGCCCGAGGCGTCGAGCACGAAGGCCGCGTACTCCGGCGCATCTTTGAGCGTCGCGCGCAGCATGTTGACGACGCCGAACAGCGCGCCGGTGGGCGTGCCATCGGGCGCCGTGAGCGGCGGCAGCGCGTGGAAGGCGCGGTACAGGTAGGACGAACCGTCGATCAGGACCAGGCGCGGCATCGGCATCACTCACGGGCGGCAGGCCGCGATTGTATCGGGCGGGCGCGGCGCGCCAGCTTGAGGCGCGGGGCGCGCGAGTGCCATCCTCGCGCGTCGCCCGATCAAGCGAGGCCGCATGGCCGCGAAGCCTTCCACCGATGTCCCGCCCGCGGCGAGCCTCGCCTGGGCGCTGCGCGCCGCCGACGCGCTGGCCGAGGGCTGCGGCCACGTGGCCGCCGCGTGCGCCACGCTGGTGGTCGCGCTGACGGCGGGCCTCGTGCTCGCCTTCAGCCTCGGCCACGGCTCGGTGAAAGTGCAGGACCTCGTGCTGTGGCTCAACGCGGCGATGGTGATGCTCGGGTTCGGCTACGCCCTGAAGGCCCGCGCGCACGTCCGCATCGACGTGCTGTCCGCTCGGCTCGGCGAGCGCGGGCGCGCCCGGGTCGAGCTCGCCGGCGTCGCGGTGCTGCTTCTGCCCTTCTGCGCGGCCGTGCTGTGGCTGAGCCTCGACTACGTGGCCATGAGCTGGGCGGTGCGCGAGCGATCGGCCAGCACGGGCGGGCTGCCAGGGCTGTTCCTCGCCAAGACGCTGCTGCCGGTCGGCGCGGTGCTGCTGGCGCTGCAGGGCGTCGCCGAGGGGCTGCGCGCGCTGCCGGTGGCGCTCGGCGGGGCGCGCCGCGAGGCCGGTGATGCGGAGCCGCGCCGATGAGCCTGCACGACCAGCAGATCGTGATGCTCGCGCTGCTCGTGCTCGGCCTCTGCGCGGGCCTGGCCAGCGGCTATCCGGTGGCCTTCGTGATTGGCGGCGTCGCGCTGCTGGTGGCCGGCCTCGGCACGCTGCTGGGCAGCTTCGATCCCGGCTTCCTGCAGGCGCTGCCGAACCGGCTGTTCGACACGCTGACCAGCCAGACGCTGCTGGCCGTGCCGCTGTTCGTCTTCATGGGCGTGATGCTCGAACGCAGCCAGCTCGCGGAAGCCCTGCTGACGCGCGTGGCCGCGCTGTTCGGCCAGAAACGCGGCGGCCTCGTGGTGGCGGTGATCGTCGTGGGGGCGATCCTCGCGGCCAGCACCGGCATCGTCGGTGCGACGGTCGTGACCATGGGTCTGATCGCCCTGCCGGTGATGCTGCGCGCCGGCTACGATCCGCGACTCGCCACCGGCGCCATCGCGGCCTCGGGGACGCTCGGCCAGATCATCCCGCCCTCGATCGTGCTGGTGCTGCTCGGGGACCAGCTCGGCCACGCGTACCAGCGCGCGCAGCTCGCTCAGGGCAACTTCGCGCCCGACACGGTGTCGGTCGGCGACCTGTTCGCCGGCGCCTTGCTGCCCGGGCTCGGACTCGTGGCGCTTTACCTCGCCTACGCGCTGTGGACGGCCTGGCGGCATCCGGCCCGCGCGCCCGCCCTGCCCGGCGCGACGCGTCCGTCGCTCGGCGAGCTCGCGCGCGACGTGCTGCCGGCGCTCGCCCTCGTCGTGCTGGTGCTCGGCTCGATCCTCGGCGGTTTCGCCACGCCGACCGAAGCCGCCGCCGTGGGCGCGCTCGGCGCCACGGGATTCGCCGCGCTGCGCGGCGGCCTCAGCCTGGGCCGCATCCACGAGGTGGCGCGCGAAACCGCCAAGGTCAGCGCGATGGTGTTCGCGATCCTGTTCGGCGCGGCGCTGTTCACGCTGGTGTTCCGCGGCTACGGCGGCGACGCGCTCGTGCACGAGCTGCTCAGCGGGCTGCCGGGCGGCCGGACCGGGGCGATCATCGCGGTGATGGCGGTGATGTTCCTGCTCGGCTTCGTGCTCGACTTCATCGAGATCATCTTCATCGTCGTGCCGATCGTCGCGCCGGTGCTGTTCATGCTCGGGGTCGACCCGGTGTGGCTGGGCGTGATGATGGCGGTGAACCTGCAGACCAGCTTCCTGACCCCGCCCTTCGGCTTCGCGCTGTTCTACCTGCGCGGCGTCGCCCCGCCGGCCATTCCCACCACGGCGATCTACCGCGGCGTGCTGCCCTTCATCGCGCTGCAGCTGCTGATGCTGGCGATCCTCGGCGCCGTGCCGGAGCTGGCGACGTGGCTGCCGGACGCACTGCGCGACTGAAGGCGCAACGACGCGCGCCGCCTCACGCGCGCCGGGCCACCATGCCGGCGAGCACGTCGTCGAACGGCGCCGGGCGCCCCAGCAGGTAGCCCTGCAGTTCGCCGCAGCCGTGCTCGGCCAGCCAGTCGCGCTGCGCGGCGGTTTCCACGCCCTCGGCCACGGTGTCGAGGCCGAGGCTGCTGGCCAGCAGGATGATCGACGCGCAGATCGCCTCGTCGTCCGGGTCGGCGCCGAGGCCACGCACGAAGCTGCGGTCGATCTTCAGCCGCTGGATCGGCAGCCGTTTCAGGTACGACAGCGACGAGTACCCGGTGCCGAAATCGTCGACCGCGATGCCGACGCCGAGCTGGGCGACGCGGCGCATCTGCTCGATCGTGCTCTCGGCGTTGACCATCAGCACGCTCTCGGTGAGCTCGAGCTCGAAGGCGCCCCTCGGGAGGTCGAACTCGGCGACGATGCCGGCGACGTCCTCCAGCAGGTGGTGGTGGAGCTGCGTGGCCGACACGTTGACGGCCAAGCGGACATCGCCGAGTCCGGCCGCCTGCAGCGACGCGTGGCGACGCGCCGCGTCGCGCAGCACCCAGCGCCCGACCTCGACCATCAGGCCGCTCTCCTCGAGCGCGTCGATGAAGTGCCCCGGCGCCAGCAGGCCGCGGCTCGGGTGGCGCCAGCGCAGCAGCGCCTCGAGGCCCTGCACGCGGCCGTCCCAGCGGAACTGCGGCTGGTAGTGCAGCTCGAACTCGTGGCGCTCGAGCGCCTCGCGAAGCTGCGAGATCAGCGAGAGGCGTTCGGCCGCGCCCTCGTCGAACGACGGCTCGTAGCCGACGGCGCAGTTCCGCCCCCGGGCCTTGGCCTGGTACATCGCGATGTCGGCACGCTGCAGCAGCGCGCCGGCCTCGTCGCCGTGCTGCGGGCAGCGCGCATAGCCGATGCTCGCGGTCACGTAGTGCATCTGCCCGGCCAGCTCCACGGGGCGGCGGAGCGACTCGGTGATGCGGTCGACCACGCGCAGCACGTCGGTTTCGACCTCGCCGATCAGCAGCACCACGAACTCGTCGCCGCCGAAGCGCGCCACGGTGTCGGTCTGGCGCAGGCAGCCCTGCAGCCGGCGTGCGACGGTGCGCAGCAGCTCGTCGCCCGCGGCGTGCCCGAGCGAATCGTTGACCAGCTTGAAATTGTCGAGATCGACGAACAGCACGACGAGGTTCAGGCCGAAACGCTTGCTTTCCCGCAGCGCCTGCGCCAGGCGGTCGCGGAACAGCTGGCGGTTTGGCAGCGTGGTGAGCTCGTCGTGCGTGGCGCGATGGGCCAGCGCCTGCTCCGTCGCGACGCGCTCGCTGACGTCGATCTGCGAACCCACGTAGTGCGTGACCCGGCCCTGCGCGTCGCGCACCGGCGACACCACGAGGTCGATCCAGTAAGGGTCGCCGTCCTTGCCGAAGTTGCGCAGCAGCGCCTGCCCGTCGCGGCCCTCGCGCAGGGCGTGGCGCAGGGCCTCGAGTCCCGGCTGCTCCTGCTCGCCGCCCTGCAGGAAGCCGAGCGGGCGGCCGACCAGCTCATCGGCGCGATAGCCGCTCATGGTCTCGAGCGCCGCGTTGACGTAGACCGTGGGCCAGTGGGGCTGGCGGGCGTCGACGATCGCCACGCCGGTCGAGGTGGCGTCGAGCGCGCGCTCCAGCAGGGCGAGCCGCTCGACCGCGCCGCGCTCCTCGCTCACGTCGGTGACGCCGCCGATGGCGCGGATCGGCCGCCCGGCCGCGTCGCGCACGATCAGCAGCCGATCGCGCGCATGGCCCGTGCTGCCGTCGGGCTTCTCGAAGCGGTAGGCCACCTCCCACTCCCCGGCGCCGCCGTTCAGGGCCTGCGCGTAGCCCTGCCGCACGCGGTCGCGATCCTCGGGATGCACCTTCGCGAGCCAGTCGGCGATGTCGTGCGCGGCAGCGTCCGCGCGGAGCCCGAACATCCGGCAGAACGCCTCGCTGCGCCACAGCGTGTTGGCCACGAGGTCGGCGTCGTAGATGCCGTCGCTGGTGGCGCGGGCGATCAGCGCGAAGCGCTCGCGGTCGCGCGCCTCACGGCGACGCGCGCGCCACAGCGCCAGCAGGGCCAGCGCCATCGCCGCGAGCAGGACGAGGATGGCGGCGGCAGCGGGCGACACGCTGGCGGGCATGGGGGCGTCCGTGAGGGGCCTTCAGCCTACCAGCGTCACCCCGGGCAGGCCGAGCACGTAGTCCGCGCCCATCAGCATCGACGGCG
>ERZ1066121.2596-NODE-2596-length-11169-cov-20.715134_pt1 | contig 11169 bp, 6 predicted proteins | sample MGYA00382768_ERZ1066121 | MGnify/ENA primary metagenome ERZ1066121 (study PRJEB33369, sample SAMEA5778351) | biofilm metagenome | biome: Industrial cooling water; feature: Water cooling tower basin; material: Biofilm | place: United Arab Emirates | collected... | reverse complement strand
GATCTCGGTGATCTTGGCGTCGCGGAAGTAGCGCTCGAGCGGCATTTCCTTCGAATAGCCCATGCCGCCATGCACCTGCACGGCCTGGTGCGTGATCCACATCGCGGCCTCGGACGCGGTCAGCTTGGCGACCGAGGCCTCGGTGCTGAAGCGGCCTCCCGTCCTGTCGGCCTGCGTCTTGGCCCACGCCGCGCGCAGCGTCAGGATTTGCGCGGCGTCGAGCTTGCACTTCATGTCGGCGATCTTGGCCTGGATCATCTGGAAGCTGCCGATGGCCTGCCCGAAGCTCTTGCGCTCCTTGACGTAGGCGACGCTGGCCTCGTACGCGGCGCGCGCAAGGCCCACCGCCTGCGCCGCGATGCCGATGCGGCCGGCGTCGAGCACGCCCATCGCGATCTTGAAGCCCTCGCCGTCCTTGCCGACCACTTCCTCGGGCTTGGCCACGTAGTCCTGGAACTCGATCTCGCAGGTGGCCGAGGCACGGATGCCGAGCTTGGGCTCGGTCTTGCCGCGGTGGAAACCGGCGCGGGCGGTGTCGACCATGAACGCGGTGATGCCCTTGGCGCCCTTGGACGGGTCGGTCATCGCGAACAGGATGATGTACTTGGCGACCGGGCCGGAGGTGATCCAGCTCTTCTTGCCGTTGATCACGTAGGTGCCGTCGTCCTGCTTCACCGCCTTGCAGCGCATCGCGGTGGCATCGGAGCCGGACTGCGGCTCGGTCAGGGCGAAGGCGCCGATCTCGCGGCCTTCGGCGATGGCGCGCACGTAAAGCTGCTTCTGCTCCTCGGTGCCGAACTTCAGGATGCCGTTGCAGAACAGCGAGTTGTTGACCGAGACGATGGTGGAGTGCGCGCAGTCGCCTTCGGCGATCTCGATCATCGCCAGCACGTAGCTGATCGGGTCCATGCCGGCGCCGCCGTATTCGGCCGGCACTTCGATGCCCATCAGCCCGTTTTCGCCGAGCAGCTGGATATTCTCCAGCGGGAATTCGCCGGTGCGGTCGAAATGCTCGGCGGAAGGCGCGATCTTTTCCTGCGCGATCCGGCGCGCGACGTCCTGGATCATCAACTGCTCTTCGGTGAAACGGAAATCCACTGGCAACCTCGACGTTGGGGAATGTAGAAGCGATACGGGCAGACCGCGCAGCGCGATGCAGCCCGGTGGCGGGAGGATCCGCGGCGCGCGCGCCGGGGCTGGAGCCTCGCTGGTCGGCCCACGCGCGTGGACCCGCATGGTTCGACCCGCCTGAATACGTAAGCATGCCATTGTAACGGCGACGCGCGGACAAACCCAACGCGATGGAAGGATGCGCACTGCCGCCGGCACGAGCTGGGCGTGCACGACGGCCCGCCAGCGCGGCAACCCGGCCATGTTGCAGCGCGGCATCGGCACACCGCGCATGCGTGCCGGCGGCGAGGTGTCGACGCCGTCCGACTTGACCTTGCCGGGGGCGAGGCCGACAATCATCTCTATATCGCGATATTGAGATGAATTCCTGCCCATGGATCTCGAAGCCTGGTCGGCCCGACTGAAGATGCTGGCGGACGCCACCCGCGTCCGGCTGCTGGCTTTGCTAGAACGCGAGGAACTGACCGTCGCCGAGCTGTCGGCGATCACCCTGCTCGCCCAACCGCGCGTCTCCACGCATCTGGCGCGGCTGAAGGAAGCCGGGCTGGTGCGCGACCGCCGTTCCGGGGTGTCGGCCTATTACCGTTTCGACGAGGAAGCCCTGGACCCGCCGCAGCGGGTGCTCTGGCGCACCCTGCGCGACGGCAGCGACGACCCGCTGCTCCGCCAGGATGCAGAGCGGATCCCGGAAGTGCTGGCCGCGCGCGCGGCCGACGCCAACTGGGCCGACAGCGTGGCCGGCGACATGGAGCGCCATTACTCGCCCGGCCGCACCTGGGAGGCGATGGCGCGCAGCGCGCTGCCCCTGCTCAGCCCGGGGCGGGTGCTGGACATCGCCTCCGGCGACGGCGTGCTGGCCGAACTGCTGGCGCCGCATTCCGAGGAATACGTGTGCGTGGACGCCAGCGCGCGCGTGGTCGCGGCCGCGGGCGAGCGCCTGCGCCGCTTCGCCAACGTGCGCGTGGTCGAGGGCGACATGCATGCCCTGCCCTTCGAGGATGCGCATTTCGACCTGGTGGTGCTGATGCACGCCCTGACCTACGCCTCGCAGCCCGCCGTGGCCGTGGCCGAGGCCACGCGCGTGCTGCGCCCGGGCGGCCGACTGCTGCTCTGCAGCCTGGCGCGGCACGAGCACCGGGCCGTGGTCCATGCCTTCGGCCACATCAATCTGGGCTTCAGCGCCAAGGACCTGCGCCGCTTCGCCGAAAAGGCCGGGCTGCGCATCGGCAGCAGCGAATCGGTGACCCGCGAGAAACGCCCGCCGCATTTTGAAGTGATCTCGCTGATCGCGACCAAGCCGTGAACACATCCATATGAATGCACCGCAGACCTCCGCCCTGCCCCCCGCACCAGCCTCTTCGCCCGACCACCTGCCCTGGGCCGCGCCCGGGCGCGTCTCCGCGCTGCAGGGCGCGCTCGCCCGTCGCATCCTGCTGCTGGACGGCGGCATGGGCACGATGATCCAGGGCCACGACCTGCAGGAAGCGGACTACCGCGGCGCGCGTTTCGCCGAGGGTTTCGACCTCTCCGCGGTGAGCGACCATGCGCACGGCGCCGGCTGCCCCTGCGGCCACCACACGCGCGACCAGAAGGGCAACAACGACCTGCTCACCCTGACCCGGCCCGACGTGATCGGCGGCATCCACGCGGCCTATCTGGAAGCCGGCGCCGACCTGATCGAGACCAACACCTTCAACTCCACCGCGATTTCGCTGGAGGACTACGGCCTGCAGCATCTCGCGCACGAGCTCAACGCCGAAGGCGCACGTCTGGCACGCGCCGCCTGCGACGCCGCCGAGGCCCGCGACCCGTCGCGGCCGCGCTTCGTGGTCGGCGTGCTCGGCCCGACCAGCCGCACCGCCTCGATCAGCCCGGACGTGAACCGCCCCGGCTTCCGCGCGATCGACTTCGACACCCTGCGCGCGGCCTACCGCGAGGCGACCGACGGCCTGCTCGACGGCGGCGCCGACCTGCTGATGGTCGAGACCGTGTTCGACACGCTCAACGCCAAGGCCGCGCTGTTCGCGATCGAGGAAGTCTTCGAAGCGCGCGGCGCGCGCTGGCCGGTGATGGTCTCCGGCACGATTACCGACGCCTCCGGGCGGACGCTGTCCGGGCAGACCGCCGAGGCGTTCTGGTACTCGGTGCGCCACGCCCGGCCGCTGTCGATCGGCCTGAACTGCGCGCTCGGCGCGAAGGACCTGCGCGCGCACGTCGACATCCTGGCCCAGGTGGCCGACGCCTTCGTCAGCACCCACCCCAACGCCGGCCTGCCCAACGCCTTCGGCGGCTACGACGAGACGCCGGAGGACATGGCGACCGTGCTGCGCGAATTCGCCGACGCCGGTCTGCTCAACATCGTCGGCGGCTGCTGCGGCACCACGCCCGCGCACATCCGCGCGATCGGCGACGCCGTCGCCGACCTGCCGCCGCGCACGCTGCCGCAGTTGGAGGCGGTGGCGTGAGCTTTCCGCAGCAACTCCCCGAAGCGCTCGTGTTTACCCATGACGCGGGGCTTCCTGCTTTCCTGGCTTTCCCCAGCGTTGCGAGGATGCCTGCGTTTCTCCCTCTCACCCGCTTGGCGTTGTGGCATGTATTTCTCCCTCTCCCCCGCATCGCGGGGGAGAGGGTCGGGGTGAGGGGGCATGCCTGCGCCAGCCTCGACTCCGCTGGTTCCAAGCAGATCAGAGCCCCCCTCACCCCAGCCCTCTCCCCCGCATGCGGGGGAGAGGGAGCGATCAACCACACTCTTCTCCCTCTCCCCCGCCAAGCGGGAACGCCTGCTCTTCTCCCTCTCCCCCGCTTTGCGGGGGAGAGGGCCGGGGAGAGGGGGCATCGCACGCATGCATGGAGCGCCAGCGCCTGCACGAAGGCGCAACACCCCCTCACCCCAACCCTCTCCCCCGCAGGCGGGGGAGAGGGAGTCAAGCACGGTCCACGATGAGCCTTCTCCTCCCCTCCTTCACCCGCCTCAGCGGCCTCGAACCGCTGGTGGTCACGCCCGAGACCAACTTCGTCAACGTCGGCGAGCGCACCAACGTCACCGGCTCGGCGCAGTTCAAGAAGCTGATCCTCGAAGGCCGCTACGACGAGGCGGTGGTCGTGGCGCGCCAGCAGGTCGAGAACGGCGCCCAGGTGCTCGACGTCAACATGGACGAGGGCATGCTGGATTCGGAAAAGGCGATGGTGGAGTTCCTCAACCTGATCGCCGCCGAGCCCGACATCGCGCGCATCCCGGTGATGGTGGACAGCTCGAAGTTCTCGGTGATCGAGGCCGGGCTGAAGTGCCTGCAGGGCAAGGGCATCGTCAATTCCATCTCGCTCAAGGAAGGCGAAGCCGAGTTCCTGCGCCAGGCGCGGCTGGTGCGCCGCTACGGCGCGGCGGTGGTGGTGATGGCCTTCGACGAACAGGGCCAGGCCGACACCGTGTCGCGCAAGGTCGAGATCTGCTCGCGTGCCTACGCGCTGCTGACCGGGAAGATCGGTTTCCCGCCCGAGGACATCATCTTCGACCCCAACGTGTTCGCGGTCGCCACCGGCATCGAGGAACACGACGACTACGCGGTCGCCTTTATCGAGGCCGCGCGCGAGCTGAAGAAACGCTTCCCGCTCAGCCATATCTCCGGCGGCGTCTCCAACGTCTCGTTCTCGTTCCGCGGCAACGAGCCGGTGCGCCAGGCGATCCACGTGGTGTTCCTGTACCACGCGATCCGTGCAGGCATGGACATGGGCATCGTCAATGCCGGCGCGCTGCCGCTGTACGACGACCTGGAAGCCGATCTGCGCGAGCGCGTCGAGGACGTGGTGCTGAACCGCCGTCGCGACGCGACCGAACGGTTGTTGGAGATCGCCGACCGCTTCAAGGGCAAGAAGGGCCAGAAGAAGGTCGAAGACCTGTCCTGGCGGGAGAAGCCGGTGCGCGAGCGGCTGAGTCACGCGCTGGTGCACGGCATCGACCAGTACATCGACGAGGACACCGAGCAAGCGCGCGCGCTCAGCACGCGCCCGCTGGACGTGATCGAAGGCCCGCTGATGGACGGCATGAACGTGGTCGGCGACCTGTTCGGCGCCGGCAAGATGTTCCTGCCGCAGGTGGTCAAGTCTGCGCGGGTGATGAAGAAGGCCGTGGCCTATCTGCTGCCGTACATCGAGGCCGAAAAGGCGCGCAGCGGCGACAGCGGCAAGCCCAACGGCAAGATCCTGCTGGCCACGGTCAAGGGCGACGTGCACGACATCGGCAAAAATATCGTGGGCGTGGTGTTGGCCTGCAACAATTTCGACGTGGTCGACCTCGGCGTGATGGTGCCGGCGCAGACCATCCTCGACCGCGCCAGGGCCGAGAACGCCGACATCATCGGCCTCTCCGGCCTGATCACGCCCTCGCTGGAGGAAATGAGCCATGTCGCGAAGGAAATGCAGCGCCAGGGCTTTTCGGTGCCGCTGCTGATCGGCGGCGCCACCACTTCGCGCGCGCACACCGCGCTCAAGATCGACCCGCACTACGGCTCGCCCACGGTGTGGGTGAAGGACGCCTCGCGCGCGGTGGGCGTGGCGCAGTCGCTGATTTCGCCCGAACTGCGCGCGCCCTTCGTCGCCGCCAACGACAGCGACTACGCCGACATCCGCGCCCGTCACCGCAACCGCGGCGACGCCAAGCGTCTGGTCTCGCTGGAGAAAGCCCGCGGGCAGGCGTTCGACGGCGGCTGGCAGGACTACACACCGCCCGCACCGCGCAGCCCCGGGCTGACCGTGTTCGACGATTACCCGTTGAGCGAGCTGATCGACTACATCGACTGGACGCCGTTCTTCAACACCTGGGAACTGGCCGGCAAATACCCGGCGATCCTCGACGACGAGGTGGTCGGCACGCACGCGCGCGAGCTGTTTCGCGACGCGCAGGCGATGCTGAAGACCATCGTCGAGCAAAAATGGCTGACCGCGAAGGGTGTCTTCGCGCTGCTGCCGGCACAAAGCGTGGGCGATGATGTGGTGGTGTCGCTTGCGCCGAATGCCCTTCCCCCTCCCCTTCAAGGGGAGGGCCGGGGTGGGGATGGGTCTGCTTTGACGGAAGGATCCGCCTTGACCGATGGGTCTGTTGTACCTGCAGATCCAACCCATCCCCTCCCCAACCCTCCCCTTGAAGGGGAGGGCTTCAAAAGCGGCGACCAGGCTCGATTCGGCAGCGGTAGCACCATCGGCAGCGGTAGCGGCAGTGCCATCGGCATCGGCAGCGCAACCACCACCCTGCACTTCCTGCGCCAGCAGGTCGACAAACCCGCAGACCGCCCAGACTTCTGCCTGGCCGATTTCATCGCGCCGCAGGCGTCGGGCAAGCAGGACTGGATCGGCATGTTCGCAGTCACCGCGGGCCTGGGCATCGAAGCGCATGTGGCCCGCTTCGAGGCCGCGCACGACGACTACAACGCCATCCTGCTCAAGGCCCTCGCCGACCGTCTGGCCGAGGCCTTCGCCGAGCGCCTGCACCAGCGCGTGCGCACCGAGTTCTGGGGCTATGTCGACGACGAGACGCTCGACAACGCCGCACTGATCGACGAGAAATATCAGGGCATCCGCCCCGCCCCGGGCTATCCGGCCTGCCCCGAGCACAGCGAGAAGGCGACGCTCTTCCGGCTGCTGGATGCCACCGCCAACGCCGACATGACCCTGACCGAGAGCTTCGCGATGCTGCCGGCGGCGGCGGTGTCCGGCTACTACTTCAGCCACCCGCGCAGCCAGTATTTCGTGGTCGGCCGGGTGTCGAAGGAGCAGGTCGAGGACTACGCCCGGCGCAAGGGCGTGTCGCTGGCGCAGGCCGAACGCTGGCTGGCGTCGAATCTGGATTACGATCCGGAGTGAGCGCCGGCGTCGGCGCGACAGCCCGCCCCATCCGCTCCGCAGCGCCGCACGTGACCGACACGCTCGTTTTTTCCCACGCCAACAGCTTCCCGCTGCCGGTCTATCGCCGGCTGTTCGCGGCCCTGGAGACAGAAGGCTTCGCCTGCCAAGGCGTGCCGCGCTTCGGCCACGACCCCGCGCGCCCGCCCACAGTGGGCTGGCCGCATCTAATCGACGAGCTTCTCGAACACATCGATAGCCTGCCCGCCCGCGGCCGCTTGTGGTTGGTCGGGCATTCCCTGGGCGGTTACCTGAGCGTGCTCGCCGCCGCGCGCCTGGGCACGCGCGTGGCCGGTGTAGTGATGCTGGACTCGCCGGTGATCGCCGGCCGCGCCGAGGCGATGGTGCGCGTGGGCCGGGTCACCGGGCTGGATCGGCTGGTGATGCCGATCCGGCAGACGCTCGAACGCTGCCGCGCCTGGCCCGATGTCGACGCTGCGCATGCGCACTACGCGGCCAAACCGATGTTCGCGCGCTGGCACCCGGAGGTGCTGCGCGATTACGCCGAGCACGGCACCGTGGAAGCAGAGGATGGCGGGCGCCGGCTGTGGTTCGCGCCGGAGGTGGAATTCCGCATCTACCGCTCGCTGCCGACCTCCGAGGTCGTGCGTGCGGGCGCGCGATTGCGCGCGCCGGTGGCCTTCCTCGCCGGGCGGCAGTCGCGCGAAGTGCGCCAAGTCGGCCTGCGTGCCACGCGCAGACTGGTGGGCGAGCGGCTGCACTGGATCGACGGCAGTCACCTGTTCCCGATGGAGCGGCCCGACGACACCGCAGCGCTGATCGCGCGCGCCATCCACACCATGCGAGCCCCGTCACCATGAGCGAACCCGATGCGCCCAGCAATCGCGACTTCCTGCTGCGCCATGCCGCGACCGGCCGGATCGGCCTGTGCGGCGGCGACGACGCGCTGAGCAAGGCGATCCGCAAGGCGCAGGCGCCGCTGACCGGTTTCGGCCACCGCAGCCTGTGGTCACATGCTTTTCTCATCGGCGAGCGTCGCGGCGACGGCCACTGGTGGGTGATCGAATCCGACCTCGACCTGCGCTACAAGCACGTGCGTCTGGGCGTGCAGGAAAACCGGCTGGAGCGGTATTTCGACGGCGAGGCCTTCACGAACATCGCCGTGCTCGACTTCGGCCTGGATCATGCGCAGACCGCGCAGGTGCTGACCGCGGCGCTCGACCTGCTCTCCGGCCAGTCGCAGTATTCGGTCAGCGAACTGCTGGGCACCCTGCTGGCGATGCCCAGCAGCCGCCTGCGCCGCCGCCGCAACCCGCTGGGCCGCGATGGCGCGCTGTTCTGCTCGGCGATGGTGCAGCACTGCTACGCGTCGGCCGGCGTGCACTTCCATGCAGGCATCGACGGCAAGCACATCACGCCGAACGACTTCGACAGTTCGCCGCTGACGCATGCGTCGCACCGCTTGATTCGCGACCCCGGCGTGTCCAGCCTGCGCCGCCTGGCGCACGCTGCGGGCGACATGCTGGGGCTGTCGACCGAAGACGATGCGACGCTCGGGATCGCCGCTGTCCCGACGCTCGGCGCAGACGGGACCTCGCGGCTGGACTGATACCGCCCCGGCAGCGGCGCGCCGGCGCTTGCCGCCCGCCCGGCATGGCGCACTTGTCGGACGCGGGAGCGGCCGGGTACATCACCCGGGAGGCGGCCAACAATGCCATCCCGGCGTCGTTCAAAGCGCGCAGACTCAGGCCAAGCCTGAGTCTGGTCCCGCCGCATGGGTCGCCTGGGCGATCGATGTGCGCGCGCACCGTGCATGCCGCGCGGCGCCAGCCTTGCGGCGCAATGCACGCCAATCGCGTGAACAAGCCCTGACAGGGTGTTGAAAAACGCGCATCGTGCGCGTTTTTCAAGTCGCCAGTCCGGCACGTGTCCGGACTGGCTCCCGACGAATCAATCGCTGACGCGCTTGCCTCGTCTCGCAGCCATCCTTGGCTGCGTGATCAGGCTGTTTTTCAACAGCCTGATAGGCCTTCACAGCGCCCGATGCACCGCCTCGCCGAACAGCGCGGTGTGGTGCGCGCAATCGTTGAGCCGGACCACTTCCATGCGGTCGGCACTGGGGCCTTCGAGCAGATTCAGCGTGGCCGGGGCCTGACGGAAACTCCACAGGCGGCTGAGCGGGATGCCCAGGATGCGGCACAGCAGCACGCGGTTGACCGCGTCGTGGGCGACGAGCAGCAGCACATCGGTGTCGCCCAGGCCTGCTGTCGCGCGCTCGAAGGCGGGCCAGGCGCGGTCGAGCACATGCTGCAGCGACTCGCCGCCCTCGCCGGGCATCAGCACACTTTCGGGCGCCTCGCGCCAGGCCTGCAGCAGGTCGGGATCGCGCTCGCGGATTTCGCTGGCGAGCAGGCCTTCCCAGGTGCCGTGCGCGATTTCCATCAGGCCGGCATCGGTGCCGAGCATCTGCCTGCGGGCGTCGCCGAGCGCGAACTCCGCGGTGGTCTTCGCCCGCGACAGCGGCGAGGCGACCGCACGCGTGATGCCGACATCGGCCAACCGCGCACCTAGCGCACGCGCCTGGCCTTCACCGACCGGCGAGAGGGGGATATCGATCTGGCCCTGGTAACGGCCTTCGGCGTTCCACGGCGTTTCACCGTGACGAGCGAGGAGGATTTTCATTGTGGTGCCGGGAATGGGGAGTGGGGAATGGGCAGTGGAGACGCGGGAATGGGGAGTGGGGAATGGGGAATCGAAAGAGCGAATGCGTCGAGTTGATCGAGCACATGCAAGTCGGGAATCTGGATGACGCGGAGCTGTCACCCACGATTCCCGACTCCCCATTCCCGATTCCCGGCCCTCACACCTGCTGCAGCGACAGCACGCCCGGGATGGTCTTGAGGGCGGCGACCTGTTCGTCGGTCAGCGGTTTGTCGACGGTGATCGCGGCGCGGGCCTGGCCGTCGCCGGCGGCGCCGAGTGCGAAATTGACGATGTTCACGCCGGCCTTGCCCAGCTCGGTGCCGACCGTACCGATCATGCCGGGGCGGTCTTCGTTGCGCAGCAGCAGCACCGGGGCCAGCGGGTCGAATTCGATCTCCACGCCGTCCAGGCGCACCACGCGCGGGCCGCGGTGCAGGGTGGCCTCGATCTCGCGGGTGCGGGTCTGGCCGGCGCCGTTGTCGCCGATCACGCGCACGCGGAGCAGGCGGTCGAAGCCGTCGCCGTCGCCGCCGACGGTTTCGGCCACGGTGAGGCCACGCGCGGCGGCTTCCTGCAGCGCATTGACCGGGGTGACGCGGCCGGAGGCGGTGCCGAGCAGCGAGGCGACCAGAAGGCGGGTCAGCGGACGGGTGTCCAGGGCTTCGGTGCGGCCGGCGTAGGTGATCTCAAGCCGTGTCGGCGCACGCACCAGACGCACCGCCAGACGGCCGAGCGCGGACATCAGCGGCATCCACGGCCCGACCTCGCGCGCGGCTTCGGCGGTGAGCGGCGGCAGGTTGACGCAGCCGGCCACCGCGCCCGTGGCGGCGAAATCGATGATCTGGCGGGCAAGAATGGTGCTGACCGCCTGCTGCGCTTCGCTGGTGGACGCGCCCAGGTGCGGGGTGAGGATGAGTTTGGCGTGGCCGCGTAGCGCGGAGTCTTCCGGCAGCGGCTCGGTGGAGAAGGTGTCGAGCGCGGCGCCGGCCAGATGGCCTTCGTCGAGCAGACGCAGCAGCGCGTCTTCGTCGATCAAGCCGCCGCGCGCGGCGTTGATCAAATAGGCGCCCTTCTTCATCTGGCGCATGCGCGCCTCGGAAATGAGGTTGGTGGTTTCCTTGGTGCGCGGGATGTGCAGGGTGATGACATCGGCCCAGGCCAGCAGGTCGTCGAGCGTCTTCAGCGGCACGCTGCCCTTGCCGGCGACGGACGCGGGCAGGAAGGGGTCGTAGGCGGCCACGTCCATGCCGATGCCCTGCGCCTTGCGCGCCACGGTGCCGCCGATGCGGCCCAAGCCGATGACGCCGAGTTTCTTGCCTTCCAGCTCGAAGCCGGTCAGGCCGGCCTTCGGCCATTGCCCGGCCTTCATGCCGGCATCGGCGCGCGGCACGTGGCGGGCCAGCGCGAACAGCAGCGAGACCGCATGTTCGGCCGCGGCCAGGGTGTTGCCGTCGGGGGCGTTCATCACCGCGATGCCGC
>ERZ1066121.2592-NODE-2592-length-11194-cov-5.957357_pt1 | contig 11194 bp, 5 predicted proteins | sample MGYA00382768_ERZ1066121 | MGnify/ENA primary metagenome ERZ1066121 (study PRJEB33369, sample SAMEA5778351) | biofilm metagenome | biome: Industrial cooling water; feature: Water cooling tower basin; material: Biofilm | place: United Arab Emirates | collected... | reverse complement strand
GGCCTATGTCGGGCAGCACAGCCGGGCGCGCCTTGGGGTGGCAGAGGACAAGACGAAGTCGACGCTCCGCAAGGACGCCCGGCTGGTCTCGATGCGTGCGCTGGCTGGCATTTCGCTGATGCCGACCAGTCAGCTGACGACTTTCGAGGAAAAGCTGGACAAGCTGAAGAGCTGCGCGGCGCTGGTGGATTCCGAACTGTCAGCCAGCCCCGTCTGTCCGCACTGCAACTTCCGGCCGGCAAACGAGCAAGGCGACATGCTCCCGGCCGCCAATGTGCTGAAGCAGCTCGACGACGAACTTGACCGGCTTCTGGAAGGCTGGGTGCAGACGCTGGTCGATAACCTCGAAGATCCGATCATCCAGTCGAACTTCGAGTTGCTGAAAGAGTCATCTCGCAAGATCGTCACCGGCTTCGCGGAGACCAAGACACTTCCTGAGTTCATCACGCCGGAGTTCATCGCCGCCGTTCAGGAGGCGCTGTCGGGTCTGGAAAAAATCAGCGTCACCGGTGAGGAAATCAGGAAGGCGCTGCTTCAGGGTGGGTCGCCTGCCACGCCGGACGACCTGCGCAAGCGCTTCGAGACGTTCCTGAACGACCGCTGCAAGGGCAAAGACACGACCAAAATCCGCTTCGTGGTGGAGTGAGTTATGACGCGTGAGGAGTTCCTGGCACGGCTAGAAACTGTCGAATGGGATGATATCGAGTTTAAAGAGGCGACATGGGCAGTCCCGAAGTCCGCTCTTGAAACGGTGAGCGCATTTGCCAACACCAAAGGCGGTCATCTGGTCTTTGGCGTGAAGGAGTCCAACGGGACGTTTTCCATCACGGGTGTCACTGACATCGACAAGCTTCAGAATGACTTTTTCGGCCAGGTGCGAGACTTGCAGAAAATAAGTGTCGTCTTACCGATTACGGGTGATATTCACACGATGCCGGAAGGCGCCGTGATCTGCTTTTGTGTCCCGGAAGCTCCAAGACACGAAAAGCCAGTTCACTTAGACCGAAACCCCAAAAGGGCCTTCATTCGGAAAGGCAGCGGTGACCGTACATGCACAGCAGACGAGCTTCTGCGCTTCATTCGCGATGCGGGGAGCGTCACCTATGACTCGGAAACTCTGGATTTAGACCCATCGAAGTGCTTCGACGAAGGCACAGTTCGCTGGTATCGCGCGAGGTTCGAGGCGAGCAATCCCGGCAAAGACCAGTCCGCCGATAACATTTCGTTCCTGCGCACATGGGGATTTCTGGTCGAGCGCGAAGGCAAACTCCGGCCAACGCGGGCGGCGATCGTCGTTCTTGGATCTGGTGAATATGTCCGACAGGAGCTGCCGCGAATTGTCGTGGACCTCCAGCTTTATCGTCATAGCGCCAGCGAATATGCACCCAGCATCCGTTGGGCTGACCGGGTAACCATCGAGGCCAATCTTATCGAGGCCTGGAAGGCGATCCTCGATTTCCACCTCAAGCACAGTGAGAAGCCGTTCGCTGTCGATCCGACGACCCTGCGCAGGCATGATGATCCACCTGACTACATCTCGTTTCGCGAAGCTGCCATCAACCTCCTGATCCATCAGGATTTCGGTGACGCCACACGTGTGCCGGTTATCCGGTTCTTTCGGGACCAGGCTGAGTTTTTTAACCCAGGCGATGCGTTGGCGTCGCGGGAACAGCTGCTCGATCCGGGCGACAAAGAGGTTCGGAATCCCCGGATCGTCGGCGCGTTTCGGCGTATCGGCCTGTCGGATCAGGGTGGAACCGGCGTCGGGGCCATCTTTGAAGGTTGGCGGCGATTGGGCTTTGTCCCGCCAGAGATCGAAAACGACAAGGCTGAGAAGAGCTTTCGTCTTCGGCTTCGACGAGAGAGGCTCGTTACCGAGGAGCAGCTCCTGGCACAGGCGAGCCTTGGCGTTCAGCTTTCTGAGCATGAAGCCGCCGTATTCGCCTACGTGATCCGCAATGGCGAAATTGACCTTGCTGATATCAAGGCGCTTACGGGCCTTCCTGGTCCAGCGGCCCGGGAACTTGCGCAGCGCTTGGTCGTACAAGTGGTCCTTAGGGCAGGCGCTGGTGTAGATGGGAAATTTGCTCTGGCCGACCACCTGCGGGCCCGCTACCTAGGCATATCCGATGGTAATAGCACGCAAAACCAAGGGGATACGCAGGTGGCGGCCGGGGATGGAGCCACTGCACAAGTCACTGAACAAGTCGGCCCCGGTGGCACCGAACAGGTCCCGGTGCTGAAGGAGCTGTCGGACGTTCAGTGGGTGATCGTGCAGCATGCCGACGCCCCTCGCTCTCTGACGGAGCTCATGACCGCTGCGGGCTACACCCAAAGACCGCACTTCAAGGCCATGCATCTGGAGCCGCTGCTTGACGGTGGAATTCTCCGGATGACGGTCCCAGACAAGCCCACCTCGTCAAAACAGAGGTACGTGCTCACCAAAGCAGGGCTGAAACTGAAATCGCTGCGCCTCGATGAGGAAGCGGCCTCCGCAAAGAAAGAGACACGCGAATGACGGACAGGCTCAAACTCGAAACCGTCTCGGCTGGCGGAGCTGTGGAATGCTTAGGACAGACCTTTGCTAGCGATCAGGCGCGCCGTGAGCATTTTCTCACGCTACTAGCCGAAAAACTAAAGGATCCAGCTTTCCGAGAGCAGGAAGGCTTTCCGAACGGGACGGACGAAGCGATCCTGGCGATGTCAGACCCGCCGTACTACACAGCATGCCCCAACCCTTGGCTGGCAGATTTCATATCACAGTATGGTCAGCCTTACGATCCGAGTGAAAAGTATTCTCGCGAACCCATGGCGGTGGATGTTTCCGAAGGAAAGTCCGATCCGATTTACAAGGCGCATTCGTACCATACGAACGTACCTCACCTCGCAATAGTCCCGTCAATTCTATACTTCACCAAACCGGGCGATATCATTCTGGACGGGTTTGGTGGGTCCGGAATGACAGGTATTGCAGCTCAATGGTGTGGCGTTGCGCCTTCAGACTACCGCGGCGAACTTGAGTCTGAATGGAAGAAAGCAGGCTTCGATTCACCAAAGTGGGGGGCGAGAAGGGCGATCATAAATGAGTTGTCCCCGGCAGCCACTTCAATCGCCGCAGGCCTAAATTTCCCGTTCGACGTTGCATATTTCGAACGGCGCGCGAACGAAATTTTGAACAAGGTCCGTGAACGGTTCGGCTGGATGTTTAAAACGAAACATATAGATGGGAAGACGATTGGTCAGATCGACTTCACAGTTTGGAGTGAGGTATTCAACTGCAACAATTGCGCAGGAGAGGTAGTGTTTTTTGATGAAGCCTTTGATCCAGAGACAAAAGAAGTTTCAAAGGAAATTGAATGCCCGCATTGCTCGGCAATTGCAACAAAAGAAAACATGGAGCTGGTATTTGAGACATTTTTCGATACCCCGAGAGGGGTCGCTGACCGCCGACCAAAGAGAGTGCCTGTTTTAATAAAATATTCTATTGGACGGAAGTCATTTGAAAAACGGCCAGATACCGATGATGTCGAGCTGATAAATCGTGCGGCTAATCTTGGGTTGCCGTCTAATCTTCCAACGCATGAGCTGCCCGACTGTCAAATGACGCGCGTAGGCCGCATGAAAACGACAAACACGAAAAGTGTACATCATATGTACCTTCCTAGGGAAGCTCATGTTTTGTCGGCATTTTGGGAGGAAGCGAATAAGGAAGTTGATTCCAGAATCCGAAATCTTCTGAAATTTTGGCTGGATAGTCACTTTACTAACATGTCTATTCTGAACCGATACAGGCCTGAGGTTTCCTTCCCTTACAATCCGCTGACGGGAGTATTCTATGTACCGTCACAGATAGCCGAAGCAGATCCATTCAAGGCGTATGATAACAAGCTGAAGCGACTAATTTCTGCTTTTAGCCATAAACATGCAGTAGCATCCAGCTGCATAATTTCTACCGGCACTGCAGCGAATATAAAAATCCCAGATTGTAGTATTGACTATGTTTTCACAGATCCACCATTCGGCGAGAACATCTACTATGCCGACCTAAATCAGATTATTGAGTCTTGGCACCGTGTTTTCACCGACGTCGGATCAGAGGCGATCATCGATCGTGTGAGGGATAAAGGTCTACACGAATACCAATCGCTCATCAGAATGGCATTTTCCGAGTACTATAGAGTACTGAAGCCAGGTAGATGGATGACTGTCGTTTTTTCAAACAGTCGAGCATCTGTATGGAATGCAATTCAGCTTGCGTTACAGCAAGCGGGATTCGTCGTCGCTGAAGTAACGGCGCTCGATAAGAAGCAGGGTAGCTTCAAGCAAGTAACTTCGACGAACGCGGTGAAGCAGGACCTCGTTATCTCAGCATATAAGCCGAATGGCGGGCTTGAGCAGCGGCTTGCTGACCGAGGCGCTGCACCAGAGTCTGCGTGGGACTTTGTTCAGACACATCTGCGTCAGCTACCCGTTTCCAAGTCGAAAGGCGGAATATTGGAGTTTGTCGTCGAGCGCGATCCTCGCCGGGTGTATGATCGGATGGTCGCATGGTTCGTACGCCACGACGTGCCTGTGCCGCTTTCGACCGAAGAATTCCTTGACGGCTTACGCAGTCGCTTCCCCGAGCGCGACGGCATGGTTTTCCTGCCCGAGCAGGTCACTGAATACGACCGTAAACGTGCTCAGGCGGCGCAAGCTCCGCAGATTGAAATGTTCGTAGCCGACGAGCGCAGCGCCATCGATTGGCTGACTGACTTCCTTCGCAAGCGCCCCTCAACTTATCAAGAGGTGCACCCCGAGTTTACGACGCAATTGGGCGCCGGCTGGAAGAAGCACGAGACCAGGCCGGAACTGTCGGCGCTGCTGGAAGACAATTTCCTGCGCTATGACGCTTCCAGCGATGTGCCGAGTCAGATCCATAACTACCTGTCGACGAACTTCCACGACCTGCGGAACCTCGAGAAGTCAGATCCGCGCCTGAAGGCGAAGGCAAAGGACCGGTGGTTCGTCCCCGATCCGACCAAGGCTCAGGACCTGGAGAAGAAGCGCGAGAAGGCGCTGCTGAAGGAGTTTGATAGCTATCGGACAGCACCCGGTCGGCGGCTGAAGGAGTTCCGGCTCGAAGTGCTTCGCGCGGGCTTCAAATCTTCATGGGCCGCACGGGATTTCAAGACGATCATTGCGATCGCCCAGAAGGTTCCCGAGGAGGCGCTACAAGAGGATGAGAAGCTCCTGTTCTGGTACGACAGTGCGCTGACGCGCATGGAGGCCAATGCGTGACGCGTGGGCGCCCCGAATACGGCATTGGCGAATGGTGCTGGCATGATCGCCATGCCGCACCGTGCCGTGTCGTGGACCGGGAGGAAATCTGGGGCGAAACCACGTATCGCATCTGGCTCCCTGGCAAGGATGCCGTCGTCCGCGCCCGCGCGTCTGAACTGAAGGCGCTGGATTCCGTCCAGCCCACGGTCGAGCACATTCTGCACACGGCGGCGGCGGCAAAGCTGCTGGACGCGCTGGAGGATAACCTCCTGCTGGCACCGATCCAGTCGAGCGTCGTGCCGCTGCCGCACCAGCTTTACGCGCTGAACCGGGCGATGAGCCGCGATCGGATCCGCTATCTACTGGCGGACGAAGTCGGGCTCGGCAAGACGATTGAAGCGGGGCTGATCCTGCGCGAGCTGAAGCTTCGCGGCATGGCCAAGCGAATCCTTGTGGTGGCACCCAAGGGGCTCGTCCGGCAGTGGCAGGCGGAAATGCGCCTGCATTTCGGCGAGCAATTCCAGTTCATCGAACCGGCCGAGCTTTCCGCCTTCCGCCAATGGCGGAATGACGAGGAGAATCTCTGGCGACTGCATGACCAGGTGATCTGTTCGCTCGATTCCGTGAAGCCTCTTGAAGGACGCCGTGGCTGGAGCCTGGAGCAGCTCACCACCTACAACCGGGAGCGATTCGAGGATCTGATATCGGCGTCTTGGGATCTCGTGATTATCGACGAAGCCCACCGCATGGGCGGAAGCACGGATCAGGTTGCGCGGTACAAGTTGGGCGCCGCGTTGGCCGAAGCGGCACCGTACCTGCTTTTCTTTTCATCTAAGGCGCACCAAGGGAAGAGAGACCATTTACATCTGCTGCTTCAGCTAATAGACCGTGATTCCTTCCCGGATGAGAGCAGCGTTACGAGCGACCGCGTTCGCCCCTTCGTGGTTCGCACAGAGAAGCGCCTGGCGATCGATGCGGAAGGCAAGCCGCTGTTCAAGCCACGCATGACCCGGCTACAGCCCGTTGCCTGGCAGGACCGGCATGCGGCGCAGCAGAAGCTGTATGAGGCGGTCACGGATTATGTGCGGCACGGATACAACCAGGCCATGGCCGCGAAGCAACGGCACATCGGCTTCCTGATGATCCTGATGCAGCGGTTGGTGACTTCCAGCACGGCGGCGATCCGCACGACGCTCGAAAAGCGGCAGGCCTTGCTGGACCAACCGCAGCTACAGCCGTCGCTCTTCGATACGGCCGATGTCGATGAATGGGCAGACCTGGACGGTCAATCGCAGGTCGATTTGGCGATCCAGACGAAAGGTTGGGAGATGGAGAAGGCGGAAGTCGACACGCTGCTCGACCTAGCCCGATCCACCGAGGCGCAGGGCACTGACGCCAAGGCTGAAGCGCTGCTGGAGCTGATATACAAGCTGCAGCAGGAGGAAAACGATCCAGAGCTAAAGGTTCTGGTTTTCACCGAGTTCGTGCCGACGCAGGCGATGCTGGCCGAGTTTCTCGAAAGCCGCGGGTTCTCCGTTGCGACATTGAACGGGAGCATGGACCTCGAAGCTCGCGCGCGAGCTCAAGGGACCTTCTCCCGCGATGTCCGGATCCTAGTCTCTACCGACGCCGGCGGCGAGGGCCTGAACCTTCAGTTCTGCCACGTGATCGTCAACTTCGACATGCCGTGGAATCCCATGCGGGTCGAACAGCGCATCGGCCGTGTCGACCGTATCGGGCAGCCGCACATCGTGCGCGCGATCAACTTCGTACTTGAGGACACCGTCGAGCATCGTGTCCGCGAGGTCCTTGAAGCCAAGCTTGCCATCATTGCCGAAGAGTTCGGCGTCGATAAAGCCTCTGATGTGATGGACTCGGTAGAGACAGAGCCTCTGTTCGACGAGCTGTTCATCCAAGGATTGCAGAACCCCGACGCCATCGAAAGCGAGTGCGACACGGTCGTATCCCAACTTCGATCAACGATCGCCGAAGGCCGCAAGAGCAGCGAGCTCTTGTCCGACGGCCACGAACTCGATGCGGACGATGCCCGCAAATGGCGCGACCACCCGGCGCAGTTCTGGCTGGAGCGGGCAATCACAAACGGGTTGCCCGCGCGCGGCGGGCTAGCTGTCAAGGAAGGCGAAGCATGGCGGGTGCGTTGGCCGGACGGCAGCGAGTCAGCCAGTGTCTGCTTCGACGCAAGAACCGCTGCAGAACGACCTGACGCCGAATGGGTGACGCTCGAAGATCGACGCGCTCGGGCGGTGATCAGCGATCTGCCGCGTTGCGTGTCGGGTCAGCCTTTGCCGATAGTCCGCGTTGCAGGACTTCCAGAGGCTGTTCGAGGCGTATGGTCGCTTTGGGAAATTAGCCTGTCGGCCGATGACTTCAGCCGGCGGCGTTTCCTGTCCGTGTTCGTCAACGACGAAGGACGGACGTTCTTGCCGACAGCAAAGCGGGTCTGGGATCTTCTGTTAACAGAGCATGTAGAGCGGGTCGGAGCAGTCGCAGCAGGTGATGCCGATGGCGGTTTCGATCGGTCAAGGAATGCCGCACTCGCCCAAGGTGAGCGGATGTTTACGAATCTGGTTGAGGAGCACAGGGCCCGAGTCCGCGAAGAGCGCGAACGCGCCAAGTTCGCCTACGATGCCCGATACCAGGCCATCGGTCGGGTCGGTCTGCAGACCGTCCGGGACTATCGTCGTAAGCGTCTTCGCTCCGACCATGACGCCCGGATGGCGCAGCTTGATGCTGCGGAGGAATACACGCCCGACCTCCATGCCGTCCTTTTGCTGCGCGTCGGTGAAGCGGCACCAGGTGCATCATGAGCGTCTGGATCGATCGAATACTGCAGGCGTTTCCTGCCGATATTTCCCGCTTCTGGATCGCCTGCGATCCTGACGATCTTCTACTGGATGAGCGCATTCTTCACAGCCTTCGGGAAAGGGGCTTCGAGGTGCTGCCATTCGAAGACTCCGTTGCTTTCAGAATTGAGTACGAAGAACGCTACCGAGCCGCATGGGATCGTGGGGAGGAGGGGTCATCGAAGGCGCTCGTTCTACAGCTGCGTGGAACAGATCTGAACTCGCTGCCCTGGGACTATGTACGCATGGGCCGACAGGTCAGCTTGAGCTTGGCCGACCTATTTCCGAGGCTGAGCTACAGCGTAATTCGGGATGTGGACTCAGAGCACCATGAAGCCCTGTTTGTAGCGCAGAATAAGCACGTCACTCAGCCGCTCGGAGACGGCGCGACCAAAGACTTCATACTCACTCACATCTTCCGCATAAGCCCTTACCTTCTCAGCCGGCCCGAGGACTTCTGGCGAGAGGTCTTGCGGCTTCATTTTCGTGGAGCCGGACTACCAGAGCTGCTCGCGAAGCATGTTGCTGCAGTATTGAAGGACACTCCACTGGCAGACCTGCCAATTGCAGAGCTGCTCTCGTCCAAAAGCTACATGGTGCGCGCCGTGCAGGAGGCGTGGAGCCACTTCTTGTCGAAGTACGGAATCCAGAACGGTCGCGCGTCGAATGATGGGGCCTCAGCGGTGCTTCAGGCGGTATCGATCCCCTTTGAGCATCCCGATGTGAGGGTCATCATCGACACGATGTTCCTAGAAGGAGCTCTTCAACCTGTCAGTGTGGAAGGCTCCCTGACTGACTTGCCGCGATGGGTGAAGGTAGGGCTGGTCGAAGATCTCAACGCGCTCGGCAACCTTGTATCCGAAGGTGTGAAGAAGATCGCGGCTGATATGCCTACGAGCCATTCATCACATCGCGACTGGGTTGAGTTGGCGCGCCGGCTCGGCGAAGTCATCGCACGGTTCAATGGGTTGAGCGCGGGAATTGCCGAGCCGCTACAGCAGCAGGTCCGTGCGCTTCAGCGCGACGCGGACGAGCGTTTAATGGCCTGGCTGTTCCAGCATTTCGCGGATTTGCCGTCTCTTCCAGCCGCGAAGGGGCCAGTGATGGTCCACCATGTTCCTCGCTATCTGGCATTACGTCGGAGCGCCGGCGAGGAACGTGTTGCTCTTCTTGTATTCGATGGCTTGGCAATGGATCAGTGGATCCAAATTCGTGAGCACCTAGCGGCAACCGTACCTGATTTTTCGGCAGATGAAGGAGGATGCTTCGCATGGTTGCCCACGCTGACGTCTGTCTCACGGCAGGCTTTGTTTTCAGGTCTCAAGCCTCGCGAGTTTTCGAACTCGATCGATACCACGTCGCAGGAGCCATCTTTATGGGCTCGCTTCTGGCTGGAGAACGGCCTTCGTAAGTCGGAGATCGTTTACCAGAAAGGCTTGAAGCGGACGGAGCAGCTGGCCGCGCTTGAGGAGGCGATAGCCAATCCAACGACCAAGGTTGCCGGCATAGTCGTCGACATGATCGATGAAATTGTTCACGGCGCAATGCTTGGAAAGCGAGGCATCGTTGGGCAGATTAATGCGTGGTGCGAGACTGGTTTTGTTGAAAAGCTGCTCCTGCTTTTGATGGAACACGGGTACCAGATCTACCTTACCGCGGACCATGGCAACGTCGACGCAGAAGGCATTGGCCGGCTTAGTCAAGGCGTTGTGTCTGAGTTAAGGGGTGAGAGAGTTCGCACTTATCGCAATGAAACCCTAGCGGCATCAGTGCCGCCAGAATTTGCCGCTTTCCGGTTCGATAGTCCTGGCCTGCCGCTGGATTTCTTGCCGCTATATGCGGAATCGCGTGGAGCATTCGTCACCATAGGGGAGCAAATAGTTGCGCACGGGGGAGCCTCAGTTGAGGAGATAATTGTCCCCTTCGTTAGAATCTCGAGAAAATCTCCATGAACTCGCCGTCCCCGCAAATCGGTTTTGACCGATTCATCCAACTGGAATGGGCCGCAATCGCGCTCCGTATTAGGGCCGGCAAGGCCGTTCTCAATGAGCTGAATGAGGTGCTGGACTCATCGCACACTGGTCAAGCGGCCAAGAAGAAAACCAGGACGGTGCTCAATCGTCTTTGGCTGGAGCCTCGAGCGGACCTGGTCGATTTTGCGGACCGAGGCGTAGAAATTTACTGTGGCGCACCCGACACCACGGTGCCGGCACTGACTTGGGGTATGGCGCTTGCCACATATCCATTCTTCGGACGAGTGGCGGAAATTGTGGGTAGATTAACGACGCTTCAAGGCGATTGTACATCCGCAGAGGTTCATCGGCGGATGGCCGAGATCTATGGAGAACGTGAAGGCACTCGCCGCATGACGAACATGGTACTGCAGTCTCAGGCCAGTTGGGGAGCTGTTGAACGCCTCGAAAATGGTCAGAGGATCCTGCGTCAGAAGGCGATGAACCTCCATGGCTCGCGAGTGGCCACCTGGCTCGCAGAAGCATCTTTGAGGTATGCGGGCCGCCAACTCTCAACTTCAGGGCTGGAGTCGAGCCCTGTGATGTTCCCCTTCGTTCTTGGCGGATCCATTTCCTATCTTCTTTCTCAGTCTAGCCATGTCGAACTTCGTATCGACAGCATGGGAGGTCAGGTAGCATGCCTACGCACCAGTTGAACTCAACTGCCGAGGGTGCGGGTTTGGACAGGGGCAATCGATCGCGACGAGGGAGCCTAGCGGAGGTCAAGGCATGAGTCCGGGCCTCGCGCGGGCAGTGCAAATCTGATACTGACGAAATATGACGGTACTTTTTGTCCGCGGTTTTGGCGCTCGCAGGGACAGTTGGAAGTGCAATCTGACGGCAAATGACGCCGATAGATTCCGAAACCACAAAAAATATTTTTTTGGCATTTTTTTAATGAAATCAAAAGCGTAGCATTTTGACGGCCTTGGGGTCGGCGACCATGAGCAAAGTCGGCAGAAAACGACAATCAGATCAATATGTTAGGCATAGATTGAACAATCGAGTGGGAGTGACCGGGCCCGGTCCCGTCCTGTCCCCGCCGCAGGATGCGGG
>ERZ1066121.2590-NODE-2590-length-11196-cov-8.871825_pt1 | contig 11196 bp, 14 predicted proteins | sample MGYA00382768_ERZ1066121 | MGnify/ENA primary metagenome ERZ1066121 (study PRJEB33369, sample SAMEA5778351) | biofilm metagenome | biome: Industrial cooling water; feature: Water cooling tower basin; material: Biofilm | place: United Arab Emirates | collected... | reverse complement strand
TTGCGGTTGAGATCGTTGTCCTCGACAACCAATATGCGCTTTGGCACGGCGTTTTTATTCCCCCTGAGCGGCGACATCTAGGGCCCCTAACGGAGACTGGCAAATCACTACTGACGATAAATCCGCTGCGCCGCGAAGGACTCCCGAGACCATTGCACTCGAGGCTTTGGGCTGGGTGCTGACCGACGAGACGCGCGCCGAGCGCCTCTTGGCGCTGACCGGTCTGACCCCGGATATCCTGCGTGACGGATTGGGCGACCGGGCCGTGCTGGCCGCCGTCCTGGAGTTCCTCGCCGGGCATGAGGCCGATCTGGTCGCCGCCGCCATCGCGCTCGATCTGCCGCCGGAAGAAATCGCTGCTGCCGCCCGGGCTCTCGCCGCATGAGCCGCCCGCTGATCGTGTGCGACTGCGACGAGGTGCTGCTTCACATGGTCGCGCCCTTCCGCGACTGGCTGGCGGAAACGCAGGGCGTCACCTTCCTGATGCAAAGCAACAATTTCGCTGAGGCCATGCGCTGGACGCAGAGCGGCGAGCAGGTGCCGCCGGCGGAGATCTGGCGTCTGCTGCGTGCTTTTTTCGATACCGAGATGCACCGCCAGACTGCAATTGCAGGCGCGGTTGAGGCGCTGAGGGAATTATCCTTGAATGCCGATGTCGTGGTGCTCACCAATTTGATCGACGATCATCGCGACAGCCGCCAGCGCCAGCTGGAAGACCATGGCATCGCCGCGCGCGTCTACACCAACCAAGGCCCCAAGGGCCCGGCGCTACAAGCCATCATCGCCGAATATCGGCCCACCCACACCTGGTTCGTCGACGATCTGCCCCAGCATCATCAGTCGGCCCGCGAGACGGTCTGCGCCACCGGCCGCGACCTCACCACGCTGCATCTGTGCGGCGAGCCACTGCTGGCCCCGCACATCGCCTGCGCGCATCAGGCGGGCCACGCCGACGCACGCCTCGACACGTGGGCCGAGGCGCTGCCCTGGCTGCTCGAGCGCATTCAGAACCATTCTAGGCTTATCGAGGAATCCGCATGAACATCGTTACCCGCCTGGCCGACATGGGCATTGAGCTGCCCGTCGCCGCTGCGCCCGTTGCCAGCTATGTGCCGGTTGTAGTGCAGGGCGACCTGGCCTTCGTTTCGGGGCAGTTGCCCTTTATCGACGGCAAGCTGGTGACAGGCAAGCTGGGCAGCGATCTTGGCATTGAGCGCGGCATGGAAGCGGCCCGCGCCTGCGGGCTGATGATCCTGGCCCAGCTCGAAGCTGCCGACCTGCTCGATCGGGTCGAGCGCATCGTCAAGCTCGGTGGCTTCGTCGCCTCGACGCCCGATTTCACTGACCAGCCCAAAGTCGCGAATGGCGCCTCGGACCTCATGGTCGAGGTGTTCGGTGATGGCGGCAAGCACTCGCGAGCCGCGGTGGGCGTGCCAGTGCTGCCGCTCAATGCGGCGGTCGAGGTCGATGCGATCATTGCTCTCAAGCCTCGATAAGTTCTTCGCCCCGCCGCCCGATCCGGCGCGGGTCGGGTGGCTGAGGGACTGGACCTATGCCCACCGCGGACTTCACGGGGCCGGGCGCGTAGAGAACTCGCCGAGCGCCTTTCGCGCCGCAATCGAAGCCCGGTTCGGGATCGAATGCGATATCCAGCGGAGCCGGGACGGCATGGCGATGGTCTATCATGACTGGGATTTCGCGCGCCTGCATGGCCGCAGCGAAACGGGCGAATCCCTCGACGCCGCGGATTGGCGCGCGCTGCGCTATGCCGATAGCGAGGAATGCCCCTTCGCCCTCATCGATCTGCTCGACTTGGTCGCCGGTAGGGTGCCGCTCCTCATCGAGATCAAGTCGCGCCGGGGCTATTCGGTGGAGCGGAGTTGTGAGCGCGTGATCGCTGCGCTGGCAGGCTATCGGGGGCACCACGCGGTGATGAGTTTCGACCCGCGCGTATCGCGCTGGCTCGGTCGCCATTCGCCGCAAATCCTGCGCGGGCTGGTGATGCGAGAAGATGAGCATGGCCATACACAGCAGGCCTGGCAGCGGCATCTGGCGCTCTGGATCGCGAAGCCGGATTTCGTGGCCTATCACGTCGCGGCGCTGCCTAGCCGCTTCGCCACCGCTTTGCGTTCCTACGGCATGCCGCTGCTGACCTGGACAGTGAACTCGCCGCAGACGCTCGCCATGGCACGCGCCCACGCCGACGCACCCATCGCCGAAGGTGCCGGCCTGCCATGAGCGCCCTCGTGGCCAAGCTGGGCGGCTCGGTCGGCGCCTTTCAGGCAGCCGGGTGGGACGCGCTCGTGCCCGACACCAATCCCTTCATGAGCCACGGCTTTCTCACCGCGCTCGAGGATTCGGGGAGCGTGGGGGAGGGCACGGGGTGGCAGCCCGCCCCCATCGCAATCGAAGGCGAAAGCGGCGAACTGGTTGCGGCTTTGCCCGCTTATCTGAAGGGACACAGTCAGGGCGAATACGTCTTCGATCATAACTGGGCAGACGCTTATCAGCGCGCGGGCGGCCGTTATTACCCCAAGCTGCAAATTGCGGCTCCATTCACTCCCGCTACCGGCCCGCGCCTGCTATTCCGCGATCCCGCTTATGCTCTTCCGCTACTGCGCGCTGCTGAGCAACTTTGTGCGCAAAATGGCCTTTCCGGAGCCCATGCCACCTTCATCTCAGCCGAGCAGATTCCACTGTTCGAAGCAGCCGGCTGGCTAATCCGCCACGACATACAATTCCATTGGACCAGCCGTGGATATCGCAGCTTCGACGATTTCCTGGCCGAGCTATCAAGCCGCAAGCGGAAAGAGGTGCGCAAAGAGCGCGCCGCCGCCCAGGGGGCCGCAAAGATCATTCGGCTGCGTGGCGCTGAAATTCGCCCGCAGCATTGGGATGCATTCTGGCAATTCTACCAGGATACCGGCTCACGCAAATGGGGTTCACCTTATCTTACCCGATCGGCGTTTGATCTGATCGCTGAACGACTAGGCGATGCAGTATTGTTGGTGCTCGGGCTGCAAGATGCGCAACCGATCGCCGGCGCACTCAATTTGATCGGCCGTGACGCGGTTTACGGCCGCTATTGGGGTTGCACGCGCAACGTCCCGTTCCTCCACTTCGAACTATGTTATTATCAAGCTATCGAGGTGGCCATCGAGCTTGGATTGGGCAGGGTTGAGGCGGGGGCCCAGGGTGGGCACAAGCTCGCGCGCGGCTATGAACCGGCGCGGACGACCTCGGCCCATTGGATCGCCGACCCGGCGTTCCGTGACGCCATTGCCGATTTTTTGCACCGCGAACGCGCGGGCGTGGCGGCAGACGTCAATTATCTCGAGACGAAAACGCCGTATCGTAAGTGCTAGGCCGCCCGGCGTTCGGCCGCGTCAGCGCGGAGCCATTCGCGGGCGCGCCGCTGAGCTTCGGCGATATCGCGGGCCGTCATTTCTTCGGACACGTCTGCACGGCACCAAGCGGCTTCCTCATGACCGCGCGCCGCGGCGATATTGAACCATTTATGCGCCTCGACCAGATCGCAAGCGACGCCGTGGCTCCCGGTCGAGAATGCCACCCCGAGATCGTATAACGCGGCGACGCTGCCGCAAGCGAATTGGCTCAGGCATTCAGCCACCAAGGCCTGTGCTTCCTCGCTCTGGTGAACGTGGCCCGAGCCCCCCACGATCGCGATCAGATTTGCCATTTTCAGTCCCCCAAATCGGCCGGCATCCCCTTCCGGCATCAACTTGTCTCGCCCGCAGATGCTCAAGAAATGGTTAACGCCCTTTACTGGCTAACAATTGTTCGTCCTGGATGGGGATTGCGCTTGTATGCCCGTTTGGCCTTGCCTATAGGCCGCCGCCATCGGGGTGGCGACGCGACGCGGATAGAAGTCCGGCGCGGCTGGTGGGCCCGGCCCGGTGCTTGTCGAGTGGGGTTAGAGGTATTGATGGCCACCGCCGCTTTCGCCGACCAAGAAAAGCTGGCCCAGATCAGGGCCGCGGTGGGCGCCCACTATATTCCCGACGATGACGAAGATTACATGTCGGATCGGCAGCTAGACTACTTCAGAATGCTGCTGCTCGAATGGAAGCGGTCCATTCATACCGCAGCCGAACACACACTTCAGTCGCTGCAGGATGGTCCGATTCGCGAAGCCGATCTGAACGATCGCGCGTCAAGCGAAACCGATTGGGGTATCGAGCTTCGAACACGAGATCGGCAGCGAAAGCTGATCGCGAAGATTGATGCCGCGTTGCGCCGCATCGATGCGGGCGAATACGGCTATTGCGAGGTGACCGGCGATCCGATCGGGCTGAAGCGCCTCATCGCGCGGCCGGTGGCTACTATGACGGTCGAGGCGCAGGAAGCGCATGAGCGTCGCGAGAAAATTTCGCGCGACGATTGATCCAGTACGCCGCGGCTCCCCGCACTTACTGTTTGTTTAAATTCTCGCTCTATTCGGGGTCGCGGGCCGCAAAATAGAGTGCGAGCTCATGCCCCCTATCGACACCCGCGATGTGGAACGCGACAGCGTCTTCCTCTTGACCCATATCATATGCGACCGAACAGGCACGGGCGGGAGCGCCAAGGTTCGCAACCTGTCGGCCGGTGGCATGATGGTCGAAGGCAATGTGCGCGTCATATGTGGCGAACGCGTAAGGGCGGAGCTTCGCAATATTGGATCGATATTCGGCACCGTAGTCTGGGTGCATAGGCGCCGGCTCGGCATAGCCTTCGACGAACCAATCGACCCGAAATTGGCGCGAATGCAGGTAAGTGGCGGCCACAAGGAAGCGCCCGGTTATGCGCGACCTGCGTTGAGCGCACCGCGCCATGCCAGCTGGAACGGGAAGTTGCGGCAGCTTTGAATGGGTATTGAGCCTGGTGCTTACCCTTTCTCAACGCTTCGGAATTAATCCAATCTCTACAACCGGTCAGTATTATCCACAAAGACTGACATAGAGAATTGGGGCCGCCGCGTGACACTGAACATCGGACATCCGGACCGCGATTCGCTGTTGCTGGTCGCCGAGATCACCGCCGAGGGGTCGATGAGCGCGCTGCGCTATACCGTTCACAATTTGTCTGCCGGCGGCCTGATGGCCCAGGGCCGCGATCCGCTGCCGGTTGGCGCCCGGGTCAGCCTGACGTTGCGCAACGTCGGCGCTGTCCAAGGTCGCGTGGCCTGGGCTGAAGAAGGCCGCTACGGCATTGCCTTCGACCGGAACATCGACCCTCAGGCGGTCCGGGCGCCGGTGGCGCTGTCCGACTATCTGGCGGGGTCGATGAAAATGCGGGCGTGGCCCAAATCCTAAAATTCGTCTAAGTCGGCGCGTGACGGCTGGCGCCAGCATCACCCGTTGATAATGTCGGCGCAGCATGCGCGCCTTTGCAATCCTGCTCGCCGCGGTCGGACTGGCCGCGTGCACGTCGTCCGATGAAGACGGCCTCGACGTCGCTATAATCGGTGAGCCTGGCGAACTGTTTGCGAGCGGCAATCGCCTTGCGGCTCCCGCTCAATTGCTGCGTGCTGCCACGGCGCAAGGCCTCGTTCGTCTCGACGAGAATGGCGAGGTGGTGCCCGGTATCGCCGAACGATGGATCGTCACCGCAGATGGTGAAAGCTATATCTTTCGCATACGCGAAATGAAGCTGAGCGGTAATCAGCGCTTGGATGCGCGGTCCGTCCAGCGATCCTTGGTCAGGGCGATCGCAGATCTCAAGGGAACGACTCTGGGTCATGACTTGGCGCAGGTCCGCGACGTCCGCGCCATGGCGGGGCGAGTGATCGAGGTCCGGCTGAAGAGCCCCATGCCCGGGTTGTTGCAGGTCCTTGCGCAGCCGGAACTGGGCATCGTCGTAAATGGGGCACCTAGTGGCCCGATGAGAACGATCCGGCAAGGCACTGACACCGTAACCCTTGCCCCTATGCCGCCCGAAACGCGCGGTCTTCCGGCCCAGCCGAAATGGTGGGATGATGTGCGCGCAATACGCCTCACCGTCGTCAGCGCAGACCAAGCGACGCGAGGGTTCAGCGAAAATCGCTTTGCAGTGGTCTTAGGAGGTTCGCTTGCTGATCTTCCCTCGGCAAATGTGGGGCCCCTCTCACGAGGCACTATCCGCCTCGATTCGGCCATCGGATTGTTCGGTCTTGACGTGAGGCTGGCCCGAGGTTTCCTGGCCAGCGCGGACAATCGGGAGGCATTGGCTCTGGCGCTGGATCGCGAGGCGCTGATCCAGCCCTTCAATCTCGCCGGATGGACCGCTTCCACGCGCGTCGTGACGCCGGACCTGCCAGACGACCCTGGGCTGGTGACAGAACGCTGGCCCGATCTCGACATTGGCGAGCGCCGCGCCATTGCCGCACGGCGGGTGGCAGGTTGGAAGGCGGCCAATGGCGGTAAGCTCACGCTGCTGCTTGCGTTGCCACGGGGCCGGGGATCCGATCAGCTTTTTGCGGGCCTCGCCGCTCAATTTCAGGAAATCGGCATCGATCTGCGGCGCGCGAGCTCCGGCCGCGGTGCTGATCTCGTGTTGCGCGACCGGGTTGCGCGCTATGCGGGCGCGCGCTGGTTCTTGAATCAATTCCGATGCGGAACCAGCAACGCCATATGTTCCGAGGATGTCGATTTCCTGGTGGATATGGCAGTCAATGCCAACGAGCCAGCGGAACAGACGCGTTATCTCGCCGATGCGGAAACGGCGCTGACCGCCTTGAACGCTTTCATTCCGATTGGAGCACCAATCCGCTGGGCCCAGGTTCGCTCGGGGGTGACCGGCTTTGCGGAGAACGCCTGGGCTTTTCACCCCCTATTTCCGCTCAGCCGAGCGCCCATCTGATCTCGAGGCAAACGCCATGCAAGAACATACCCGTCCCCGACGTGTCGGCATCGATCTGCCCGCCGGGCGCTCCGCGTCGGACGTCCGCCGCCGCCTGGAAACGATGGAGCGATTGTTGGAACGCAGCTTCGTTGTCCCGGGGACCCGTATGAACTTTGGGCTCGATGCGCTGGTGGGGCTCGTCCCGATAGTCGGCGATGCAATCGCGGCTGCCATGGGAGCCTACTTGCTTTGGGAAGCAAGAAATCTGGGACTGCCAAAATGGAAATTGTGGCGGATGGCGGGCAATATCGCCTTCGATGCTGCCGTGGGCGCTATCCCTATAGCGGGCGACCTATTCGACTTCGCATATCGCTCGAACACTCGAAATCTTCGTATCATTCAACGCTATCTTGATCGTCACCATCCCGGGACGGGATTGATTGAGGGGCAGTGATTGCAAACACCTGACAAGGGTTGGGGCCTTGGCCCTCGCGCGCTAGAGGCTCTGCATGACCGGCGAAGTCACCTATGCCTCTTATTTGCAACTCGACCGCATCCTGTCGGCGCAACACCCGCTTTCGGGCGCGCACGACGAGATGCTGTTCATCATCGTCCACCAGGCGAGCGAGCTGTGGTTGAAGCTGTGCATCCACGAGCTCGCTTTGGCGCGCGATTGCATCGCCAGGGACGAATTGCGACCGGCCTTCAAAATGCTCGCCCGGGTCGCCCGAGCTCAAGGACAACTCATTCAGAGCTGGGACGTGCTCAGCACAATGACTCCGCATGACTACTCGACCGTGCGTCCCCATCTGGGTGGGTCGAGCGGGTTCCAGAGCCCCCAGTACCGGATGATGGAATTCATGCTGGGCGGCCGCAATCCCAACCATGTGACGCGGCACGAAGCCACGCCTGAGGTCGCCGATGCACTACGCGTAGAATTGACCCGCCCCAGCATTTATGCCGAGGCGATTGCGCTATTGGCGCGGCGGGGCTTCCCGATACCGGCCGATGTTCTCGCCCGGGACCCAGGCGGGGGTTGGGATATGTCAGCCGAGGTAGAAGCCGCTTGGGCGGAGATTTATCGCGATCCTCAGCAGCATTGGGACCTCTATGAGCTGGCCGAGAAGCTCGTCGATCTCGAATACCACTTTCAACGCTGGCGGTTTGGGCACCTCAAGACGGTGGAACGCATCATCGGTTTCAAGCGCGGCACCGGCGGGACGCCCGGCGTGCCCTATCTTGCCGGCGTGCTGAAGCAGGCCTTTTTCCCCGAGCTGCTGAGCGTCAGGACCGCGCTTTGACCCGGCGGGTTTGGGACATCAGCCAAACCTTGCGCCCGGGGCTGCCCGTCTGGCCGGGCGACACTTCTTTTGCTTTCGAGAGAAGCTGGCGGATCGAGGATGGCTCTCCGGTCAATGTCGGCCGGATGACCATGAGCACCCATTCGGGAACGCATGGCGACGCGCCGCTTCACTACGCTGCCGATGCCCCCGACATCGCCAGTGTCGATCTCGACCCCTATCTTGGCGAGTGTCTCGTGATCGATGCCCGCGGCGCGAAGGGCGCGGTGGCGATCGACGACCTGCCGACGCTGGACGGCGCCATTCGCGTGTTGCTGCGGACCTTCGAGCGTTTCCCGCACGATGGCTGGGACAGCAGCTTTACGGCCATTGCGCCCGCGACGATCCGCTGGCTGGCGGCGCAGGGCGTTCGCTTGATCGGGACCGACGCGCCTTCCCTCGATCCGCAAGAGTCGAAGACGATGGAGGCGCACCAGGCCGTGCTCGCTGCCGATATGCGCATTCTCGAAGGCTTGGTGCTCGATGACGTCCCGCCCGGCCGCTACGAGCTGATCGCGTTGCCGCTCAAGATTGCGGGCGGAGACGCCGGGTTGTGTCGCGCGATCCTGCGCGAGCTGACCCATGCTTGAGCGAGCGCGGGCGCTCGACGCGGCCGATCCGCTGGCGCGCTATCGTGACCGCTTCCTGCTGCCCGCGGACGTTATCTATCTGGACGGCAATTCGCTCGGCGCGCTGCCCGTGGCAACGCCCGACCGGCTGGTCGAAGTTGTACGGCAGGAATGGGGTGAGGGGCTGATACGATCGTGGAACAATGCGGATTGGATCGGCATGCCCCAGCGCGTCGGGGCCAAGATCGCCCCGCTGATCGGCGCCGCTGCGCACGAGGTGATCGCCGCCGACAGCACCAGCGTGAACCTGTTCAAGCTGATTGCTGCCGCGCTCGCGATGCGGCCGGGGCGCAAGGTCGTCCTCAGCGAGCCGGGCAATTTCCCGACCGATCTGTACATGATCGCTGGGCTGGAAGCGCAGGGCCTTGCAGAGCGGCGTCTTGCTGAGCGCGACCACCTTGCCGGGGTGCTGGACGCCGATGTCGCGCTGCTATTGCTGACCCAAATTCACTACAAGACCGGCGCCTTGCATGACATGGCCGCCCTGACCCGCGCTGCCCACCAAGCTGGCGCGCTGGTGCTGTGGGACCTCTCCCATTCCGCCGGGGCCCTGCCGGTCGATCTGAATGGCTGCGAGGCGGACCTCGCCGTTGGCTGCGGCTACAAGTATTTGAACGGTGGGCCCGGCGCCCCCGCCTTCGCCTTCGTGGCCGAGCGGCATCACGCGAAGCTTCGGCAGCCACTCACCGGCTGGATGGGGCATGCCGCCCCCTTCGCCTTCACCGATGACTATGCCCCGGCCGAGGGCGTCAATCGCCTGCTATGCGGAACGCCCCCCATCCTGGGGCTCGCGGCGCTAGAGGCAGGCATCGAGCTGGTCGCTGAGATCGGGGTGGAACGCCTTTACGCCAAGTCTCAAAAGCTCTCCGAATTCTTCCGCCAATGCCTACGCGAGTTTGGTGTGGATCTGCCGCTCGCCAGCCCGGAAAATCCGGCCGAGCGCGGCAGCCAGCTCAGCTTCCGCCATGCGGAAGCCTATGCGCTCAGCCAGGCGCTGATTGCCCGCGGCGTGATCGGTGATTTCCGTGATCCCGACATCCTGCGCTTGGGCTTCGCGCCTGCCCATCTGCGCTTCGAGGACATGGCGGCGGCGGCGCGCCACTTGTCCGAGGTGTTGAATGGGCGCGAATGGCAGCACGAGCAATTCCGCGACCGGGCGGCCGTCACCTAGCCTGCCGCTAGGGGCCTCGCGGGCGGAACGAGCGCTTTCGTCATCGCCTCTGGCTCGAGGCCGAAATCGGAAGGGCGATAACGATGGTGGCGGAAGCCGCTGGCTTCAGCTTCGCCCAGGTAGTGCTCCATCCGTTGTTCAATGGGGGGCGTCAGTTCCATCCCGAGAAAACCATATATCCTGCGCATCTCGCGCCGCCAGTCGGCGTTGACGGCGGCGAATTCGACGTCGATCTGCGGTACATCCGGCCGCTGAGCGCGGACCTGGGCGCACAACCTGTCGCGCAGAGCCGTCTTGCGGAGCCACTCCGCACCGATCCAGCGCTGGTCCACCTCGTCGGATTGAAGCCGCATCTGGTGCCAGACGAGCGATGCGGAGGAGGTGACGATCTCGCCCGGATCGCGCTGCAAGCACAGCAGGCGCGCATCGGGAAAGATCGCCAGCAGCGGCTCCAGATCTTCCATGAACTGGGGCGCTTTCAGAACCCACGGCGCCGTATTGCCGCCTCTCCGCCATGCGATCGTCCGCAAGAGCTGCGCGAACTCCCGATAGACCCAGTCCCGGTCCTGCCCCTCCCAATAGCGAGCGAAGCCGGGCACCCGCCACTGCGCCTCGAACTGCGCGCCGTAGAAAGAGAAGGCGAGCAGCCCAAACACCTCTTCCACGGCCCGGGGCGATGTCGGGTGCACGGCGTGAAGCTGCGGATCGAGGAAGTTCAGCAGTTTGAGCTGCGCCCAGCTTTCCACCAGCCGCCAGTCCACAGCACCCGGCAGGGGATTGGTGACTTCGAAGAAGCGGGTGTGGTTGAGCCGGGGGTCGCAGCCCAGCAAGCGCTGCAAGCGCGTGGTTCCCGATCGCATCGGCCCGACCACGATGATGGGGCGCTCGATCGGCACCTGCTCGATCCCAGGATGGGCGCTCCACAGCCGGTGCGCGCGCCGGCGCTGCGCCAGCAAGCGGGAGAGCTGGACATGGCTGAAGGTAAGGCCGACCTCATTGAGGCAGGCATCCTTCTCGAGGCTTTGGAGCAGGCACTCGAATGCATCGAGCCACGGCCCGCCAGCTGTTGCCTCCGCCGTTTCCGCGGCCGCTTTCCGCAGGCGGTCGAAGCTCGGTTTCTCGGCTAATCCGGTCCCCCACAGACGACGCAGCCCGCGCGCCACCAACTGTGTGCGGCTCGCGGCCAGAGCTTCCTGAGACCTAGACTGCACCCGCTTCTCCGCAACCGTCACGC
>ERZ1066121.2589-NODE-2589-length-11197-cov-6.418955_pt1 | contig 11197 bp, 8 predicted proteins | sample MGYA00382768_ERZ1066121 | MGnify/ENA primary metagenome ERZ1066121 (study PRJEB33369, sample SAMEA5778351) | biofilm metagenome | biome: Industrial cooling water; feature: Water cooling tower basin; material: Biofilm | place: United Arab Emirates | collected... | reverse complement strand
CGGGGCCGCCGACGTTGACGTCCCCGGCTGCGGCGGGCGTTTCGTCGTCGCCAATATCGTTGATATTGCCATAGCCTAGTTGACCGTCAGCCCCCTCACCCCAGCAGCGCACCGCACCGCCTTGCAACAGCGCGCAGGTGTGGAAGTCGCCTGCCTCCAAAGGCACTCCTAACCCACAGCTGGCAAGCCCAGGGAGCGAGTTGCCGCCCATCCCACCGTCTGGGAACTCCGGCTCGTTAGAATCGCCGCAACCTGTGCCCACGCCCAGAAGCACGCTCATGAGCAGCGTCCCCAACCATTGGTGTGCTTTCGTCATCTCATCTCCTTTTGGATTCTGCTCTTTGCGAAAGGCAACCCGCTTGATAGGCCATCACGTAGAAAGGACCGCGAGTGCCCCTTCAGCGGAGTTCGGGAACGGGCTAAGGGTCTTTTCCCCGGACAGAGAGAAGAAGAAATCGTCGGTTTTCGACGTGCGAAGGCTCATAGAGATTCTATGCAATATCTTTTGCCTAGAGCGCATCTCATGACCTCCTCGAGAGGATCACGAGGCGTGCGAGGTGGACGAAGGAGTAGGTCAAGAGTTGTGTTTGAGGCGAGCTTTAGCGAGCGCTCCTTCGCGGTGATGCCTTAGGCAGCGGCGTGCGCCCCTCTCTCGTCATCGACGAACTTCACGCCTTCGATGACCTTAGCGATATGCTCATGGCCGTTGAGCCGCCGCCCTTTCTTTTCGGCTTCAAGGGCGAGCTTGAAGACCACCGTGAGCGTGGCCGTGCGCTAGCCGCCGCCTTTGGTCTGCTGGGTGCGATGCCGGACGGTGGCAAAGGTCGGCTCGATGGTGTTCGTCGTGCGGAGCGTCGATGCGCACGCTTTCGGCGCGGTACCCGCGCTACGGGTACCGTCGCATCCGCATCTCTCTTGCCCGCGATGCGCATTGAATGAGCCCGGCACGAGCATATCGTCTGTGGCGTGTGGAGGGCCTGCAGGTGCCTCGGAAGCGGCATCGACACCGCATACATCGCACACGGCAAGCCGTGGCAGAATGGTGTCGACGAGAGCTTCAACGGCAAGTTCCGGGACAAGTGCCTCGACATGGAATGCTTCCCTTCGCGCGCCGAAGCCCTCGTCGTCATCGAAGCCTGGCGCCGACACTACAACGAGGTTCGGGCCCCACTCGAGCCTCGGCTACCTCACCCTTCGCGAGTTCACGGAGGCGATGAAGAAGTCCGAACACCCGGCGGGTGACGAGAGTCTAGAGCAAAGAGAGGATCCAGCTCGTGCCGACCGCCGAGCCGATGATCGCGCCGAGCGAGGAGAGCAAGGTCACCAGCAGTACGCGGGTCACGCGGTTGCGGTAGACGCCTCGCAGGCTGGACATCGCGTCCTTGACGTGTTCGCAGTCGGCCACGGTGGGACGGCGCAGCCAGGCTTCCGTAAGGCCGGTGAGCATGCCGATGCCGATGGCGGGATGCAGGGTCGTGATGGGGGAGCCCACGATCGCGACCAAAACGGTCAGCAGCCGCGCGCCGGCCACCAGGCTGAGAAGCGCTGAGCCTCCCGCGGTCGGTAGCACCCACGCAAAGATCAGCTCGCTTAGATTCTGCCCCTGGTGCTTTTGGTAGGCGTAGTAGCCCAAGCCGAGAATGGCGAGAGGCAGGGCCCAAGCCCAAAAGCGTCCCCAAGGAGAGGGCGGCGGCAAGCGGCTGAGGGCCTCGCGGTCCACCTCTTTGCCCAGGTAACGCAACATGCCCTCGACATGCCCGGCGCCGACGACGGCGACGATGGTCTTGCCCGGCGCCTCGGCGATGGAGGCCATCAAGTATTGGTCGCGTTCGTCGATCAGCGGCCCCTGCAAGCGGGGCATGAACTGCGCGAACTGCTTCATCGCCTCCGAGACGTTGTCTTTGTCCTTCAAGGCCTCGATCTGCGTTTCTTCGATCTCCTGCGGCGCGAAAAAGCCGTCCATCAAGGCGCCCGAGACCTGCACCTTGTTCCAGAAGCTCAAGTTCCGCCACGCCCGCTTGAGCGTCGCTTGGACGTCGCGGTCGGCGAGCACCAACTCGGCACCCGAAGCCTCGGCACGCAGAATCGCGGCGCGCATTTCGGCTCCCGGCTCGACGCCTAGCTTCTTGCCGAGCTGACGCTGGTAGTTGGAGAGCACCAGGTTCGAGAAGAGCAGAAGCACCTTCTTCTCACGGATGATCTGGAAGATATCGAGCTTACGCCACTGCGAATCATCCATCATCGCCTGATAGCGGATCGCATCGAGTTCGACGCAGACGGTGTCCGGTTGCACCTCGTCGATGACCTTTTCGGGCTGTTCGACGCTGCGCCGCGACACGTGCGCCGTGCCGACGATATGGATGGTTTTGCCGTGATGTTCGACGACGGTGACGTGTTGGCTGCTCACAAGGGGAGCAACCTAAGGACATTTTCGCGGGTGGTGCAAGTGCTTCGCCTTTGGGCTCGAGCCCAGCGGCCGCCCATCGAGTGGGCCTGGGGTCACAATACCTTAGCACTCGCGAGCTTGCTGCGGAATTCAGCAGAAAACGTAGGCCTGAGCACCCTTCGAAGGCTCAAAGCGCCGCGGACGCTCTGGCGTTCTAATTGCTTATGTCCTTGATTGCTTATGCATTTTTTCCTGAGACGCCGCTTTCGGGTCGCGGCATCCCTGATTTGCTTTCTGACCGCCTGCACCGCATCTCCCGACCTCGATGCAGAGCTGCGGGCGAAGGCAGAATGCGAACCCAAGCCCGAAGGCCTCGATGGGGAGATCGAGACCATCACTGGAGGACCAGGCACAGGCTGCGTTCTCGGTGAATCGTTCAAGTTTTTCTACCGAGCCGGCACCGTCGACAACATCGTGATCGAGTTTGGCGATGGAGGTGCATGCTGGAGCGAAGCCTCCTGCCAGCTAATGAAAAACGTCGACGAGCGATATCGTGACGTCGTCAATCGATACACGGACAACGCCTTGAGCTTACCGCTCGTGCGTCGTGAGGCGTGGGCCCCTTATTGGGACCGAGGGATTCATAACCACTGCCGTTCTTCCAATCCGGTCAAAGATTGGCATCACGTCTACATCCCCTATTGCACGGCGGACGTCCACGTCGGGAACTCTGTACAAGGTGCCGGCGATGCGTTTCGACACAAGGGCAAGAACAACGTGCAGTTCGTGCTCGAATGGCTCGAGAAAAAGTTCCGCTATCGCGTCGGTCGTCTCTTGCTGACCGGCTGCAGCGCGGGTGCGTACGGCAGTATGTTCTGGTCGCATCGCATCTTCTCGGACTTCGCTCAAAACAGCCCTGGCACAAAGCTCTTCTACTTCGGCGATAGCGGTGCAGGAGTCGCCGACTCTGAAGCACTCGCACGTCTGATGAGAGGATGGAGCGTCGATCGTCATCTCTTCCCGAACACCGCGCTCGGCGAAGGTGATGATGGCGGGATGGCTTCGCTCTATCGCTACATTGTTCTCGCGCATCCGAACGCCTCGTTTACGCTTTTCAATCATCATCAAGATCGCACTCAACGCGCCTTTTATGCTGCCCTGCAACTCTCCGACGACGAGGTGGGCAATGCCGAGAGTTTGCTGCATTGGTTAAACGAGCCACCTGGACTCCTCCGCAATCTGGCTGTCGGTACAAGAACCTTCGTCGCGTCTCCGACAATCAATCGGGCGGTGGAGGCCTACGACGCCTGGCCCGATTACCTACGTTCACAGCTGGGTTATCTCGAAGAGCATGCGCAGATTCGTGTCTACGTTGCGGAAGGCAGTGGGCACTGCCGGCTTCACTCCGATGCCTTTTACGACGAGGGCCCCGATCCCTCCGCATCCCCGAACTCGAAATCGCTTGCTGCTTGGCTCTACGAAACCGTGCTCTCGGAGCGCGATCCACGCGGGCGATTACAAAATGTGATCTGCCATAACTGCTGGTCGGATCCGCCGCCCGAGCGCTGATCACCTGCTCATTTCGCCGATGCGTCGCGAGATGAGATCGGCGAGCGCCATAATGGTCGCCTGCGGATTCACGGCGCTGGGGCTCGGGAATAGGCTGGCGTCGCAGACATAGAGCCCCTCGAAGTCGTGCACCTTGCCTTCGCCGTCGACCGTGCCCCGGCGGGGGTCGCGATGCATGGGACAGGAGCCGAAGATATGGTTCATGGTCATGCGCATGTCTTTGGCGCGCAGGGAAGGGCGGAGCAGGCTGTGGGTGTCTTCGACGCTCTGCATCTCGTCGACCGCGCCGGGGACGCCGGTATGGACATAGCGCGCTCCCGCCTTGAGCAGGCCTTCGGCGGCCACTTGCAGGCCGCGGAAGACCACATGCGCTTCGGCATCGGGGATGCGCAGAAACATGCGGGGCCGGCCACCGAAGCTGCGCCGCACCCGGCCTTCGACCTTGCCGCGGTAGACCACGGCGATGACGGTGGCGTGTTTGACCTCGTGCAGGCGCTCCATGAAGGGCTGGCCGATGTCGCCCCAGCGCACCATCAGCACGCTCGGCGAGGCCCAGAGACATTCGTATTTTAGGCCCGGGATCTCCTTATGCACCGCGCCCCATCCCTGTGTGGCGCCGATCCAGGGGTCGATGACCTCGTGCATGATGCCGACGGCGCCGCCGCCGAGGTGGGCGAAAAAGCTGGCGCCGACGGTGCGCCTTTGGTGAATGCCGCTCTGCAGCAGGAGCATCGGCGTTTGCGCCGCGCCGGCGGCGAGCACGACATGCCGCGCGCGGACGCGGAAGCGGGCGCCTCGCTGCCGCGTGATCGGATGCACGAAGCGACCTTCGACACCGGTGGCGCGCCGGCCCCGTGTGGTGATGCGTTCGACCTCGGCGCAGGTCCAGACTTGCGCGCCATCGGCGACGGCCTGAGGCAACACCGAGCGGTCGACGGATTGTTTGCTGCCGGAGACGCAGCCCGTCAGGCAGTCGGCGCAGCCTTCGCATCCCTGCACCGCGCGGGGCAAGGGGGCGCCGCGCATGCCCATCGACTCGAGGGCATCGCGCACGCTCAGGTTGCGCCTGCCCATCACCGACAAAGGCGTGGGTGCCGTATGGGTGAGCGCGAAGATCCGCTCGTACGCGCCTTCGAGCGCTTCATCGGTGAAGAGCGGCAGCTGGCTCTCCTCCGCCCAGGCCTGTCGCACCCAAGAGGGCAAAGGCAACATGATGGCCGAGTTCACCACGGTGCTGCCCCCCAAGCAGCGCGCCTGGAGCGAGGGGCTGAGCGAGCTGCCTTCGACGAAGCGCAAGCCCCCCTCCCAGAAGTAGCGGGCGAGGAACATCGGCGCGTCGCGGGTCATTTCGGCGCTGGTGATCTGCGGTCCAGCCTCGAGCACCACGGTGCGCAATCCCGCGCGCGCCAAGTTGGCGGCGGCGACTGCGCCCCCGGCGCCCGAACCGACGACGAGGGCATCGCATTCGAGGTCGAAGCCCCGCTGTGCGTCTTCGACGCCGAAGATCACAGGGCCCCCTCGCGATGTTTGCCTTGTTCGAGAATGCCAGGTCGGTAGGAGACCACGAGCTCATCCTGTGGCCGCCCGCAAGCGCTATGCATGCCGATGAAGGCGATGGTTTTGGGATGCGACATGTAGACCATCGTCAACGTGGCTTTGAGCGCGTCGCCGATCGTGCGCTCCCAGGGCCAGCGGCTGGCGCGCCAGCGCCGCAAAACCCGCGTGCGGCGATCGAGGCTGAGGCGGGAGAAGGGCCGCAGCGCCGGGACCAAAAAGGGCGTGCACCACTCCACCGCCCAAAAGAGCAAAAAAAGCAGGCGCCGCGACGAGGGAGGCAGGGCGCCCAGGTAACGCAGCGTCCGCCGCACCATATCGGTCTGACGCCAATCGGGTGCGCCCGACTCGCTCTCCGGAAACATGGCCTCGGCGAGGGCCGCCAAGGTGGAGCGCAAACGTGGTTCGGCGCGCGACATGACAGGGCTCGACTCCATCTTCGCAGAGGCCGCCGTTGGCTCCAAGCCTCGAATGCAGCCTGTCGCCGAATGCGGTGCGGCCTGTGCTTCGGCGGCCTGAGGCCCACTCTCTTTGTTGGATGGCGTCGCGCGCCGCTTCGCCTAGGATGGCCGCCGTGCGCAAGAAGTTTTTCGTCCCCGAGCTCCCCTTCGACCCGCAAACGCCCCAGCGCTTGGAGATCGACGCCTTGACCAATCTCGGCCTGGGGGTTGGGCGGATCGAAGGTTGGGTGGTGATGGTGCCCTTCGCCCTCCCCGGCGAAGAGGTCGAGGTCAAGCTCTGGCGCCACCACCGCAACTACTCCGAAGCCGATCTGCTCCAGGTCCTGCGCCCCTCGCCCCATCGCATCCAAGCTCCCTGCCCCCTCTTCACGCACTGCGGCGGTTGCCAATACCAGCACCTCCGCTACGAGGAGCAACTGCGCTGGAAGTCGCTGCAGGTACGCGAGGCCTTTTCGCGCCTCGGCGGCATCGAGGTCGAGGTGCCTTTGGCCTGGCCCTCGCCCCGCGAATATGGCTACCGTTCCAAAATCACGCCCCACTACCAGCGGCCGCGTGAAGGCCGTATCGAGGCGATCGGCTTCGTCCGGCATGGCTCGCGGCGCCTCATCGATGTGCCGCATTGCCCCTTGGCGACGCCCGCCATCAACGACGCGCTCCCGCAGGTCCGCGAGCAGGCGCGCGCGCAGGCCGCGACGCAGCGCAAAGGGGCCACCTTGCTGCTCCGCGATACGGGGGAAGAGGTGGTCTGCGACCCCAAACGCAGGGTCGAATCCGAAATCGCGGACCAGCGCTTTTCCTTCGTGGCCGGCGACTTTTTCCAGAACAACCCCTTCATCTTGCCGGCGCTCTGGGCCTTCGTCGCCGAAGCGGCGAGCGCGCCTCCGGTGCAGGAGCTCTACGACGTCTACTGCGGCGTCGGCACCTTCGGCATCTCCGCCGCCTCGCGTTTTCAGCGCGTCATCGGCATCGAGCTCTCGCCCGCCGCGGTCCGCCTTGCGAGTGAAAATGCGCAGCGCAACGGAGCGCACAACTGCAGCTTCCTTCACGGCAAGGCCGAGGAGGTCTTCGCCCAGGTCGCCTCCGGCTCGGCGGAGAGCGCGGTGCTCATCGACCCGCCGCGCAAGGGCTGCGAACGCGACTTCCTCGATGCCCTCTTCGCCTTTGCGCCCCGGCGCATCGTCTACGTCGCCTGCGATCCCGCCACCCAGGCGCGCGACGTGCGTTTCTGCCTCGACGCAGGCTACGTGCTGAAAGCGATACAACCCTTCGATCTCTTTCCGCAAACCCGCCATATCGAGAACGTCGTCGTGCTCGAGCGCGGCGAAGGCGAGAGCGTTTGACTACAGCTCTTCAGGAAGCAAAAGCCCCTCGGTCCATGCACGATTCCGGCGATTTCTCCTCCTCGCTTCGCACCAAGTTCTTCGAGCACTGGCAACACGAGCTGCGGCGCACCGAGCTCGGTCGGCCCGTGCTTTCGCCCACCTTCGTCGCCCAGCAGGGTCGCAGGCTACATATCGTCGACCTGCGCGACGTCGACGACGTGCTCGGCGAGCTGGGATACATCCCGGGCTGTGACTGGTTCCCCGACGAGGAGGACGATGCCTGGGCCAACTTCTTCCCCTTGGAGGAGCCCATCGTCTGGGTCTGCGCCGACGGCCATCGTTCGGCGGCCTTGGCGGCGGCCATGGAGGAATCCGGCTACCCCTGGGTCGCCTCGCTCGAAGGCGGCATCGCGGCCTGGCGTGAGTGCGGTCTCTCCTGCTCGCGCGACCCCGCCATCGTCTCTCGCTACCGCAAGCTCAGCCCCTTGCCGCCCTGGAGCGGCGAGTCGCGACCCTGCACCCTCGAAGAGGTGCAGGACCATTTTGGCCATCCCCGTTCAGTGCGCTGGGTGCGCCTCGCCTCCTTTTTTCTGCGCTGGCGCCTCTCTTGTATCGACGGGCGGGACTTCTCCGCCATCGTCGGCGCGCCGGGGGGCGATACCGGTCAGCTCGCGCTGCTCTTCGGCGCCTACGAGCGCCTCTCGGGCAAGGTGCTGAGCCGCGCGCAGATCAACGAGCTCTTTCGCCGCCGCTTGGATGCCTTCGGCCATTTCTCCCTGCACAGCGACGTGCACGCCGACCACCGACTGCATGCGGCGCTGCTCGACGATGCTCGCATCGAGGCTTATCGGGAAGCCCTCGAGCTGCCCGAAGAATGGGAGGTTTTTCTCGAAGCACCGCCCCAGGAGATTCGCCCGGCCTTGCTCGAGTACCTCATCGATCCGGCCTACGTCGGCTGCGGCCATTTGCGGCTCATGATCGAAAACTCGGAGACCTACGGCATCCGGCGCGCCTTGGTCGAGGACCTGCTCCGAGTCTTCTTCGAGCACCGCTGGCATCGCGCCCCAGAATGCGAATACGACGTGCTCGCCGGCGGCCATGCCGAGGGCGCCGTCGTCAATGTGCACGTCACCGAGGATTTGCGCGCCTACTCGCGTGTGCCTCTGGTCTGCCCCTCGCTCGAAGGGCAACAGGTCTTCGTCAACCACCCCGACGTCGCCAACTATTTGCGCGGCAAACTCGTCGACTGGCTTTGCACCCAAGGCGACCTGCTCGAGGGCTGGGGCACGGAGGGCCGCAACGAACTCCTCGATGCTATCGAGGGCTTACGGGGCCATCAGCTGCAGCAGACCTTGAGCCACTTGGCGGCCGGGCTCCCTCTCTTCGACGCGACGGTCAGCCGCCAGGGAGTCGTCGAGGTGAGGGAGAGCGGACGCGTGCCGGCGAGACGCTAGCCCACTCCGCTCTCCGCAAGCCGCTCAGCGCGCGAAGAGCGCCGTTCGCGCGATCGCCAGGTTCCAGGTCAACAGCGCCCCGGCTTTGGGATGCTTGAGGATGACCTGGCGCTCGAACTTGCCGCTCGACCAGTCGTAGCGCCGCAGCTCTCCCTGGTCGTCAGCGGCGACATAGAGCTCGTCGCGCTTGTCGTTGTCGAGGTCGGCGAGCAGCGCGGCATGTTCGAAGCCGCCGGACTGGCGGTCGATGTTTTCGAGCTTCCAGGGTTTGCGGCTGCGAATGTCCGCGGGCGGTCGCAAGAGCCAGAGGCCGCTGCGGAAGGCAGCCGCGACGAGCTCTTTCTTGCCGTCGCCATCCACATCGCCCGCGGTCAGGAAGCGGCATTGGCGATCGTCGATCTTGGCGATGACCACGCCGCCGGTCTGCGTATCGGCGCCTTGGTCATAGCGGCGGATCTCCACCGGCTCGAGGATGCGTACGTCCGGATCTTTGCCCTCGACCAGAGCTTCGACGGCCACATAGAGCTCATCGCGCCCGTCGCCGTCGACATCGGCCACCAAAATCTCTTTGGCGTGACGTTTGCCGAGATCGGCCACGCTCGCAGGCGGCCTGCCGCTGCCTGGCGCGTAGCGGACCACGGTGCCCGACTGCTCTTTGCCGTCCAGGCGGTTCGGTTCGCTGGGCGTGGCGTAGACTTCGTTTTTGCCGTCCTTATCGATGTCGCCGACCTCGATCTCGTGGATGAAGGTGTCAGGGCGCCGGTCGAGGCGTTCGATGCGGAACTTGCCCTCTTTGTTGGGACGCAAAATGGCGACGACCCCTTGGTCATGGGTGCCGACGACGATCTCGGAAAGTCCGTCGCCATCGAGGTCGACGATCTCCGCGTCGCGCATGCGGTCGAACTTGCCGCCGAAACGCTCCTTCCACAGAGTCTCCGCCTCGAACTTGCCGCCCTTGCGGCGCCAGAGTTTGACCACCGCTTCGGAACCGCCCAGCGTCAGCAAAGCGATCTCTCCTTGCGGGGTCGTATACGACATCGCCTTGTGAAAGACGTTGCTCTCCGGGTCCTCGATGGTTTCGCGTTTCCACTCCCCACCGCGGCGATAAAAAATGTCGACCCGAGCCGCGCCCGGCTTGTTCTGCGCGTCGAATTGCGCATAGGCGACGAGGAGCCCGCTCGGCAGGTCTTGGGGCAGGGCGCTCGGCTTCGATCCACCTTCGGCCTGCTTGGCGCTGGACTCGCTAGCCTTGCCGCTTCCTTTCGCGCCTTCTTTCTTCGAGCCGCACGCGAGGAGGCAAAGTGCCAGCGAGAGGAGAAGGAGGAAACGCCTAAGCTCTAGAATCGGGTAAATGCTCATGCTGGCGGACTAACAGCGAGGCTGCTCGTGTGCAATCTCCAGCCTCGCTTCGAAGGGTGGAGAAAAGCTCGATAACCCCTGCCGTCAGGGCGTGCTTCTCTTGAGCTAACGCAGCTTCTTTTTGAGCGAGCCCGCGTTGGCGTGCATGTCGATGTTGCGAAAGACGCACATCGTGGTCTCGGACTTGATTCCACGGCAGTGCTCGGCGATCAGATCGATGGCCGCCTCGTCGTAGCGCGAACGCCGGCCCGCCGGCCCGGGCAGCCGCAGATAGGTGAGCGACTCGTCTTCGACGGCCTCCTCCCCCGTAGGATCGTAGGCGGCCACGACCCGGCGTTTTTCGCTGAGCTCGACCACTTCCGCTGGCTTCCACGCCGGCAGGTCGAGTACGATGCGCGGAAACTTGGCCGGCAGGGCGTCGACGAAAGACTTGACGGCAGCGCGCGTATTGCGATTAGGTTTGAAATCTTCAGGGGCTACGAAGACGATGGCGCGCGCCGAGAGGGTATTGGCCAGTCGACCCATCGCTTCGGTGAGCGCTTTGTTGTCTTTGCTGCGCTGGAAACCCGACGCGGCGATCGTTTGGGGAGCGATGAGCGAAAAAGCGAAGCCGTCCGGAGATTCCCGCAACCAGCGACGCACCGTGCCCTCTCCGGGGATGCCGAGTTCGGTCTCGGTGATTTCCACCGCCGGGAACTCGGTCCAGTAGCGACTTACAGGAACAGGAAAGCCAGAACACGCGACGAAGATCATGGGGGGGAAGTATAGCCATTTTCGAGGTTCGTGCCGAAGGTTCGCGGCAGCTTGTGTCGTCCTTTGCGCCTTTATGGGCGGAAAGGTCGTAAAGGCTCAGGAAAACGGCTTCGACACCCAGCTTTTTCTGCCCAGCATGAGTGAGGGAACCACCTTTACTCTCGAACGTGCCGCGCTTTTGCGTCATCTGGCCTACAGTATCGGCCTGGGTTCGAGCTTTGCGACCCGCACCCTCGAGCGCTCGAGTGATGACAGGGCGGTGGTGGCCTGGCTTTCCCAAACCGAGGCCCTGGTCGCGCTCGGCCTCTTCGACTGGATCGAGCTCGGCTTTGCGATGCC
>ERZ1066121.2583-NODE-2583-length-11219-cov-7.090201_pt1 | contig 11219 bp, 8 predicted proteins | sample MGYA00382768_ERZ1066121 | MGnify/ENA primary metagenome ERZ1066121 (study PRJEB33369, sample SAMEA5778351) | biofilm metagenome | biome: Industrial cooling water; feature: Water cooling tower basin; material: Biofilm | place: United Arab Emirates | collected... | reverse complement strand
CCCTGAGGTGCTGCTGATTGCCGCCAGGGTTGTTGACCTTCTCCGCACAGTGCCCTTGAATGAATTGAGTAAGTCTTTCACGACGATGACGCCGCATAAAACGCGCTCCCGGTCTTTGTAGCGAACTACGAGTGCGGCGCTCCTAACTTGCAGCAGATGAACCACGCACTCCTCGCCACCGCCGGCCTGTTGGGCGCCTCCCTCGCCGGCTGCTCGCCCACCGCAAAAACCGCCGCCCCGGCATCGGCTGCTTCCCAGACTCAGGCCGCGCCCGTCGCCACCCCCGCGCCCCCCAAAACCGACTGGCGGGCCGAAGCCGAAACCTTCCTTACTACGTACTCCGCCGAATACGTGCGGCTCTACACGGCCTCCTCGGAGGCGGAATGGCGCTCGAACACGCGCATCGTGGCGGGCGATTCGACCAACGCCGTCGCCACGCGCCGCGCCAACGAGGCGATGGCGGCGTTTCAAGACTCCACGGCCAACATCACGCGTATCCGCGAGCTGCTGAGCCACCGCGCCGACTTGCTGCCGATGCAGGTCAAGCAGCTCGAAGTGGCGCTGTACAACGCTGCCGGCTCGCCGCAGACCGTGGCCGATGTGGTGAAGCGCCGCATCAAGGCCGAAACCCAGCAGACCGAAAAGCTCTACGGCTACGAATACAAGCTGGGCGGCAAGGCCGTCACGACCAACGACCTCGACGATATTCTGCGGAAGGAAAAAGACCCTCGTAAGCGCCTGGCGGCGTGGGACGCTTCCAAGGCCGTCGGGCCGGGTCTGCGCGAGGGGCTGCTCAACCTGCGCGGCCTCCGCAACGACGTGGTGCGCGCGCTCGGCTACCCCGATTATTTCACCTATCAGGTCTCCGATTACGGAATGAAGCGCGAGGAGATGCTCGCCCTCACCCGCCGCATCAATCAGGAGCTGCGCCCGCTCTACCGCGAGCTGCATACCTGGGCGCGCTACGAGCTGGCGCGGCGCTACAAGCTCAAAGCCGTGCCCGACCAACTGCCCGCCCACTGGCTCCCCAACCGCTGGGGGCAGGACTGGAGCGCCCTGGTCGAAGTAAAAGGCCTCGACCTCGACGGTGTGCTGGCCAAAAAAGGCGCCGAGTGGCAAGTCAAGCAGGCCGAGCGGTTTTACCAAAGCCTCGGATTTGAGGCGCTGCCGCCGTCGTTCTACGAGAAATCCGACCTCTACCCGCTGCCCAAAAACGCGACCTACAAAAAGAACAACCACGCCTCGGCGTGGCACCTCGACCCCTGGGCCGCGACGTGCGCCCGCTGATGAGCGTCGAGCCGAACGCCGAATGGTACGAAACGACCCACCACGAACTGGGCCACATCTACTACTACCTCTCCTACACCAACCCCGACGTGCCGCCGCTGCTGCGGCAGGGCGCCAACCGCGCCTACCACGAGGCCGTGGGGTCGCTGATGGGGCTGGCGGCGTCGCAGAAGCCCTTTCTGGCCGGGCTGGGCCTCATCGACAAAAACACGAAAACCGATGACACCCAAGCCCTCCTCAAAGAAGCCCTGTCGTACGTCACGTTCATTCCGTTCGCCACGGGCACGATGACCGAGTGGGAACACGATTTCTATGCCCAAAACCTGCCCTCCGAGCGGCTCAACGCCCGGTGGTGGGAGCTGGTGAAACAGTATCAGGGCATCGAGCCGCCGGCCGGCCCGCGCGGCGAGGCCTTCCTCGACCCCGCCACCAAAACCCACATCAACGACGACCCGGCGCAGTATTACGACTACGCGCTGTCGTACGTCATCCTGTTTCAGCTTCACGACCACATCTCGAAAAACCTGCTCCAGCAAGACCCCCACGCCACCAACTACTACGGCAATCGGCAGGTGGGGCAGTCTCTGCAAAGCATCCTCCGCACCGGCGCCGCCGGCGACTGGCGGAAGATGCTCAAAGGCGCCACCGGCGAAGACCTTTCGGCCCGCGCAATGGTCGAATACTTCCAGCCGCTGATGGCGTGGCTGCAGGAGCAGAACAAAGGGCGGAAGTACACGATGTAAATGTGCCGCGAATAAAAATCCGCGTTGGCACATCCGCGTTCATCCGCGTGCCATTCACGGCGAGATGGCACGCGGATGGACGCGGATTTTCAAACGCGGATGCTTGCCGATCAGGCATCGGGAAATAAAAAACGCGCCTCGGACAGACCGGGGCGCGTTTTTCAATTCAGACCCGCACACGGCGCCGGGCTGGAGCCCGGTGCTCCCAGGAGGGTTAGTTCAACCGATACGGCACCACGAGCGTGAACTCCGGGATTTGGACGGAAAACTCGCGCCCGTCGGCTACGCGCTCCATCAGGTAGAAGCCGCTCATTTTGCCGAGGCCGGTTTTGAGGTTGCAGCCCGACACGTATTGGTGCTGGTCGCCGGGTTCGAGGGTGGGCTGCTGGCCCACCACGCCTTCGCCTTCGACCTCGCGCACGGTGCCGTTGGCGTCGAAGATGTGCCAGTGGCGGCGCAGCAGCTTGACGGTGTGCGCCGAATCGTTGCGAATCGTGACGCGGTACGCGAAGACGTAATGGTCTTGCGCCGGCGACGAATAATCCGGGAGATAGGAAGTGGTGACGCTTACGGTCACGCCCTGAGTGGTGATTGCGGCCATTGGTGATGGGTGCCGAAGCGAGAAAAAGATGAAGAGACTACAGACCGGAACGAGGCGAAGGTAACGGCCGCCGACCGTGCCCCTCCCGTGCGCCGCAAACGGGAGGCCGACAGCGAACGAACGCGCGCCGAGGCCACTCGGTTTCAGACGGATCAGGCGGCGCGGCGGTTGCTTTGTCGTCGCGGCAAAATGGGGTCAACCTCCGTGCCGAAGCGATAGTATAGCGCCTCACACCATTCGTTGCCCGCCGGGCCAACGTCCGCCAAGATGTCCGTCAAGATCGAGCCTTCCTGGAACCGCGTCCTCGCCGACGAGTTCGCGCAACCGTATTTTCAGTCGCTGATCGAGTTCGTGAAGCAGGAGTACGCCGCCGGGCCGGTGTATCCGCCCGGCTCGCTCATCTTCAACGCCTTCGAGCACACGCCGGTTGAGCGCGTGAAGGTGGTGATTCTGGGGCAAGACCCCTACCACGGCCGGGGGCAGGCGCACGGCCTGTCGTTTTCGGTGCCCGAAGGCCTTGCCAAGCCGCCTTCGCTCCACAATATCTTCAAGGAGATTCAGGCCGACCTCGGCACGCCACCGCCGCCCTCGGGCAACCTCGTGCGCTGGGCCGACCAGGGCGTGTTGCTCCTGAACGCCACCCTGACGGTGCGCGCCGGGCAGGCGGGGTCGCACCAGGGGCGCGGGTGGGAGACGTTCACGGATGCCGTCATCCGGCGGGTGTCGGAGGTGCGGCCCCACGTGGTGTTCATCCTGTGGGGCGCCTACGCGCAAAAAAAATCGGTGCTGATAGACCAGCGGAAACACCTGATTCTGAAATCGGCGCACCCCTCGCCGTTCGCAGCCGATAAGGGGTTTTTTGGGTCGCGGCCGTTCAGCCGCGCCAATCAGTGGCTCGAGGAGCAGGGAGAGGAGCCGATTGTGTGGTAACTCGGGCGGTTGGGTTGTCGCCGGCACCGTCCCGATGCCGGTCAAAGGGCTAGTGAATCACCGAAAACAACCGATTCCACCGAATGCTCGAGCCGCCTTGCTCGGGGTGGGGGTTCGATGACATCCAGATAAATACCGCCTTGCCCACGATTTGCTCTTCCGGCACGAAGCCCCAGAAGCGCGAGTCTTCGGAGTTGTGGCGGTTGTCGCCCATCATCCAGTAGTAGTTCTGGCGGATGGTGTATTGCGTCAGGGGCGAGCCATCGGGGTTGTGCAACAGGCCGTCGGCGGGGGTGTAGGTCACGCCGGGGTTGTCTTCGTAGCGAAGAATGACTTTGAGGTAGATCGGCGTGTTGGCGGCCGTTAGCTGTACCACGTCGCCCTTCTTGGGGATGCGGATGGGTCCGTAGTTGTCTTTGTTCCAGTTGACCACCACGCGCGGCGCTACCAGCGGCTGGGTGGTGTTGGCGTCGGCGTTGTTGGGGAAGATGCGCGGGTCGGCCACGCCGGCCGAGTCGGGCAGCGCCAGGCCGATGGAGCGCACGAAGGGCAGTTGTTTCAGCTCCTCGGCCACGGCGGGCGTACAGTCGATGACGTAGCCGCCCTGCGCGGCCATCGGCTCCTGAATGCCGCGCTGCGTGAAGGTTTCTTCGTTGAGCACGTCGGTGCCGATGACGAAGTACTTATACTGCATCTGCGGCGGGTTGTCGGCGGGCTTGCCATTGACGGAAACCTGCCGGTTGTTGATGACGATTTCATCGCCCGCCACCCCGATGCACCGCTTGATGTAGTTCATCCGCAAATCGGGCGGGTGCATATCTTCGGTGGGCACGTGGAAGACCACCACGTCGTTGCGCTGCACTTCCGAAAAACCCGGCAGGCGCCACTGCGGCAGCCGAATCAGGTCGGAATACGACGGAATGGACGTGCCCGGTATGGTCTGATGCGTAAGCGGCAGCTGCAGCGGCGTGATGGGCGTCGTAGGCCCGTAGTGCAGCTTCGAGACGAACAGATAATCGCCGACGAGCAGCGAGTTTTCCATCGATGGCGTAGGGATGGTGTAGGCCTCAAACGTGGCCCACCGAATGAGCGTAGCGGCCAACACCGCGAACACAATCGCATCGACCCACTCGCGCACGGGGCCTTTCGGCTCGGCGGGCTTGGCGTCGGTTGTTTTCTTCCAGATCGAAAAAGCCATCAACTACAACAGGCGGCAACGCGCCGCCCCGAATCAGGCGGCAAGTTACGCACGGGGGCGGCGGGGGGTGGAGGTGCCCCCCGCCACCTGCCTCAGGGTTTCAGGTCCAGCGCCTCGCTGACTTGCGCTGGCGTTTCTGCCTTCCGCAGCCGTTTCTCTAGGCCCGCCGGCGGCAGGTCGTGAATCTCAATCATTCGCTCAAGAGTGCGTTCTGCTCGTGCCAGCAGTTGCAATGCTTCGCGTACGGCTGGTTGCTGGCGGATTGCCGCATATGTGGGTTGCAGTAGTTTTTCTTCAACTGGTGCCCACACGCGTCGGCGCAAGGGGTTTCCCTCGGCGGCTTTGAAAAGCGCCCCAACAGGATCGGCAATCGCCGAATTAAGCGTAACCGGGCCGTAATGGGTGCTGGTTGTCTTGCCGTAAACATTGCCTGTACCATTCACGGGTGGGCTGGCTACGTCATATGGAATAGGAGAATTTGGTGGCCGGACTCCCGTTTTATAATATTCTACCACATCGCGGTGGCGCCTGTTGAGAGCCAGCAACCCCAAGTACAATGGCTTTGCTTGGGCTGCTGCGGCGCGCAAACTGGCAGCCTGCGTCTGGCGCTCGGAGACCGGGGTTGAGTAGTTTTCGCAAACGGCAATGGCCGATTTATAGTGCGCCGTAAGGGTTTGCTGCGCGGCCGTTGCTATTCCCAGAGCATCCGATTCGGACGGGAGCGGCGTCAGAATTCCGGCAGCCTGAATATCTTCGGAGGCAGCTTTCAGTTCGTTGGCAACCTGTGTTTCTTGAGTGAGGAGCGGTGTATAACGGTCGTTGAAGGCGCGCATTGCCTGACGCAGAGTGCGGCAGTGCGGGTCAATAGTGCGGAGGGTTCGGGCTGTTACGAGCCAGCGCATCGCGCTATCGGCGCGGCTTTCGAGAGCCTCCTGTTCTGTAACCGATTTAGAAAAATCTGGCACACTCAGGTTCAGCCCGCGCAGCGTGGCCAACAGATTCGTTCGACTTTGGGCCACGGTCGTGAGATACGCCGCGCGTTCTCGACTCAGCGTATCGAGCATATAGCCGCTTGCCAGATATCTGTGGGCGGCTTCCACAGCGGGCCGGGCTTCTGTCAGGGCTTCGCGCAACTCCTGACGGGCGTTAATCTGGCGTTTCACCTTATCGACCGATGCCTCTAATGCGGAAGGTGTCGCGGCCGGTGTCGCGTCGCCGTTGAGGAGGGGACTATCGGAATCCCACATCGAAGCCTGCGCGTGGTCGTGCGGGGTTTTGTCGTCGAGGCCCAGTAGGCGTTGACGGCTTTTCCAGACCGCCAGCGCCGTGCGGCTCAGTTGCCGGACGTGGGGCACCCAGGTCGAATCGGCGAGGGCGGGGGCGTTAGAGTGGAAGTAGGAAGATGACGACTCGCCTGTTGCCGCCTCTTTTGTGACGCGGTGCCAGGCACGTTCGGCCTGTTCTCGCGCCTGCCGTTCCTTCTGCTCCTGATTTTGGCGGGCTTCGCGTTCAGCATAATTCTCGCGCGGACGGCTGCGCTGGTTCAACACAGACTCGGTAGATGGTGGGCCAGGCACCACCATCGCTCTGATTTCTTTCAGTTGCCGGCTGCTCTGCGCCAGCAACTCGGCGCCGGCGTTGAGCAACAGTGTATCGGCGTGGCTGAATACCATCGTGGCGCTCGTAGGGCGCACCGCCCACGCGAAACCCCATTGCTCGAACGCCCCGAACGCGCCGCCGCCACTACCCAGCAGGTTCGGGCCTAGCCCGGCTGGTAGTTCGCTGGCCGGGTCGCTCGATAGATGCACAGTATCGAGTTTGATGGCCAGTCCGGCGGTGGTGTCGGTGGCGGGTGCCTCGTAGTTGTCCAGAATGCTGCCGGTGCTTTCTTGTAGGGTGCGCCTGGACTTCAGGACACCGTGACGATACGTACGGGTTTCCGTAACCGGCCCAAGGAATCGGCTCGAGTAGCCTTCTTCCTGATAATACGTAATTTTCCAGGGGCCGTGCGCCAGCCCATCGTCGGAGAAGCGGGCGGTTAGCCGCTTGTCCTGGGTGCCGGGGTTCAGCGGGTCGCGGTAGTGATAGGTAAACGTGCCTGTGAAGAAATCGCCCGAAAGTGTGCCAGTAGCCGTCTCGCTTGCCGGTTTGGCTTTGCCGCCGGAGTAGTTAACATTGGTGTAGGAGCAGGGGCCAAACGGCCGTCCTTCGGCACCGAATGTAACGGTAGTCGTTTCGCGGCTGTCGAGCCGGGCTGTCTGGTCGTTTATCTTACCGTAGAACAAGTTTACCGACAAGCTACCATACTGCGAGTGTGTCCAGTTCCAGGAGCCTACCCGGCGGCCGTGTTCATACCGGCCACTTTCCTTATCCACGAGGCGCGTACCCGACATATTGGCGCTGCCGTAGCCCGACCACAGGTAATCGCGAGTATAGGCAAAGGCGCCGTGCTTGACGCGGCCGCCGGTCGCGGCGTCGATGTAGTAGGTGTAGGTGGCTTTTCCGTCGTCTTTATCGCCGTAAGCGCCGGAGTAGGTTTTCAGGGTCGGGCCGGTTGGGGCAGCTGCTGCGGGTTTGCGAGCGGCGGGCTTGGTTTGGGCTAGGCACGGCAAAGTCGGACAAGTCACCACGCTAATCCAAAACAGAGCAGAAATCAGATTGATATTCATAAAATTCACTTTCGGTATTATAGCAGATGTAGAGTCGGTGTACGGGTTGTAGAGACGCGTCTTCGCGTCTCCGCTGCACGGTTACAACCCAACCGCCGTGGCACAACCGCCAGAGACGCAAGGATGCGTCTCTACGATGTCGTACAGTGACCCCAAAACTGTTCTAGTAGATTATTATGCAGTATCTACTACTGTCCCGCCATTTTGGTCGCCATCTTCGCCGACAGCGCCGCGTAGCGCGCCGCGAATGTGGGGTCGTTTTCGCAGCCTTTAGACTTGTTGGCGAAATCGGCGGCTTTGGCCGACAGGCTGGCGTAGCGCGTCATCACGGCGGTGTTGGAGGGATCGGCCTGCACTTGCTTTGCCAGAGCTACATATTCATCGATGTACGCTTCGTAGGCTTGCAGGAAGGCCGCACAGTCGCTGCCGCCGCCTTCGGCCTCCGCTTCGGCCTGAGCTTCGATGGCCATCATCGCTTCGGCTTCTTTTTCCATATCTACCTCGCTGGTTTCGGCGGCAGGAGTTCGGGGCGCGCTTACGCTCGATACTAGCCCTATTTTTTTAGCCTGTTGAAGAGTAGCCAGCCAACTGGTTGCCTCTGTAGAAGCTTCGTCGCCCATAAAAGATTTAGAGGTGCGGAACGTGAGCCACTCTTCACCTTTACCCCGCTTTACCATCCCGGCTAACTCGGCATAATTGACCGAGCTGATTAGCCGGTCCAAGCCGTCGAGCGGCGCCCCGTTGTCGGCCAGTAAGCGCGCGGTGAGGTCGGGGCCGTGGCTGTTGATTTCGGCCGGAATATCTTTCGGCTGCGTGAAGCGAACGCGCACATCGACGCTCAATTCGTAGCCGTTCGAGATGCTGCTGCCGGTTTCGGGCTTTACCGTCACGCGGTATTCCCCCGGCACGATGGTCATATAATCAGCCAGTTCGCCTGATATAGCCGCCTCGCCGGTGACGCGCACTGAGTCAGGCGGCGCCGGCATTTCCTCCGGTGCATTGCTGCACTGCATCAGGCGCGGAAACAAAAAAACGAAAAGAACCAACGAGCCGATGATCCAGGCCCAGCGCGGAATAGTGAGCGACTGCATAGCAAAAAAATTTTGAGTGGAAAACGCCCCAAACTTCCCCCACTTCCCCACCCACCACCAAAACCCAAATCATTCACTTTCTTTGAGCATTCTGAACGCCTCATCCTTCTCCTCCTTGCTACCGAACCCATCCCCCCATCCTGACCCCACCACCGCCCTGCGCGCCGCTGTGATTGCCCGCTTCGGCCACCCCATCACTTACCCCCGCGACTGCGACGGCCTCGCCCAAGCCATCCACACGGCCACCGGCCAGCTCCTGAGCGCCTCCACCCTCAAACGCTTTTTCGGGTTGGTGCCGAGCGAGGGCGGCCCGTCGCGCTTCACCCGCGATGTGCTCACGGCCTACGCCGCCGACCACCTCCCGCTCGCGCCCGCCGAACCCCGCAACCCCGTCTGGGCTGCCTTCGCCGCTGCCGCCGCCCGCGCCACCGCCGACGCCCTCGCCGTGGTGCAGGCCAAGTGCGGCCTGCCGTGGGAGCACACCGTGCCGCGCGCGTTCGCGGCCGAGCATCTGGCGCGGTTCGCCGATTCGGGCCGGGCCGCGACGGCGTTCGTGGCGGAGGGCGGCTACGGCAAAAGCGTGCTGCTGGGCCACCTGGCCGAAGCCCTGACGGCGGCCGGCGAAGTGGTGTGGCTGCTGCCCGCGCGGGTGCTGCCCGACGTGCCCGGCGGCGCGTTGGCCGCGTGGCTCTGGCAAACCGGCGCCCCCGGCCACCCTATGCCCGGCGCTGAGGCAGCGGCCCCGCCGGTCTGGCTGCTGCTCGACGGCCTCGACGAAGCCGCCGCCACGCCCGCGCACGAGGATGCGACGTTCGCCGTCGTGGTCGATGCCGTGGCGGCGCAGGCGGCTACGCCGTGGCTGCGGGTGGTGCTCACCTCGCGCCCCACTACGTGGGAGCGGCTGCGGCAAACCGTGCTGGCGCGCGCCCCACGCCTGACGGCCCACTGGTTCGGCGTGTCGTTCGATACGTTCAGCGGGCAGCTCGGCAACGTGCCGCCGCTGTCGGCCGCCGAGCAGCGGCAGGTGCTGGGCGCGGCTCTGCCCGCTGCCGGGGGCGGCGCCCTCGACGAGCTGGCGCCCGACACGCGCGCGCTCCTGGGGCATCCGTTCTACTTGCAGTCGCTGGTGGCGCGGGCCGAAACGGCGGGCGCGCACACCGCGCCCGGCCGCCTCGACCTGCTGCAGCTGATGCTCCGCCGACGGGTGTACGAAACGCGCTTCTCATTCGAGAAAACCGAGCTGCTCGCCGACCTGCTGACCCTCACCGACTACGGCCGCGCCGGTTGGTCGGTGCCGCGCGCGCGTCTCGACACGGGCGCCGGCCAACGCCCGGGTGCCTACGCCGAACTGCTGGCCGCCGGGGTGCTGCGCGAAGAAACCCACCTCACGCCGTGGCAAACGGTGGAAACGCGCGTCTGCACCGGCCACGATACGCTCCTCGAATACCTGGTGGCGCGCCACCTCGTGGAGGCGTCCGGCGGCTACCGGCACGACCTGGCCGCGCGCGCCGCCACCGACTATGCCGCCTCCGGCCACCGGCCGGAGGTGCTCAAATGGCTCGTGCTCTTCGGGCTGCGCGAGGGGGCCTGGGCCGAACTAGCGCACCTTTTCCGCCTGGACCTGCCCGACAGTGAGCTGAATGCGCTCTCGCACTTTCTGGGGCTGGAACTGCGCGCCGACTCCGCCGCCGCCGTCGCGCTGGTGCCGCTGCTGGCGGCCGAGCCGGGCGCGCAGACCTACTTCTTCGAGCGATTCGTAGATCTGGCGAACCTCAACCGGGGCTACGCCGATGCCATCGGCCACTACCTGCGCCACAAAACCACGCCCGAAGCGCGCCTTTTCGGCCACTGTCTGCGCCACCTGGCGGCCGTGCTGGCCGCTGATGCGCCCGCCCGGCAGGCGGCGCTGGTGGCCGTGCGGGCCGTGCCGCTCACGGCTGATATACACCCGTTTCCGCGCGGACGGCGGGCGGCCGCTGAGATCCTGAATGCGCATCTGGAAGGCGGCGCCCCGTACCCGCTGGCCGTGTGCGCGGCCGAGGCGCGCGCCCTGCACCGCCCCTGCGAGCCCATCACGGGCTTTGCGGCGGGCTACCAGTATTTCGTGGCCGAGGCGCTGCTGCTCACTCGCCGCCACGCCGACCTGCTGGCTTGGGCGGCGCTGACCAGGGAGCTGTACCCGGCGCTGCCCTCCGACAACCTCTTCACGCAGTTGCTCAGCGGCTACGAGGCCGTGGCGCGGCACCGTTGCTACGAGGCGGGTGAGCCGAGCGAAGCAGCCGCCGCCCGCGCCCTCTTCGCCACCCTGACGCTGCGCCCGCTGCTGGCCGGCTACACCTGGTTCAAGGACTATTACGAGCCGCTGGTGGGGCTGATAGAAGCAGAATTTGCGCCGGACGCGGCGGCCCGCGCCGCCCGGCTGGCCGAGGTGGCCGCCACCGCCCGCGCCCGCCGGATGCCGTGGCTGGCGGCCGTGGCGCTGGGCTGAACTGCCCCGAGTCGGTTTACGGGTCGTAGAGCCGCATCCTGGCGTCTCTCTCGCGCCGGAGACGCAAAGATGCGTCTCGACGATGACGTTAAGCGGTCAGCCAGAAGTTTCCCGGTATTCGACGGCTTAGCCGATAGTCGTCAGACCACGGGGAGTGGTCAGACGACAACTACGCGGTCTCGTCTGACCACTCCCCGTGGTCTGACGAGTGG
>ERZ1066121.2581-NODE-2581-length-11228-cov-6.109281_pt1 | contig 11228 bp, 7 predicted proteins | sample MGYA00382768_ERZ1066121 | MGnify/ENA primary metagenome ERZ1066121 (study PRJEB33369, sample SAMEA5778351) | biofilm metagenome | biome: Industrial cooling water; feature: Water cooling tower basin; material: Biofilm | place: United Arab Emirates | collected... | reverse complement strand
CGCCCCGATCCGTCGCTTTACCAGGCAACAGCGGAGCGATACGCTCCCATTGAGCATCTGAAATCTCGTAACGGCGCTTTGTCATCCAGCAAAGCCAGATTGAAATTAATTGTCCCCACGACCTAGCACACTCCCACATTAGCACATTCAATTCAATACCCATATCTCTCGCCCCACCACCCGCGCAGTCGGGCGCGTAGCTCGGCTTCGCGCGGGTTGTCGCCGGGGTCGTAGAAACGGGTACCGCTCAGGGTATCGGGCAGATAGTCCTGCACCACAAAGTTACCCGGCGAATCGTGCGCGTACTGATACGTCTGTCCGTAGCCGAGTTGTTTGAGCAGCCGCGTCGGCGCGTTGCGGAGGCCCAGCGGCACGGGTTGCGGCCCTTCGCGCCGCACCCGCTCGCGCAGCCCCCGAATGGCCGTGTAGGCCGCATTGCTCTTGGCCGAGGTGGCGAGGTAGATGGTGGTTTGCGCCAGAATCAGGTCGCACTCGGGCAGCCCGACGGCCTGCACCCCGTCCCAGCAGGCCGCCGCCAGCGGCAGCGCGGTGGGGTTGGCGTTGCCGATGTCTTCGGAAGCCGAAATCAGCAGGCGCCGGGCGATGAATTTGGGGTCTTCGCCGCCCTCCAGCATTACGGCCAGGTAGTAGAGCGCGGCGTTGGGGTCGGAGCCGCGAATGCTTTTGATGAAGGCCGAAATGACGTCGTAATGCGCCTCGCCGCCTTTGTCGTAGCGAGCCAGGTTGCGCTGGGCCAGCGCCTCCACGGTGGCGTCGGTGAGCACCACCTCGGCGCCGGGCGCGGCCTCGGCGGCGGCGGCCTCCACCACGATTTCGAGCAGGTTGAGCAGCCGCCGCGCATCGCCGCCGCTGATGCGAAGCAGGGCGTCGTCGGACTCCAGCCGAACGGCCGTGCGGCTCAGCTGCTCGTCTTCGGTCAGCGCCCGCCGGATCAACTCGCGCAAATCGTCCACGGCCAGCGGCTCGAGCACGTACACCTGCGCCCGCGACAGCAGCGCCGGAATCACCTCGAACGACGGGTTCTCGGTGGTCGCGCTGTTATGCGAAAATACGCCCCGCTCCACGGCGCCGAGCAGCGCATCCTGCTGGGCTTTGTTGAAGCGGTGAATCTCGTCGATGAACAGCACCGTGCCGCCCGGCCGATTCTCGGCCGCCGCGATGACTTCGCGCAGTTCCTTCACCCCCGCCGAGATTGCCGAAAGTTGCACAAACGGTTTACCCACCGCCTGAGCCAGCAAATGCGCCAGGGTGGTTTTGCCCACCCCCGGCGGCCCCCACAGCACCACGCTCGGCAGGCGCCCGGCGCGCAGGTAGCGCGTCAGGACGCCCTCCGGCCCCACGAGGTGGCGCTGCCCGACATACTGCTCAAGAGTGCGCGGCCGAAGGCGCTCAGCCAACGGAGCGCGGCCGGCCGGCGGGCCGAAAAGGTCTTGTTGAGCCAATGGCGAGATGAGAAATCGCTACAAAAAAGAAGTGCTACGCAGCATTCCGCCGCATAACGTACGCGGAAGCTCCGCCAAAGGTCGGCCCTGAAAACGCCACGAGGCGGCACCCTGTCGGGTGCCGCCTCGTGGACTTAGTGCGCGGCCAGCCGTTGCGGCGGCCGACCCGATGGGCTACTTGACAATCTGGAACCAGCCTTTGTACTGCTTATTCTCATCCTTGTCGCGGATGAGGTAATAGTACACGCCGGCGCTAAGGTCGCCGCCGTTCCAGCGGTTGTCGTAGTTGTCGATTTCTTCGAGCTTCCGTCCCCAGCGGTTAAACACCGTCAGGTGCATACTCCGAATCCCGGAGGCCACGAAGTAATCATTCTTACCGTCACCGTTTGGCGTGATGACGTTGTAGATATCAAACGGCACCACAAAAATCCGGAACGATGCCGTATCAATACATCCTTGCGGGCTGGTGACACGCACGTAGTAGCGCGTGGTGCGGGTGGGTCGTACCGTTACTACGGGTGCCTGCGGTAGCGGCAATGGCGTACCAACAGAGTCAACCCATTGGTAGGTATACACAGCTGGGGTGTTGTCGATACCAAACGTTGCCGGCCGCTGGGTGGTGGCGGTAAGTTGCGTACTGTCGCCGAGGCGGAGTGTGTCGTAACCGCCGCGCGTGTTCAGCCCCACACTGGAGTACTGATTTTTGATTACGTGCAACACGATATTCAGCTCAGAGCGCGCTGGCAATGGGCAGCCGTTATCCTGCAATAGAATCGTAACCGGGTAATAACCACCAATCGTAGAACTATCCGGCACCCACAGCAAACGAACTTTGGCGATGGTGAGTATTCCCGGAACTACGGTAGATCGATTAATGAAGATTCGTGCTTGCCCTGGCAGGAAGTTATCTTGGATAAGCGCGTACACACTATCGCCATTAGGCTCCTGTATGTCTATATCGACAGTGGCGTTGTTACACGCATCAACGACGATGGTGTCGGTCTTCGACAGAAAGGTTTGAGATCCAATAACACCGCCATTGGTGATGGTACTGTCACCATCCGTTGCGACCGGAGGTTGCGAGCGCTGTGGGCAGCGGAAGATCGTGGCCATAATGTCGCGCTGAACCGTACTGATTTTTTGCCGCTGATTGCTGCCAAGCGTCGTTTTGCGCCACGATTCTACGATGATTCGCAGCGAGAATTTGTTTGCCTCGTCATTGTTCGAGCCAGGCACGTACAATCCTGACGTGAATTGAATGAATCCATCGATTGGATTCACCGTGAAAGGATAGTTTAGCAGCGGGTTGGGGCCGCCCTGCGTACGCGGGGGTGGTGCCGTCGCGGGCCATACCCGCACCGGGTTGTTCAGCGAGTATGGCGGAGCATACTGAATAGTGGTGTTTAAGCCGCTCAACGGCTGCGCTGATCGGTAAACGAGTGAGTCGGTTTTAGGTGTCAGAGTGTTGTTATCAGAGTCACGGACCCCACTCGAAATCCCATTGTACGTCGTGTCGCAGGTGAAGATCAGCGGCCCAAAGCCAGGTGCAGGCTCAAACGTGGGCGAATTGTCGGCCGGGGCCAGACGAGTATTCAGGCGAGCCTCCGTGTATAGGTCGGATGCGGTATTAAGGTTGGCCGTATTAGGGCGGGCATTCAGCGATGTGCTCATCACCCATTCGTTACACACCGAATTTGGCCCCGACCCCAGATTTACGATAGCGGCATACGTGAAAATCTGGTAGTTTGGAAACCCGTTGCTGGGTGTGCTGTTGGCGCTATCGCACGGCGACTGGTTATTCTGCTGAGCACAATAGGGGTTTCCCACCGACGATGAGCGGGGCAGCAGCGTTACCTGACCACCCGCATTGCCTCCGGTGCCGTTGGGGCCGCAGCCGGTAGCCGAATACTGAAGCGTAAAATCGCCGGGCGCCGGGATACCGGAACAATCGCGATAGAAGCGAAACGTTACGAAGAACAGCCCAGGGCCGACGTTGGTGTAGCTCAGGTCGCCGCCGATGGCGTGCGACGCGTGTGCCTGCTGCGAGGAGAACGTGATCAGCACTCCGACCAGCAGCAGCCAGAGGTGACGTAGGTTTTTCTTCATCTTGTGAGAGTGAAGGTGGAAAAAAAATGGAGCGTGATTGGCGCCTTAAAGATACGGCTGCCGAAAATGGCCAACAAGAGGAGATGCCGCCTGTGGGCGACTCAGGAGAGTGTGCTACCGAATGATGCGAAGCGAGCCGACGAGTGGCCGCTCCTGCCCGGCGGGTTTGATGTGGTAGATGTAGCTGCCGGTGGGCAAGGCCCCGCCGTCCCAGTTGTTCTGGTATTGCTCGGCGCTGTACACCAGTCGGTCGTGGCGGTCGTAGATGGTCAGGCGACACGTACCGGCAGCGAACGGCAGCTCGAAGCGGTCGTTGAGGCCATCGCCGTTAGGCGTGACGACGTTATGAATCACGATGGCGTTCTGCGGCTCGGCCGGTTCAGGTGTACGCGATTGGGCTAGAGTGTCGGGGCGCCCTGCCACACTTTCAGCCGGCTGGGATGTGGCTGGTGCCATAGCAGCCGGCGCCGCGCTAACCACCGGTGCCACCTGCGGAACATCCGCCGCCAAAGGCGCGGAAGCCGGCTCAGGAGCGCCCACAGGAGCGTCCGGCACCCCAGGCGTGGCTTGCGGGGCAGCCGCCACGATGGTGCGGCGCCGGTCGGCGGGGCTGGCAGCAGCCGGGGTGGGCACTGCAACTACTGCATCCGGCGCGGCTTCCGCGACGGCCGGAGCCGACGGCTCAGGAGCGGGCGCTACGGCAACGACCGGCGCCGGAGCGGCTGTAGCCGCCGTGCGCGCCTCGGTGGTGGCGTAGAAGAAATAGCCGTTTACGGCGGTCAGGCCCGTCAGCAACGCGCTGATGCCGATCGCGGCCAGCTTGCCGACGACCGGAGCCGGGGCGACGCCACTCGCTCCGGCTGCCGCCTGCGGCGACGCCGAGGCCTGCTGGAGCGCCTGATTGAGGTGCTGTAGCTGGTCCTCGAGCTGGTCCCAGTGCGCCGGCTCGTAAGGCGGCGCCGGGGCTTGGGCCAGCTTGTGGGCCAACAGCCGGTCAAAAGATTCAGGGGAAAGCGACATCGTGGGGAGGGCAGCGGGCAAGGATGATGAACAGGGATTGCGGAAAAGAGTCGGGGAACGTAGGGGGTCAATCGGTGCCCGTGCGAAGCGGGTAGGCGCTTGGGGGCTGGTAGGCGCGCTCGATCAGGCGTTGCAGCTTCAGGCGGGCCTTGTGCAGATTCGATTTGGAAGCCCCTTCGGAGATGCCGAGCTGCTCGCCGATTTCGAGGTGCGAATAGCCGTCCACGACGAAGAGGTTGAACACCATTCGGCACACGGGCGTGAGCTGCTGCACGAAGCCCATAATCTCGGCGGCAGAGAGTTGCGCGATGGCGTCGGCGTCGGTGCCATCCGCGCGATTTTCGGCGTAAAGCAGGTCGAGCGTGGGCTTGTGCTGCTGCCGGCGCCGGAAGTGGTCGATGGCCGTATTCACCATAATGCGCCGCAGCCAGCCCTCGAAAGAGCCGCCGGTGCGGTTGCGCAGGTTGGTAAAGACCTTCATAAATCCGTCGTTGAGCAGCTCGGCGGCTTCTTCGCGGCTGGCGGCGTAGCGGAGGCAGAGATGCATCGCCAGGCCGTAGTAGCGTTTGTAGAGGAGCTTCTGGCACCGCAGATCGCCCCGCGCGCAGCCGGCGAGCAGGTCGGCTTCGGAAAGCTGTTCGGGGGCGGCTTCTGGCATCAGTGGCAAAACTCGGCGCGCAAGACGGTAGCTGGGGGTGGAAACGTTGCCGCGGCCGACGAAAAAATTTTTCTTGCCCTCCGGCCCAAACGCACGACGGGCTTCCTTCCACTGTGGAAGGAAGCCCGTCGTGCGTAGTGAGCTGGCTTATGAGGGGTTATTGCTTCACGAGTCGAACACTTCGTGAACCCGTGGCGCCACCATAGCGCGCGACGTACACCCCGGCCGGCAGGCGGGCGGGCGTGTGCCACGTGAGCGTGGCGGTGGCGGGGGGCACCGTCAGGTAATCGACGAGGCGCCCCGTAAGGTCGTAGATGCCGAGCGCGGCCGGCGCGGCAGCCACAGGTACCGAGAGCTGCGTAGCGGAACTGAACGGATTGGGCGCCGCGCGCAACGCCGAGCGCGGGGCCGTGTTGCCTACAATACCCACCGGCCGCAGCGCCGCTATCATCACCGACAACGGATAGAATGCACTCGCCGCGTTGGGGCAGCCGTTGTCGCGGACACGCAGGTAGAACGTGTGCGCCTGCGAGCGGACGTCGGCGGCAGTCGGCGTCCAGTTGATGCGCGCCGTCAAAAAAGTGGCAACGCCGGGAACTTGGACATACCGGCTGGCAAGCAAGGTACTCCCGGCCGGCGACTGCGCTACGGGCATTTCCACGAATACCGAATCGCCGTTGACGTCAACGAGCGGCACATCAAGTTGCAACGGCTCGCCGGTGTAGGCCCAAACAGTGTCGCCGTAGTTGATGAATTGTAGGCCCGCACCGTTGGTGAGCGGAATGCTGTCGGGTCGAGACAAAGCAGGAGGCGCGTTGTAGCCATTGCCCCGAGCGATGACTGCCGCGATCTCGCGGCGGGCGCGGCCGGTTCTGATCACCTGGCCATTTACGCGGCGGTAGGCATCCACCTGTATCGCAACCACGAACTTGTTGTCCTCATCATTCATACTTCCCGGCACGGCCAAGCCAGGCGTGAACTCCAGAGTCCCTTGCTGGTCGAGGCGCAAAGGCGGAGAGCCGGGTTTGAGCCGGACCGGCTGGAGGAAAGTATATGGGACAGTGTACGGTATGGGCGTGTTGGCCCCGGACAGCGCGGGCGCCATCGAGTACACCAACGAATCGCCGTCCGGGTCGATCACGCCGCAGTTGTAGCGCACCAGGGTGGTGTCATACATCACGGCCAGCGGTTGCAGCCCGCCCGCGACGGAGAATGCCGGCGAAGAATCGACCGATACATCGCGCGTGTTGAGCAGCGCGTACGTGTATAGATCAGTAGATGTACTTAGATTGGCAACGTTTGGCCGGGCGTTGAGACTGGTACTGAACACCCACTCCGAGCATTCGGACGCCGGTCCTGTGCCAAGAGAGACGATGCCGCCATAGGTGTAAATCTGGTAGTTAGGATAGCCGTTTGATTGGTTTGAGTTTGCGCTGTCGCACAAGGAAAGCTGATTCTGCTGGTGACAATACGGATTGCCGGTCTGGTAGAAGCGTGGCAGCAGCGTTTGCGTCCCGCCTGGGTTCCAGGCCGCACCGCTTGGCCCACAGCCGGTCGCGGAATACTCAAGAGTGAAACCAGACGGAGCCGGAATACCGGAACAGTCGCGGTAAAAGCGAAACTGTACCAAGTACATCCCCGGCGCTATGCTGACGTAGCTCAAATCGCCCCCCAGCGCGTGGGAGGCCCGCGCCGCGCGGGGTGCCAACAGACCGAGCAAAAAAAGCAGCGGCAACCATCCGACGCCGAACTTAACGGAGAAAAAACGCATCATCGTGGGGGTAGGGGTAAAGGTATGGGGAGTGATTCGCCGACCGCTGCGCCACCTTCGCACTAACCTGACGGGTTGCCGGGGGGCGAAGGTTGCCGTGGTAAATGTATTTATTTTTCAAGCACTTCCTCGCGACGCACCGTCAGGCGGACGCCGCCGGGGCCGCGCCCGTAGTAGATGCCCGGAAGCACCCGCGCGGCGGGTCGCCACGTGAGGCGCCGCTCGCCGCCCGGGCCGGCGGCCAGCGGCAGGCGGTCAATGGCGCGGCCGAGGGCGTCGAAGATCACCAACTCGGCGGGGGCGGCCAGCGGCTCGGACAGATGAAGGGTCAGGCGGGTTTCCTGGTGAAAGGGATTGGGGGCGGCCGTCGTTCGCTCCTGCAGTGGATCGCTTGGGGAGCTTGGATCGACGGGACGCCGACGGACCCGCACGACATACTGAACATCCGTCACCGTTGAAATCGGACAAGTGGTGCATACTTCCCGAACGGTCAAACCAAAATCGCCGGCAACAGCATCCGTATCCGGGTTCCATTGCAAAGCCAACGTCTGTCGGGTGGCCGATTGCCGAACGGCGCTGACCAGGAGGCCGGGCGGCAACTCCCCCGACTGAATAACCAACGCAACCGAATCAGGGCATTGCAGTTGGTCGATGACGACGGTCACAGTATCAGGCTCGTCGAGCCAAAACTCCACAGGGCCACCCGGATTCGAAACCGTGCCGGTATCGAACGGGAATGGCTGCGGCACCGGCAAACGCGGACAATCGAACACAACAATAGTGGTTTCGAATCGAACACTACCCGTCCTCACTCGTTGGTTGGTGCCCCACTCGCGGCGCCACGACGTCACGCGGTACGCCAGCGCGTACTTATTGCGGCCCTGGCTGGGCGGCGAGGGCACGTAGGGAGCGGCAGCCTGGAACGAAAGTGCCCCGGTAACAGGGTCGAGCATCACGGGGTGGCCCGGCACGGTGGGCAGCGGCTGTTGCGGCGAATAGCCCGGCACGTACGATAGCGGCTGATTCGGCCCCGAAAGCACCGGTTCGAGTGTGAAGACGAGCGAATCGGTGCCAAAGCCAATGGGCGGCATATTGTTGGGGTCAACCAACCGACTCGGAATCAGCGATGGCGCGGTGCTGTCGCACACGAACAGTACGGGGTGCCTGTCGTAGTCTGAATAGTACGACGGCGACGAATCATCCCACACATCGCGCGTATTAAGTTCGGTTTCAGCGTAAAGCGGTAGGCTTGAGTCGGTCAGCACGTTGCGGCTGTGAGCACGGGTGCCGTAGCTCACGCTCAGCGTCCAGCGGGTGCAGTAGGTGCTTGAATCAGTGCCGATATTCAGAATCGTGGCGTAGTTCTCCGTCCGCACGTTGACGGCTTCACTCAACGTATCGCATCGGTTCCAGTTGGTTTGCGGACAGTAGGGGTTGGGCTGCCATACCGAACGCCGCCGTAACTGTAGGGCGCCGCCCGCGTTGGTGGCCAAACCGTTGCCGCAACCGGTGGCGCGATAGCGAAGGATGGGCGCCACCTCATCGGAAGTAGAGGAAGGGGCCGAACAGTCGGCGTAAAAGCTGTACTGCACGAAGTACAAGCCGGGGCCGATGTTGACGTACACCAGCTCAGCGCCCAGCCCTACGGGCGTGGTGGCGTAGGCGGCGCGGCCAGTCAACAACAGCAGCACCAACAAGCCAGCGCGTAGGCCCGAACGAAGCGACATAACAAACAGCGGGGAAAGGTTCGGCGCGCAAGACGCGACTTTCCCGCTGGTCGTTACCTGTCCACTCAACAAAACGCCCCCGCGCCGGGTCGGCGCGGGGGCGGTACGAGTACTACGTCTCGTTTCGGCTCAACTGAGCCAGAAACCAGCGACCAGAAACTTCTCTACAAATGAATCACCTCGCCGTACGCGGCGGCGGCGGCCTCCATCACGGCCTCGCTCATCGTGGGGTGCGGGTGGACCGACTTGATGATTTCGTGGCCTGTGGTTTCGAGGTTGCGCGCCACCACCACTTCGGCAATCATCTCGGTCACGTTTGCGCCGATCATATGGGCGCCGAGCCACTCGCCGTACTTGGCGTCGAAGATGACTTTCACGAAGCCGTCCTTTACACCGCCCGCCGACGCTTTGCCGCTCGCCGAGAACGGGAAGCGGCCGACCTTCACGTCGTAGCCCTGCTCTTTGGCCTGCGCTTCGGTGAGGCCCACCGACGCGATTTCGGGCGTACAGTAGGTGCAGCCGGGGATGTTGGCGTAGTTGAGCGGGTGCGGGTGCTGCCCCGCGATGGCCTCCACGCAGATGATACCTTCGGCCGAGGCCACGTGCGCCAGGGCCGGGCCGGGCACGATGTCGCCGATGGCGTAGATGCCCTTTACGGTGGTCTGGTAGAAGTCATCGACCACCACGCGGCCTTTGTCCACTTTCACGCCCACCTCTTCGAGGCCGAGGTTTTCGAGGTTCGGCTGGATGCCGACGGCCGAGAGCACCACGTCGCCCACGATTTTCTCCTCGCCTTTGGCCGTCTTGACGGTCGCCACGCACCCGGCGCCGCTCGTGTCCACGGCGGTCACGGAAGCATTCGTCAGGATGTTGATGCCGGCCTTTTTGAACGACTTTTCGAGCTGCTTCGACACCTCTTCATCCTCCACCGGCACGATGCGCGGCAGGTACTCGACGATGGTGACTTCCGTACCCATCGTGGCGTAGAAGTACGCGAACTCGACGCCGATGGCGCCGCTGCCGACCACCACCAGTTTCTTCGGCTGCGCGGGCAGCACCATCGCCTGGCGGTAGCCGATGATTTTCTTGCCGTCGATGGGCAGGTTCGGCAGCTCGCGGGCGCGGGCGCCGGTGGCAAGGATGATATGCTTGGCCTGTACCGTGGACGCAGTGCCGTCGGCGGCGGTTACGCTCACTTCGCCGGCCTTTTTGAGCTTGGCGGTGCCGCTGATGACTTCAATCTTGTTTTTCTTCATCAGGAACTGTACGCCCTTGCTCATCCCTTCGGCCACCCCGCGCGAGCGCTTCACGACGGCGTTGAAGTCGGCCGCAGCCTCGCCCTGGATGGTCAGGCCGTATTCCTGCGGGTGTTTGAGGTAGTCGAAAACCTGCGCCGATTTGAGGAGCGCCTTCGTCGGGATGCACCCCCAGTTGAGGCAGATGCCGCCGAGCGACTCGCGCTCTACCACGCCCACTTTAAAGCCAAGCTGCGAGGCGCGAATCGCGGCCACGTAGCCGCCGGGGCCGGAGCCGATTACCAGTACGTCGAATGAGGTCGATGCCATCAGAAGAAAAACACGTTGAATTGGGTGGGCAAAGGTAGGAAAGGGGTCGGGGCCGACGCCGTGTGAACGTCGAACAAGAGCCGCGGCGGTTGAGCCGTCGCCGGCACCGTCCCGGTGCCGGTCCTTACAGCGCACTTGAACCGGCACCGTCCCGGTGCCGGCGACGACAAAATGCCCGGCCCACCATCACTGGCGAGCCGGGCGGTTGGTGGCGCGGGCGGGCGCAAGGCCCGCCCCTACTTCACTTCTTCGTAGTCCACGTCCGTCACGCCGTCGTGGCCGGCGGGCTGGCCTTGCGGCTGGCCGTTGCCATCGGGCGTACCGGCGCCGGGCTGGCCGCCGCCCGATTGGGCGTACATCTCGCTGCTGGCGGTTTGCCACGCGGCGTTGATAGCGGTCATCGCCGACTCAATCTGCGCGGCATCGCGCGAGGCGTGCGCGGCTTTGAGCGTATCGAGGGCGCTCTGGATGGCGGCTTTGTTGCCTGCCGAGAGCTTGTCGCCAAACTCCGTGAGCTGCTTTTCGGTCTGGAAAATCATCGAATCGGCCTGATTGACTTTTTCGATTTTTTCCTTCTCGGCCTTGTCGCTCGCTTCGTTGGCTTTTGCTTCGTTCTTCATCCGCTCGATGTCGGCGTCGGAGAGGCCCGACGAGGCTTCGATGCGGATTTTCTGCTCTTTGCCGGTGGCTTTGTCTTTCGCCGTCACGTGCAGGATGCCGTTGGCGTCGATGTCAAACGTCACTTCAATCTGCGGCTCGCCGCGGCGGGCCGGCGGGATGTCGTCGAGCTTGAATTTGGTGATGGAGCGGTTCTGGCTCGCCAGCGGGCGCTCGCCTTGCAGGACGTGGATTTCTACGCTCGGCTGGTGGTCGGAGGCCGTGGAGAAGATTTCCGATTTTTTGGTCGGAATCGTCGTG
>ERZ1066121.2577-NODE-2577-length-11266-cov-5.704041_pt1 | contig 11266 bp, 12 predicted proteins | sample MGYA00382768_ERZ1066121 | MGnify/ENA primary metagenome ERZ1066121 (study PRJEB33369, sample SAMEA5778351) | biofilm metagenome | biome: Industrial cooling water; feature: Water cooling tower basin; material: Biofilm | place: United Arab Emirates | collected... | reverse complement strand
TGCCTAACCCCGCCTATTCCGCGCGGATGTTCGCTTCGCGCACCACATTGCCCCAGCGCGCGTATTCCGCGGCGATGGCCTGCGTCAGCGCCTCGCGCGGCGCGCCCTCCGGCTCGCCGCCGAGCTGGCGGATGCGCTCCACCACATCCGGCAGCGCCAGCACCGCCGCAACCTCGCGGTGCAGCCTGTCCAGGATCGGCGCGGGCGTGGCCCGCGGCGCGAACAGCGATCCCCAGAACATCACCACATGCCCGGGCAGCGTCTCCGCGAAGGTCGGCACGTCGGGCAGGATCGCGCTGCGTTGCGCGCCGCTGACCGCGATCGGGCGAAGTTGCCCGGAATCGACGAAGCTGCGCGCGGAGACGGTGCCGTCATGCGCAAAATCGACGTCGCCGCGCACCAGCGCGGTCAGCGAGGGCGCGTTGCCGGTATAGGGCACCAGGGTGAACTCGGTGCCGGTCTCGCGCTGGAACAGCGCCATGGTCAGGTGGTTGATCGCGCCCGTGCCGGGGTGGGAGACGGTCAGCCGGCCCGGCCGCTGCTTCGCCGCCTCGATCATCCCCGCGACCGTGCGCACGGGGTGGTCGGGGCGCGTCAGCAGCAGCATCGGCGCCGACTGCGCCATGATCACCGGGGCGAAGTCGCGCACCGGGTCGAACGTCGCGCTGCGGTTCACCAGCGGCGCGATCAGCGTTGAGTTGGAGGTGTACATCAGGGTCGCGCCATCCGGCGCGCTGCGTGCGACCAGCTCCGCGGCCACGAGGGTCGCCGCGCCGGGGCGGTTCTCCACCAGAAAATTGCTGCCCGTCCCGCGCTCGTTCAGCCTGCCGACCAGCAGGCGCGCCACGATGTCGTTCGCCCCGCCCGGGGCGAAGCCGACGACGAGGCGCACCTGGCGCGGCAATGCAGCCTCCTGCGCCGCCGCCTGCCGCGCCGCCAGCAAGGCGGGCGGACCGAGCAGCGCAGCCCGGCGTCCGATGGCGGTCATGGGGGTTCTCCCGGCTGTGCCGGGAGGATGCTCCCGGGAAAGCGGCGGCGATGCAATGGGCGGCCCGCCCGGATGGAGCGCTCCCTCGCCCCGCCGCCGGGTGCGCGTGCAGCTCCGCCGCCACCGCCGCTCGATCGACGATCGGCTGGCCCACGCGCTTGACCGAACCGGTCGGGAAGCCGAGGTCGTTCTCGATGCCGGTCGAGGCGCCGGCGCCGAATACCATCACGGCGAGCCCTTCGGAGACCACATCGACGGAAGCGGCCAGCACGGCCGGGTGGCGGCGAGCACGCCGCAGAGCACTGCGAACGGGCCAAGACCAGGCTTGCCGGCCGCGGCGAGGCATCGGCGCAGTACGCGCCAATGATGGCGTAGGGCCTGCCCGGGGCGGGGGCTGACATGGCGTGCACCCCTCCGGCAGCGGGCGGCAACGGCCCGTGCGCGCGAAGCGCGTCCTCGGTGGCGGATGCAGTGGCCCTACAGCAGGCCGTCGCGCCGGAAGCTTGTCCAGCGCCCGTTGCCGAGGATCAGGTGATCGTGCAGCGCGATGCCGAGCACGGTTGCCGCCGCCTTCACCTCGTGCGTCATCTCGATGTCGGCACGCGATGGCGTGGGATCTCCCGAAGGGTGGTTGTGCACCAGGATCAGCGCCGTGGCGTGCAGCTCGAGCGCGCGCTTCACCACCTCCCGCGGATAGACGGGGGTGTGGTTCACCGTGCCGCGCGCCTGCGCCTCGTCGGCGATGAGGCGGTTCCTGGAATCGAGGAACAGCACGCGGAACTGCTCGATCTTCTCGCGCGAGATTGCCGCGGCCAGGTAGTCCATCAGGCGATCCCAGTTGTTCAGCACAGGCTTCTCGAAGACCTCGGCGCGCGCCATGCGGAGCGCCGCGGCCTGCACGAGCTTCAAGGCGGCGACGCTGTGCGGGCCGAGGCCGCGCGTCTCCAGCAGCTCCTGCTGCGGCGCCGCCAGCACCGCGGCGAAGCTGCCGTAGCGGTTGATCAGCGCCTTCGCGAGCGGCTTGGTGTCGCCGGTCTTGAAGGCGAAGAACAGCAGCATCTCCAGCACCTCGTAATCGGCGAGGCTGTCCGGTCCGCGATCAAGCAGGCGTTCGCGGAGACGGCCGCGATGGCCCTCCGGGCCGGTGCTGGGAAAGCGACGACTCGTGCTGTCGCCCGCCGCCGGCGCGGCGCGCCCGCCGCTCCAGGATCGCTGCGCCGTCTCGGCTGGGAAGCGGGTCCGTCCCGGCGCGGCTTCGCCGAAGGTCGCCATCGGCGCCTCGGCAAAGCCGCGAAGCGGTGCGGCATTCGCTGGCTTCCCCGTCCGTCCCAGCAGCCTGTCGAGCCACATGCAGCAGCACCCGTATCGATCTAGCATCAGATAGGCGCATTCCGCGGCCATGCAATCAAGGGTTGAAGATTTGGCCGCAGAAACGCGGCGATGGTCGTGATTCGTTCCGGTGCCCGCATCCTGGGGCGATCTTCGCGGCCGGCGCGTTCGGGCATAGGCTCCACGCCATCGCAATCGGCGGAGGGAACGCGGATGGACTTCACCGGCAAGGTCGCCATCGTCACCGGCGGCGCCAACGGCATCGGCCGCGCGGTCTGCCTCGGCTTCGCGGCGCGTGGCGGCAAGGTCGCCATCATCGACCGCGACGCCGAGGCCGGCGCGGCGCTGGCCGCCGAGATCGGCGCCGGCCGCGCCATCTTCCAAGCCGCCGACGTGACGAAGGCCGCCGAGGTCCAGGGCTACGTCAAGGCGACGCTGGAAGCCTTCGGCACCATCGACTGCTTCCACAACAACGCGGGCATCGAGGGCCGCATCGCCAACATCGTCGACTACGACGAGGCGATCTACGACGCGGTGATGGGCGTGAACGTGAGGGGCGTCTTCCTTGGCCTGAAATACGTGCTGCCGGCGATGATCAAGGCGGGTCGCGGCAGCGTGGTGAACACCGCCTCCGTCGCCGGCCTGGTCGGGACGCCGGGGATGAGCGCCTACACCGCCTCGAAGCACGCGGTGAACGGGCTGACCAAGGTGGCCTGCGGCGAGGTCGGCCCGCTCGGCATCCGGGTGAATGCCGTCTGCCCGGGCCCGATCGCCACGCGCATGGTGCAGGAGATCGCGCGGCAGGTCTCGCCCAACAACCCGGACGCCGTCGAGGCCGGCTATTCGGCCGCCATCCCGCTGCGCCGCTTCGGCCAGGCGGAGGAGGTGGCGAACCTCGTGCTGTTCCTGCTGTCCGACCTCGCCTCCAACATCACCGGCGGGCAGTTCACGGTGGATGGCGGGCGCACCGCGGTGCCCTCGGCCGGCATGTCGCAATCGAGCCTGCGATAGGGGGCGCACCTGCCATGGCCGATCCGGAAATCGCGCAGATCCGCGCCATGCTGGCCGCCCGCCCACGCCCGGCGGAACTGGCCGAGCGGCGCAGGCGCCTGGACGCGCTCGGCGGCCAATTCGGCCTGCCCGGCGACGTGGCGACCGAGGCGGTTGCCGCCGGCGGGGTCAAGGCGGAATGGACCGCGACGCCCGACGCCGATCCTGGGCGCGTGCTGCTCTATCTGCATGGCGGCGGCTACGTCTCCGGCTCCATCGCCAGCCACCGCCACATGGTGGCCGAGGCCGGGCGCCAGGCCGGCATCCGGACCCTGGCGCTGGACTACCGCCTGGCGCCGGAGGACCCCTTCCCCGCCGGACTCGAGGATGCGGTGGCCGGCTACCGCTTCCTGCTGGACCTGGGGATCGCGCCGGGGCGCATCGCCATCGGCGGCGACAGTGCCGGCGGCGGGCTGACGCTCGCGCTGCTGGTCTCGCTGCGCGAGGAGGGGCAGCCGCTGCCCGGCTGCGCCTGGGTGGTCTCGCCCTGGGTCGACCTGGAACAGCTCGGCGAGAGCATGGCCTCGCTCGCCGCCGTCGATCCGATGATCCAGGGTCCCTACCTGGGGGAGATCGCCCGCGCCTACCTCAACGGCGCCGACCCGCGCACGCCGCTGGCGGCGCCCCTCCACGCCGAGCTGCGCGGCCTGCCGCCGCTGCTGATCCAGGTCGGCGCGGCGGAGGTGCTGCTGGATGATTCGGTGCGCCTGGCGGCCCGCGCGGGCGCGGCCGACGTGGCGGTCACGCTGGAGGTCTGGCCGGAGATGATCCATGTCTGGCACCTGTTCCACCCCGCGCTGGCCGCGGGCCGGCGGGCGCTGGCCGGCGCGGGGCGCTTCCTGCGGGAAGGGCTGGCGGGCTGAAGCCGTGCGTGGCGGCACGGCAAGATTGGCCGGCGGAGTACCTGCTCCACGGCCAGGCCGGCATCGAAGGCTGGGTGCATCTCGATGCGCTGCTGCTGACGCTGGCCCTGCACCGACTGCAGCGCGCCGCGGGCGAGACCGGCGCGGTCGCCGAGATCGGCGTGCATCACGGCCGGTTCTTCATCGCTCTCGCCCTGCTGCGCGATGCGCAGGAGCCAGCCATCGCCGTCGATGTCTTCGAGCGCCAGGATCTCAACCCCGACGGCAGCGGCCGCGGCGACCGCGCCGTCTTCGAGGCCAACCTGGCGCGCTGGGGTGCCGCCGCAGGCACCGCGGTCCTCGCACGCGACAGCCTGACCGTCACGCCGGCGAAGGTGCTGGCGCTTTCCGGCCCGCCGGGCGTGCGGCTTTTCAGCGTGGACGGGTCGCACACCGCGCGCCACGCCGCCTCCGACCTGCGCCTCGCCGAAGCCTGCCTTGCACCTGGCGGGCTGGTGCTGCTGGATGACCTGTTCCACGGCCATTGGCCCGGCGTGACCGAGGCCGCGGTGCTGCACCTGCACGGCGGCACGGCGCGGCTGGCGCCGATCGCCATCAGCGGCGGCAAGCTGTTCCTCGCACGGCGCGAGGACCATGCCGCTTGGCTGGCCCGGCTGGAACGCCGCGTGCGGCAATACGCGGCGGAGTGGCGCAGCATCACCTTCTGCGGGACGGAGTGCCGCCTGATCGGATTCCCGAAACGGCCGGGGCTGTTCGAGCAGGTCGGGCTGCCAACGCATGCGCAGCGCATGGGTGGCCTGGCCGTGTTGGACTTCCAAGGAGCGGGACCACCGGCGGTGCCGCTTGGCCCCGGCTGGGGTGCGCAGGAGCGCTGGGGCCGCCCGATCGAGGGCCCGGAGGCGCAATGCCGCATCCCTCTGCCATCGCTGCCCGGCGCGGCATCGCCGCCGCGGCGCCTGCTGCTGAGCCTCGGTGCGCCGGGACTGGGGCCGGCAGAGACGCGGGAGGTGGCGGTCACCGCCGGCAGCGTGGCGCTGCCGCCGGTCCTGCTGTGCGGGCCCGCGACGCAGTGGCAGGAACGGGCGCTGCCTGCCCTGCCAGCGGGGCAGGAGGCGCTGCCACTGGCCATGCGGCCCAGCGGTCCCGGCGTCGCCCTGCTGGCCGCGGCGCTGCTGCCGTGACGCCGGCCACGGCCCGGCCGTGGTCCGCGGTCGCTGGATCGTCGATCGCGGCCTGGGGCTCGGAGCCTGTGAAGCGATCGAACTTGGTAGGAATGCCCCCTGGCATCATTGGTCTTTCCACGGCGTGTTCCCGGGCAAAGGGCAGTGCCACCTTGCGCCAGCGCCTCGCTGACGGTGATGGGGAGCGTCAGCCCGGCTGGAGCCGGTCGGGCCGGCGGTCAGCCGCCCGCCAGCCCCCTCAACCCCGCGCAGATCCGCTCCACCTGCGCATCCGTCAGTTCCGGGTACATCGGCAGGCTCAACACCTCCGCCGCGGCGCGCTCGGTCTCGGCGCAGCCAGCGGGGCCCAACGGCGCGCGGCCCTTGTAGGCGCCCTGCAGGTGAACCGGCACGGGGTAGTGGATGCCGGTGCCGATCCCCGCTGCGCGCAGCTGCGCCTGCACCGCCGCCCGGTCCGGGCAGCGCAGCACGTACTGGTGGAAGACGTGCCCCGCCCCCTCCCGCCGCGCCGGCGGCAGGATCGTGCCGCCCGCCAGCGCCGCGTCATAGGCCGCGGCGATCGCCCGGCGCCGGGCGTTGCCGGCATCCAGCGCCGGCAGCTTCGCGCGCAGGATCGCCGCCTGCACCTCATCCAGGCGGCTGTTCACGCCGACCATGGCGGAGACGTAGCGCTCCTTCCAGCCGTACTGCCGGATGGCGGCGATGCGGTCGGCCAGCTCGAAGTCGTCGGTCGCCAGCACCCCGCCATCGCCCAGCGCGCCGAGGTTCTTCGTCGGGTACAGGGAAAAGGCCGCCGCCTGGCCCAGCGTGCCGAGCCTCTCGCCGCACAGGGTCGCGCCATGCGCCTGCGCGCAGTCCTCGATCAGGGCGACGCCGGCGCGGGCGCAGGCCTCCAGCATCGGGGTGAGGTCGGCGGCCTGGCCGTACAGATGCACGACGATCGCCGCGCGGATCTGCGGCAGGCCCGGCGGCGGATCCTCCAGCACGGCGGCCAGCTCGTCCGGGTCCATGGTGTAGGTGTCGGGGTCGATGTCGAGCAGCAGCGGCGTGGCGCCGGCCATCTCGATGGCGGCCACGGTGGCGACGGCGGTGTGGGAGACGGTGGCGACGGTCGCCCCCTCGCCGATGCCCATGCCCCGCAGGATCAATGCCAGCGCGTCCGTGCCGTTGGCGCAGCCGACCGCGCGGGCGGTGCCGAGCCAGGCGGCGAATTCGCGCTCGAAACCCTCGCCCTCGCGGCCGAGGATGTACCAGCCGGAGTCCAGCGCCCGCGCCACGGCGGCGTCGATCTCGGCCCGCTGCGCGCGGTAGCCGGCGCCCGGGTCGGCCTGCGGGATCATGACGGCCTGGGGGCCTGGGGTGGCGTTCATCGCGGAAGGTCCGATCGGGCGTGTCGCGTCAGAGGTAGTCGGCAAGGCGGCTGCGGTACCAGTCCAGCGTCAGGCGCAGCCCCTCGTCCAGCCCCACCCGGGGGCACCAGCCGGTGGCGGCGCGGAAGGCCCCATCGTCGGCGTGGTAGCTGCCGATGTCGATCGGCGCGCGGTCGGCGGGAAATTCCTTCACGGCGTAGTGACCGCGCCCGTCATTCGCCGCCACCAGCCGCCCCGCGATCTCCAGCAGCGAGGCCGGCGGCGGACCGCCGATGTTGAACACGCGGCCGCCCACCAGCGGCGCCGCCTCGGCGGCGCGCAGGAAGGCATCGGTCACGTCATCGACATAGGTCAGGTCGCGCAGCTGCTCGCCGCCCCAGACCTCGAAGCCTTCGCCCTCCAGCACGCGGCGGATCCAGATGCCGAGGAAGGTCTGCCGCGCGTCCCGGATGCGCAGGCGCGGCCCATAGCAATTGGTCAGGCGCAGCGAGACGACGGGGCGCCGGAGCACGCGGCTTTCCAGCAGCCAGTACTGCTCGCCGGCCCATTTGCTCACGCCGTTGGCGTCGGGCGGGTTGACCGTGTGCTTCTCATCGACGGGCAGGTATTCCGGCCGGCCGTAGAACTGGCGCGTGGAGGCGTGCACCACCGCGGCCTCGGGCGCCGCCTCCCGCATCACCCCGATGAGCCGCACCTGCGCCACGGCGTTCACGTTGATGTCGGCCACCGGGTCGCGCTGCCCGCCCATGTGGCTGGTCTGCGCGGCCATGTTGAACAGCACCTCGGTGCCGGCGCAGAGGGAGTGCAGCTCCGTGTCGCGCAGGTCGCCGCGCACCAGCATGACCGAGGCGCCCTCGAGGTTGGCGCGGTTGGCGCCGCCATCCTCCATCATCGCGTCCAGCGCGGTGACCCGCGCGCCGTGACGCGCCAGCGCGTGGCACAGCGCGCTGCCGAGGAAACCCGCGCCCCCCGTCACCAGCACGCGGCGGCCGCGCCAGAAGCCTGCCCGTTCGGCGTCCGTCATCATCCTCTCCACGCCGGGTGCACAGCGGCGGCGCCCATCGGCCTTGCTATCGCTGGGGAATGCGGCGGAAGCATGCCTAGTCCCCGGCCGCGGCGTGGCGCTCGGGCGTCGGCGCGGCGGGCGGGTGCCGCGCGGCCCCGGTACCTTCCGTGCCATCCGGCACCGGCGGATCATCGCCGCCCACGCCGCGCATCACCTCGATGAAGCCGAACAGCAGCAGCAGCTGGCCCAGCAGCATCTGGATGCTGGCCAGCAGCCGGATGCCGTCGTCGCGCGGGTTGATGTCGCCGTAGCCGACCGTGGTCAGCGTCACCACGCTGAAATGCAGCGCATCCGCAAAGCCGATATGCATCGGCCCGTCCGCGCCGTGGAACAGGAACTCGCGCGAGACCCCGTCCGAGATCCGGTAGAGGCAGGCGAAGACCACGGCCAGCAGCGCCCAGAGGCTGGTATACGCGGCCATCGGCACGACCAGGTGCTGCGCGCGCCGCGTCATGGTCCCGAAGATCACCGCCATGTCCACCAGCAGGCGCACGACATCGTCCACCGCGCGCACGCTGATCAGCCCGATGACCGCCATGGCGACCACCAGCGCGACGCCCTGGCCCGTCGGATCAAGCCGGTTCACCGGCGCCGAGAGGGAGACCGCGCCGACGAAGGCGGCGGCGGCCAGCCAGCGCGTGAAGTCGCCGAGATGCATCAGGTCGGCGGTGCGGGCGCCCTGCTGGGCGTAGCGGCGCAGCCGGTCGCGCTGGACCAGGCAGACCACCACGAAGACGGTGATCGGCAGCGCGTGGCCGGCGGCCTGGGCCCAGTCCGGCGCGTCGGGGAAGGCGGCTCGGCCGATCACCACATAGACGCAGGCATACATCGCCAGCCCGGTCGCCGCGCCGAGCGAGAATTGCGGCCCGTGCGGGAAGGCGAGGTAGAGCACCCCCATCGCCAGCGCCGAGACGCCGGGCACGGTCAGCGGCAGCGGCCCGCCGCGATCGGCGATGGCCCCGGCGACCAGCAGCATCAGCACGACGCCGATGCCGATCGCCATGGCGAAGGCATGCATCTGGCGCCTGAGCCGGGTTCGCGTCGCATGCGCCGCGCGCCGGGCGCGGGGCGGCGGGCGCCCGCTGCCGGGCCCGATGCTCACCGGCGGGTGCTCACCGGCTGGGGGGCAGCGCGGCGACGCCGGTGATCTCGACGCGCCAGGCCGGATCGACCAGCGGCGCCTGGATGGTCATGCGCGCCGGCTTGGCCACGGGATCGAGCCAGCGGTCCCAGGCCCGGTTCATCGCCGGGGCGTCCCGGATATCGGCCAGCACGACGGTGCAGGACAGCAGGTGGCGCTTGTCGGTACCGGCCTCGGCCAGCAGGGCGTCGATCTGCGCCAGGATGTCGGCGGTCTGTCCCTCGGCATCGAGGCCCGTGTCGTCGGCGACCTGGCCGGCCAGCCAGACCAGGTGGCCGTGCACAACGGCGCCGGAGAGGCGCCCCTCCTCGGCGATGCGGCGGATGGTCATGCGGCGGTCCTCCCCGATCCTCGATGGATCCGATCTCTACCGCCGATGGCGCCGGCGCACGATCCCTTGCGCGCCGACCCGGAACCGCCTTTCCTCCGGACGCGGCAGCGGGGAGCGCGGGGCAGGGTGCAGGATTTCCTCGGCAAGGCCATGCTGGCGACGCGCCACATCCTCAGCCTGTTCTACATCGGGCTGATGGTGGCGCTGGCCTGCTATGCCGCGCGCTTCCTCTACAAGGTGTTCAAGTTCGGCGCCTCGGTGTTCGAGACCGGCGACAACGACCTGCTGCTCGGCCTGCTCTACCTGCTGGATTCGACGCTGGTCGCATCGCTGGTGGTGATGGTCGCGATCGCCTCCTACGACAGCCTGGTGCGCCGGCTCGACAAGGATGCGAAGGAGGAGGGCGTGGACTGGGTCGCCGAGGGCGTCGATCCCGGCAATCTGAAGATCAAGCTGGCCACCGCGATCATCGCCATCTCCTCGATCCACCTGCTGCAGGTCTTCCTGAAGGTGGGGGACTACAGCGACCGCGAGATCAGCTGGGGCCTGGCGATCCACGCGCTGTTCCTCGCCGGCGGCATCGCCCTGGCGGTGATGGACAAGCTGGAAGGCACCACCAAGGCGGCGCGCAAGGCGACATACGCCAAGCAGCCGTAGCCCGCCCGCGGTTCAGCCGCCGGCCAGGCGGCGCAGCCGATCTGCGGTCTCCGCACCGGCCTGGAAGAAGGTCTCGATGGCGAGCTCGGAGAGGGTGATTTCCGCCGGCGTGCCGAACACCGTGGTGGTGCCGAACAGCGCCAGCCGCCCCGCCGCGGTATCGAGGTGCAGCGGCACCAGGATGCCCCCTGGCGGGTGCGCGGCATCCGGCGCGGCCGCCGGCGCCGCGGGCGGCGGGTAGGCGCCGAGTTCCGCCAGCAGCGCGGCGAGGCCCGGGTCGGCGCTGGCCTCCACCTGCCGGCGCAGCCGTTCCAGGATATGGGCGCGCCATTCGCCCAGGTTGGCGATGCGCGGCGCCAGGCCGCGTGGGTGCAGGGTCAGCCGCAGCACGTTGACCGGCGGCGTGAGCAGCGCGCGGTTCTCGATGGCGCCGATCAGTGCCGGCACGGCGGCATTGGCGGCCAGCATGCGCCAGTGCCGGTCCACCGCCAGCGCCGCGCAGGGCAGGTGGGCGGAGAGGATCGCCTGCACCGCCGCGCGCGCCGCGCCCATCGCCGGGTCGTCCAGCGCCCGCTCGGCGAAGAGCGGCGCGTAGCCGGCCGCCAGCAGCAGGGCATTGCGTTCGCGCAGCGGCACCTCCAGCTGGTCGGCCAGGCGCAGCACCATCTCGCGGCTCGGCGCGGCGCGGCCGCTCTCGATGAAGCTGAGGTGCCGCTGCGACACCGCGGCATCCAGCGCCAGATCGAGCTGGCTGCGCCGGCGGCGCTGGCGCCAGGCGCGCAACAGGGCGCCGATGGGCGGGGCGGCGTTGGGGGACGAAAGCGCCTTGGCCATGCCGCAGCATAGGCGCCGGCGCGGCATGCCCACCATGACCCGGGAGGTAATCGCGCCCTGCAACGCCACCGCCCAGGATGAGGCCATCGCAACCCGGCCAGAGGAGCCCGCGATGACTACCCCTTCCCCGAACACCTCCCCCCTGCTGCGCTTCGCCCTGCTCGGCGACGCGGTCGCCAGCGGCGCCACCGGCCTGCTGCTGGCAGCCGCGTCCGGACCGCTGGCCTGGCTGCTCGGCCTGCCGGCGCCGCTGCTGCGCGGTGCCGGGCTGGTGCTGCTGCCCTATGCCACCCTCGTTGCCTGGCTCGGCATGCGGCCCGTGCCGGCACCACCGCTGGTGCGGACGGTGATCGCCGTGAACCTGTTCTGAGTGGCCGACAGCCTCCTGCTGGCGCTCGGCCCGGCGCTGTTCCGGCTGGCGCCGAACGGCCTCGGCATCGCCTTCGTGCTGGCCCA